>Ga0068707_1001819_pt1 | contig 14950 bp, 9 predicted proteins | sample YNPNPMetaG_FD_66600 | JGI IMG/M metagenome (GOLD analysis project Ga0068707, IMG submission 66600) | Anoxygenic and chlorotrophic microbial mat microbial communities from Yellowstone National Park, USA - YNP NP MetaG | ecosystem: Environmental > Aquatic > Thermal springs > Hot (42-90C) >...
GAACATGTCCCTGCTGATACCCAGTTTCTGCAGAATCGACCACTTCAACCGATGCCCTGCAGATGCCTTGGTGAAGTAGTTTTCACTGGTACAGTGAGCATGTTTCACTCCTATCTGCTCGTCGGTCATGCCGTCTATCCAATCAAGCAGAACATTCACCTCGCTGTCGGATAACATGTTACCTCCCTCAGTACTCGCCGAGCACGCTCAGATAGCGTTCGTCCTCGGCCGACTTCTCGATTTGGACACTCATCCTAAAATTACCGCCACGAGGAGAGGGTAGCGTAGCACGATGGATATCGAGTGCTCGGTTACCGCCAGCGATGGCGTACATATTCCTGCGGTAGTTGGGGGATGGGGTGGGGATACCGACCTCCTGTACTGCCAGATCGGACATGGCCTCTTGCTGAGGATACACTCCGGCCTCTATCGGCAGCAACCCTTCACGACGCATCAACGGTCCGCGCAGTAGCTCCAGGTCGAACTCCGGATCCCAGCCCTTCCAGGAGGGATCCGGCACTCCATACTTGCTCAGGATAGACTCAAGGCTGGGACGTTCTGGCGGTCTCTTATGAGGCGCAAGCCACTTCTGGAACAGTCGCTGGTGATGTCTCGGCAATAGCTCGTAGAAACGCCTGCGCTCTCGACGGCTGCCGGACGCCAGTATACCCTCGTAGATTGGTCGGTCTGCCAGCGGCACCACATCCAGCGCTTGGGAGAGTCTTCCAGGAGTGGTGGCATATGCGGTGCGCTCGTACATGTTCCGGTAGTACAGGGCACGTCTGGCATGCACACCGAGGTTGATCACACCCATATTGGCCCTCTGTAGACCAGCACGGCGTTGTGAGAACCGTCTACGGATGCGACGCATCTTGCGCCGGTAGATCTCTTCGCTCTCGTCACGCCTGGTGGACAGACGTATCTGCTCGCGCCGCAGCCGTCGACGCAGCCGGAAGTCGCGCTCCTCCCGACGCTGCATCTCACGGTACAGCCGCTCCACGTCCGTATGCTCCTCACGTTTCGCCTTCGCTGCCTCCTGAAGATACAGCGCCCGATACTTCACGTATTTCAAGGCGTCCAGATACTCGTCAATCTCCCAGCGTTTCCGCACTCTCGGCGGGATATGCCCCTGCGGTCGCGTAGCGGACCGTACCGCGGAGAGCAGACCGCCGGCAACAGCGCCTGCCAGGAACAGCTTGCGCTTCGATCCCTTGGTGAACCCGAACAGGCTGGCGAATACGCCGCCGGCCAGGGCGCCGGAGAAGATGTTCTTATTGGCAATAGACGTAATCGTCGGATAGACATAGCTCTTGAACGGATGTGTCCAGTCGCCGGCCCTTGTACCGAAAACATGCCCACGTTCCCATTCCTCTAACGGTGACCGCACGCGGAGGAACTTGTTATGGAAAATACTATCTCTGTGTGCTATCAGGTCGAGGATAGCGCGGACCCTTCGAGTGGCATTGCTGGTGAACAGATACTCTGCTTCGTAGGAGGTATCCTCCGGGTCACGGCGTACACCTCTCTCTTGTAACAGCTGCCTGTTTACAGGCGGCATAAACAGACGGCGCGACGGGATAATGGCGGGTGTGGTTCTTCGGCGAATATTGCGGACGGCGTCCAGCCGGTCTGCGACCTGATACTCGATAACCTTGCCTGGCTGTATCCCATATTTCGCCAACAGCTTCTCCACACGCTGTTGGGTATTCCGCGCTTCCATCGCACCGGCTAACACATCTCTATCGATGGTAATACCTGCCAGACGGATAGGCTTTTCCTCTCCCTCCAGGTATATCGCACCAGTAGGCGATATCCGCTCCACCCGACCGCGCCGCGTGACCAGGCCGAAGTTACGGTACGGATACAACTCATAGCGACGCTGTGCCTTAATCGCACGCTGCTTGGCCTTCTCCACCCGCTCGATCTGCTCGTCGGACAACTGGTTGGCCGTCTTGTTGACACGCGCCTTGGCCTTGTAGTACTCTCTGGAGTATGGAGCTACATCCGCCAGTATCTCCATCTGGGCCACTTCGCCAAGTGCGTGACCGACGCTGATATCCCCGCGCCGTATCGCTTCTCGGATAGACCTCCGCACCTCGTCTAGCTGTCGCCAGTATTGCTGTAGCTCTGTGCTGGAGTAGCGGATAGGAATAAACCTGGCCTGGTTGGGATCTTCTCGGTTAACGTACAGCAGACCACCGGAGTGAATGCCGGTAGTGTACATGTACTGTAACAGCTGTGCCTTGTGCTCCGGAAACACCTGTCCGCGCTCAAACCGCTCTGCGGACATGGTCTTGATCTCAATGATGCGGCGCTGGTTATTCTGCATCCGGATAATAGCGTCGATGTGTCCTGTGATACGGTGCTTGACATCCCTTACAGGTACCTCGGCCCCTTCCAGGACACCCATCATGCGCAGCCGACGTTGAATGGCCTTGTGCTTGCGCTCACCGTAGGCCACCGCCTCTTCTTGATGCTGGGTCATGCGCTTCTCAACATTGAGGAAGTACTTCACCTGGTCCTCTGGGGACTTACCCAGCATACTGGCACGTGCCTGCAGGAACTCCTCCATCACCTTCGGGTTGAGGCGCAGATAAGCCTCACCGGGCAACCGCACCTCGCCCATCGGTATCCGATAGGGGTCTCCTATCTGTAACCGGTACGGGAGCCATGTGGGCATATTGTTCGGCAATGGATTGATGCGCAGGTCGGACGCCTTGCGACGGTGGAACCAGCGCCGATAGAACTCGTTCAATTCGCCCGACCATGGTATAGGATCCAGCCCCCCAAGACGTGACTCCCATAGCCTGCGTGTGAACGCCTGCTGCCAATCCGGAGAATCGATAGCTATTCTTCTGTCGACAAGACCAGGCACTTCGATGCCGGCCCAACCGTACAAACCGTGTAGCTCTTGCTTGAACTGAATAGCGGTACGGATAGCCTCCTTGGGCCCTTCGGGCTTCTCCGCGTAGTCCGTGGCGGTGATAGTGGCTACTCTTGCCGGTCGTCGACGCCTGTCTCCCCGCGCGTAAGCAACCCCCTCCGGCGCCATCCACATACCGCCACCGATACCGGCACCGACTCCGATACCGGCACCTCCACCGATACCGGCACCAACGCCGATACCGCCTCCACCGCCGCCGTAGCCGCCGTATCCACCAGGCCCTCCTGCTGTACCTCCCATAAGCAGCCCGAGTAGCGCCGGTCTGGACGTGATCGCTCGGCGCTCGTATGCCTTAGAGGTAACCCTCCCAACATCCTGCTGGGTACCGGTACCATACCCTACCTCCTGAGAAGAATACACGGGAGGAAGAGTGCGGGCTATTCCCGGAGCAATCAGTGTAGAGGTAGATGCCTCGTCGATCTTCTCGAGAGCGCTCCTCTTGCCCAGCAGGTAAGATAATGCGGACCACTTACTGCGCGTTGCCCATAACGGTATGGGTATTTGACCATCGGGAAGCTGACCCGTCTCCCATAAGTGCTGTGGGTATGGACGCTCCTTGAAGTGCCGTGCCATCCAGTCCCGGTCTCGAATGCCGGTCAACCTGCGGAACGCATATAGCGGGAAGTTCAGTGGGGAATCTCCGCGCAGGAAGTACATCCAGCCGCTGGTATCCACATTGGGAGCTGCCTGCCAGTCCGACTTCATCGCCCGGTACCAGTTGGGTACGTAGGCCTCTACACCTTCTCCGATGAACGGCGTCCGCGATCCTAACAGCCAGAACCGACCACGACGAACGGTAGCTGGCTCTTCCTCATAATAGGACTCCAGCTCTTCCCTGCTTCTGGGATGGAAATACTGATCAAGACCCGGTATTTCGGCTACCAGCGTCTTCTTGACGTGGGTGATTCCAGTTGCGTCCATCATGGACGTTAACGTAAGGTGAAGCTGTTTGCCGGTTTCCGCGAAGGCCGATGCCGGCTGATTGGCCATCATCGTATTGATCAGCTTCCAGCCTTCTACGGCACCCACAACAGGCAGCACACGCCGCAGCAGCAGGTTACCGTAGATAGCACCAGGAGAACGCATGGAGTAATCGGATAGACCCAGCCCGTACGGGGTCAGCATCTGGTTGAGACGCCATGCGAAGAAGTAGTTCTGCAGGGCAAGCGAGTTGATCGACCCCTTGGTACCACGAATGAAGAAGTTGAAGGCATCACCCAGCGCCTGCGTCGTTCTCTGCGCCAGTGTACCCTCGTAATCGCGGACTACGAGGTGCGACACACGCATATCTCTCAGTGCATGCTTACCCGCGATCTCCGGAGTCCACGGATGATACCATTTCCTGCGGGCGGCAACGAACTCGTACAGCTCGCTGAGTATCTTCTCGCTATTGGCACGGAGCAAATCGTCCACACCAGTGGACGCCGGCATACTCAGCATCTGCTCGATAATGGACTTGAGTGCCCAAACCACCTCTTCGGGCTTGTCGCTCTCCAACGCCGTTTGCAGGATAACCCTGCTCAAGACCGGAGCATTGCTGGTACCGACTGCCAGCTCCTCGCTCTTCGCGATGGCTTCTGCTACCAGTGAACGCAATACCTTGCCCGAATACAGCTTGGGATCCGGTACACCGAAAACATTGCCTGGTAACTGCCCGAGCACATGCTCCGGAAGTTCCGGAGTGTAGTACTCGTTGATACGCTGGAACATGTAGTGCCCGGAGGACGTCCATTCGCGCAGCGCTTCACTGACTACTTGCGATGGGCCCGGTGCAGTTGCAGTGTACCCGTACATCTCCGGCGTAATCTCCCCCGTCCCTCCGCTTCCTGTCAGGAAGCGCAACAGTCGATACGCCTTAGAGCGGGATGCACCAACGGTTCGTGAACCTCGCAGCAGTGCAGCCAGATCCGCCTCGGAGGTAGAGTTATCCACGACCTCCGCGAGAAGGTCCAGCCACTCCTTCTCTTGTTTGCTCAGTCGGCTCCGTCTGGATTCTAGACGCTGGACGACCCTCCTGAAGAAATCCAGATCGTTGACATCTAGCTGATCGTTGATGAAGTGCATCAGTGTCGCCAGCTGCTCCGTCCCCAGCTGACCTTCGGCAATACCCTCTACAATCAACAGCGGATCGTCCGGAGACCGCTTACCCAACGCCTGACGTACGGAGTTTCTGATGCGGAACACAAGGCTCTCGGTACCCTGGTTGCCCAGGTCCAGTGCGTTGAGAATTGGAGCCACCGGCCCCGACGGATATCCCGGTTTCGTTCCGGAGCGCATGAGGGTGTTGATCATGCCGTGCATGGTCTCGCCCTCAACACGCATCACCCTCCATCTGCCCGGAAGCTCTTCCAGTGTGGGCTCTACCCACCTCTCAACAGTTTTTGCGGTTTCGGCGCCTTGTTGTGTGGCAGCAGCGGCGTCTGAAGTCACTCGCGCCGACTCGGTCCACGGCATCGCCATGCGATACGCCCGATTGCCGACGACGAGCACCGGCTGTTCCAGGGTCTCATCGGCTGCCCTTCCAAGCATGGAGGCCAAGACAGGGTTCCTGGACTGTGGGTGCAGCAGGGTCAGCCAGGACTCGTCCGGTCGGAACCAGGGGAACAGCCGTAGCGGGTTGATGCCGGCAACGCCGGGCGCAATGGGTATCTGGAAAGAGCGGGAGAAACGCTGCAGGAGATGGCGCATGGACGGTATAATGTAGCCGAGATCGATCATCTCGTCCCCTATATGCACCATATATCCTGCAGCCTGTTTAATAGCCAGGTTCGAACCACTACCGAAGTATTCACTGTCGGCAAGACTGAAGATGTCCTTGTATGGTGCTGCGGAGTATCCAGATTGCTGCCTGGTTAGAGCGGCGGCTGCCATCTTATACTCTTCTGGGGTTAGCTTGCCCTTATTGGCCGCAATCCATTGCTCCATGAACTCGTCAAACGGGTCGAAGCCCTTACTCAGAAGAGACTTCACCGTATCGTAGTCGTAGGTAGGCAGAACATCGCTTATACCTCCGCCAAACAGGGACCTCAGGGGATCGAGGGAGGTGGCTTCTCCACCGACGACAGCTGCCTCCTCTACGGATACGGGCTCAATACCCATCATGCGGGCTATACGGGCAATGAGGCTGTTACTCTGCCACTGCTTCGTGCGTCTCTCGAGCTCCTCTCCAAGCAGCCGTCCGAGCTGTGCCCGCAATCTGGTAGCTTGTGCCGGGGTGTGTTGTTGGGCATACTGGTAGGACTCCTCGGCAGCACGGACGATCGCCGAATGTAGCTCCGGCAGTTTGGAGGATTCTACCATACCCTCCAGGAACTTGAACGCCGGGCTGGTAGATAGCATGGATCTGTCCCTGGAGAAGATAATCTCTGCCCTCGTCCGTGTGGCGAAGAGCTCCTTGACAAGGTTATCGATCTCTTCATCCGAGAAGGTTCTGCCGAGATTGGCACCCGCCAGCGCCTTCGGAAGCGCCTGCTCGCGCAAGTACTGCTTGCCAACGTGTAGGATAGAGAGAGAACGTTCCGTCTGTTCGACGGCGGATCGTACGGACCCGGCTAGCTCGAATGCGCCACGTTTTCTGGCGACCTCGGGGTGCTCTCGCGCGTACCGATACGACCACTTCGCCAGAGAGACCAGAGCCTGTCCTCCCAGTCCGGACTTGATGGCGAATGCGCCGGCACCAACGACAGCCGCCGTACCGACTAGCACCTTGGCAGCAGTACTGACTCTGCGCTCTCTGTCCAGATCCTCCTGGAGCTTATATCCTCTGTCTCTCTCCAGCCCAAGAAGCAACTTCTATTCCTTCCTCCATGAGAACTGCCATTCTGGCTCTATTTGCGCTCTTCTGGAAGTGGACATCGGTACCACCGGACTGGCGATTTGCGGCATATTCTGCCCAGAGCGGCGTTGCTGCTTCACCATATTAGCAAGCCCATCAATACCGGAGTCCACATAGGTTTTGATGACATTCGGGTCCGCTCCAGCCAGCACCGCCCCCTGCATCGCCGCAACGACCACCTTCGTCCACTCGAAGACGTTCATGGACCACAGCGACTCCAGAGAAACGCCGTTCAGGAAGGTGAGAGCAACTACCTCCATCCTGCCCTCGGGAGTGCTCAGCCACATATCCACTTCCTGCTGTATCCCGGCATACTCGGATAGCGGGTGGTCCTGCAGGATGCCTGATAGCGCCAGCACCGCCTCAGCCAGAGAGGATACAATGCCGGCAGGCAGGCTCTCGGTGTCTACAGGATCCAGAAGAGCGGAACGTACCGCAAACTCCTCCGCATCTGAGGGGGAGTAGATCGAGAGCGACATCCAGCGCAGCATCTCCCCTCTAGTAAGTACCCGAACCAAAAACTGGTGGGGCTCTCCCCACCAGTTATCGGAGAAGGTCAGCCTATACCTTCTGTCCATCACCGATCACAACCGCTCGACTGACGGGGTCTCTCCGAACCCACTGATCTCCATAATGCTGTCCGAGATCTTCTGAATAAACCCGCCGGGCAGTGACTCCAGGTCTTCAATAGCAGGGAACAGCAGCCCGATTTTGCAGACCTCACGGTCAATGTCCATGCCGGGATCCTCCTGTTGCATCTTGGTGATGCTGTTCCATTCGCTGCGCAGCAGAGGACGCACCAATACCTGATGGCCTGCTAGCGTCACCAGATCCATCCGTTTGTGGTGCAGCTTGTTCTGCTCGATAACCTCCTGAGGAACCTTGATCTTCTCGTACTGATCGAAGACCGTCTGCGTGGTCGCCTCTGCACCTACCAGGCTGCGCTCCTGGATAGCCCTGGATAGCGACGAGAGAACACCTGCTTCCAGGGACAGGAAGTCGGCAATCATCCAGTCGGGGGAGAGCAGACAGTAGTCGACGATTTTCTCGTCGAACTCGTCAACCGACAGGTTGCCATCGCGCATCAGCTCGCGGATGTTGTTTAGCTCCTGCCTGGTCAGCGGGCGGAAGTAGAAATCCTGATCCGCGATGTTGGCCTTGTAGACGGCGCGGTACTCCTGCTTCCACGCCTCAATGATCTCCTTGGTAACATTGGAAACTCTCACCGGTGAACCTCCTATTGGATTAGATGAGTCCACTATTAATTAGTAACGCCAAACCGCCAGCCAGTGCATACCCAACGATGGCGGTGCCCATTCCAAACTCCGCAAGACGGCGGTTCCTGTCCCAGACGTAGCGGAACACGGTCAAACCAAACACGGTAAAAGCTACCTTGGCGACTACAAACAGGAGTGGAGAGATGTCCCACAGCATCGCAAACAGAGGGTTGCCCTCCTCCATCCCTAGCACGGCCATGCCGAAGGATGAGAATAGAAGGTCTACCAAACACAACATTGCCAGCAAACCACTCCTGGAGTCGAAAACGATGTGCTTACACAGAGATTTTGTAATCCCTGGCAATGAATGAGTATGCTTCAAGAAGGTTTCTACCAGAGTCGTCAAACGCCCGACTAACCCCGGTAATTTGTACATCAGAAATAACCTCCGTCATCGTAGTGACGCCAGGGCCGTCCCTACCCAACAACATCGCGCTCTCGTCTTCGGCAAGGGTAACAAGAACCTGCTCCCGACGGAGCGTAGGGTCTCCATATCTTATCCGGAGGTCGTAGCGTATTCCCCCAGTACCCCATAACGGAGACTCCTCATCCCTACCCAGTCTGGACGATGACGGCATGTCCCTGCCCTCTCCGAGTTTCCAGAACTTAGCCCGCTGCTGTTCTACCCAGCGCAGAATATCCGCATACGACTTGGAATCCTGGACAGGTGTTACCTTCCTGCTCTCGGAGCTGGGCGTTTTCGCTGCTGCCTCCAGTCTTGAAGCCTTCAGCGCCTCGTGTATCAGCCAGGAAGGCTTCCGGAAGTTGATGGTGAACTGCCCCTGAATAACGCGCACCCCACGAGCGACACGATCGTATCGATAGGAAGCATAGCCGTACAGCGGTGTCACATTCTCCCGTATCTCGAATGCCAACCCAACCACGTCGGTAAGACAGACATCGCCAAGATACACACGGATATCCAGCCCGTTGTAGTAGCTGGATACGAATCTATCCACTACCCTCCATGTGTCTCCACCTAAAGCCATGTCGAAACTACCTCTTGCTACGAGGAGGAATAGGGTGAATATCAACGGTGGACGACAGTCCCCCAGTAGATCCTGCAGCAGGTAGGGTTACGGTATGCTCTGCACCACTGGTCATATCTGTTATCTTGAAGCCATCTGATGGAAAATAGTACCGCTGCACCACTGCCGGAACATGCATGTAGGGATGCGTGGACGGTATGGCGGTCATACCGGACCCAGGCCTTGGAGTGTACGGCTTGGCCGACGTGCTGATAGGTGTCGGCGGCTGCCTTCTGGAAGGTGCAACCCCGTCCGCAGGCTCGTCCAGAAAAGCCCAGGGTGACGCCTTCGGCACTAACGAGGTGGGAGACAGGAAGTACCATGGCAGGTACTGAGAGAGGTTCTCCGTTACCGGTACCCGAATGTTACCAACCTCCCCACTGCGCAGAGAATCCCAGAACGGGAAGAACTTCCTGGGAGCCAGAGGGTCTATGTCGTAAGATATATCGTCACTCAAGTAGACTCCGGGCATCTCGGGCTTGGAGTCCTTGGGGCCGAACGGCTGTGCGGGATACGGTACCCCAGCTATTCTCGGGTTCTGCCGCGACGTTGCCGATGAAGAGACGGAAGCTATCTGCACGTTAGAGTCGAAGGATAGTTTTATCTCGGGAGGGGTGCTGGTTGCGGGAGGTAGGGACGAAGTGCCGAGCGAGTTGTCCGCACCGAACATCTCATAGTCCAGCGCCATGTAGCTCATGCTTACGTAGTAGGTCGGCTCATCGACACTGAGCCCAGTACCCTCATCCAGAATGGTCACATGCTTCAGCACAATATAGGCGAATCGACCGGCTTCGTTGAGGAACACCAGCATCAGGTTGAACGGCATCAGCTCGTCAGTATGGATATACCGAGACGGGCTTCCGATCAACAACCTGTACAGGAAGCGGAGGAAGTCCAGCGCTTCGGATCCCCCTCCCGAAATAACCAGCGACCCCGCCACTGTTCTGTGCCCTGCAGTGAACCCCTTGGGTGGTATCCTTCCAAGCACCGACACGGGATACTTGTCCCGGTGCGATGATATGGAAAACTGCACCACGTTTCCCAGTGGAAGGAAATAGTGTCTGAGCAGGTCGTCCTTCTCGAACATGCCCAGGTCGGCGTGCACTACCACCAGACAGTCGGAAGGAGTGAAACCCAAACCGAGACCAGAGGAGGTGTTGCTTTTAATCATATTCACAGAGGCAGGAGGAGGCACATTGGACAGCTGCATACATATCACCGATGCTGTGGAGTTGGTTGTAGGGTAGAGGCTCCGATCTGCAGAGCCTCTACCCCCGTGGGTGGGAAATAAACTATCTGGTCAGCGTGTTGCTGAGCGGCTTAATACCCGTGCAGACGAACGTAACGGCGATTTCGCTGGCAAGGTCATCCAGCGTATAGCCGAAACCTTCGTTCACGAACTGGATACCGTACAGCTCCAGATAGGCGAAGGCGCCGGACTCGTTGACAAACGCAAGCGTCATGTCGAACGGAGGAATCTGGTCGACGTAGCGCAACGGGCGGCTGCCAACGATCATCCGCGCCCAGCGTACACGATCAGCCACAAACGAGTTAGCACCTGCCAGCTGGCTGTCGGTACGGGAGAGCGCCTCCTTGATCTCGCGCTGGCTATCGCTCAAGTTCATATCGCTCTGCGACTTGATCCAGTCCCACAGGTACTGTATGTTCGGCTGCTCGATGAGGGTACCGATCAACGCATGTTTATCGAACTGCGTGAAGGTCATCGAGCCGGCAATGCCGCGCTTGCCCTTCACGAAGGTTCTGGGTGACGGATTACCAAAAGTATAGAGCGGCATCACTTCGCGAGTAACACTCACCGTCAACGAAACCAGAGTACCCACCTTGCGGTTGCCGATATAAGCGTGGATATCAGCACCGGAGAAGGCGAACTTATGGGCTTCGCTCTCCAGGAACTCCTGACCTGCCTGAGCGAAGAGTCTGCCCGGCACATTGATCAAACTATCAACTGGCATAGCTATTGGGGAGGAAACTACCTCCCAAAACACCTCCTTCTGGTTATTTTCTCACGGCGGAGGCGGAGATGGATATCCGCCTCCGCTAACTATCAATTAGGGACGAACCGTCAAGCGCAGGGTGATCTGGCGGATGAAGGCTGCCGGCACGATGTCCAACAACACCTCAATCTCCGTCATCTGCAGTCCCTGCGTGCGCGGGTTTATCGTAAATCGATATCCAAGACCCTCACCGCCAAGCAGTGCGTTCGCCTCTACAAACGTCTCCATTGCGGAGCGGATGGTAGTCGCCATCGCTGCCTGCACATCGGCGGTGTTGGGCTTGCCAAGGAAGCTCGATAGGGCGTTGCGCAACACCGTCAACACCTTGTTGGCTATCCTGGCATTGCTCTGCATGGCAAACATCGACTCTCGGGACGCTGCCGTCACATCGTTGACCACAACCACCTGGTTATTGAACATGGGGTTGCGGCGCAGAACGATGTAAGCGCCACCGGATTTGCCGGTAGCATCCACCACGCCATTAATCAACGCCAGAGCGGTATCGCTGGGTGGATTGGGACCGGCGACATCCAGGATACCTTGGCAGCTCTTGAAGGCGGAGATCTCCGCCAGACCCAAGGTGCTCAACATACCCGCAAATGGCGCATAGGGGGTGTCTACATAGCGGTCCATCTGATCGTTCTTGATGATAGCAGGAATACCCGCCACCACGCTGAGATAGCGGCCGTACTCGATCTTGGAATCTCCGCTACCCTCAACCATCGAAGAATGGTTTGCCATTAGCGGGCCGATCTTGATCTGATCGGTGCCAATAAGACCAGCCGTCGTTGTCAGGTAGTTGTTGTTCACGAATGTGCGGATATCGTTCTGATTCGAGGCGCTGATCGGCCGACAACCGATAACGCCGTGGCATGGGTAGGACTCGTATTGCTTATGCAAGAACTTGGCGAAATCCACCATGATACTGATCTCATTGCTGGAAGTGGAGACCTTATCATCGGCATAGAGCGCACTCATCACGTAGATATCCGCCTGCAGATCCGAGATTCTGCTGAGTACACCAGTGGTGCTGTCAGTCAACGCGGTGTACAACGTCGGCAGGTCAGTCTTGTACTGGTCATTCTTGGTGCCATACGCACCCCCGGACAACGCTACTGCCACACCGGCCGCAGTGGCGATCTGAGCGAGTGTGGTGTTGAGCGCGTCGTTGAGGGTGGCGCCTGGATGCGCCGCCAGAGTCACCGTCTGGTTCTTGGGGTCGTTGTTAACGGTGTTGATGAGCGACGCCACTGTGGTAGCAGAAGGCAGCGTGTAGGTCAGGTTGCCACCACGCTGTGTCGGCTGGAACAGGGTCACCACCACGTTGGTGCCGGAAGTAACGAACTTCATGCCGACACCGTTGACATTACTTCCGGCTACAGTACCGTTGTAGTGCGAGCCGTTAAACAGGCCGCTGATCAGGATAACACCAGGCGCCGAGCTTGCCGGACCGGCAGTAGCAGGCACTGCACCGGTGGCGGTAACGCCCCCAACGCGCACACCAATCACACGGGTGCATCCCGCACGGAATAACGACTCAATGTCTCGAACCAGCGTGTTGCCGCTGAAATCTCCAGAGGCATAGGCCGTCGAAGGCGGAACGTACTCGTCCTTGTAGACTACGGGGCCGAATACCCTGTATGCCTCCGTCGGTGAGTTGATCGTAACTGGTATCCCCTCGGGACCGTCCAGGGCACACCCGATAACCACTACGGAATCGGTCTCTGCGAACCTGGGAACGGACACCAGGTAGCCCTCACGAAGGCTGAAGGAGAAACCGGGCAAGTTAAGACTGGGCATTCCTACATCCGTAGCTCACGCTACGGATAATTCACCTCCTATCGATAGTTTGGTGCACATTGTTAGATCTGCAACACCTCTGTGGAGTCGATGCGATCCACATAGGCGCTGAACGTGCAATAGTAAGTCTGACCAGGCGATGGCGAGTTGCCGCTGTCTAGCCACAACAACCCACACATCCCCGTTTTGGAGTCTATGTATGGAACGAAATCGATTCCAGGAATATAAACTCCAGGTATCACAGGCAGTTCATCCATATCCTGTAGTACCGTTGTTTCCAACAAGTTCGGTTGGAGAGAGGCGAACTCCACACGATACACGGAGCGGTACGGGATGGTGTCGCTCTTGCCGGTGCTACGTACCATCTGATAGTCCACAACCCTGCGGACATCGACGCCTAACGATAGGCTCACAGTCGTTATCATCGGCTTCGCCTGTCGGTATACCCTCTCCGAAATGGCCACGTAGTTTAACGTGTTGTAAGACAACTGCTCTCCAGACACCTCAGAAACATTCGTTCCGCGGATATCCTGAGGGTAGAACTCCTGCACACCCATCGCCATTAAGTCTGGAACAATGGCGTGCAAGGCGTTTTCGAAGGCGTCGGTGATGGTATCGCATTCCGAGGCGGAGGAGGATATGACATCGAAACGGTAGTTATGGCGGAACCCCTGTGCGTAGTACTCAATAATGCTGTTACCATCGGCGCTCACGGTGGCTCCACGAAACCTGGGCTTGTACACCTCGCGGGTTTTACCACCTGGGATACTGCTGACCAACGAGGCCGCAATAACCGGACCCTGAAGCTGCGACTTCGGAAACGCCCGCACCATCGTCACGTTGTACTGCTCCAGAAAACCGCGGACCTTCTCCCAGATAATCTCAATCAACTTCAAACCGGACGGCGGATTATATATCATGCTATACTCATCCTCCAGTACCAGTAATAGATAGAGATATTCTCTCCACCTGGCCGTAGACACTTACCAGACAGTCGATGTTGATATGTCCAGAAGAGACGGTAACCGAAACGGTAGAGGATGATACCCACTCTATCGTTCCCAAATAGTCCTTGATATAAGCCGCCAACTGCGCTTCGATATCCGGCTTGTCGATGTTATCCACTATCTCACGACCTGCAAACAGCAGCGCTGCAGATAGCTTCATCATCAATGCACCACGTAATCCACCCACGGAATCGACAGGATACGGAATCTCCACAGACTGACCGTGCCTACCACTCTGCAGATAGCCAATATACTCATCATACAGGCTCAGTCTGGACTCCTCATCCACAAGCGCTGAGCTGCCAATATCCACCGTAGAATATGCTCTCCAGTCATTGTTGATGTTGAGAGCCATTAGTAGCGACGCAGGCAAACGGATAATACTGCCGTAATAGGATGCACTCAGATCCCCAAGTGTGTAGTAGATTCCTACATTTCTCGGCAGAGGCGTCGCAGCTTCCGTAGGATCCTCAACCGGGGTATCATCTCCGGGTCCCGTACCTCCGTCGCCACCACCGCCACCGCCGCCACCACCGTCTCCGTCGCCATCCCCTGGATTGCCATCGTCTGGATTGCCATCGTCGGGGTCGGTATCGCCGGGGTTGGCAAGGTTCAGCTCAATGCGTTCCACCAGTTTGTCATGATCACTGAAGTTAGGTATCTGGAACTGCCAGTATCGATAGGACCCTGTTGGGCTGTTCCAACTAGGCGTTGCATCCCCAGCATCGAACGGCGAGTTGCTGGCTCTCCAGGTAAGTGGCACACCAATCGGGAACGTGGCGGGGACAAGCTCTCTGGCCTGCCCCAAATCGTGTACGTTAGTAATCAATGTGGCGTGCGTGGACACACCTGGCGGATACTGGGTGCGTATAGCCCTGCAGGTATACGATCCCAGTAACCTCAGTAGAGGATACGGATCGAGGAAAAAGAGAGGAACCACAACTCTACCCACCTCCACAGGAGTGGTTATACCCGTATTGGTCCCTACCAGTGGTATCTCCGCTGCCTTGTAGTAGTATCCCAACGGATGCTTCAAGAAGATAT
>Ga0068707_1001824_pt1 | contig 14937 bp, 10 predicted proteins | sample YNPNPMetaG_FD_66600 | JGI IMG/M metagenome (GOLD analysis project Ga0068707, IMG submission 66600) | Anoxygenic and chlorotrophic microbial mat microbial communities from Yellowstone National Park, USA - YNP NP MetaG | ecosystem: Environmental > Aquatic > Thermal springs > Hot (42-90C) >...
GGCCTGGGGGACCGTGGGCGGGGACGCCGCCGGGGAACGCCTCGGGATCGGCGGCCGGTGCCGGACCGGGCCGGAGGGGGAGGTCGCCCTGCGCTTCCCCGACGGGACCTTCTTGAAGGTCGGGGCCGAGTCGGACCTCCGCCTGGAATCGGTCGCCCCGAAACGCCTGGAGGTCGCCCGGGGGATTCTGGAGGCCGAGGTCGTTCCCCAGCCCCGCGAAGCTCCCCTCGCGATCCGGACGCCCCGCGACGAAGTGATGGTCCTGGGGACCCGGCTCCGGCTGGTCGTGGAATCCTCGCGGACGAGGCTCGAGATCGGGCAGGGCCGGGCCCGGCTGAGGCGCCTCTCCGACCGGCACACCGTGGAGGTGACTTCCGGGTTCGGGGCCGAGGCCCCGGCGGAGGGGGAGATCCGGATCGTCCCGCTGGCGGAGGGTCCCTGTCCCGGGCAGGGGGCCGGGGGCGGAGGGGATTCGGGACTGTCCGCGCCGGACCGGGTCGGACCGGCCGACAAGCCGGCCCTCCCCAGGGAGATCGATCCCTTCAGGCCGCCGCCGGTGTCGGGAAAGATCTCCCCCGACGGACCCGCGCTGGCGGAGTGGACCCGCACGGCGGAACCCGGGGACATCGTGGTGGTGACGGGCCACAAGCTCACGGCCCTCGGGGGAAAGGAGGCCGGACGGGATGCGGAATGGCTGGTCTACGGCCAGGCCGCCTCGTCGTCCGGGGGACCCCTGAGGGCGGAGGTCGTCCGGGCCGGGGAAGCGGGGGCGGCCTTGCGGATCCCCCCGGGACTGCCCTCCCATGCGATGCTGCTCCTCTGGGTCCGGAACTCCTTCGGGTTGAGCCGTCCCGCGGTGATCAACCGCACGGAAGGTTGGTGGGTGGGGCCGGACCGGGCCACACGCGGGCAGGCGGTCGGCGTCTACGGGCGCAATCTCGTCAAGAACCCGGCCCTGGCGGAGACCGCCGCCCCGGCCGGGACATCGAAGGCCCCCCCCAGGACCTTCTCCGGGTCTTGGATCTATCTCAAGCCTCCCGCGGGGAGCGGGGCCTGGATCAAGCCGGTCTCGGGGAATCCCTACCGGGTGGAGTTCACGATCCCGGCCACCGTTCCGAACGGCGAGTACGAGGTCTGGATCCACAACGGCCGCGGGGGGGAATACGGCTGGAGCGGTCCCCTGCGCCTCACGGTCGAGGACGGCCCGGCCTGGACGGGGCCGACCGTCAACGTCCGGGACCATGGGGCGGTCGGGAACGGCACGGCGGACGACACGGCGGCGATCCAGAAGGCCCTGAACGCCGCGCGCCGCCCCGGGGGGACGCTCCTGTTCCCGCCGGGGACCTATCTCCTCCGGCAGGGGCTTCCGGCCGCCTCGAACCTCCGCTGGATGGGGGCCGGGCGGGACAAGACGATCCTCCGGGCCTCCCCCGACTTTCCCCCCGGCGAGGCCCTGCTGTCCGGAAACCAGGTGAGGCATTTTGAGGTACGGGATCTGACGCTGGAGGCCGCGGTGGGGAAGCAATACACGAGCGCTGTCAACATCCGACACTCGACCGGCCTGTGGTTCGTGAACGTCCGGGTCCACAATCCCACGCGCAACGCCTTCGACCTCCAGGGCGGACGATACGTCTTCCTTCAAAATGTCGAAACGGTGTGCAACGGGAATTTTCTGGGGCAGGCCTCCCAGGTATTCCTCGAGGGCTGCGCGTTTCTGCAGACCTGCGATGCCAACGCCGCGCTCCATTCGTGGGGCGGTTCCTGCCTCAGCATCACCCGCTGCACTTCCCGGGACTACGACAACACCAGGCCGGAGGGCTGGGGGGACGGGCGCTTCTTCGTCTGCATGGCCCATTGGGGGGCCAACCGCCACCAGTATTTCGCCGAGAACACCACGGTGGATCTCTGCGTGCGCCCGGAGCGGCCCGACCAGAACTGCGGCGAGCAGTATCTCTGGGAGATCGGCACGAAGTGGCAGGGGAGGCCTGCGGCGGCGACCGCCGATACCGTCACCTTCGGGGCGGGGACCCCCTCCCTGGCGGGCCTGGAACTGGCCGTGGTCCGGGGGCGGGGGCTGGGTCAGAACCGCAGGGTCGCCTCCTTCGACGCCGCCACGGGGACGGCCACGGTGGCCCCCCCGTGGAACGTGGTCCCAGGCCCCGACAGCCTGGTGGCGGCCGGCGGGTTCGTGGACCGCGTGGTCCTCTACCGGAACCGGATCGACGGCAAGCCCCGCGGGGTCACCAGCCCGACGCACATCGCCTCGGCGGGCATCCAGCCGTATGGAGGGACGTTCAACCTCGTGGCCGACGGGAACGTCTGCCACGAGCTGCGGACCGGCGTCTCCAACTGGGGCATGGTGGGCAGCGGATTGGCGATCCCCACCTATTTCTGCCTGTACGTCCAGAATCGGATCGAGAAATGCCGCAGCGGGATCTCCAACTTCTTGGGGATCTGGGACTCCCCCAGGGAGGCGGGGACGGCTCTCCTCATGGGGGTTCAGTTCCGGCGGAATACGCTGGTGGAGGTGGGGACTCCGCTGGAGGTGTCCCGCGGCAAGGGGGATCCGGCGGCCATGTCCCTGAACGTCTTCGATCAGAACGTGATCGACGGCCGTCCCATGCCCCTCCGCGTGGACTGAGGGCTTCCGATCCCTACAGCCGCACCCGGTGGCCCCGGGAGGCCAGGTACTCTTTCATCTGCCGGATCGTGAAGGTCCCGAAGTGGGCGATGGAGGCCACCAGGACCGCGTCGGCGTGCCCTTCCGCGATGGCCTCGTGGAGGTGCTCCAGCGTCCCGGCCCCGCCGGAGGCGATGACGGGGATCCGGACGGCGTCCGCCACCGCGCGGGTCATGGGGAGGTCGTAGCCGGCGCGGGTGCCGTCGGCGTCCATGCTGGTGGGGAGGATCGCGCCGGCCCCGAGCTGCTCCGCCTCGCGGGCCCACGCCACGGCGTCCCGGCCGGTTCCCTCCGTCCCGCCCTTGATCATGACCTCGAAGCCGGAAGGGGTCTTCGGATTCTTGCGCGTGTCGATCGCCACGGTGATCCGGTCGGGGCCGAACTTCTCCGAGGCCTCCCGGACCAGTTCGGGCCGCCGGACGGCGGCCGTGTTGATCGAAACCCGGGACACCCCCAGGTCGAAGAGGGCCCTCATGTCGTCGAGGGTGCGGATTCCCCCGCCCACGGTGAGGGGGATGGAGATTCTTTTCACGGTCCGCCGGACGGCCTCCCGCAGGGTGGCCCGGCCCTCGAGGGTGGCGGTGATGTCGAGGAGCACGAGCTCGTCGGCCCCGGCGGCGTCGTAGGCCGCCGCGTTCTCGGCCGGGTCGCCCACGTCCCGGATGTTGACGAAGTTGACGCCCTTGACGAGCCGGCCGTCCTTCGTGTCCAGGCAGGGAATGATGCGGCGGTAGCCGGGACGCCCGAGCCCCGTGGCCGGCGGGTCCTTCGGATTCGTGATCATGCTCTCGGCCCTTTCATGGAGGCGAGGGCCGGATCCTAGCTCCGCCCGCCTTTCCTGTCAAACGGAGGGTTGCAGGCGGGCCTTCCATTCCCTACCATGGGGCGCCATGGCCCGATCCTTCTTCCGGAAGAACATCGACGCGATGGGGCCCTACGTCCCCGGCGAGCAGCCGGCGCCGGGCGACCGGGTCATCAAGCTCAACACGAACGAGAACCCCTATCCTCCCTCCCCCCGGGTGCTGGAGGCCGTCCGGGCGGCCGCGGAGCTCGTCCGCCTGTATCCGGACCCGGAGTCCACGAGGCTCCGGGAGGCCGCCTCCCGGGTCTACGGCTTCCCCCCCGACTGGATCATCGCGGGCAACGGCTCCGACGATCTCCTGGCGATCCTGGTGCGCGCCGTGGCGGGGGAGGGGGAGATCGTGGCCTATCCGGTGCCCACCTACAGTCTCTACCGGACGCTGGTGCGGGCCCAGGGGGCGGTCTCCCGGGAGATCCCCTGGCCGGGGGACTACTCGGTGCCCCCGGGGCTCGAGGGGCGCCTCGTGTTCCTGGCCCGGCCCAACGCCCCCACGGGGACGATGGTGGATCTCGGGCAGGTGCGGGACCTGGCCCGTCGCTGCGGGGGCCTCCTCTGCGTGGACGAGGCGTACGTGGATTTCGCCGACGACCATGCCCTTCCCCTGGTGCGCGAGTTCGACAACGTGGTCGTCCTCCGCTCGCTCTCCAAGTCCTTCTCCCTGGCGGGGGCGCGCGTGGGCCTGGGCTTCGCCCGCCCGGAGATCCTCCAGGGGCTCCGCAAGGTGAAGGACTCCTACAATCTCAGCCGCATGGCACAGGCGGCGGGCGAGGCGGCCCTTGCGGACCTCGAGACGATGCGGCGGAACGTCGAGCGGGTGCGGGCCACGCGGGAGCGGCTGGCCCGCCGGCTGCGGGACCTGGGGATCCCCACGCTGCCCTCCCAGGCCAACTTCCTTCTCGCCCAGATCGGTCCCCGGGCCCGTTTCGTGTACGAGTCCCTCAAGAGGAGGGGCATCCTGGTCCGCTACTTCGACGAGGAGGGGCTCCGGGAATCTCTCCGGATCAGCGTCGGGACGGACGAGCAGGTGGACGTCCTTCTGGGGGCCCTGGTCGAGATCCTCCGCGCGGAAGGGGCCTGACCCCGGCGCGGGTTGCCGGGGCCCCCGGGAGCGGCGCGGGAGAGGATCCTTTCTCGGGGGCCGGGGGCTCCCCGCCGGCCCTCCGAAGCGTTTCATAGTCGTTCCGGGAGGGGAGCGACATGAAGGCTTCCTGGGTTTCGGCGCTGCTGCTGCTGGGGCTGCCGGAGGGGGCGGACCCTCCGCGGCCGCGGTTCAACGTCCTGTTCATCGCCGCGGACGATCTGCGTCCCCAGCTGGGCTGCTACGGGGATCCGCTGGCGAAGTCGCCCCACATCGACCGCCTCGCCGCGCGGGGCACGGTCTTCACGCGGGCCTACTGCCAGCAGGCCCTCTGCAGTCCCTCGAGGATCTCCCTCCTGAGCGGGCGGTATCCCTCCACCACGCGCATCTTCACCATCGGGCCCGCCCTGCGCGGGACGATGCCGGACGTCGTGACGCTTCCCCAGCACTTCAAGAACCACGGCTATCACGCGCGCAGCCTGGGCAAGATCTACCACGTGGGCATCGACGACCCGCCGTCCTGGAGCGTCCCTTCCTGGCAGCCCCAGAAGCCGCGGTACGGGCCGGAGGGGGAGGCGGCCGTGCGGCGCCGGAGGGAGGAGCTGAAGGCATCCGGCCGGCCCCTTCCCGCGAAGGGCAAGGACAACCCTTTCTATGCCGGCCCCGCGTTCGAGGCCCCCGAGGTGGGCGACGAGGACCTGGCCGACGGCGACCTCGGCCGGGAGGCGGTGCGGGTCCTCGAGGAGCGGGCCGGGAAGCCGGAACCCTTCTTCCTGGGGGTCGGCTTCCTGAATCCGCACGTCCCCTGGGTGGCGCCCAGGAGGTACTGGGACCTCTACGATCCGGCCCGGATCCGCCTCCCGGACAATCCCGATCCGCCCCGCGACGCCCCCGACTTCGCCGCCCGTTCCGGCGACGACTTCTACTGGTACGGAAACGTCCCCCGGGACCGCCGGATCACCCCCGAGTTCGGCCGCCGCTGCCTGCACGGCTACCTCGCCGCCGTGAGCTACGTGGACGCCCAGGTGGGGCGGCTCCTGGACGCCCTGGACCGGCTCGGCCTGCGCGAGAAGACGGTCGTGGTCCTGTGGGGGGACCACGGATACTACATGGGCGAGCACGGCTGGTGGGGGGGCAAGCACAACAACTACGAGGGGGCCACGCGGGCCCCGCTCATCGTGGCCGTGCCGGGGGCCCGGCATCCGGGTTCGAAGTGCGGGGCCCTCGTGGAGTTCGTGGATCTCTATCCCTCGCTGGCGGAGATCTGCGGTCTGCCCGCCCCCCCCGGGGTGGAGGGACGGAGCTTCGCGCCGCTCCTGGAGGATCCCTCGGGGAACTTCAAGGACGTGGCCTTCAGCTGGTATCCCAAGGGCGGCTATCTGGGCGTGGCGATGCGGACGGACCGCTGGCGGTTCGTGGAATGGCGCAAGGCGGGGGCGGCGCCGGTGCACGAGCTCTACGATCACCGGGAGGATCCCGCGGAGAACGCGAACGTGGCGGGGCGGCCCGAACACGCCGGGCTCCTGCGCGAGCTGTCCGGCCGCCTGGCGGAGCGGTTCCCGCCGGGGCCCTAGCGGAAGTCCTCCCGGACGGTCCCGTCCCGGGCGATGATGGGGCGGGCGTCCTCCACGTGGCCCGCGGGCCGGCACCCCGGGCCGCGCCCGGCGTCGCCCAAGTCGGAACGGACCCTCTCGGCATACTCCCGGAGCCTCTTGACGATCTCGGCGTTTCCGGCGGAGAGGTCCCGGGATTCTCCGACGTCCTCGTCCAGATTGTAGAGCTTCCCGGAATTGAGCTCGAGTTTCCACGGGCCCGTGCGGACCGCTTCGAGCCGGTCGCCCTTGAAGAAGGCGAATCCCTCGTGGGGGGTCTTCGCCCCCGGGCGGCCCTCCAGGAGGGGCCGGACGTCCTTCCCGTCGACCGGGCGGGGGAGCGTTCCCCCGGCGAGCCCGGCGAAGGTGGGGAGGAAATCCATGTGGGTGATCATTTCGTCCGTGGCCGTCCCCGCGGGGATCTTCCCCGGCCATCGGGCGATGGTGCACACGCGCATCCCCCCTTCCAGGGTGCTTCCCTTGTAGCCACGGAGGGGGCGGTTCACGGCGCGGGAGGTCCCGCCGTTGTCCGAGGTGAAGATCACGAGGGTGCGGTCGTCCAGGTCCAGCTCCCGCAGGACGTCCATCACCCGGCCGACGCTCCAGTCCACCTCCTCGACCCAGTCCCCGTAGAGGCCGTTCTTGGATTTCCCCTGGAAGTCTTTCCCCGGGTAGATCGGGAAGTGGACGGCGTTGTGGGCCAGGTACAGGAAGAACCTCCGGTGGCGGTTCCGTCGGAGGAACGCCACGGCCTCCTCGGTGTAGCGGGAGACGAGGGTGGTCTGCTCCTGGGCCCGGACGCGTTCGACGACCTTTCCATCCCTCAGGAGGGGCAGCGGGGGGTGACCGGGACCCTTCGAGGCGGGCGGGCGGTCCCCCAGGCTGCTCCGGGCGCCGTCCTCCGCGGGGCCCATGTCGTTCGAGTAGGGGATCCCGAAATAGGCGTCGAACCCGTGGCGGGTGGGGAGGAAGTCCGGCTGGTCCCCCAGGTGCCACTTGCCCACGCAGCCGGTGGCGTAGCCGCGGGCCTTGAGGATCTCCGGCAGCGTATGCTCTCCGTCATGGATCCCGGTCTTGTTCCCGGGGAAGAGGACGTTGGGAAGTCCCACCCGCTTGGGATAGCAGCCCGTCAGGAGGGAGGCGCGGGAGGGGGTGCAGACGGGGGCGGCGTAGACGCATTTCAGGAGGCGCCCTTCGGCGGCCAGCCGGTCCAGGTGGGGCGTCCGGTTCAGCCCGGATCCGAAGGGGCCGATGTCGGCGTACCCGAGGTCGTCGATGTTGATGAAGACGAAATTGGGAGGTTCGTCGGGGGGCGAGGCACCGGGGATTCCCGGGGCGAGGGCGGCCAGGAGGACCCGAAGGGCGTTCATGGCAATCCTCCTTCTCTTCTGGTGGAAGAATTCCCCGGCGGGTAGAATGGGGCGGCATGCGACCCGGAGAGGACCCTCCCGCGGGGGAGATCCCGTTCTTCCACATCGAGGCCCGCTCGATCCCCGAGGCCTACTATGAGGCCCTCCGGGCGGTCCACTTCGGCGGGATCCCCCTGCGCACGTCGTACGACCGGCGGGCCCCCGACGGGACGTTCCTGGATCCTCCCGGCCGGGATGCCAAGGTCTCGATCCTCGTCCGCGATCCCTTCGCCCAGCCGAGGTTCCCCCCGCTGAGTTACTGCGAGCGGGGGAAGTACATCGCCGAGTTCCTGGGGGCCAAGGATCATCTCGTGGTGCCCTACCCCCGGCTGCGGGCGCTGGTGCGGGAAGGGCGGGAGCTCGAGGCGACGGAGTGGCCCTACTGCTACCACCAGCGGCTGGCGGCCTACCCGAGGGGGGACGGATCCACGATCGACCAGCTGGAGGCGATGCTGGACCGCCTGGCCCGGGACCCGGTCAGCCGGAGGGCCATCGCCACCACGCGGGTGCCGGAGATCGATCTGTTCCTCTCGGCGGATCTCCCGTGCCTGGGGGAGATCCAGCTCCGGACGGTCGAGGAGGAGGGAGGTCGCCTGGTCCTCCAGATGCACGCCCACTGGCGCAGCCGCGATCTCTTCAAGGCGTGGGGGGACAACCTCATCGGGATCACCAGTCTGCAGGCGCGGCTGGCCGCCCGGCTGGCCGAGAAGACGGGCCGTCCCGTGCGGGTGGGCCCCTACAGCGAGGTCAGCGGCTCCCTCCACATCTACGGGCAGGACTACGCGGGGAAGGGGATGGATCGGTTTTTCTCGAATTTCCCCACCCTGGAGTCCTTCCTGAAGCGGGCCCGTTCCAGCCTCGAGGTCCGGGACACGGAGATCCTTCCCCAGCTGGAGGATCTCCTGGGGGAGACGACCTGGAACTTCCCTCCCTCCGCGATCTCCCTGATCCGGGGGCTCATTGAGGACTACCGCAGCGGGCGTTTCCTGCCCTGACGTTTTCACGGCCTCCCTCCGGCGGGCTTCTCCACGGGCAGGTCCCCGTGCGTCAAGGTGAGGGCGGGGGCGGAATGGAAGGCGGTCATCGGGCGCCGCTCGGCCAGGAGCGCCGCCGCGTCCGCGTTCGGCCACCGGGGATTCAGGAGTTCGAAGTAGCTGTAGTAGGTCACCCCTGCCAGCCCCTTGGGGTCGCCCTTGAAGTAGGGGAACGTGCCGGGGCGACGGGTCCAGCCGGCCAGGACCTCGAAGGCCTGCCGCAGGGTGCGTCCCTTCGGGGACCGGTACTCGTAGAGATCGGTCCCGTTGACGCGAAGGATCTCCGCGGCGATCGTCTGGGGCATCAGGGAGAAGTGCGAATACCAGATCCCGTGATCCCCGCGGCCGTTGTTGCGCGTGACCTCGTGGTGCAGGTGCCCCTGCTCCGTGATCTGCTCCTCGATGAATTCCTTCCATCGGGCGGTACCCTTGTCCAGGAGCGCCGCGTCGCCGCGCCAGGCGGCGATCGCCAGGACCAGCACCAGGCCCCAGTTTCCCCAGTTGTTGCGGGCCTTCATCGTGTTGAGGGGCAGGGCCCTTTCGACCAGGAACCGGTCGAACGTCCGGCGGGACTCCTCGGTCCAGGGGCGCCAGGCCCTCAGGAGGTCCGCGCCGAAGACCATGGCGGGGAAGTGGTAGCTGAAGGAGAGGGTCGAATCGTCCTGGTCGCTGGTCGATTCCAGGCGGGTCGACCAGGCCTCGATCAGGCGGAGGGCGGCCCTGGCGTACCGTTCGTCGTCCGTCAGGCGCCAGGCCAGGGCCGCCTGGTAGGCGAGATTGGCGTCGCTCTGGAGCCCTTCCTTGGCCTTCCGGTGGCCCTCGGCGTCCCGGTAGTACCCGGGGACGTGCCAGTGCCGGGGGACGCGCGCCTCCCGGTCCAGGTCCCGTTCGACCTCGGCCTTCATCCGGCGGAAGGCCGACGCGGTGGGCTCCGCTCCGGCCTGGAGGCGCCGGCGGAGAAGGATCAACCGCTCTTCGTTCAAGAAGACGGGCCGCCGGTTCGGGGAAGGAGGGACCTGGGAGAGGGGGGGGCCTGCGAGCCCCAGGAGCCCCGCAAGGACGAAGACCGGCTTCATGGGGCGCTCCGGACCACCACCGCCGGGGGGTCTCCCCCCGCCGGGACGCGCGTCGCGTTCCGCACCTCCGCGCGCTCGACCGGCGCGGCGATCAGGGCCGACCTCGGGAAGCGGCGGAAGTCTTCCTCGCTCTGGGTCACCTCCAGGCCGTCCACGGTCAGCCCTCGGACGTGGGCGGCCACGATCCAGCCGGGGAGGCGGGCGAACTCCGTATCCCGCTGGTTCCCCAGGGTTCTCCGGCCCCCGATGTGCTTGCGGCGGCCGGACCAGTCCTGCGGGTCGCGGACCTGGAACCGGACCGTCCGCAGGGTCAGGTTCTCGATCGGGCTCTCGGGCATGCCCTGGATCAGGGCCCCGTGCCCGCTACGGATCCGGATCTCCTCCAGCGTCACGTCCCGGATCCGGCCGACCTTCGAGTCCGCGTGGCGCCGCTCGATGTCCATGAAGACCGGGAACATGGCCTTCTCGACGTTCGTCTCCCCGCGGGGGACGTAGGTCTCGATCGAGATCCCCGAGAACCGGATCCGCTCCATGGTCCCGCCGTCCTTGAGGAACATCCCGAGGCCCACGGTGGAATTGCGGATCGTGCAGTCCGCGAACTCCATGTCCCGGAAGTCGCCGGAGGACTCCGTGCCCAGTTTCAGGGCGGTGGCGATGCTTTCCAGGCGGCAGTCCCGCACCTTCACGTCCTCGCAGGGGCGGTCCCCCTCCGTCTTGCAGACGATGCAATCGTCCCCCGCGACGATGTCGCAGCGGGCGATGCGGACGCGGCGGCAGGAAACCGGGTCGATGCCGTCCGAATTCGTGTGGAAGTAGTTGTTGCGGATGGTCACGTCCTCCACGGTGACGTCCTCGCAGCAGCGGAAGTGCAGGGTCCAGGTGTCGCTGAAGAGGATCGTCAGGCGGCGCACCGCCACGTCCCGGCATTCCTCGAACCGGAGGATGCCGGCGCGGAAGGGAGGCGGGGCGGCGTCCCGCCGGTCCGCCCGGCGGCCCAGGTCCGCGTCTCCGATCCCGACGATCTTTCCCGGGCCCTCGACGGCGATCCCGGAGGCCTTTTCCGCCCACAGGAGGCAGCGAGCCCGGGGATGGTCCTCCGGGCGGCGGCTCTGCAGGAGCGCGGCGCCCGCCTCGATCCGCAGCCGGACCCGGTCGGCCAGCCGGACCGTGCCGGAAAGATAGTTCCCGGGGGGGAGGAGGACCGTCCCTCCCCCGGCGCGGGCGCAGGCGTCCACGGCGGCCTGGAGGGCGGCCGTGTCGGGCGTCTTTCCGTCCCCCGTGGCCCCGAAGGACCGGACGTTGAATTCATCCGGGCGGGCCGGGACGCCGAGGAGCGCGAGGAGGAGGGGAAGCGAGTTCACGGCGATTCCTTGGTGCCGCCGGGGCGGCGCAGGCGTTCCGGCCGCGCCGCGGCGAATCGGTCGAGGACCTCCCGGAGCCGCCCGGCGGCCCCGGCGGCCTCGCCCTTCAGCGATCCCGCCGGGAGGGGCGATTGCTCCCCGGGGTCGTTGGCCAGGTCGAAGAAATGGCCGTCCCGGTAGAGCTTGTACCGGGCCGTGGCGGCGAATTCGCGCAGTCCCTGGGGGCTTCCCTCCCGGGAATACCAGCAATAGATCCACTCCCTCGGTTCTCCCGGCTCCCCCCGGAGCTGGGGAAGGAAGCTGCGCCCGTCGATGGTCGCTTTGGGGGGAAGGGGCACCCCCGCGGCGGCGCAGATCGTGGGGAAGAAATCGGTGCTGTCGACCAGGTCGCCGCAGACCCGGCCGGGGGGGATGACGCCGGGCCAGCTGGCGATCAGCGGCACGTGCATCCCGGCGGCCGTCGTCGCTCCCTTCCCGCCCCGGTAGGGGGCGCCGTTCAGGGTCGAGGTGATGGCGGGGCTGGTGCCGTTGTCCCCGGTGAAGATCACCAGCGTCTTCTCGCGAAGGCCGAGCTCTTCGAGTCGGCGGACGACCCGGCCCACGAGCTTGTCCAGGTAGGCGACCATGTCCGCGAAGTACTTCGGATGCCGGTTGCTCTTCTCCCCGCGGGCCTTGGGGTCCCAATCGAGGCTGTCCGGCGTGGGCTGAAAGGGATCGTGCGTGAGGAGCATGGGGTAATAGAGGAGGAAAGGCCGGTCCTTGTGGCGGGCGATGAAGTCGAGGGCGAAGGCGTTCACGAGGTCCGGGCCGTATTCCCCGTTGGTAAAATCCTTTTCCACGCCGTCGATCTCCAGCCCCGGGTTGGCGTAGCGGGGAGGCCTGCGGGTGTGCTGCCAGAGGAAGGCCTCGTCGAAGCCCAGGCGGCGGGGAAGGTCGGGCTCCCGGCCGAGCTGCCATTTCCCCGCGATCCCCGTGGCGTAGCCGGCGGCCTTGAAGAGCTGGGCGAAGGTCGTCTCCCCCGGCGGGAATGCGCCGAACCGCGTGTAGTTGCGGACGTTGTAGATCCCGGTCATGATCTGGATCCGGGTGGGGGTGCAGAGGGGTTGCGCGAAGCACCGCTCGAATCTCATCCCGGAGGCGGCCAGCCCGTCGAGATTCGGGGTCGTGTAGGACGTTCCCCCGTTCGCCCGAACGCACTCGTACCCGAAGTCGTCCGCCAGGATGAGGATGATGTTGGGGGGACGCTCCCTCCCGGCGGGCCCCGGCGCCAGGGCCGCCAAGGCTGCCGCCAGGCCGGTCAGGATGCGCACGTGGTCTCCCCCCTTAGATACAACATCGGGTCGGCCCCCGGGTTGCGCGGGCCCGGCCCGGGACGTCACTTCGCCCGGAGGTTGTAGCAGAGGAGGAGGTCCTGGTCGCGGATATACATCCTCCCCCCGAAGAGGACCGGGTGGGGCCAGCTGTTCCGGTCGCTCCGGTCGGGCTGATCGAATCTCCCTTTTTCCACGTACCCCCGGGGGGACGCCTCCACAAGGGCCATCGTTCCGTTTCCCCCCTCCGCGCGGATGACGAAATGGCCGTCGGCATAGGCGATCGAGCCTTTCCCCACGGCCCGGTTCTGCCAGACGACCTTGCCGGTCCGGAGCTCCACGCATTTCATGCTCCGCTGATCCATCCCGTAGAGGTGCTCGCCCACGAGGATGACGCCGCCGTGGTGGTTTTCCATCTCCCGGCCGGAGTAGATCGGTTCGCACTGGAACCGGCCGCCGGCGGCGGACACCCGGAACCCGTGGTGGCCCACGCCGTAGGCGGAGGTCACGTAGAGGAAGCCGTCCTTGAAGACCGGCGTGGTGATGACCGCGGTCCGGCCGCGGCGTTCGGCCCGCCACAGGACCTTCCCGTCGGCCGCCGCGATCCCCGCCACGCTCTGGTCCGTGAGCACGATGTACTGATGCACGCCGCCGTGGTCGACTGGGACGAGGGAGGCATAGGCCGCCGAGTCCGTCAGTTCCCGGCTCTGCCAGAGGACGGCCCCGGTGGCCTTGTTCAGGGCCAGCACGGTGCCCCGCGGTCCGCCCGGGGTGCAGGCCAGGACGTTCCCGTCCAGGAGGGGCGATTCGGAGAATCCCCAGCCGGACATCATCTTCCCGCCGAAGTCCCCCGGGAGGCTTTTCTTCCAGACGACCTTCCCGGTGGCGGCCTCGGCGCAGACGAGGTCCCCGTGCTGCCCGAGGGCGAAGACCAGGGTCCCGTCGGTGGCGGGGGTGCACCGGGGGCCGGGGTAGCCCCCCCCTCCGCCGGGCCGACCCACGGGGGCCGTCCACAGCTTCTTGCCCGAGAGATCGAGGGCGACGATCGAACAGGTTCCTTCGAGGTCGCCCATGGTGAAGATCCGCTCGCCCCCGAAGGAGACCCCGGAATAGCCCTCCCCGAGGCCCGTGGCCTTCCAGACCAGCGGCGGGCCCGCGGGGGGCCACTGGTTCAGAAGCCCCGTGTCGGGGGAGATCCCGTCGCGCCGCGGCCCCCGCCACTGGTTCCACTCGAGGCCCTTGGCTTCCGGAGGCTTGCCCCGCGGGGAGGTGGTCTGGGCCAGGACGGGGAGGGACACCAGGAGTGCCGGAGCGATTCCCAGCAGGCCGATCTTCATGAGCGGGTCCGGTTTCCGAATATCCTTTTTCATCGTCATTTATACGTCCTCGGGGGACGCGGGGTTCCTGTACCGAAGGAAGGTTTTCCCCCTGTTCCCGGAGCATCCTGCGGATCGGCCGTGGCGGGAGAGAGGGGCGGATGCGTCGCCTTCATGGGTACCGGGAGAACGGGGATCCCGGGCGGCACGAGGGCGACCCGGCCCGGGGACGTCCAGGTCGCCGGGCCGATCCAATAACCGGTTGACACCGCGGGGGACGATCCTGCATATTGTGCCCGAAAGGAGGAGAGACTCATGAAGGGCGATCCCAAGGTGATTCCCGTCCTGAACGACCTGCTTTCCGACGAGCTCACGGCGATCAGCCAGTACATGGTGCACTCGGAGATGTGCGCCAATTGGGGCTACGAGAAGCTGCACAAGGCGGTGGAAAAGCGCGCCGTCGACGAGATGAAGCACGCGGAGAAGCTGATCGGGCGCATCCTCTTCCTGGAGGGGATTCCCGTCGTTTCGGAGCTCAAGAAGATCTCCGTCGGCAAGGACGTCCCGGCCCAGCTGAAGAACGATCGGGGGTCCGAGGAGGGGGCCATCAAGTCCTACAACGAGGCCATCCGGAAAGTCGCGGAGATGGGCGACCACGGGACCGCCGATTTCCTCAAGGAAATTCTGAAGGACGAGGAGGTTCACATCGACTGGCTGGAGACCCAGCTCGAACTGGTCGGGCAGCTGGGTCTGCAGAACTACCTCGTCGAGCAGATGGGCTAGGGGGATGCCGCGTTCGGCCTTCGCCGCGGCGGCCGTGGTTCTGGCCGCCTGCGCGGGGAGGACTACCGGTCCCGACGGGAGCGGGCGGGCCGCCGGCGAGGCGCCCTATCTCCTCGAGGTCCCCTTCGAGAGCCGCTCGGTCTCCTTCGAGAACCCGACGGGGGCCCCCGGCGAGGGGGGGAAGGCCGCCAGCAGGCTGGGCCCCGGGCGGAAGGGCTCGCCCAGCCGTACGGTCAGGCCCGGCGAAACCGTGACCCTCTGCGACATCGCGGGCGCCGGGGTCATCCGCCACCTCTGGATCACCACCCGACCCGAGCCCGCGATCCTCCGGGGATTCCTTCTCCGCGCCTACTGGGAGGGGCAGGAGCATCCCTCCGTCGAGTGCCCCCTGGCCGACTTCATGGGGATCGCCCACGGGCAGGTCCGCGCCTACCAG
>Ga0068707_1001827_pt1 | contig 14930 bp, 9 predicted proteins | sample YNPNPMetaG_FD_66600 | JGI IMG/M metagenome (GOLD analysis project Ga0068707, IMG submission 66600) | Anoxygenic and chlorotrophic microbial mat microbial communities from Yellowstone National Park, USA - YNP NP MetaG | ecosystem: Environmental > Aquatic > Thermal springs > Hot (42-90C) >...
CCTGGTGAACTCCAGGGTTTGTAGACTCTTGGCCCGCATGGGGTAAAGGTGGTGACTCATTGGATGTTCATTGTATCGCACCGGGCGGGACTTGTCAACAGAATCGTAACTGGCACCGTGCATAACTTCTGTTGGGGAGGGGACAAGGGGGGATAAAACCTTTCCGGGGTTTTTGCGGCGGCGAAGCCGCCGCAAAAACCCCCACATTCTTTCCCTTCCCCGAAGGGCCGCGAAATGGGGAGCGGGGCAGGGCCCTCATGCGTTTTACGCACGGATGTCAGTCAGATTGCCAAATGCCGCGCCCTATGCTACAATAAGGTGGCTTCCAATGTCAGCAAGGCCGGGGGAAACCCGTAGCTGGCTGGCGGCGCGTAGGGAAACGCACCCTACGACCTGAACGACACGGCGGTGGATTATGAGGGAGTGCAGTGGGTAAGATCGGTGTGGGCACGGTGAACGTGGGGCCGGAGGCCAGGCGACTTGTCAACGAGGCCCTGGATAGCAATCGTATCTCCCAGGGACGCCTGGTGCGGCGGTTTGAGCGACTCTTTGCCGCCTATCACGGCCCAGAGATGCATTGTGTGGCCTTGAGTACCGGCACCGCGGCGGATACCCTGGCCCTGGCCGCGCTATTAGACCGGGGTGCCCGGCGCGGCGAAGAGGTCATCGTCCCGGCCCTCACCTTCATCGCTACGGCCAACGCCATCGTCCACGCCGGTTTCAGCCCCCGCTTTGTGGACGTGGACCCCGTGACCTGGCAGATAGACCCGGCCGGGGTGACCGCAGCCATCACCGACCGTACCTGTGCCATCATGCCCGTTCACCTCTTCGGCAAGCCGGCCCCCATGGATGAACTGCTGGCCATCGCTCGAGGGCATGGCCTGGCCGTGGTGGAGGACGCCGCCGAGGCTCACGGGGCGCGTTACAAGGGGCGGCCAGTGGGCACCCTGGGACTCATGGGGGCGTTCAGCTTCTATTCGGCCCATATCATCACCACCGGGGAAGGCGGCGCGGTGATCACCGCGGACGAGGAGCTGGCCGGTCTCCTGCGCAGCCTGCGTGCCCACGGCCGGGCCTGCAAGTGCGAGGTCTGCCGCCTCAACGTCTCCTCGGCCTATTGCCCGCTGCGCTTCCAATACGGGGAAGATGTGGACACGCGCTTTTTCTTCGAGCGGTTGGGTTATTCGGAAAAGATGAACGAGTTGGAAGCCGCCCTGGGCATCGAGCAGGTGGCCCGGCTGGACGGGATCGTGGAGGCCCGCCGGGCCAACCTGTTCTACCTGAACGAGCACCTGGCCGGGTTGAGCGAGTTCTTCCAGTTCATGACGGAGGCCCCTTATGAGCGACTCAGCCCGCTGGTCTACCCCCTGGTCATCCGCCCGGAGGCCCCGTTCAACCGACGCGCCATCACCCAATACCTGGAGCAGCATGACGTGGATACCCGGCCCATGTTCGGCTCCATCCCCACCCAGCAGCCGGCCTACGCCTTCCTGGGCCATCGGCCCGGCGAATTCCCCCACGCCGAGGCGGTGGGCCAGCGAGGGTTCTACGTCGGCGTCCACCAGGACCTGACCCGCGCCGACCTGGATACCATCGTGACCTGCATCAGCGAGTTTGTCCGTAGCCTGACATGAGCATCGCCGTCGTAGTGCCCACGTACAACGAGCGCGACAATATCGGCCGCCTGGTGGAGGCCCTGCTGTCCCTGCGGCGGGACCTGATCGTCATCATCGTGGATGATAATTCACCGGACGGCTCCGGGGTCGTGGCCGATGAGCTGGCCGCCCAGCACCCAGAGGTGCGGGTCATCCATCGGCCCGGCAAGGGCGGGCGCGGGGCGGCGGTGTTGGCCGGGTTCCAGGCCGCTCTGCTCACTGACGCCGACCTGTTCGTGGAGATGGACGCCGACTTTAGCCACGACCCGCGAGAGTTACCACGCCTGTTAGAGGCCGCTGCCCGGTACGACATGGTCATCGGCTCGCGGGACCTGCCAGAGAGTCGCATCGTGAACTGGCCCTGGCGGCGCACCATCTTTCACTTTCTGGCCAACTTTTATGCCCGGCTGGTGTTGGGTATCCCGGTGCGGGATTACACCAATGGCTATCGGCTCTACCATCGCCGGGTGCTGGAGGCGCTGGATTTCGAGGCCATCCAGGCCACCGGCTATATCGTCCTCAGCGAGGTGCTGATGCAGGTACATCGGGCCGGTTTCCGCATCGGCGAGGTGCCCACAACCTTCGTTAATCGGCGACGCGGGGTCTCCAATGTTACCAGCAAAGAGATCCGGGAGTCTTTTACCAGCGTGCTCAAGTTGCGGCGAAGGTATGGCAGAGGAGGGGAGGGAGGAAAGTGGAGGGCGAGATAGAAGTGGAGTGCTATTCCGGCCACCGGTATGCGCAGGAGCCGCGAGCGTTTACCTGGCATGGGCAGCGATACGAAATCGAGAGAGTGGACCAGGCCCGACGCACGCCGCGCGGGCCTGTTTTTCGGGTCTGGCTTGGCGACGGCCGCCGGTTCACCCTGGCCTATGACGAGATCGAAGATCACTGGACGATCGGCCAGGAGAAGGCCCCAGGGCCACGGTCGGGTCCCTCGGGGGCCCTGGGCAACACGCCGAAAGGCGTAGCATAACTACCTGCCCAGGAATCCTTTTGCAAAAACCACAAAGGACACAAAGGTACACAAAGGATTAGCCAGGCCCGCCGCCAGCAGAGGGCTATTTTCGAGAGGTGGGGCCGCGCTCAACCGCGATAGGCTTCCCATCGTCGCAGGCGCTGGAACACATCGTTCAAGACGGTCAGGGGGATGGCCGGGGGCACGCTGATCCCTTCTTCTTCCACAGGGAACCCCTGTAGCCGGGCCATGGCGCGTTGCAAGACCCGGCTCACCTCACCGGCCGGGCAATTAGCCTGCAGGTGTTTGACCAATTCCAGCTCCATCATCTGCGGTCCGGTGGGGTGGGTGATCTGGCTGAGGAACCAGGCCCGGTGTTCCAGGAACAGGCGGTCGGCCGGGGTATCGTCGCGCCAGGGGCTGAGGGGGCGCGCGGGCCGCAAGACGAAAACGATAGCCTGGGCCGTGGCCGCACCGCCGTTGGTGGCGATGTCTAGCTGGCCGGTGTGATCGCGGCCCGGAGCCAGATCATCCACCTGGGCCGTGAGGCACAGGTCCACCCGGTTGCCCCGGAAGGTGACCGGTTCCACCCGCAGCCAGGGCACGCGCGGCGCCGCCACCCCTTCTAACGTGCCTCGACCGCCGTTGAGGACGCGCAGGGGCAGGGAGGGGGATGCGCTACCCACGCGCACCGCGCCGAAATCCAGGGCGGTGGGGGTGATCATCACATAGGGCCGGGGTGCCGCCAACAGGTACAGGTAGATCGGCACCTCATGCTGCCCATAAGAGTCCGTTTCCACGATCAGGGCGGCGCAATAACGCCCCTGCGCCTCCAGGTAGGCCGTGTCAATGCGAACCTGCACGTTGCCGTGGGCGCCGTTCACCGCTTCCTGGTGGCACTGGACCCAGGGCTGCGTGCCGCGCACCCGGGCCTCCAAAGCCCCACCGTCCGTCACCCCCATCTGGAGGGTGAGGGTGGGGCAATGACCACGTCGGACACGGCCAAAATCCAGCACGGCCGGGGTCAACACCAGGGTTGGTTCGGGTATGGGGGGTGGTTCCGTGCCGGAAACGGGCCGGGCGCTGGGGTAGTGACCGGGTCGGGGCGAACGCCGGGGGTGCGGGCGGCCGGGGCGTGGCGGACCAGCCGGTGGGGGTGCCGGCTCCGGCCGGTGGTGTTGTTGCCATTGCCGATGGTACACCGCCCGGCGTGCCGGATCGCTCAGCACCTCATAGGCCAGGTTCAGGGCCACCATGCGCTCAGCCGCCGCCGGATCAGGGCACACATCCGGGTGATACTTGGCCGCCAGCCGCCGATACGCGGCAGCGATGACCTCCGGCTCTGCCGCCGGGTCCACCTGCAAGGTCTTGTAGTGATCAGGGAAACCTGCCATGTGAATCGTGACTGCTCAGACTGGGATGGTTCAATTTTCTCTTTTTACGGACGTTAAAATTTCGCCTGGCCCTTACCCCTCCCCCTGCCCCCCTCTCCCGCTCGCCTGCGGCGGCGGGCGATGGGAGGGGGTGGAATCCCCTATCCCCCTCTCCCCTGGTCGCAAGGCCAGGGTGAAGAGGGGGGACAAGGCTAGTTGATGCTCACCCGCGACCCCTGGCCAGTTTTGGTCACATCAATGCGGACCGGGAAGACATCCTGTAGCTCCTCGATGTGGGTGATGACCAGGATAAAATCAAAGTCATCGGCGATGGCGTTGATGGCCTCCACCAACCGGCTTCGCCCCTGGGTATCCTGGGTGCCGAACCCCTCGTCCAGGATGATGGTCTGCAACTGTGCGCCGGCCCGGCGGGCCAGGAGCTTGCTCAGGGCGATACGGATGGCAAAGTTGACCCGGTATTGCTCGCCGCCGGAATAATTCTCATACGGCCTGGTCCCCACCTCGTCGGCGATGGCGATGTCCAGGGTTTCAATGGGGTCGCCTTTTTTCGTCTCCCGTTGGGTCTCGAAGCGGATGTGCATCCGGCCATCGGTCATGCGGGCCAGGAGCCGGTTGGCCTCCTCTTCGAGTTCGGGGATGGCGGCCTCGATGATCATGGCCTGGAGGCCCTTCTTGCCAAAGGCCAGGGCCAGTTCTTCGTAAAGGCCCTTCTCCTCGGCGGCGGCCTGCTCCTGGGCACGCTTTTCCTCGCCCTGGCGACGGAGCGTGTTGCAATGCTCCAGTCGCTGCCGGGCCGCGCCCAACGCCAGCCGGGCCTCTGTTTCTTCCCGTCGCAGCCGCTCCACACCCTCTTCCTGTGCCTCGGCCCGGGCGCGACGGGCGGGCAGATCCGCCAGTTCGACCAGGAGTGCCTGGTGGCGAACCTGGTCCTCGGCCAGGCTCTCCCGCCAATGAGTCACTGATTCGCTGAGGCCTTGAAGCATCTCGCGGTCGCGGGCCAGTCGCTCCCGGGCCATATCCAGTTGAGCCTTGCGCCCTTCAAAGCCGGCCAGTTCCGTCACCCGCGCCTGGACAGCCCGGTGAGCGTCCTGATCGTAACCCAGGGCCGCGATCTGGGCCTGTAGTTTGGCCAGCCGGGCCTGGTCCTCAAGGGCGAACTCCCCTTTCTCCAGGCTGCGCTCCACCCCGATCAACGCCTGGCGAGTCGCCGCCAGGTCGGTGGCTGCGGCCTCCGCCTCGGCCAGGGCGTGCTCCAGAGAGGCGACCTGGCGTTGCAGGCCACCCTCGGTTTGCAGGGCTTTGTCTACCTCCAAGAGGCGAGCGCGCAGGTCCGCGATTTGCTGGTTTAGCTCGCCGACGCGGGCGGTATTGGCGCGATAAGTGTGGGCCAGAGCCGTGCCCTGGTTGCGGAGTCGGGCGATGAGGCTGGCCAGGCTGGTGGCATCCAGTTCGCTCTCGCAGAGGGGGCAGTGGGCCGGACCAGCTCCCATATCGGCGGCCTGGAGCGTGTCCAGTCGCGCTTTCAGCTCCTCCATCTCCCCTTTGAGTCGCTTGTTCTCCGCGTGCAAAGTAGTGACTTCGGCGTTCAGGCGGTCCAGATCAGCCTGCCAGGCATCGCGGGTCTGGCCCAGGGCGATCAGTTCGGCCAGGCGGGCCTGGGCGGCATCCAAATCAGCGCGCCAGCGGTCCACCTGAGCGGCCCGTGGTTCCAGTTCGGCGATGTGTTGCCGGGCCGCCGTGGCCTGAAATTGCAGGCGTTGCCGCTCACTGGCGATAGCCTGCTGCAGGGTGGCGGCGTTCCCGGTCAGGTCCAGGTAAGTGGTGAGCTTGCTGTTAAAGGCCTCGTCGGCCTGACGGGCGGCCAGCCAGGCAGCGTGACCGGCCTCGATGTCCGCCGCGTGGGCCAGGAGTTGCTCATCGGCGGCGATGCGCTGCTGTAGCTCAAGGATCTGCCCGTCCAGGCGGGCCAGCTCGCTTTTGGTCCTGGTCAGGCGGGCGGCCAGGTCCCGGGCCTGCCTCTCTTTTGCTTCCAGGTCCTGGACAACGGCCTGGGCCTGACGCAGCTCGGCTTCGGCTTCACGGAGCCGGGCGTTGAGGGCCGTGGTGCGCTGTTCCGCATCGTGCACCTGCTGGCGGTATTCGTCCTCGTGGGCCAGCTCCGCCTCGATCTCGGCGATGGATGCGCTCAGCGTAGCCCGGCGCTGCTCGGCCCGGCGGGCGCATTCCCTGGCCCGGTCCTGCAATTCGTCATAATAGTCCAGCCCCAGGATACGCGCCAGGACCTCCTTACGCTGGCCGGGGGGCCTGGTGGTGAACTCGTCCGCCCGCCCCTGGAGTAGAAAGGCCGAGTTGATGAAGGTATCATAGTCCATCTTGAGCAGACGGATGATACGTTCCTGGGTCTCGCGGATGGTCGGCTCAGTGAGGGCGCGGAACGTATCCCCGCTCTGGACTTGAAGTTCCAACACGCTGCGGCCCCGGCCCTTGCTGCTGCGCCCCCGAATCACGCGATAGCGATCCCGGCCCAATAAAAAGTCAAACTGGACTTCCATCTCCGTCTGGCCCAGGTGGATGAGGTCATCGTCGGAACGGGCCCGGGATCGGCCCCACAAGGCCCAGGTGATGGCATCCAGCAGGGCCGATTTGCCGGCCCCGTTTTCGCCGGCCAGGCAGGCCAGATGGATACCTTCGAGTTGAACCGGGACCCGGTCGCGGTAACACATGAAATTGTGCAGGGTAAGAGCAAGGGGGATCATCTTAACAGTCCCAGAAGGGTTCTTGTGGGACATGCCCTGCGCAGGGGCGCATGGCCGTGTGCCTCTGTGTCCTTTGTGGCAGGTAATTACCGGGAATAGTATAGCACAACCCGGCAAGGCCCGCAATTGGTTTGTCGGCACTATTGATTTTCTGGGCCGTCCGTGGTATGATGAAAGCCGGCCGGGCGGAGATTTGACGGGCAGAGGGTGAATTATGTGCGGTATCATGGGCTATATCGGCTCTGGCGATGCGGTGCGCATCATAGTGGAGGGCCTGCGGCGGCTGGAATATCGGGGCTATGATTCGGCCGGCCTGGCTGTGATTCAGGAAGGCCACCTGGCAGTGCGCCGGGAGGTGGGCAAGATTGATAGGCTGGAACAGCGGCTGGCCGAGTCTCCCATCCGGGGGAGCATCGGTCTGGGGCATACGCGCTGGGCCACCCACGGCGTGCCCTGCGAGGTCAACACACATCCCCATCTCGATTGTTCAGCCACCATCGTTGTCGTGCACAACGGCATTGTGGAGAATTATGCCCCCCTCAAGGAACAACTCAGCGCGGCCGGGCATACCTTCCGCTCCCAGACCGATACGGAGGTGATCGTTCACCTGATCGAGCACTATGTGGATCGGGACGGCGCATCGTTGTTAGAGGCGGCGCGCCGGGCCTTTGGTGAGCTAAAGGGTGCTCATGCCATCGTGGTCCTCAGCAGTCGGGAGCCAGACCGGCTCATCGCGGCCCGCATCGGCAACGCCGGCGGTGTGACGGTGGGTTATGGGGACCAGGAGATGTTCCTGGCTTCTGACATCCCCGCCTTGCTGCCGCACACCTGCCGCCTGGCTTTCCTGGATAGCCGGGAGATGGTCGTGGTGACGGGCAACGGGGCCCAATATCTCCGCCTGGATGGCACGCCGGTGACAAAGGAGGTCCAGCAAATCCCCTGGGACCCCATCTCGGCGGCCAAAGGTGGCTACAAGCATTTTATGCTCAAGGAGATCCACGAGCAGGCCATCACCGTCACCGACGCCATCCGCGAGCGGGTGGACTTTGCCGGCCATCGCGTGTTGCTGCCGGAGCTGGACCACCTGGCGGAGGCCCTGCGCCGCGCCGAAAAGGTCTATAGCGTCGCCTGCGGCACGGCCTGGCACGCCGCGCTGGTGGGCAAGTTCATGATCGAACAACTGGCCCGCCTGCGGGTGGAAGTGGATTATGGCTCCGAGTTTCGCTACCGCCGGCCCATCCTGGACGAGCGGACCCTGCTCCTGGCTGTGACCCAGAGCGGCGAGACGGTGGATACCCTGGCGGCGATGGAGGAGGCCCGCGAGCGGGGTATCCCCACCATCGCCGTGGTGAACGTCATCGGTAGCCAGGCCGGTCGCCTGGCCGATGGGGCTATCTACATGCACGCCGGGCTGGAGATCGGCGTGGCCGCCACCAAGACCTTCACCTCGCAGATGGTGTGTCAGTACCTGCTGGCCCTGTATCTGGCCCAGATGCGCGGGGTGCTGACCCAGGCGCAAATGGTGCCCCTGCTTCAGGACCTGGCCGGGCTGCCCAACCAGGCAGGCGAGTTGCTGGCAGATACCCGCATCTATGAGGACCTGGCGGCCCGGTATTTCAAGCGCGAGAACTTTTTGTATCTGGGCCGGGGCGTGAATTATCCTATCGCTCTGGAAGGGGCCTTGAAGCTCAAGGAGATCTCCTACATCCACGCCGAGGGCTATCCGGCCGGGGAGATGAAACACGGCCCCATCGCCCTCATTGACGAGCGGATGCCAGTGGTGGCTATCGCCTTGCAGGATCATGTGTACGACAAGATGATAGCCAACATCGAGCAGGTCAAGGCCCGGGGTGGGACGGTCATCGCCCTGGCTTCCCAGGGCGACGAGTTCTTGCGTGCCAGGGCCGATCACGTGATCTATGTGCCGCGCACCTCACCACTGCTCACCCCGGTGTTGACCGCCCTGCCCATGCAGTTGTTGGCCTATCACATCGCCGTGCGCCGGGGCGCCGATGTGGACCAGCCCCGTAACCTGGCCAAGAGCGTGACGGTAGAGTGACCGACACGCCGAGGTGGAGCGGAGCTGACGTACCCCAAAACCTGATTCACACCAGGCGTTGAAGTCACCCTTTCCTGGGCCTGCGCCGACCTCTTCTTGGGATGCAGACGAGAGAATGTCGGCGGAGGCTGACACCCGGCAAAGTGCCCAGAGAGGACGATTTCAATCGGCCTGAGTAACTGCCCACCCTCCCGCAGGCTGGGGCGCAATGACCAGACCAGACGCCGCAGGCGCGCCCAGATGACAGGCTGCATCGGTTGTCAGCCCCTTTCTAACCGGCGGGAGGGTTCAGGATAGGCATTTACCGGCCTGAATAGTTTTCTGAACCTTCCGGGAGGTTTCCATGACTGCGGTAGACCTTGATACCCTGTTGCGCCGGGGCGTGGCCGAGATCATCGTGGAGAGCGCGCTCCGCGAGAAACTGGCCGCCGGCCGCAGGCTCCGTTTGAAGGAGGGCTTTGACCCGTCCAAACCCCACCTGCACGTGGGCCATGCCGCCACGTTACGCAAGCTACGCCAGTTCCAGGAACTGGGTCACCAGGTGATCCTCATCGTGGGTGACTGGACGGCGCAGATCGGCGACCCGTCCGGCCGCGACGAGACCCGCACCGTCATGTCTCGTGAGGAGGTGCTGGAGAACGCCGAGACCTACATGCGCCAGTTCTTCCATATCGTGGACCGGAGCCGCACGGAGGTCCGCTGGCAGAGCGAGTGGTTCGACCAGTTCACCCTGGCCGACGTGTTCAAGCTCACCAGCCACTTTACCTTCGCCCAGATGATGGCCCACGAGACGTTCCGCAATCGCGTAGAGCAGGGCCGGCCCCTTACCCTTATGGAACTGCTGTACCCGCTGCTCCAGGCCTACGACTCTGTGGCGATCCAGGCCGATGTGGAGTTTGGCGGCACGGACCAAAAGTTCAACATCCTGGCCGGCCGGGAGATGCAGCCCATCTTCGGGCAGTCGCCGCAGGACGTGTTCCTGGTGCCCCTCTTGCCCGGCACCGACGGTCGCAAGATGAGCAAGAGCTTTGGCAACACCATTGACCTGGAGGACCCGCCCGGCGAGATGTATGGCAAGACCATGTCCCTGGCCGATGAGGTGCTCATGGATTACCTGACCTGCCTGACGGACATCCCGGCTCAAGAGCTGGCGGAGATGGAGCAGGCCATGCGAGAGGGGACCATGAACCCCCGTGATGCCAAGATGCGTCTGGCCCGGGAGTTGGTGACCCAGTTTCACGGCCCGGAGGCGGCGCGAGAGGCCGAAGCCGAGTTCGTGCGCGTCTTCCAACAGCGGGATCTGCCCACCGATATGCCCACATTCGCCCTGACCGCGCCGCTGAACGTGGTGGAGTTGCTGGTGACGGCCGGGCTGGCCCCCAGCCGGAACGAGGCCCGGCGGCTCATCGCCCAGGGTGGCGTGCGTCTGGATGACAGGCGCGTGGAGAGCGCGGATCTCCTGGTGCCGGTCCGACCGGCGGTGCTCCGGGTGGGCAGGCGGCGGTTTTTGCGGCTGGTGGGGAACCTGGACCCTCCCGCCAGTGAGTAGGGGCGAGGTCCCCTACAGGCAACCGATGCAGGCGATCATCCTGCCAACCTGCGGGAGGGCAGGCTATGAACGTACACCGGCTCCACCCGGATGACGATGTGGCTGTGGTCCTGGTCCCAGCCGGACTGCCTGCCGGGACCCGGTTAGTCCTGCCCGATGGGTTGCCGGTGGTGACCCGCACCCCTATCCCTTTTGGGCATAAGGTGGCCTTGCGCGCCATCGGCCCTGGCGATCCGGTCCGCAAGTACGGCGAGGTCATCGGTCAGGCCATCGCCCCTATTGCCCCCGGCGATCACGTCCACATCCACAACCTGGTCAGCCCCGGCGCCGTTGCCTCCCTGCCCCGTTGCCCCCTGGGTTCCCCATCCTTTAGCCCCCCAGTCCCTATCCCCGATTCCACGTTCCCCGGCTACCTGCGTCCCGTTGGCCCGGCCGGCTGTCGCAACTATATCGCGGTGCTGCCGGCCTCCCTCTGCGCCAATGAGGTGGCCCGGCGCATCGCTGAGGGGTTGGCTGGCGTCAGGCCCGGCCTTGACGTGGTGGCCCTGCCCCACGGCCACGGCTGTTGCCAGATGGGTGTGGACCTGGCGACCACGCGGCGCACACTGGCCGGCCTGGGGCGGCATCCCAACGTCTTTGCCACCCTGGTGGTGGGCCTGGGTTGCGAGACTCTGGCGGCTGACGAATTGGCGGCAGACATAGCCCCGGCCCGGCCGGTGGAAGTGCTGGTCATCCAGGTGGCCGGGGGCAGTCGTCGGGCCATCGAGCGTGGGCGCGAGTTGCTGCGGCCCTTCCTGGCCGATGCCGCCCGGCTCCAGCGTGTCCCCTGCCCGGCCGCCGATCTCATCCTGGCTACTGAGTGCGGTGGCTCCGATGCCACCTCTGGTCTGGCGGCCAATCCGCTGGTGGGCTGTCTGGCCGATGCCATCGTCGCGGTGGGGGGAACGGTGTTGCTCTCAGAGGCGGCTGAGTTACTGGGGGCGGAACATATCCTGGCGCGGCGGGCTGTTTCACCCGCCGTTGGGGCGCGCATCTGGGGCATCACGGCGGCGGCGCAGGCCGTGGCCGAGGGCCTGGGTGTGGACCTGCGCGGAGCGCAACCCACGCCGGGGAACATGGCCGGGGGGATCACCACTATTGAGGAGAAATCATTGGGGTGTGTCTACAAGGCCGGGAGCGCACCGATCCAGGGTGTGCTGGACTATGCGGAGCCGCCGCCAGGCCGGGGCCTGTATATCATGGACACCCCCGGTCACGATGCGGAGAGTGTCACCGGCATGGTGGCCGGCGGTGCCCAGATCGTCGTGTTCACCACCGGGCGGGGGACCCCACTGGGCTTTCCGCTCGCCCCGGTCCTCAAGCTCACCGCCAACGCCGGCACCTGGGCGGCTCAGTGCGATGACCTGGATCTCGACGCTTCCGGCCTGATTGATGGGACGGTGCAGAGGGAAGAACTGGCCCGGGCCTTGCTGGAGCGGCTATGGGCTGTGTTGGCCGGGCAACCCACCGCTGCCGAAATCCTCGGCCCCGGCGAGATCGCCATCCACCGCCTGGCCCGGACCGTGTAACCGATACGGCTTTTGAGCCGGCCGGAGTCCCCTCTCCGCGTGCCCACGCCCCCCTCCCCCTCGTGCCCACGCTCCGCGTGCCCACGCTCCCTCCCTCTCGTGCCCACGCTCTGCGTGGGCACGCCGCTCCCCTCCCCCTCGTGCCCACGCTCCGCGTGGGCACGCTCCCCTCTCCCTCGTGCCCACGCTCCGCGTGGGCACGCCGCGTGGACACACCGCCACCGCAGGCCGGTCTGGGCCTCTTGAGTTGACCCGGGTGCTACCCCTGCTCGCCAAAGACATCAGCGGTGAAACGGTAGAGCCGGGCGCCCTGGCGCCAGGCGTCGTCCGGCAGGCCAGCCTTGCGGCAGACCTGGCGCAGGAACTCGGCGCGGTCCCAACCCTGCTCCACCGGCACCTGGGGCAAGAGCAGCCCACTGTGGCCATTGCCCACAATGAGCAACCCATGGGTGCCCACGCTGATCTCGTTTACGTCGCCCACCGGGGTCAAGGGCGAGAGCACCGAGACCTCGATGGTGAGCTGGGGCAGTTCGGCGGCCTGGACCGCCGGGAAGCGGGGGTCCTCCAACGCCGCCGACAACACCCGGCGTTGTACCGCCAGGTAGAGGGGCATCTGGGCCACCACGTCGCCGATGCAGCCGCGCAGTTCCCCGCCTTTCTTCAGCGTGACAAAGACTGCGCTGGGGAGGCGCAGGGGAGAGTCGGCCGGGGGATCGTAGCGGGGTATGCGGCCATCGGTCAGGTATTGGGTCAGCGTTTCCCGGGCGAGACGGAGCAGGGTGGCCCGGTCCTCGGCACTGAGGGGTAGGGGGCCGGTGCTGGTGGGCTGGGGGGTGAGGTTGGGTGAGACTGAGGGGGGACCGCTGCCTTCGCCGCGCCAAAAGACCACCGCCCCGTAGCCCACCACCTGCGACCGGTCGCCGGCCGGGCTATCGCCGGAGTTGGCATAGTGGACCACGGTGGCCCGGTTCGCACCCCGGGCCACGGCGGCCTCCATCACGGCCATCACCGGCCCCAGGCCACACAAAGTACAGTGCAGGTTCGGCACGCCCTGGGCCAGCCAGTGCCGTTCGTTCTCCCAGAGCGCGGCCGGGTCCAGCCGGGCGATGGCCTCCAGCGTGGCGGCGTCGGCCCGGCAGGCGTCGGCATAGGCCGGATAGTGAGTCATGTCGGAGGAGGCGACCAGGAGGGCGCGCCTGCCCTGTACCGCCTGGGCGAGGGCCTGGGCCAGCCGGTGGGCAGACCCCGGCGTCGGCTCGCCCATCACCACGGCCACCAGCGGCACGCCGGGCAGGGTTCGTTGGAGAAAGGGGAGCTGTACCTCTATGGCGTGCTCCTGCTCGTGACACCGGGGATCGAAGACGATGTGCGGGTCAGCGGAGAGGAGCGATTGGGCCACGGTGCTGTCTATCGGCACCTGGCCCAGGGGTGTCTCGAAACTGCCGGCCGGGTAGACGGAGATGTCCTTAAAGCCAGCCACACGGTGATTCGGGGCCACGATGACGACCACGTCGTACTGGTGGCCCTGGACCTGACGCCAGGCCCAGCCGGCCACACCGCCGGAGTAGACGTACCCGGCGTGGGGGGCCATGATGGCGAGGGGGTCGCCCTCAAGGGGCACGACCTGTGCTGCGGCCAGGGCCTCGTCCACGTCCGCCCGCAGGGCGACGGGGTCGGCCGGGTAGAACTGGCCGGCCACCACTGCCCGGCGAACCGCACCCGACGACGTGGGGCCGGGCGTCCCGGTCGTGCCGGCGGGCGTCGGGGCCGACGCGCAGGCAACCAGCATGACCAGACTCGTCACCCAAGTTGCGAGAACCATCTTCCGCCCCATCTCCGTTCCCTTTCCCCCTTCCGTCCTCCATCTTCATCCTGCATCCTTCCATTCTTTATTGCCACACCCCCGGGATGGTTTCGCCGCAGCGGGGACAGCGGCCGTCCGCCAGGTGGTTCTCCAGGATGGTGTACCCGGCCCGGCGGATGAGCAGCTCGCCGCAGGCGTGACAGGTGGTGTTATCGGCCGGGTGGCCGGGCACGTTCCCCACGTAGGCGTAGCGCACCCCCTCGGCTTTAGCCCACCGCCAGGCTTGCTCCAGCGTCTCCACCGGCGTAGGCGGCAGGTGCGTCAGGCGGTACAGGGGGTGGAAGCGCGAAAAGTGGACCGGCACGTCCGGCCCCAGGTTCTCCACCACCCAGCGGCTCAGGCCCCGCAGGTGGGCCTCATCGTCGTTCAGGGTGGGGACCACCAGGTTCACGATCTCCAGGTGCGTGCCGGCGGCGCGGATGGTGCGCATGGCGGCCAGCACCGGGTCCAGCGTGCCGGCGCACACCTGCCGGTAAAAGCCGTCGGAGTAGCCCTTGAAGTCGATCTTGATGGCGTCCACGGCACTGCACAGTTCGCGCAGAGGGGCCGGGTTGATGTAGCCGGCGGAGATGACCACGTTGCGCAGGCCGAGTTTGCGGGCGGCCCGGGCCGCGTCCAGCATGTACTCGTAAAAGACCGTCGGTTCGGAGTAGGTGTAGGCCACCGACTGGGCGCCGGTGCGCACCGCGTCAGCGGCCAGGGCCTCTGGTGGCAGGAGGATGCCGCCGGTCTCCTCCGGCGTGGCCTGGGAGATCTCCCAGTTCTGGCAATAAAGGCAGTGCAGGTTGCAGCCGGCCGTGGCGATAGAATAGGCCTGGGAGCCGGGCAGGAAATGGTAGAAGGGCTTTTTCTCGATGGGGTCCACGGCGCGGGCGCAGGGGTAGCCATAGACCATGGTGTGGAGCCGGCCGCCGCGATTCTCCCGCACCCGGCACTCGCCCCGCTGGCCCTCGGAGATGATGCAACCGCGCGGGCAGAGCCGGCAGCGCACGTACCGGCCGGTGTGGGGCGTGTGGCAGTAGCGCACCCGGGAGGGGTCGGCGTCATGACAACTGGCGCAGTCCAGCCCGCCGCCCTCTACAGCCTCGTAGTAGAGGGCTTCGCGGACCCGAGGCTCGTCGGCCCAG
>Ga0068707_1001828_pt1 | contig 14927 bp, 15 predicted proteins | sample YNPNPMetaG_FD_66600 | JGI IMG/M metagenome (GOLD analysis project Ga0068707, IMG submission 66600) | Anoxygenic and chlorotrophic microbial mat microbial communities from Yellowstone National Park, USA - YNP NP MetaG | ecosystem: Environmental > Aquatic > Thermal springs > Hot (42-90C) >...
GCGGCCGTCGCAGGCGAGGAGCATAACCTGTATGACCTGCAGGGGCTTTTACCGGGGGATAACACCTGGTTGCGGGTGCCGGCGCACCGTTTCGAGGAGGCGCGGCTCCAGGCCCTTTTGGGGCGTTCGCAAACGGCGGTGAGCGTGGACGGCATGGAAGGCGCCGAGCCGGTGCTTTACTTGGGCGGGCGCAACCGCCGCCTCAAGGCCGTCTTGGCTCAGGCGTTGACCGAGGCCGGCTTTGTCACGGCGGATCTCCCTGGGAACAAGCCCGCCCACGATCCTACCTTCTTTTACAACCGTCCGCCGGAGGGGGGCGTGCAGCTGGTGTTGACCCGCGCCCTCCGGGCCAGCCTGACGGCCATGCCGCTGGAAGGCGAGAACGGCCAAGGTAGGTCCCAAGGGAACCAACGCTTTGCCGCTCTGGTGGCTGCCGTGCGCGGGGGGCTGGAACGTTACCGCGCCGAGGTGCGAGATGACCTGGAGCGCACCCTGGCGCGTTTCGAACGGGAAATCGAGGCTCTGCCCCGGTCCCTGCGCTCTCATTTCCACTGCCATGACGCACAGGAGCCGTAGGGACAACCTACGGCTCCTGGCCGGTGTGCGGGGTTTCAGGAGCGGCTCAGCTTGGCCGCCAGCCGAGCCCAGTTGTCTTGTAGATAGTCGGCGTGAAAGGCCTCCTCATCGCGCAACCGTTCCAACACGGCCCGCAACTCCGCGTCGGTCACCTTGGCCAGGGCCGTCTCATATTTGGCCTTGGCTGCCCGCTCATCGATGATCATCAGCTTGAAAAACTCTTCCCAATCCACTGTTGTCTCCTTTGGCTCGCTTGGCGTTGGCGGACAATGGCGCGCCTGCACGATATGGGGTGTTCCCGCTCTGCATGTATCCCCTCAGCCCAGGGAGATGCCCAGCGCCGTGAGGAGCGCCACGATCAGCGGCGCAATCAGCAGCGCCGGCAACAGATTGGCCACGCGGATGCGCTTGAGCTCCAACAGCAGCAACCCGATGGCCAAGATCAGCACGCCGCCCGTGGCCGACATCTCGGCGATCATCGCCTCGCTGAGCACATTTTGGGCCAGGCCGGCCAGAAGCGAAAGCCCCCCTTGATAGACCAGGATCACCAGGATGGAAAAGACCACGCCGATCCCCAAGGAGGAGGCAAAGGCCAGGGCGGCGAAACCATCGAGGACCGCCTTGATGGCCAATAGGGAGTAATCCCCGGTCAGGCCATCCTGAATGGAACCGAGGATGGTCATGGGCCCCACGCAAAAGACCAAACTCGCGGTGATGAACCCTTCGCTAAAGTGCCCGAGCTGGCTCTGGATGGCCGTGCGGGCCAGGCGTTGGCGCAGGCTCTCGCTCAGCCGCTCCAGAGCCAGGTCGATCTTCCACCATTCGCCCAGGATGGCCCCCAAGAGGACACTGCCCATGACGATGAGCACGTTCTGTGTCTTGAAGGTCAACTGGATGCCCACCACCAGGGTGACCAAACCCAAACCATGCAAGACCGTCTCGCGGATGCGCTCCGGCAAACGTTGCCCCAAAAGTGTGCCCAGACCGCCGCCCAGTAAGACGGTGGCGATATTGATGAGGGTGCCGATCAATGGGCGTCCTTTCTTGTGTCAGTCGTAAAAAATCGGGAACTCTTGCTCGTCGAAATACCAGGTGCCGTTGGTCGTCAGATATTCATGGGTCTCTTGCAAAAAGGTAAAGTGCAAATTCTCGGCCTTGGCCAGGAACTCCCACATGCGGCGCTCCGCCGGGGAGGGGGCCTTCTTGGCCTGGGCGTCGTACAGCTCAAAGCCGCGCCGCTCAAAATCCATGGCCATCTCCAGGGCCTGCTCGTCGGTGGTCTCTGGGGGGATCAGATGATCCGCCGCTTGGGCCTGGGGAAAGATCTCGGTGGGCGAGACGGAATCGGCCAGGGCCAAAGTTTCGGCCAGGGAGAGTTCCTTGCCGGTGAGCTTGGCGTATTCCTGGCGCAGGATGGTGATATGTTTCCCCTCCTCCTCCACCAGAGATTCAAAAACCCGCTGGCCATCCACCGCCCGGGTACGGGCGGCTGCCTGCTTGTAGAAGCGCTGCCCCCACACCTCGGTGTTGAGGCCTTTTTTGAGCACAGTCAGCACGTCGTCTTGATGCATCGTCTTGGCTCCCCTTTGTGATGGCTAAACCCAACTACCCAGCGAGACCAACGCTTCATAGTTGCTCATCAAGAGGTTGAAATGGGTCATCTCGGCCGAGGCCAACCAGCGGTACATCTGCTGGCCGGCTGGGTCCGTCACGGTCTTGGCCGCCTCGCGATAGAGGTTGTAGCTCTTGATCTCGTTATCCAGCGCCAGGTGCAGGGCGTCGATCTCGGTGGGGTTCAGGCCCACTTTTTGCTCCACAGCTTTGCGCTCCGGCGGGAACAGCTTGGCCTCCAGATCGATATCGGGCACGCTCAGGTCGGGCAACAAAACGTAACTGCCCTGCCCCTCGATGGCATGGAGCTGCCGCTGGATCATGGCCGCGTGCATCTTTTCGTCATCGGCCAGGGAGAGGAACATCGCCTTGCCCCGTGGATCCAGGGTCTCCTCGGCGGCCTTGGTGTAAAAGGCCAACCCTTCCTGCTCCAACTTGAGTGCTTGGCTGAGCGCCGTCAAGGCCAGATTCTTCTCGGTCATGGTTAAACCTCCCAAATAGTGGATTCACCAACGCACATAGATGATGTGTCGTTCGTTATTGCGCACATACTCTAAGGGCACCTCGGCGCCTGGCCGCAGGCGGGCCATGAGCTTTTCCAAATCGGCCCGGTTGCCGATGGCTTGCCCGGCCAGGGCGATGATCACGTCGCCCGCTTGCAGCCCGGCCTGCTCAGCGGGGCTACCGGGCCGCACCTGGCCCACATACGCGCCTCGGCTGATGGCGCAGCGCCCTTTGGCGGCCATCTCGGCGGCATCGGCCACGGCCGCCCCCAGGCGCGGGCGCCGCGCCCCGGCCAAGAGGGCGTCCAGCCGGGGACGGTCGAACCCGATCACCACCTGGCCATCGATCACCGTCACCGGCACTCCCCGCTGCCCCGTCAGCCGCACCATCTCGGCGGCGCCGGCGGCATCCTGCGAGACATCCACCTCGCGAAAGGGCAACCCCTGGCGCGCAAGGTATTCCTTCACCTGGTGACAATAGGGGCAAGTGGGCGTTGTATAGACGACAATGTCCATCGCTACCTCGCGCTAAAACAGCTCTTGCCAGAGCTGGGTATAGTCGGCAGAGGGCCTGGGGCGCAACGGCTGGGCTACCAACGGCCCCGCGCGCAGGGTGGATACCTGTTCCTCGTACGAAGGCACCTCCTCGCTCCGGTAAAAGAGACCGATGGGGATGCGCTCACTCCCAGGATATTCCAGCGCCCTCTCCAACGCTGTCAGGCGATCGGTGGGGTCGTGTCCCGCGTCCTCCAGCTTGTACACCCGCTCCCGGTACCATTCATAGCTCATGGGTTTGTTAAAAGAGACACAGGGCTGGAGCACGTCGATGAGGGCGTAACCGCGATGCCCCAAGGCCTGGACGATGAGGTTCGTCAGGTGGGGGATATCCAGGGAAAAGCTGCGGGCCACAAAGGTCGCCCCCTGGGAAAGGACCAGGGCCAAGGGGTTCATCGGGCGGTCGATGGCCCCTTCCGGGGAGGTGGGCGTTACCCAGCCGGCCCGGCTGGTGGGGGAATACTGCCCCTTGGTCAGGCCATAGACGTGGTTGTTCTGCACCACGTCCACCAGGCCGATGTTGCGCCGCGCCGCATGGAGCAGGTGGTTGCCGCCCATGCCGTAGCCATCGCCATCGCCGTGGACGCACACCACCTTGAGCCCGTGGTTGGCCAATTTAAAGCCGGTGGCCACGGCCAAGGTGCGGCCGTGCAACGTGGCCATCCCGTTGATGCGCATGTAATCCGGGATCTTGCTGCCGCAACCGATGCCGGTGATGAGCATCACCTGGTGCGGCTCCAGGCCGGCCTGCACCAAGGCGCGCTTCAGGGCGTTCCAGATGCCATAATCTCCACACCCGGGGCACCAGGTGGGGCGGATCTCGTTGGTGTAATCTTGAACGGTGGCCATGTTATGCCTCCAATCGCGCCAAGATGTAATCCGGGGTAAAGCCGCGCCCATCATATTTCAAGATCTTTTGCTGGGCCACGATGCCGGCGTGCGCTTGGAGGAGGAAGGCGAACTGGGCCGTGGCGTTCCCCTCCACGGCAACGATTCTCTTGGCGCCTGCCAGGGCTTGGCGCGCCCCTTGGGCGGGGAAGGGCCAAAGGTCCACGAAATGGACCATGTTGGCCGCCCGACCTTGGGCATTGAGCAGGTCCACCGCTTCACGGATGGCCCCGTAGCTGGAGCCCCAACCGATAAAAGTCAGCTCGGCCTCTTGCGGCCCGTAGAGGAGGGGAGGGCGCATCTCGGCCGCGATGTACTCCAGCTTGCGCAGGCGCTTTTGGGCCATGGCCGTGGCCAGTTGTGGGTCCTCGGTAATGTGGCCCTCCTCGGTATGCTCGTCGCTGGTGGAAAAATAGAGCGCCTTGGGCCCCATGCCCGGCAGGGCGCGGGGCGAGACGCCGTCTTCGGTGAGGGCATACCGCTTGTACGTGGCCAGGGCGTCCAACTCCTCTTGGCTGAGGAGCTTGCCTCGCTGGATTGGGGTGTGTTGCACGTCGAAATCCTGGGGCTCCGCTCCGCGGATGGAGGCGGCCAGGTATTCATCCGAGAGCACGATCACCGGGCATTGATATTTCTCGGCCAGATTAAAGGCCCGCACGGCGCAGCAAAAGGCCTCCTCCGGCGTGTGGGGGGCCATGATGATGCGGGCGTATTCCCCATGGGAGGCATGAAGGGCCAGGAAAAGGTCGCTCTGGGCGGTGCGGGTGGGCAACCCGGTGGCCGGGCCGGGCCGCTGGGCCAGGTACACCACGATGGGGTCCTCCAACATCGCCGCCAGGCTCACCCCTTCGGTCATCAGGTCGAACCCGCCGCCGGAGGTGGGGGCCATCGCCCTGGCGCCGGCGTGGGCCGCGCCCACGCACATGTTGATGGCGGCGATCTCGCTCTCGGCGTGCTTGACCACCAAGCCCCAGGCCGCCGCGTGTTGGGCCATGTATTCCAACACCGGCGTGGCCGGGGTCATGGGATAGCCGGCCACGAACTTGCATCCGGCCGCCAGCGCGCCCATGGCAAAGGCCTGGCTGCCGCTGAGGGTCAGCCTGGGGGAACGGGCCCGCGCCTGAAGCTTCCAAGGGCACATGCCGCTCCGCTCCTGGGCCCAAGTGTAGGCCGTCTGGGCCACGCGGGTGTTCTGTTCCACGATGGCCGAACCCTTTTTGCGGAAATTATCCGCGATGACGCTGAGCAGGGGGGCCAGCTCAAGGCCCGTCAGCCCGGCGGCGATGGCCAGGGCGGCCGTGTTGGCCATGACCCGGTCACCCTCGCCCTCGGCGATGGCCACCAAAGGGGCGCGCAAAAGTTGCACCGGTTTGCCCTGAAGCACGGTTTCGTCGAAGGACAAGGTCTCGTCGCAGAGGATCACTCCGCCCGGCACAAGGTGCTCCACGTGGCGGGCGACCGTCTCGCCGGTGAGGGCGATCAGCAGGTGGACATGCTCACGGGTGGCCAAGACGGGGCGATCGCTGGCGCGGATGGTGAAAAAGTTGTGCCCGCCGCGGATGCGCGACATATAATCGGCCACGGCCAGCGCCTCCAGCCCGGCGCGCACCAAGGCTTTGGTGAACCCCGCGCCGCTGGATTCGACGCCCTGCCCCGCCTCCCCGCCGAGGCGAAAGGTCACATCAATAGCTGACATAACTATCTTGCTCCTAAAATAACTCTAGCCGCCCCACGGTGCCCCCTGTGCCGGCCCAGGAGCAGGGAGCACCGTGGGAAATGCAATGGTGTGCGTTAGGGCAAGCCAAAACTCGGTTATTTGAGCACGCAGACAGCGCCCGACAGCTTGACCCGCAGGGCCAAAGTCTCAAAGATGCGGAAGCGCTGGTCAATCCCTTCGTTGCCCACGTAGGCGGTGACCACGTCTTGGCCCACTACCAGGTCCATGTTCCAAGGATGCGGGCTGATGACCATGGCCAGGTCGTCGGCCATGCCGGTCCACTGGAAGAGGCCCGCCTCGGCCAGTTCCTCCACTGCCTCAACCTCGCGTTGGCCCTGTTGGATCAGGCTGGAGAGGCGGGCGTAACGGCCGGGGCTCATCACCAAGGCGTAGGGGCCATCGAACCCCGCCGCGAGCAATTTGGCGGTGGCCATAGCCACAGCCTGGGAGGCCCCGCCAAGCACGCTCCAATCCCCCAGCTCGCTGGTGGTCTTGGCCTGCTTGAGCAACCCGCCCAGGACCAGGTCGTCCTCCGCCTTGGCCAGCTTGGTGGCGGCGATGGCCACGGCGCCCAGGTCCAGCCCAAAGGGCGTCCCCTCGGCGATGGCCAGTTGCTTGGCCTTGAGCACAAATTCTTGCCGTAGCTCGGTGAGGGCGATGTACTTGGTATTCTCGGTGACGGTGGCCGCCCCGCCCTCGGTGGTAAAGCCAAAGAGGGGCACCATCTCCACGCCCCAGCCCAGCGGGCCCACCAGTTCCACAATGCGACGGCCCACCAAGGTCTTTTTGATCACCGTAACGACCATCTCATCTATCTTGGCCCAAAGCTCGGCGCTGATGGGGGCTGCGGAACGCATCAAATAGTCGCTCATGGTATCCTCCTGTGCTGATATGTGGGACGCCCCTGGCGGATGGCCGGGGGACACCTCTGCTATTTTTCACCCTTTAAACTGCCCACCGACGGGATGGTCTTGGGCGGTTCTGGTTTCTCCGGGGCTTGGGTCGGCTCGCCCTCCTGTTTGGCCTCTTCCAGCAGGTCGCTGAATACTGCGTCGTGGTAGACCTCGTGGTCGCGGATGTAGCCCAGCAGTTCCTTCACCTCCGGCTCCTCCACCTCGGTCATCTGCGAGGTATAGTCCTTGGTCACCTCGCGCTCCACGGCGATATCCGCCTCCAGCATCTCCACGGGGTCCTTGGTCAAGGCCAATTCGGTGTGGCTCATATCCGGGTCGCCGCCGCGCTCGGCCAAGGACTCGGAAAGCCAACCCATGTGCTGCATCTCGTTGATGGCGCTATCCTGCATCGTCTCGGCCAATTCCTTATCTTTGGCGACAAAGGAATGGTAAAGATACTGCAGGATCACCGTGTACTCGTGGCGGATCCCCTGGTTGAGGATCTCGGCCAGGCGTTTCGGCGGCTTGGCCAGCTCGGCGGCTTGGGTGGGGGCAGGCTCCGGAGCGGCTTGGGCCTCGGCCACCAACCCCTCAAAGATCTCTTTGTGGCGCAGCTCATCCTCGACGATGCGGGCCAGCAGGCGACGGATTTTGGGGTCGGTGATGGCCTCCATGTGGGCGCGATATTGGACGATGGCCGTCTCTTCCAGGCCCACGTCCTTGCGGAGTTGCTCGGCGGCCGGGGCTTGGCTCAGATCCACCGGATCCCGCTTGAGGGTGGGCTCGCCGCCCAGCTCGACGATGGCATCGGCCAGCCAATCAAAGTGGCGCATCTCGTCGCGGGCGATGGCCTCGATCTCGGCGGGGATCCCCTCCAGGCCCATGAGGTAGGCATGCCGCAGGTATTGAATGATGGCCTGATGCTCCCCCATCATGTCCTTGCGCAAGAGTTCGATCCATGCTTCGTTTTCCATGTTCACCTCCAACTTGACCTTTACCTGGCTCGCATCTCTCGGTTTGCCGCGACCTGGAGCGCGCTCAGGTCCAGCCCATGGCGGCGCCAGGCTTCCACATGGGCCGAGACATCGCTCTTTTGGGCGATCAACTGGTTGACCAGGCGCACCTTGGAGCGATCGCCGATCACAATGGCCCCCACCACACGCCCGTCGCGCAGGGCCAGCTTGTGATACACGCCCGCTGCCGGGTCCACATGGCGCACCTCGACGAGGCCATCTCCTTTCGCTATCGCCTCGCCCACAGAGGTCACGTCGATGCCCGTCACCTTCAGGGTGGTGCTGGGGACGATATCTTGGTAGGTGGCCTGGGAATCGCCGGTGATCTGGGCAGCGGCCACCTGGGCCTGGGCCAAGGCGGCGGGGATGATGCCCCAGACCACGCCGTTGAACTCGGCGGCATCGCCCACGGCATAGATATCGGGGTCGCTGGTGCGCAGGCGCGCATCCACCACGATGCCCCGTCCACAGGCAAGGCCGGCCTCTTGGGCTAAATCCACATTGGGCCGCACGCCGGCCGAGATGACCACCATGTCGGTGGCGATCACGCGATCGCTCCGCAGGCGCACGGCCTGCACGTGGTCCGCGCCCTCGATGGCGGCGCAGGAATCGCCGGTGATGACCTCGATGCCCCGCGCCTCGATGAGCCTTTGCAAGAGGCCGGCGCCTTCCTCATCCAGCTGGCGCGGCAACAGGCGGGGCAATAGCTCCACCACGGTGACGCCGATGCCATTGGCCCTCAGCGCCCCCGCCGTATCCAGCCCCAGCAGCCCACCGCCCAAGACCACGGCGTGGCGGCTGCGCCGGATGCCCTCGCGCAGCGCCAGGGCATCGTGAAGGGTGCGCAGGGTATAGACGCCGCCCAGCGTACACCCCGGAATGGGCGGCACCCAGGCGCGGGCGCCGGTGGCCAAGACGAGCTGGTCGTAGATGACCGAGCTGCCATCCCCCAGCAGGAGGCGATGCTCCGCCGGCAAGACCTTGGTCACCCGCTGCCCCAGGAAGGTTTGAATCTTGCGTTCCTGGTACCAGGATTCGGGATAAAAGGGCATCTGCTCCGGCGTCACCTGGCCGGCCAAAAGGTCGATGAGCCGAGGGCGGGGATAATAAGGGAAAGGCTCGGCCGAATACACCACCACCTCCGCAGAGGGGTCACGCTCAACCACCCCGCGGGCCGTGGTGATGCCGGCGACGCCGTTACCGACAATGACCAACCGCATCAAGCCTCCACTTTGGGCCTCATCGCCCGGTACAGGGATGTAAGCCGCAGCTCTCCAACGGCGCATCTGCCAGAAAACCTGGCGACCGCCGCCTTCGCCCGGGCAACGGTCGCCATGACCCTTCTGGCAGGTTGCGCGGTGCGTTTAGGCTTGCACTTTTTCGAACATGTCCTTCGCCGCCCCACATTCGGGGCAGACCCAATCGTCCGGCAGATCCTCAAAGGCCGTGCCAGGGGCGACGCCGTTCTCCGGGTCACCGACGGCGGGATCGTACACGTAACCGCAGACGAGACATTCCCATTTGGCCATGCGTGCTCTCCTTCGTTGGGTGAGATGGGGGTTCAGTTATCCTTGTAGAACAATTCCTCGTACAAGGTCTCGACGCGGCGCTTGTGGGTGGCCTCTTCGCTGGCCAGGAATTCAAAGAGTTTCACCGTGGATTCGTCATCGGTGACCTTGGCCAAGGCGGCGTAGAGATCATGGCTGGCCTTCTCGCGTTTGCCGGCGACGATGAGGATATCCTGCAAGTCCGAATCGGCGGCCAGCGGCACCTCCACCAGGTAATCGGTGATCTTTAAATCCGTCACCTGCTTTTGCTGGGTTTTGGAGAGGACGCGAAAGACATTTCCCGCCAGCAAGGCCTCCAGCTTGTTGCGATGCCCCACCTCTTGGGTGGCCAGGTCTTGGAGCAGCTCCTTGGCATGGGGCAGCTTCACCCGTCCCGCCGCCGTGGAATAGAGGGTATAGGCGTCAATCTCGCGCTGGATGGCGGTCTTCAGGATGTCTTGGATCACGTTTGTCGGTGTACTCATAGGGGGTCAGCTCCTCTCTAAATATTGGCGTTCGTTCCTGATAAGATTGTATACGACAATGAAAGCGCGGTCAACCTAACGCGCGTCCACCCGTTGGTGCTGCGCGGCGCAAGAGGGACAAATCCCGATGAACAACAGACGGTAGCCCTGGATGGCAAAGCCCGAGACGCGCTGCGCTTGTTCCAGCAGGGCCTCGGGAAGGGTGAAGGACTCTAGATCGGTGATGCGCCGGCACTCTGGGCAGAGGATATGGGTATGGGGCGTGGTATCCCCATCCCAATGGGTGGCATTATCCGTGAGGGTGATCTCTTGGATCAACCCTTTTTCGGCCAAGGTGGCCAGGTTCCGATACACGGTCCCCAGGCTGATGTGCGGCAGCCGCTGGCGCACCTGTTGATAGACCCAGGCGGCATCGGGATGCTCCCGTGAGGCCCGCAACACCTCCAGGATGACCTGGCGCTGGGGCGTCAACCTCAGGCCGTGTCGGTGCACGGTCTCTTCGATGGGGGTTGGCTGGTTCATCATCTTGCTCCCTTCGTCCCCATTATACTTGGGAATGATTCCTAGTCAAGCTGGGTATCCGGAGGATGGGCAAAAGAGATCTACCCGCGCCCGCCGTCGGATGAATCCGACGGGCGCTTTTTGAAGATGCAAAATATTCTTTTTTGGAACGGTGGAACGACAATCCCCGGAGGCAAGCTGGAGCAAGGGGAGCAAAGAGAGGGTTAGTTGAGTGGGCCTGTAAGCCGAATTCTGTCACCCGCAAACGCGGGTTGGCGGCCATCTCTCTGGGACGGCGATTGCTCGCCGCCTCAAGCGACCTACCCGAGGTTACGGACGAGCAGCCCGCGGCAGGGGAAAAGCTCCCCCTGCGCACCTCTTGCTTGGTCTTGCTCTCGATGGGGTTTGCCTAGCCGGTCCAGTCACCTGGGCCGCTGGTGGTCTCTTACACCGCCGTTTCACTCTTACCGCCGGGGGCAGGCCCCCGGCGGCGACCTGCTTTCTGTTGCACTATGCCGTCGAGTCACCTCGCCTGGGCGTTACCCAGCATCGTGCTCTCTAGAGTTCGGACTTTCCTCAAGGTGCCCCGCCGGGCACCTCGCGGCCGCCCGGCCCACTCAACCGTTTACAAGATACCATCAAGGGACATGTTTGTCAAACCTGTGTCGCCATTGACAGCTTGGCTCGCGCCCGCTACAATGCCCTCGTTGGCGCTTCCGAAGGAATACAAGGGGAACTCGGTCATGGGTGGCTGCATAGCACACATTGGTTGAGCGCTGTCGGCCATTGGCCGACAGCTGAAATAAATCCACAAGAGAGGAGGCCACCGGTGGAGAACAGCGCGGATCGTTCCTATCGTCGTATCGTCAACGCTTGGTGCATGTACGATTGGGCCAACTCGGCCTTTGCCACCACCATCATGGCCGTGGTCTTGCCCACCTTCTTTAGCGCCGTGGCGGGGGCCACCCTGGCGCCCGATCCCGCCCAGGCCAGGGTGTTGGCCACCAGTTATTGGGGCTACACCAACAGCATCAGCATGTTGCTCATCGCCATGGCCGCACCCGTGTTGGGGGCCGTGGCGGACCACAGCGGCGCCAAGAAGCGGCTGTTGACCATCTTTGCCGGCTTGGGCATCCTCGCCACCGCCTTGCTGGTGTTGGTGAGCACCGGCGATTGGCTGGCCGCCGCGCTCCTCTACATTGTGGGGCACATCGGCTTCTCCGGGGCCAACATCTTTTACGATGCCTTGCTGCCCCATGTGGCCCAGCGGGGCGATATGGACCAAATCTCGTCCAGGGGTTATGCCATGGGGTACCTGGGGGGCGGGCTGCTTTTGGCCCTGAACCTGGCCTGGATTATGCAACCCAGGCTCTTTGGTCTCCCCAATAGCGAGATGGCCTCGCGGGTCTCTTTTCTCAGTGTGGCCATTTGGTGGGCGGTCTTTTCGCTGCCCTTGCTGCGGCATGTGCCAGAGCCCAAAGCGGTGCTCCAGCCGGGAGAGAGCCTCAACCCCTTCAAGGGGGCCTTTCAGCGCCTGGGACACACCTTCCGCGAGATCCGGCGCTACCGCGAGCTTTTCAAGTTCCTGGTGGCCTTTTGGCTGTATAACGATGGCATCGGCACCATCATCACCATGGCCGCCATCTATGGCGCCGAGCTGGGCATCGCCCAAACGCATCTCATCGGCACCATCCTGATGGTGCAATTCGTGGGCGTGCCCTTTGCCCTGCTCTTTGGCTGGCTGGCCAAGCGCTTGGGCACCAAACGCTCCATCCTGCTGGCCCTGGCCGTCTATTCCCTCATCGCCATCTTGGGCTATTTCGTCACGCGGGCCATCCATTTTTGGCTCTTGGGGTTCGCCGTGGCCACGGTGCAAGGGGGTAGCCAGGCCCTCAGCCGTTCCCTTTATGGCGCCATGACGCCCAAGGCGAAATCGGCCGAGTTCTTTGGCTTCTATGACGTGAGCAGCAAGTTCGCCGGCATCATCGGCCCGGCCCTCTTTGGCTTCATCGGCCAGGCCACGGGCTCCAACCGCTATGCCATCTTGGGCATCGTGCCCCTCTTTGTCATCGGCGGGCTGCTGCTCCTCACCGTCAATGAACGCCAGGGCATGGCGGCAGCCGGCGAACAGCCATGAGGGATCGGCCAGCAGCCATCGGCCGGACGCCACAAGGCTGGCGGCTCTTGGCTATGCAGGGGCGATCCGGCGGTCCGAATCTTGGTCAAAGAGATAGACCGATGCCTCCGGGATGACCACGTGCACCTGCCAGCCGCGGTTGATCTGCATCTCCAGGGGCGCCTCCACGCCAAAGATCAGCCCGCCCACCTGCACATTGACCACTTGGCGGTGTTGGGCAAAGTGGGGCTCGCAGTTGATCACCTGCCCCTGGAGCTGGAGGCCCTCCGTGGGCAAGGGCTCTCCTTCGGGGATGACTTGCGCGGCGCCGCTGCGGAAACCGAGGATCACCTGCTGCCCCGGCTGCACCTGCGCGGCCAAGGCGCGCGGTACCGGCACCCGGCCCATGGCGCTCTCCAGATGGCCATCGGCGGTCACCCGCCAATCCCGCAGGAGGTTCATGGGTGGCAGCCCCAAGAAGCCGGCCACAAAGGCCGTCACCGGGTTCTCGGTAATCTCTTGATATGTCCCCACCTGTTCCACCTTGCCGGCGCGCATCACGGCGATGCGGTCGCCCAGGGTGATGGCCTCCACTTGGTCGTGGGTGACATAAATCGAGGTGATGTGAAAGCGGTGGAGCAGGCGCTTGATCTCCACCCGCGTGCTCACCCGCAGCTTGGCATCGAGGTTGGACAGGGGTTCATCAAAGAGAAAGAGCTTGGGATCCCGCACGATGCAGCGGCCGATGGCCACGCGCTGTTGCTGGCCGCCGGAGAGGGTGGCCGGTTTACGATCCAGGAGCAGGTCAAAGCCGATCCCCATGATCTCGGAGGTGGCGCGGATGCGCTCCATCATCTCCTCGGTGGGGCGTTTGCGCACCCGGAAAAAGAATCCCAGGTTTCCCTCGCCCTTGAAATGGGGATAGAGGGCATAGTTCTGAAAGACCATACCGATCCCCCGCTCCTTGGCCGGGACATCGTGCATCGGTTGGCCGTCGAAATAGACCTCGCCCTCATCGGGCGTTTCCAGGCCGGCCACGACGCGCAACAGGGTGCTCTTGCCGCAGCCGGAGGGCCCCACGATGGCCATGGTCTCCCCATCCTGAATGGTGAGGTTCAGTTGATCCAGGGCGCGCACCGGCCCCTCGGTGGGGCGGCTGGTCTCGGCGTTGGCGATCACCCGCTCCACGAAATCCTTGTCCTGGTAATCGGCATAGGCGCGCCGCGCCAGGTTGTGGGACATCATCCAACCGCTGCCGGGCTTGAAAATCTTGGTCACATTCTCCAAGCGAATCTCGGCCAAAGGACACCTCCTCTGTTGTTCCATAAGGCCCTCTCGATGGTTATTATAAAAGAATTGATGCTGGGTATGCAAATGATCTTGCCAAGGGGGCCCAAGACCTGACAGGTCTTCCAAGACCTGTCAGGTCTGGAGGCCCTTGCCAGGTGGATGGGTTCATGGTATGCTTAGCCCAAACCATGTTTGGAGGAGCATGATGTTTCCTGCTGGTCCCATCGGTTTGAGCATGTGGGAGATCGACACGCCGGCCCTGTGCTTGGATATCGCCGCCTTGGAGCGCAACATCGCGCAATTGGCCACTTTTCTGAAGGACAAGCCCGTTGCGGCGCGTCCCCATGTCAAGACCCACAAATCTCCGGCCATCGCTTGGCTGCAGCTCCGGGCGGGGGCCATCGGCATCACTTGCGCCAAGGTGAGCGAGGCCGAGGTGATGGCCCAGGCGGGCATCCGGGATATCCTCATCGCCAACCAGGTCGTCGGCGCGGACAAGATCGCCCGTCTGGTGAACCTGGCCGCCACCACCGAGGTGATGGTGGCGGTGGATGACCTGGCCAACGCCCAGGAGCTTTCCGCCGCGGCCCAGGCCAAGAAGGTGCGCCTGCGGGTGTTGGTGGAGGTGGATGTGGGCATGCACCGCTGTGGCGTCGCGCCCGGCGCGGAGGCCCTGGCCTTGGCGCGCGAGGTGGTCAAGCTGCCAGGGCTGCGCTTTGAAGGTCTGATGGGCTATGAGGGCCACGCGGTGATGATCCCCGACCTGGCCGAGCGCACACGGGTGGCCAACGAGGCCATGGCGCAGCTCATCGCTACCCGCGATCTTTTGTTGGCCGAGGGGATTCCGGTGGGCATCGTCTCCGCCGGCGGCACGGGCACCTATGCCATCACCGGCGCCTATCCCGGCGTCACCGAGATCCAGGCCGGCTCCTATGCCACCATGGACGCCAAGTACCGCGAGGTGGGGATGGATTTTGAGCTGGCCCTTTCGGTGATGGCGCGAGTAATCAGTGTGCGCGGGATGGATGACGCGGTGATTGATGCGGGGATGAAAACCCTCAGTCCCGAGTTCGGCATGCCCATGGTGGCCCGACCGGAGGGTTGGACCTTGGTACGTCTCTCCGAGGAGCATGGCCAACTGCGCCGGCAGGGTGGCGCGCCCTTGCGCCGCGGCGACCGGGTGCAACTCATCCCCGGCCACGGATGCACCACCATCAACCTGCACGATGTTT
>Ga0068707_1001830_pt1 | contig 14915 bp, 10 predicted proteins | sample YNPNPMetaG_FD_66600 | JGI IMG/M metagenome (GOLD analysis project Ga0068707, IMG submission 66600) | Anoxygenic and chlorotrophic microbial mat microbial communities from Yellowstone National Park, USA - YNP NP MetaG | ecosystem: Environmental > Aquatic > Thermal springs > Hot (42-90C) >...
CCACGTCCTTCATCGCCTACCGACGCCAAGGCATCCATCGCGCGCCCTTACTTGCTTGACCACAACTCCTTGACCCCGTCCGCCATCTCCGCCCGCATCTCATCGTCGGCGCTTCGGAATCGGTCCTCGACGTAGTAGCACTACGCCTGCGGCCTCTTCCTTGCGCCTCCTCGATCTGCGGCCGGATCTGGCGGCCGGTAGTTTTCCAGTGGATATCACCACCTCGTGGAGAAGTGGTCAGAATTCCAGACAAGAATCCCATCTGGCGCAAAATTGAACTACTCGCGAATTCCCGGTTTTCAAAGAACATCGGGCGGCCAAGCCGCCCATCAATGTCATGGAGCTGATCGGGCTCGAACCGACGACATCCAGCTTGCAAAGCTGGCGCTCTCCCAGCTGAGCTACAGCCCCGCAACTCCATGTCAGAGATCCATGGGCCTAAGTGGATTTGAACCACTGACCTCACGCTTATCAGGCGTGCGCTCTTACCAACTGAGCTACAGGCCCGTTCATCTCAAAGAAGACCGGCTCGGTCTTTCAAAATCGGAAAGCAGTACATCCAAATCGAGAGGCCTACCTGAATGTCCGGCTCGGCCTATCGCCCTCCGGAATCATCCTTAGAAAGGAGGTGATCCAGCCACAGGTTCCCCTACGGCTACCTTGTTACGACTTCACCCCAATCACCGCTCCTACCTTGGGCGGCTGCCTCCCTTGCGGGTTAGCTCACCGACTTCTGGTCTAAACGGCTTTCGTGGTGTGACGGGCGGTGTGTACAAGGCCCGGGAACGTATTCACCGCTGCCTGCTGATCAGCGATTACTAGCGATTCCAACTTCATGGAGTCGAGTTGCAGACTCCAATCCGAACTGAGAGCGGTTTTTTGGGATTAGCTCCCCCTCGCGGGTTCGCAGCCCTTTGTACCGCCCATTGTAGCACGTGTGTAGCCCCAGGCATAAGGGCCATGATGACTTGACGTCGTCCCCGCCTTCCTCCGGCTTAACACCGGCAGTCTTCTTAGAGTGCCCAACTTAATGATGGCAACTAAGAACGAGGGTTGCGCTCGTTGCGGGACTTAACCCAACATCTCACGACACGAGCTGACGACAGCCATGCAGCACCTGTCTCCGGGCTCCTTCTTACGAAGGCACTCCCCGGTTTCCTCAGGGATTCCCGGGATGTCAAGCCTGGGTAAGGTTCTTCGCGTTGCATCGAATTGAACCACATGCTCCACCGCTTGTGCGGGCCCCCGTCAATTCCTTTGAGTTTTAGTCTTGCGACCGTAATCCCCAGTCGGAGCACTTAACGCGTTAGCTACGGCACTGCAGGGGTAGACAACCCGCAACACCTAGTGCTCATCGTTTACAGCGTGGACTACCAGGGTATCTAATCCTGTTTGCTCCCCACGCTCTCGCGTCTCAGCGTCAGTGTCGGCCCAGGAAGCCGCTTTCGCCTCCGGTGTTCCTCCCAATATCTACGTATTTCACCACTACACTGGGAATTCCGCTTCCCTCTTCCGAACTCAAGAGCTGCAGTTTCGGGCGCAATTCCCCGGGTAAGCCGGGGGATTTCACACCCGACATGCAGCCCCGCCTACACGCGCTTTACGACCAGTGATTCCGAACAACGCTTGCACCCTCCGTATTACCGCGGCTGCTGGCACGGAGTTGGCCGGTGCTTTCTGAAGGGGTACCGTCAGGCCCGAGGGGTGTTATTCCCCCGGGTTTTTCGTTCCCCTCCAACAGAGCTTTACAACCCGAAGGCCTTCATCACTCACGCGGCGTCGCTGCGTCAGGCTTTCGCCCATTGCGCAATATTCCCCACTGCTGCCTCCCGTAGGAGTCTGGACCGTGTCTCAGTTCCAGTGTGGCCGGACATCCTCTCAGACCGGCTACCCGTCTTAGCCTTGGTGGGCCGTTACCTCACCAACTAGCTGATGGGCCGCGGGCCCCTCCTCCGGCGATAGCTTCCATGGATTGGCCACCTTTGGCCTCACCCTCCGCAGAGGGCGTGGTCTTATCCGGTATTAGCACTCCTTTCGGAATGTTGTCCCGAACCGAAGGGCAGGTTACCCACGTGTTACTCACCCGTGCGCCACTTTACTCAGGGCCGAAGCCCCTTTCTCGTCCGACTTGCATGTGTTAGGCACGCCGCCAGCGTTCGTTCTGAGCCAGGATCAAACTCTCAAGAAAAATTTTCCCAGAGCCTTCGCGCCCGAAGGCGCGATCGACTCCTGGCTTTTTTGTTGTTCGGAATCTCCTGCGGGATTTTCAACCACACCTCCATAAGAGGAGGTTTGGCTCTACCCGCCGGAAATCCAGAACGGTCACATTGACAGTTCTCTCGTTTTTGGCTACTGCTTCCCGATTTTCAAAGACCGAACCGTGCTCAGCCGCCTCTTTCCGAGGCCTCTCTGGCACGTCCTGACAAGCACGGTAGGATAACTTCGCCCTACCTTTCCGTCAAGAAAAAAATCAAAGAGCAAATCCAACGACGATTCTTTCCGTCGTGTGGGACCGCGCATTTAATACGTTTTCGAAACCTTGTCAAGCAAAATTTTAATATTTTTTTACTGTCTAATTATTCAGATATTTCAATATGTTATCGCGCAGTTCGAAAATTAATTTTTCCGGCACCTGACGACTTTTTTGTCCTAATCGCACTTTTTGCATATCTTCGACCGCCTCCTCCAGCACATCGTTGACGATGAAATACTCGTAACGCACGGCCTGGCGCAGTTCCTCTACCGCTGTGTTTAGCCGCCGGCGCAGTTTTTCTTCGCTTTCTGTGGCACGATTGCGCAATCTCTCTAGTAACACTTCGAACGAAGGAGGTAGCACAAACACCAGCCAACTTTCTGGATAGAGTTTCTTGATCTGAAATCCGCCCTGAATGTCTATGTCCAGCAGGGCGTCCCTGCCAGATGCTAAAATGGCGTCCAACTGAGCCCGCGAGGTGCCGTAGAGCTCACCGTGTACTTCGGCCCATTCCACAAAACCACCCGCTTCAATCATGCGCTCAAAAACCGGGCGGCTCACAAAAAAGTACTCAACGCCGTCACGTTCGCGACCTCGCGGCGGGCGGGTAGTATGGGAAATGCTCAGGCCAAGGTCTGGGTAGAGCTCCAGCAAACGGCGGCAAATAGTGCTCTTACCCCCGCCGGAGACGGCCGAAACAACCAGTGGTCGACCACGGCGCTTTTTCTCTTCAGGATTCTGATGGCTCATCGCTCACCTCTTCTTCTAGGCGCGAGCACAGCGTGCTCACTTGAAAAGCCGAAAGCACCACGTGGCCCGAATCAAGAACCAGCACCGCCCGCGTCTTGCGTCCTTGCGTGGCATCCAACAACCGGCCCTGCTGCTCGGCCTGTTCGCGCAGCCGCCTGACCGGCGAGGAAGCCGGTTGCAACACAGCCACGATACGCTCTTGGGGTATGAGATTGCCGTAACCTACGTTTAGCACTCGCATGGCTCACCAGACGTTCTGCACCTGCTCGCGCATTTTTTCGATCTCGGCCTTCACCGCCAGCGCCGAGTGCACGATGCGCGCCGATCGCACCTTGGCGCTCAGGGTGTTTATTTCCCGCCCCATTTCCTGCAGTAAAAAATCTAGCTTCTTGCCCACCGGCTCATCTTCTAGCCGCAGCCAGCCTTCGAACTGCAATCGGTGGCTTTCCAGCCGCACCAGTTCTTCGCGAACATCGCATTTCTCGGCCAGCAAGGCCAGCTCCTGTTCCAGCCGTCCAGGGTCAAGCGCCGCCCCGCCCACCAGTTCCCGCACCCGTTCGGCAGCCTGCTGGCGCATCTGCTCGAACTCGCCGGGCAAAAGCTCGCTCAGCGAGCCCAGCAACCGGCCTAGCTCTCCCAGCCTTTGTGTAAGCTCCGTCGCAAGCCTACTCCCTTCCACAAGACGCATGCTATCGGCCTGGGCCTCGGCTTCCTCGACCAGAGCCAGCAACTCTCGGCGCGCCCTCTGGGCATCTCGGGGGCCGGGGCAGAGGCTGATCACTCCGGGCGCCTGCGCCAGCAAAGCAAGCCAGTGCGCCGGACTGTCCTGCGCCATGCCCAGTAACTGCGACAGCTTGCTGTAAACCTGGACATAGGAACGGGCCAGCTCCTCATCCAGTATCGGCCAGGACGGCAAACCGGCGCCGCCGGCCGAACGCACCGTACATTCCACCCGCCCGTGGCGGACCCATTGCTGAAGTAACCTTTCGGCCAACACTTCTACCTCGGCCCAGCCGTTGAGCCCCTGCAAACGCACTTCACAAAAGCGATGATTGAGGCAGCGCAATTCCACCACCAGCTGCCTTCCATCCACCAATCCGCTCGCCTGTCCGAAAGCCGTCATACTGCGCATATTAGCCCTCCCGGCGCTTTTGCCTGAGCTCTTTGTAAAGCCACTGGCGGACCTGATCCAGCATTTGCAGCATTTGTGGGTGTTTCCAGTCGGGATAAGTCCATTCCAGAGGCTGGAACTGCCCCCGATGAAAACGCAGGGTAACTTCAGCATAAATACCCCGCCCCAGGTACACCCGGTGATCCCGACCTTTGGTGGTGGCCAGCACCAGATTTTCCAGTGAAAGCAGACCCGGATCTAGATTGACCTGGCGCCGCAGCTGCTGATCCGAAAGCTGGCGTTCGATTTCGTTGGTCCTTTCCTTCCACCAGACCAGATGCTCCCGCGGCACTGGTTCCTCTACCATCAAAAGCCCGCGGCGCAATCCCGGCCCCATTTCCTTCGAGTAATAATCGGTATAATCAAAGGGCACTTCACCCTCCAGGCGACGAACCGGCCGACCCAACCGGCTTAGCAAGCTCAGGCTTTCTTCTAGTTTGTCGTCCCGCCCGAAAAGGACACCAATAACCAGAGCCGCTGGTTCCGGTTCAAGAGCCTGGCCCATTTTCTCCGTCCAGCCGCTGAAGCGCGGCCCGGATATTTTATGATCCTAAGAAAAAAATTCTACTGTTACAGCCGGTCATGTTCCTTGCTTCTTCGTACCAACCGATGACCGTCTATTGTGGTTATCTTCTCCCGGCCCAAGTTCTATTTGCGCCCTTTGAACTCGCGGCCGAGCGCTCCAGCCCATTCGTAGCAGGCTCGTCCTCAAAAGAAGGACCACCGCCGGAGTAATTTCCGGGTATTCGCTTTTATCGAGGACGCTGTGATATTATGGGCGCCGATGACAGAAAGAAAAGGTTTGGCTAACGCCCTGATAGATGAACCCCGGGTGGGATGGCTTACCTGGATGTTTTTTCTGGCCATGCTGGCCGCGCCGCTCTACCTGGTTTGGGTGGCCAGCCGGGGTGCGGAAATTTCCCGCCTGCCGTTTTGGGTGGTGGTTTTATGCCTGCCACCAATGGTGACTTTTCTTCTGCTGCCCCGCCGCTACTTATTGCAGGAGGGTGAGCTGGTAATAGAAGGCTTAGTTTACCGACGACGTTTTCGACTGGTTGAGATAAAAAGCGTGCGGCGAGAATCGGCGTTGCGGGCGCTGGTAAGCCCGGCGTCGCTTTATTGTACCGATCCGCTGCGGGCCCTGCGCCTGGAGTTCGAGCGGCGACCACCGGTAATCATCAGCCCCAGCCGACCCCAGGAATTTCTGTCCCAGATTTCGCCCAAGGAGGAAAAGCGCCATGAAGATTAGAGAGCCGTTTTTCGCTCACCAGGGTTGGTATCCACTAAAAGAAAGGGATTGCCGCAGTGCGGTGGAGCAATACCTGAAGCACGCCGGCGCTGAACAAGCGCCCCTGGGTGGCGTCGTGCCTCATGCCGGATGGTTCTTCTCAGGAGCGGTGGCCGGCCGCACCTTTGCCGCATTGGCCAAGCAAAAACCGCAGGTAATATTCGTTTTCGGCGGACATTTGCGCCCTCACGACGGCTGCATCTTGATGACCGAAGGCGCCTTCGGCACCCCTTTGGGGCCGGTGCCGGTGGCGGAAGAATTGGCCCAAGAGGCGGCCGAGAAATTCCGTTGTCACGTAGAGTATCCCGACGATTTTCGACCCGACAACACCATAGAATTGCAGATGCCCTTCATTCGCCATATTTGGCCGGAAGTTCCCGTGGTGGCCATGCAGGTCCCTCCCACCTCCCTGGCCGAACAGATCGGCCGCTGGGCGGCCCGGCTCTGCGCAGAGAAAAAACTTTCCGCCCTGGCCATCGGTTCGACCGACCTTACTCACTACGGGGCCAATTACGGCTTTATGCCACGGGGAACGGGCGAGCAGGCCCTGCGCTGGTCCAAGGAAGAAAACGATCGGCCATTCTTGGAAAAACTTTTGCAATTTGACTGTCGGGGGGCAATCGAACACGCCCTGACCAACCACAGCGCTTGTTGCCCCGGAGCCGCCGCAGCCGCCGTCGCCTTCTGCCGCGAGGCAGGCGCCGAAGCCGGTCGGCTTTTAGAGCACACCACCAGCGCCGAGGTGGAAGGCAGAGAACGGCCCACCATGTGGGTGGGCTACGCCTCGCTGGTTTTCTAAAAATCAGGGGCGGAAAAGACTGTCAGGAAGATCTACGCCGCTTTTTACCTCGAGGGTGGTGCAGGAAAGAAGTGGATTTCCCCCCCGGCGCACCTCCAGTTCCTGGGGAAACCATTCTCCTGCGGAGCGCGATCCCCAGCCGCGCCAGGCAATTTCCACCATCTCGCCCTTATCCTCCACTATCAAGCGCAGGGGCAAAAAGAGATTTTTGTCCAGCCAGAACTGGGGTCGTTGGCCTTCCCAAGCCTTTGCGCCCAGCACCACCGCGATGCGGCCGGCAAAACGTGAGAGCGTATCGGTGCGCAAGTTGATCTTCAGCCCCTTGAGTAGTTCTTGGTAGGCTTCGGCGTCGGCCTTGTCCACGAAAAACCACCACAACAGATAGCGCCAGGCCGGCAGCGGCGCCGGCGCTCCCGGCTCCAGGCATTGCGAGCGGCGGCAGATCTCCAGCGGGCGGCCTTCTGCCTCCCGTCTGACCATACCGGGGGTTTTAAGATAAAGGGTTTGTTCGACTTTCTTCTCCCCCGAGGTGCACTCCAGAGTTACTTTCAGCGAGGTAAATTTAAGCGCCGCCCGTTTCTCGGCCATCTTGCTCAGTTGGTGCTCGGCGGGCAAAATGTAAGCCAGGGGAAGGCACAGGGCCAGTAGTGGTATCGCCACCCGCTGCCTCATCAACCGGCCAGCTCCTTAAGCAACTCGCGCAGAAAATGGTAGAACTTTTCCACCGAAGCGATTTCCACTCTTTCCGAAGGGGAGTGCGGCCACTGGATGTCGGGGCCAAAAGAAATCATGTCCATGCCGCCTACCTTCTCGCCGATGATGCCGCATTCCAGTCCGGCGTGAACCGCCTTTATGTGGGGCGGCTGACCCAAGATTTTTTCCATGACCGCGCTGGCCTTTTTCAGAAGCGGGCTGTCCATATTGGGCTGCCAGCCGGGATAGCCTTCGTCAGGTTCGGGCCGGGCACCGGCTATACGAGCCAAGGCGCAGATTTCCCGCTGCACCGCGCGCAGGGCTGGCATAACCGAACTGCGGCTGCTTTCTACGATGGAAATCGCATTCTTTTGCGTTTTTACCACCGCCAGGTTGGTAGAGGTTTCCACCAAACCAGGAACCTCCTGACTCATGGCCAGCAGGCCGTGGGGCAGGGCCAGCAAAAAGTCGATCAGCCGATCGGCCGCCTTGGCCGCAAGAGGAGGCAGGATATCCTTCGCCGGACTTAGTTCCAGTGCCGCCTGGGGATCGGTTTTCCCGTACCAAAGTTGCAGATCCCGGCGCACTATTTGCAGAAGCTGCTCCAGGGCTTTTCTGGCTTCATTGCCTAGCCACAGCCCGGCCACGGCCTCGCGCGGGATGGCGTTGTGCTTGTCGCCGGCGTCTATGGAAGCCAAGCCAAAAGAGGCCCTTTCCCGCAAAAGCTGTAGCACATGGCCCAGGATTTTTATGGCGTTGGCCCTTCCGGTGTTAATGTCCAGGCCGGAGTGGCCGCCCTTGAGGCCCTTTACCACCAGGCTAAAAGGCTGGCCGTCCGCTTCGGCGCGTCGTACCGAAAGTTTGATTTTGGTATCGGCTCCGCCGGCGCAGCCTACGTAAATGGCGCCGTATTCTTCCGAATCCAGGTTGAGCAGCATCCTACCCTTGATGAAATCCCCGCTCAGCCCCCGGGCGCCGGTAAGCCCCCGCTCTTCGTCCACGGTAAAGAGAAGTTCCAGCGGCCCGTGTACCGCCTCGCGGTCGTCAATAAAAGAAAGCGCCGCTGCCACCCCGATGCCGTTGTCGGCTCCCAGGGTGGTGCCGTCGGCGGTCAGGTACTTTCCGTCGGATTTTATCCTTATGGGATCGCGGGAAAAATCGTGGGAAGAATCGGCCGACTTTTCCCCCACCATGTCCAGGTGCCCCTGGAGCACTACTACCGGAGACTTTTCCTTTCCCGGGCTGGCTGGAACTCGAATAACTACGTTGCCGGTTGCATCGCTCTTTGCTGCCAGCCCTTTATTCTGAGCCAGCTGCAACAAGAAGCCGACGACCCCTTTTTCATTGCCCGAGCAGCGCGGAATGCGGCTCAGTTTTCCGAAATAATCGAAAAGAATTTTAGGCTGCAATCCTTCCAGAACGTCCGACATTTTCACCTCCCTGTTTGGGGTCGATACAATCCCACCCCAAACCGCTTGTCAAGAAAACTCGCTTCCTGGTCACCTGATGGCAGCCAAATCTATTGACTTATCTGCCCGACCAACTCAACATTTATGGGCTCTTGACGGGGCGGAAAGGAGAAGTCATGAAAAGACTGTTGGTTATTTCAGCATTGTTGGCACCCGCGCTGGCACTGGCGGCCCAGCCCTTGGATGTAGTTATCAACGAAGTGGCCTGGATGGGAACGACGGCTCAAACTTCCGATGAATGGATTGAGCTTTACAACAATACTTCCAGCGACATAGACCTTACCGATTGGTACATCAAAGACAACACTTCTACTTACACCATTAGTGCCTGCGAAGGTGGCTCCTGTGTAGTACTGGCAGGCGGTTATTTCCTGATCGAGAAGCGCCAGGAGGCCACTAGCGTTCCGGCAAATTTGATAGCGGGCGCTCTGAGCCTCTCTAATACTGGCGAGAGACTGGAACTGTTCGACGCCTCCGGAAATTCTATAGATCTGGTCAACTGCTCCTCTGGCTGGTACGCGGGTGACAACACCACCAAGGCTTCCATGGAAAGACGCGATCCGCTCTTTAGGGGAGATTTGGCTCCTAATTGGGCCAACAACGACGGCGTTACCAAAACCGGCACCGATGTCAACGGTAACCCCCTCAATGGCACCCCGGGCGCGCGCAACTCGGTCTTCGGCCCGGTGCCGGGGCCCTCGGTGGTGAACGTCTTCTGCCAATCTCCTCAGCAGATAGACGTCTATTTCGACAGCGAACTGGAGCAGACCAGCGCCGAGGACGTGAACCATTACGTGCTTTCTATTGCCGCCGGCAATGTACAGCCCCAGACCGCCTTACTGGACACCGCCGACCATCGTCTGGTTCATCTCGAAGGAATCCCCATCGAAGGCAACCAACCGGTTACGCTTACCGTACAAGGAGTCAAGGACGCTACCACCGGTCTGGAAAGTTCCAGCACCGTCACCTACATCTCTGGGGTGATAGCCCTGCGCGTGGCTCGCAGCGACGTGGACGGCAACCGTATCCCCGACCTGGCCGAAGTGGCAGAGAAACCTTTTGTCACCGTAGAAGGCGTGGTGGTGGCGGCGGGGGTTTTCGATAGCCGGGAAGCTTTCATCCAGGATCAGCTGGCTGGCCTGGCCATTTTCGACCCGGCCATCACCGGCAGGCTGCAGTTCGGCGATCTGGTACGGGTAAGCGGTCGCATGGACAATTACAAAGGCAAGGACGAAATCACCGGCGTGCGTTTCGCCGTCTTAGACCAGGGTAGAAATCCCAAGCCCCTGGTGCTTACTCTGGCCAGACTGGCGGCCGAGCCCGAGCGCTTCGAAAGCATGCTGGTGGGTATAGAAGGAGTCGAAAAGACCGCCGGCACCTGGCCGGCAAGCGGCTCCGACGCCAACCTGGAAATCAGCGACGACGGCGGCACCACCAAGTACACCCTGCGCATCGATCGGGACACGGATATCGATGGAACCGAAGAGCCCAACTGGCCCATACACATCATGGTCATTGCCGGACAATACGCCAGCAGTATACCACCTGTAGACGGTTATCAGTTGCTTCCTCGTTCCACGACCGATCTGGGCTTTATCAGCTGGCCCGACGGTACGCACCGTATCTGTTACACCGGGCCGGAAGGAACCGCCGGTGTTGGGGTGTGCAAAGAGGGCGAGCAAATCTACTACATGGAGACAGGTTGGAGCCCCTGCTCGGGCGAGGTGACACCGGCCGAAAAGGACGACGACTGTGACGGCGAGGACGACGACTGCAACGGGCTGGCCGATGACGATCTCGACCTTACCACCATCGAAAACTGCGGCGCCTGCGGCTTCGACTGTCGGAATCTACCGAACACCACCAATCAGCAGTGCGACGCTTCCACCACCCCCGCCCACTGTGTCTTCGGTTGCGTCGCCGGTTTTGGCGACTGCACCGCGCAGGATGGCTGCGAGACTCAGCTGGGAACCGTTCAGAACTGCTCCGCCTGCGGCGACACCTGCACTTTCGCCCACGCCTCGGCCTCTACCTGTCAGGCTGGCGCCTGCGTCATGGTATGCGACCAGCTATGGGCCGACTGCAACCAGCAGACCGCCGACGGCTGCGAGACCGAGCTTGGGACCGATGCCAACTGCTCGGCCTGCGGCGACAATTGCCTTAGCAAATGGGCCAACGCCGAAGGTGTCTGCCGGCAGGCCAAGTGCGAGTTTTCCGCCTGCCAGGCCGGCTTTGGCGACTGTAACAGCAACCTCACCGACGGTTGCGAAGCCGCGCTAAACACTGGCGAGCATTGCGGCTCCTGCGACACCGTCTGTCAAAGTGGCCAGTTCTGCATCCAGGAGCAGGGCAATTACGTCTGCTCCAGTTCCTGCCCTGACGCCGACGGCGACAATCACGCCGACAAGACCTGCGGCGGCGACGACTGCAACGATGCCGATAAAGACGTTCACCCCGGCGCCGAAGAGGTTTGCAACGGCAAGGACGACGACTGCGACGGCCAGACCGATGAAGAACTGGGCGATTATACCTGCGGCCAGGGCGTCTGCCGCCACACCGTCCCCGTCTGCCAGAACGGCCAGCCGGTGGCATGCCAGCCCAACACCCAGGCCGAACACTACGAAAAAGACCGCGAACTTTCCTGCGCCGATGGCCTGGACAACGACTGCGATGGCTTTACCGACATAGAGGATCTGCCGGATTGCAAAGTCAGCAACGCTTCCTGTAACTGCAGCACTCCTCCCGGCCGCAATCATCTGCCGCTCTTGGCGGTTCTGCCCCTGTTGCTGTGGCGTCGTAAGCGCTGCGGTTGAAAAAGGCCTACGCCCACCTCACCGGATAATTTTCGTTTTCAGCTTACCTGGGTCACCCGGTGAGCAAATAGGCGGTTTACCTCTTGCTCCAGATTTTCTGACCAGGCTACCTGTTGCTGGAGCTGCAGCACCACTTCGGCACCCGAGGGCGGCACCTGAATGCACAGGTAGGTAGAACACTTACCGGGCAGGCTTTCTAACACGGCTTTTAGCGCTTGCAGGCGCTCTTGGGAAAGCTCATCGGCTTTTACTGAAAAGCGCACCTGTGAAGTGTTCTGCTGGCAGAGATCCCCCAGCGGCTGCACTGCCCGCACCAGTATTCGGTAGGTCTGGTTCTCTTCATCCTCACAACTAACGCTGCCGGAAAAAAGCAGTGGCTGACCCGATTTCAAGAGCTCCTCGCACTGGGCATACTCCTTGGAGAAAACCACCGCCTCGCAGGAGCCGTCTAGATCCTCCAGCACCAGGGTGGCCATGCGACCACTGCCGTTTTTTAGCGCCCGCTCGCGCAGCACGGTTACCACTGCTGCCAGCTTAATCTCCTTGCGGCCATTTTGCTGCAAACCAGCGGTGGTGCAATTGGCTACCTTGCGCAGCAAGGAACGGAACCTTTCCAGTGGATGGCCACTCAGGCAAAAGCCCAGCACCTGGCGTTCCCGTTCCAATCGCTCTCGCTCCGGCCATTCCAACATCTGGGGCACCTGGGGCTCTTCCTCGCACCATCCGGAATTGCCGGTCAGCTGATCGAGCAGGCTGCACTGGCGGCTCTGTCGCTCGCGCTGGCGCTGCTGGACGCGAGCCAAGAACTGGTCTAGGCAGGCAGCCAGCGCCGCCCGGCTGCAACCGAAGCCGTCCAGGGCACCGCTGGCAATCAAAGCTTCCAAAACCCGCTTGTTCAGTTTCTGCAGGTCCACGCGCTGTAGAAAATCGTAAAAAGAAGAAAAAGGTTTGTCCCGCCGGGCCTCGACTACCGCCTGAATGGCCGCATCGCCCAGCCCCTTGATGGCCCCCAACCCGAACACTATTTTCTGCCCTTCGACCGAGAAATTTTTCTCCGAACGATTGATGTCCGGAGGCAGCACCGTTATAGACATTTCGCGCACCCGGGTAAGGTGGCGTTTGATCTTGTCGCTATCCTCCAGCTCACTGGAAAGCAGCGCCGCCATGAACTCCACCGGAAAATGGGCCTTTAGATACGCGGTGCGGTAGGAAATCAAAGCATAGGCTGCGGAGTGGGACTTGTTGAAAGCGTATTCGGCGAACTTTTCGATCTTTTCGAACAGCTCGGTGGCTTCAGCCGCGGGCATGCCGCTTTTTTCCTGCGCGCCCTGGATGAATTTTTGCTTGAGCTTGGCCATTTCATCGGCCTTTTTCTTGCCCATGGCCTTGCGCAGGGTGTCGGCCTGGCTGAGGGTAAACCCGCTCAGATCAACGGCGATGCGCATCACCTGCTCCTGGTAGATGATGACGCCATAGGTTGAGCTGAGCGCGCCCTCCAGCACCGGATGGGGATAGGTTACCCTGCCTCCGCGCTTTCTGCGGATGTAGTCTTCGACCATCCCCGCCCCTAGTGGGCCCGGCCGGTAGAGGGCCACCGCGGCGATGATGTCTTCAAAGCGGTCGGGGCGAAGTTCCTTGAGCAGTTGCTTGAAACCCTCCGACTCCAGCTGGAAAACCCCGTCGGTGTCGCCGGAAGAAAGTAGCCGATATACCTTCGGGTCGTCCAGGGGAATGTTGCGGATGTCCAGCTCTCGCCCACCGCGGCGTATTAGCTGCAGGGCGTGTTCTATTACCGTGAGCGTCTTGAGGCCCAAAAAGTCGAACTTGACCAGCCCGGCCTGTTCCACCTCGTCCTTGGCAAACTGGGTGACCAGCACGCCATCTTCGCCGCGCAACACCGGCACCACGTCGATGAGCGGCTGATTGGAGATGACGATACCAGCGGCGTGAGTGCCCGACTGACGGTTGAGACCCTCCAGCGACCGGGCCACCTCAAACATCTCTCGGTAGACCGGCTTTTCGTCCAGCACCTGTTTTAGCCGCGGCTCGGCCTGATAGGCCTCATCCAGGGTGACGTTGGGCCCGGCCGGCACCAGCTTGGAGACGCGATCGGTCTCGGCAAAACTCAGCCCCAGAACCCGGCCTACATCTTTAATAGCCAGGCGGGCCTTGAGCTGGCCGAAGGTGATGATCTGGGCCACGCGGTCGGCGCCGTATTTCTGGGTAACGTACTGAATGACCTCGCCCCGGCGGTCCTGGCAGAAGTCTATGTCGAAATCGGGCATGCTCACCCGATCTGGATTGAGAAACCGCTCGAAGAGCAGATCGTAGGCCAGCGGATCGATATCGGTGATTCCTAGGCTATAGGCTACCAGCGAGCCTGCACCGGAGCCGCGGCCCGGACCAACCGGTATGGCCTGGGAGCGGGCAAAAGAAATAAAGTCCCATACAATGAGGAAGTAGCCCGAAAAACCCATCTTCCTAATAATGCCAAGTTCATGCTCCAGCCGCTCCCGGTAGCGCTGCTGCTCGGCGGGTGACTTTCCCTCCAGGCGCTTCATCAGGCCCTCTTGCGCCTTGGCGGTAAGGAAGCTGTCTAAATCGTAGCCCTCGGGCACGCGGTAGAGAGGCAGATTTACCTGACCCAGTTTTAATTCCAGCTGACAGGCCCGGGCGATGCGAACGGTGTTTTCCAGGGCTTCGGGCAAGTCGGCGAACAGGCTCTCCATCTCCTGAGGACTGCGCAGATAAAACTCGCGGCTCTCGTGACGCATGCGATTTTCATCGTTGAGCGTCTTGCCGGTGGAGATGCACAGCAGAATGTCGTGCGCCCGATAATCTTCGGCGCGCAGATAGTGACAGTCGTTGGTAGCCACCAGTGGAATCTTTAGCCGCCGGGCGATTTCCACCAGACCCGGGTTGGCCTTTTCCTGATCGGCCAGACCGTTTTTCTGCACCTCGATGTAAAAATCTCCGGGGGCGAAGCAGTCGGCATATTTTTGGGCGGCGGCCAGTGCGCCGTCGAAGTTGTTCTCCACAAGCCGGTGGGCAATCTCTCCACTCAGGCAGGCGGAGAGGCCGATTAGCCCAGGGGAATATTTTTTCAGCAGCTCCAAATCGATGCGCGGGTTGTAGTAGAAGCCTTCTAGGTAACCGTAGCTTACCAGTCGACAGAGGTTACGGTACCCGGCCTCGTCCTTAGCCAGAAGCACCAAGTGGTAGGCTTCGCGCCGGCTGCGATCGTGGCGGCTGGAGCCGGCTACGTAGACCTCGCAGCCGATGATAGGCTTTATGCCCGCCTTTTTCGCCCGGCGATAGAAGTCGATGGCTCCAAACATGTTGCCGTGATCGGTGATGGCCACCGTGTCGTAGCCCAGCTCCTGCAAGCGGGGAAATAGGTGCTCCAGCCTTATGGCGCCGTCGAGCAGACTGTACTGCGTGTGAAGATGAAGATGAGTA
>Ga0068707_1001831_pt1 | contig 14914 bp, 11 predicted proteins | sample YNPNPMetaG_FD_66600 | JGI IMG/M metagenome (GOLD analysis project Ga0068707, IMG submission 66600) | Anoxygenic and chlorotrophic microbial mat microbial communities from Yellowstone National Park, USA - YNP NP MetaG | ecosystem: Environmental > Aquatic > Thermal springs > Hot (42-90C) >...
GAGTCTATTGCCCGTCGCGCGGAATCCAGCGCCCAGTCCATGCGCTTAAATATTGAGGATACCCATCGTCGCGTGCAAGAACTTGCCTCCGATATGGGGCACCTGTCTGGGGAAGTCTCCCAACAGCAACAACGGATGTACGAGTTCGGCGACGAGATCGCCCATCTGCTGGCCCAGCAGCAGGCCGATCGCCGTGTGGTCCAACGCAATGGTCAGTTGATCGCCGGCCTCCAACAGCATGTTAGCGACTTGGAACAGGATGTCTCCGTCAATCGCCAGGAGATCGCCCAGGTGCGTCAGTATGCTCACACGCTGCAGCAAACGCTACAAGCGGAGATTGACCTGGCTCAGCAGCGGATCGCCGCGAATGAGCAACACATCCAACAACTGAATGTCGGTGTGCAACAGATTAATCAGTATCTGGCGGCCGAACGGCAACGTCAGGAGGCGGAACGGCAGGCGAAGCGAGACGATATCGCCACCCAGTCCCGCCTGGCAGCCCAGCTCAAAGCCCAGCTCGAGCCAGCCCGGGTGCGGTTCTTTGGCGCGTACAACGAATACCTGAGCGCCCTGACGCTGCTGGACCAGGCCCAACAAAACCAGGTGAAAGGCCACCTGGAAGCGGCTATCGCTCAATACCAACAGGGGCAGAGCCTCTTATTGAAGGTGGCCCGCGACGTGGACGAGCGGGAACGCACGTTTCAGGATAGGCGCGCCCAGTGCCAGGCTGCCATTGACCAGTTGGGTGCCGAACTGGAGCTCTTGAACACGGAGGACATGCAGGCGTTTTACCCGGCCGAGTATGCGCAACTGCGCCGGCGGGTGGACGCCCTGCGGGAGAGCTTTCAACGCAAGCAATATGAGAACGCTGGTGAGCCGGTGGAGGTCCGCCAGGCCCTTGACCAACTCACAACCCAGGCCATGCAGGCCTACCAGGATGTGCGTCTGCTCGAAACCCGGCTATTTGAGACCCTGGCGCAGCATCAGGAACGCAATGCCCGGGTGCGGGACATTCTCCGCGCCCTGCGCCGGGTCTGGGACCAGGATTTCCCCTATGAATTGAACTTCCTGAACGAATCCGATCCCAAGAGCACATTGAAACTGCAAACTGTGCGACCCGGCGCACCCAACGTTACAGTATACCTGGACCTGGATCGCACGATGCAGTTCTCTTGGACCGGTTACGAAGGCTTGAAGTGCCTGGACGATGTCAAGCAATTTGAACAGGTGATGCGTCAGGAGCACCAGGTCGTGGTGGAACTGGGCGGAGCGCCTCGTGACTACCCACAAGGCAAGCCCAATCCACCGTTTGGGGGCGGCGGGGTCACGGTCCCTCTGCCAGTTGTTCGTCCCCCAGTAACCTCTGAGATTCAGCAACCCGGATAGCAAAGCCAGGAGAGACTGCCATGAGCAAGATTCGACCGCGCCAATGGTTGGAACGTCTGGATCAGTTGTATAACCCCGCCCAGTTCGATGCGCAAGGGCTGGTCCTGCTGCTTGATGGGCACGTGGACGATCTGTTCTTCTGTGATATGGCTCATCCCCAGGTGCGCCTGTATGAATTGCTACTGGAGAGATTCCGTTCAGTAGTAGATGCTTTCATCTGGTACAGTGTAGCAGGAGACGAAGAGGAACCCGGCGGGAAGCTGCAGTACGAGTTTAATCGTTTCCCTTCCACCGTCGCCTCCCCCGCGACGCCCCTTCCATCTCCCACGCCAACGCGCCTCGGCCTGTTGAAAAACCTGGCTGCCGACTTGGCTCTAGACCGAGACCAATGGCTGCGGGAGCATGAGGGGCGCACAAGCCGCACCTGCTCTCCGCAAGAGGCTATCCGCGACGTGCACAAGCTCCTGACTGCTCGCTCGGGCCAGCGCGCCGTGATCGTATTCCAGGATGTGAATTGGTTACTCGGTGAGCAGGACCAGGATGTGTTGCAGCGATTGATCGCCTGGCCTGAACTATGCCAAACGCGCTATCACCTGGTCGTCTTTGCCCTGAAACGACCCGATCTACCCTGGATCGAGACCTGTTTTCCGACCAGGACCAAGGGTGTGGTGCGGCTGTCGGTGGACGGCCCCACAAGCGAAGAAGTCAAGGCCTTTCTGATCCAGCGCACCCTGGAAACCAACCGGGACTTTTTCGACTGGCAATCCCTTGATGAGATCGCCGGGCGACTGGCGGCGATATGGGGCGCGGACCCGGCCGGGGGACTCAGGACCCTGGCGCGGGTGGAGATCCCTAAACTTGAACAGCATTGTCAGCAAACCGGGACAAAACTGGATGAGAAATGGCTGAAGACCTTACCCAAGATAGGGCAAGAGGCTGAAGAGGTCCACCTGGGCGATGTGGTGCTTAAACCAGCCGAGCGCGCCCAGTTTGAGTTCTTGTTGCAGGCCTTACAGGATCCGGCCTGGCTGCGCGAAAAAGCACAGGCTCTGAGGGTATCCGAGGATGAACTTCTGTCGACTCGCATCCTGTTGTACGGGCCGCCGGGGACTGGGAAGACCACCATCGGCAAAATGATCGCGACTGAGAGCCGATTGCCCTTCTTCAGCGCCGCCGCGGCCGACTTTCAGTCTACTTATCGGGGTGGGCCGGTGGAGAAAGTGAAACAGCACTTCGCCGAATGGCGAGCCCAAGCACCGTGCGTGGTATTCTGGGACGAAGTCGAGTCTGTAGCGGCCCGACGGGAACGGTCGCAGCATCCAGACGATCCGATCACCCAGATCCTGGCCGAGTTGGAGTCAACCGCCGGTCGGGACAAGAAGATAATCATCATCTGCGCGACGAACGAGCCCGAAATGCTGGACCCGGCCTTCCGTGCCCGTTTTAGGGGGGGAGAATTTCTGATCGGCTACCCGGACCAAGAAGGACGTGAAAGACTGATCCAGATGTATTTCAAGGTCCACCTGCTAGAAGAGGGATTTAATGTCCCGGAATTGGCCCGGCTGTTTGAGGACCGGGCTCCCCGCGAAATCCGGCGATGCGCCGAGTCTTGTGTGCGTGAACTCGCCATGCGTGACGAGAGCGTGATCACACGCCAGATGGTGACACGTTGGCTGGTAAATAACCCGGTGGATCCGCAGACCATCCAATATTGGAAGCAAGAAGAAAATAAACGCCAGAAACGATTGCAAGAGTTAGGGATCATTCAGGTAGGCTGATCATGACTCTATTGTTGAATCTCGCTGACCAGCTTGCCAACTTCCCGGTCTCCCGTCTCAACGGTCCCGGCCTGCGCTACGCCTTCTGGGTGCAGGGCTGCTCCATCCGCTGCACCGACGACTGCCTCAACCCCAACTGTCTGGACCCCGCCCCCAAGGTGCTGGTCCCGGTGGACGAGGCGGCGGCGCACATCTTGCGTCTCCAGGTGCAGCACGGGATTGAAGGGGTGACCTTCCTGGGCGGCGAACCGTTTGACCAGGCGGAGGCGCTGGCCGAGTTGGGCCGGCGGGTACAGGCCGCCGGGCTGTCCGTCGTCACGTACACCGGGCACACCCTGGAACATCTCCAGCGTCAGGCCCGGCCCGATTGGCTGGCCTTGCTTGCTGTGACTGACATCTTGATTGACGGGCCATTCGTACCCCAGCTTCGGTCCGACTCCCTGCGCTGGCGCGGGTCGAGCAATCAACGCCTGATCTTCCTGACGGACCGGTATAGACCAGAAGAGATCGAGGCCACGCCAGTCGAAAAAGGGTTCAATATTCTCATTCGGCCCGATGGCACGCTCACCATCTCGGGCCTGCAGAACAAGCAGGCGCTGGAGACCCTGCTCCAGACCTGGCAAGAGGACGGGTGGATCGAATGACAACCATGGGCGACCTGTACGAACGGCTCCGCAATCTATGGGATGGACAGGCCAGATGCTTCCGCGCCCCCGAAGCGGTGCGCGGCATCCTGGCCGAACTGGTAGAGGCTTTCCTGCAAGGTGCGTATAGCCTGGAGGATGCGGTATCCTTGTTAGAGTTTTGGGCTCCCCGAAGTGCCGATTTTGCCGGGTGGTTTGCTTCTGTGTGCGACAGCCAGGAACACAGTTTGCAAGACGAGTGCCAAAAGATAGAACGTCAGCGTCAGGAAGCAGAGAAGGCCCTGACCAAGCGCCACTTGTGGATCGAAAAACTGGTCTTGATCGCAGGCATCCAACGTCTGGAGAGCGATTCACGCCTGCAGGCATATTCCCAGGTCGATGACCTGCGCCGCGAGATCCAACAGGCGCAGCAGGAGATAGCAGAGCTGGAAAAGACCTTGCGCACGCGCCTGACGCATCTGAGGACCATGCTATGATTAAAGAAGATATCCAGGCCCGACTGAGCCGGTTAGTCCAGCTTCGCCAACTTCAGGATAGCCAGCGCCGGGAACTTGCGCGCTGCCTGTCTGAACTAAACCAACTGGGGGCGGTGGTCCAGGCCTGGGATGCCCAGGTTACGTGGTCGGAAGGCAAAAAACTATCACGCCTGGAGTTGCTCCAACGCCAGGCCCGGCTGGAAGACCTGTTGCGCCGGTGGGATGCCAGTCTCAGCCCCGACCGGCCCGATTGGCAACTGGGGGTATTGCAAGAATCCCGGCGAGAGATGCAACAGCGTCGGGAAGCACTGCGCGCGGTGGAGCAGATGGTCGGCCACGTGGAAGAATTGTTGCGACGCTGGCAGGCCATTCAGACCAGGCGCTCGCTGGTGGCGCGAGTGGAAGAGGCGCGCCGGGAGCTGGACAACCTGCGCCATACCGACGAGGAGCTGGTGGCGGCCTACCAATGCCGCTGCGAGCTGCAAGATCAGGTTCGGGCGCGCCAGGCCGCACGTGACCAGGTGGCTGCGATGGCCCAACAGCTCGGCCAGGTCTTGCCCGGCGTTCAGGCGGCGACCTGGGCGGATCTGGCGCTGCACGACATCAATCAACTCAGCCAGGAGGCCGGCAGCGGCCTGGCCCGGCTGCAACAAGAGGTACAGAGCATCCAGAAAAAAGCGCGAGAATACGGCGATCAGGTTACGGCGCGCGAGAAAACCCTGGAACCAATGCGGGAGCGAGTAGTCGCCCGGGAGGATCAAGAACGGCAGGAGAGCCAAAGCCTGGCGCACGAGCCGGTCGAGCTGGCTCAATGGGGTCAGGAACTGACCCACCTGGGTTTACCGATGGTGGATGGCGACTCCGAGCCGGCGTTGGCAGCATTTTTGAAGCAACTCCAGGCTAAACACGCGCATTTGCAGTGGTTCAACGATGTCACGGGCTAAACCGCATAACCGTTTGAGAGGATGAGGCGGGGCATGGATGTAATGGCATGGAATAGCCTGCTGGATCGGATCGACCAGGCCCTCCAGCAAGATAGTATACCCACAGACAAGCTCAGGCCGGTCATTGCTGACCTGGAGAGCCAGATCGCGCAGGCCGAACACGAGTTGGCCGGCCAGGACGAGCTGGCCCTGACCCAGGAACTGGACCGCCTGATGAAGGAGCAACAGCGCATCCAGGCCATGCTGGACCAGGCCCGGGCGCTTGGGCCGCAGCGCATCCAGACCGATAGCGACCTATCGGCCGCCGAGTTAGCCAGGCTGGAATCCCCAGAGATCTTGGACACCGCTAAGGACGTTCTGGCTGACTTGGACCGACGAGCTCAGGAGCTTCTGACTGCCAAAACCCGGGCGGAGGGACAGTGGCAAAGCCATCAGGAGCATCTGCGCCGCCTGGATGAAGAGGAGAAAGAACTGGCGCAACGCGAGAAGCAAGTCACGGCAGCCCTGGCCCAATTGGCGCAGCGGCAGCGTCGGCGCGAGCTGCGCCAGGAATGCCTGGCTACGGCGCAGCAGACCCATGCGCTGCGCGAGTCCCTGCGCCAGCGAGTGCGCCAGGCGAAACCTGCATAAGGGGAGCATAAGGGGGGAAAGAATGCCGGATCCCACTGCAAGCTTACCTTCGATCTTGAAGCTGCTCGACGCGCAGCCACTCACCAAATCCCAAACCGCCCTGGTGATCGAGTTGAGTGAGGCCCGGCTGGCCTACGCGCAGTTGCGCCCATCCTCGATCTGGACCTATGCCGTGGTGGGGTCGCCGGGGCAAGACCTCACCTGGGGCCAACGGTGGCAGGCCCGGACCGCCCCGGCAACCCCTGTGGTCATCGGGTACCTGAAACAGTTTGGCAGCGCGCCCGGCGGGATTGATATGACGTCGGACCTGAACCAGACGCTGAGCAGCGTCCCGACGACCTCGCCCGATTTCATCTTGCCCGTGGGAACGCTGTGCGGCATGGAAGCGTTCGGTGAGGCGCTGGCCGCGCGCTACCCAACCGCCCAAATCCTGGAGGCCCAGGATGGCCTGGCTCTGCCCGCCGACCTGCAGGGCGACCGATTGCGGCAGGAGATCGCGCGGCTCCGCCCGCCAAAGGTGGATGTGGATTACTGCCTGCAGACGGTGAAACTGAACCAGGGCCAGTTGGAATGGGACATGCGGTCCATCCTTCGGCAGGGCGAATCGCCGCCCATCGTTGGCGCATTCAAGGAGTATCGGCTGTGCCGGGCCATTGGGTTGCCAGGCCGCCAGCGCAGTCCGGTGTGCCTCCTCATCCAGAATAGCCACAGGGAGACCGTGAGCGCTTACCAGTTCAGCCTGCCTGACGACAAAAACGTATTCTTTTTACGCTGCTGGTTCAACTATGCTGACGACGGCCTGCGGCTGCGGGTCGAGGTGTCGGAACCACGGCAGGGGCGGGTACTCGCGCCTTTGCAACCGATCATCGGTGATGAGCTGACCAAGCTGCGCCAGGCCGACCCACCGCCTATCCAGGCCCGGCGCTATCTGGACCTGGCCTTCATCGTGGATGGCACGATGCAGAGGGGGGAAGTCCCGGGGACCCCACCCAAGTGTGAATGGCGACCAGACCTGGAGCCGGCCAAACGGTTCATCAGCGCGGTCTTGCAAGACCTGGAGAATGATCCGACCCTCGAAGCGCAGTGCGCACTGGCCCTGTATGGCGACTATAAAGAATGGAGCGGCGCAGAATATATGTACCGTCCGTGGCCCTTTCAGCATCCTGCCGAGCTGCGGCGCGTGATCGAGCAGGGCAGTGATGTCGCTCCTACCAAGGACCTGGACTATGAGGCGGCTCTGGAAATGGCTTTGTGGTGGGCCAACTCCAGGCTATCGTGGCGACCGTATGCAGCCAAATGCCTCGTCGTCATCGGGTATGCCCCGCCCCATCCGCCGGCCGGCCAATTGCACCCGGCAGAGTATGGTTTCCGGCATGAGCCGTTCACCTCGCCGCTGGATTGGCAGGAAGAGTTGTCCAAACTGCGTCAGAAGGGCGTGCAAATACTGGGGGTCTGGGCACCATATCCAGAATGGGTGCCACTTCCAAACGCTCGTCTCGACCGGAACCATCCCTGTATGCGTTATTCCCAGCACGTCTGGCGCCAACTGGGCGGCCGGGAGCCATACGTGAACCTGGAGGAATCCACGCGCCAGCAAGTATGGGAAGCGATCCAGGGGGCGCTATCGGCCCCGCATGTGGTCAAGCACGTGGTCGGAGAGATCCCCTGGCCCTTGTGGGAGCAGATCCGTCACTTGCGGTGCGTCGCCTAGCCGATCAGTCTCAATATCATGGAAAAAAGTTGCTCAAAGTGGGTCTGCGACCCGCCGCTTCGCGCTCGGCGGTTGCCCAGTCCGGCTTGGGCCTGGCAGACCGCCTGGGAGCACAAATTTCCATCACGGAGTTTACCCACAAAAACACCTGAGACTAACTTGAACAGAACTCACGGAGGGAATACCGATGTCATCACCTCAGGCAGCAGCCCATGCACCTATCGTCGTCCCTTCCTCATCAGCCGGGGGTGCTCCTGGCTATTGTCCGCACTGTGGCGCGCTGGTTTCACCCGGCCAGATGCTTTGCTCTAGCTGCGGCGCGCCCCTGGCTGCTGGCGCACCGGTCCCCGTCCAGCCGTCAGCGCGGGCGACAGGCCAGCTTGTTCCGGCCGCCAGCGACGGTTCCTACGTGGCCGTTTGGGGGCCCAAATCCTGCGGCAAGACTATGTACCTGTACATGCTGCAGGATCATGTGCTCAATATGCCAGGGCAGGAATGGCGGATGCGCCCGGAAAACGACGAAGCGAAAGAGTTCCTGAACCGGGCTGCGCGCACGCTAGTTAAGCATCAATACCCCGAAACCACACGGGAGAGCGAGCCGAAAGAAAGCCTGTTCAAGTTTACCCGCTCGATGGCTATCGGCCCCCAGCAGGAATACATTGTGCGTGTGTTAGACATGCCCGGCGAGTGGTTTCAGTACCCGGAAAAAGCTATTGGCGCAGATGGGACGAATATCTTGCAAAAATATCTAAGAGATTCCCAGGGGTTGCTGTGCCTGGTGGATCCAGACTCACCCGAAGATGAGCCGATGATAGCGTACCTGACCCAGTTGTTGAACGACCTCTATATGCAGACCAGGCCTTATAAGGTTGATAAATGGCTGGCGTTCTGTCTGACCAAGATGGATCTCCCCCAGCACCGGCCGCACCTGAATGACCCGGCGTCCTACGTCAAGCAGAAACTGGGTAGCCTCATAGTCACGAGGATCCTCGATTATTGCCAGCCCGGGCGAGTGCGCTTCGATTATGCGTGCTCCGCGGTGGGCTACTACCACAGACCCAATGGCAACCAGCTCTCTCCGGAGCGTTCCAATAGCGGCATAGATTGGTTCGGTCAGAACATCATATACGAGGTCAAGCACATCCGGCCCTTTGGGCTGTTCGAGCCGTTGCAATGGCTATTCGAGAATGGGGTGGGCAGGGTATGACCGACGCGAAGTCTGGGCCGATCAGTGCTGCTGGCCTCGAGCAGTTCGCCCACGGCAAGCTGATCGAGGGGAACCGCGACCTGCGGGGTTTTACCGTGGTGGCGCGCTCGCCCGGCGCCCCCAGCGACGATTGGATCCACCGCATCCGCGCCCAGGCCAATGTGGGCACGGCCGAAGAGTTGGAAAGCTATGCCGGCTCTGACGTGGCCTTTGCCCTGGGGCCATATGTGGTGGCCGGGCGGTTCCAGTGCAGCCCCCGGCGGTACGATCGTGGTTATTTCCCCCAGGAACACTACCTGGTGCTGTCCCGGAACCTTTTTCCGCAATTGGGCTGTAACTACGCCTACCTGCTGGCATTGCTGCCGCCCTCCATCCCCTGGCGTTCCCGGGACGAGCTGTTGCCCACGCTGCCTTTGCCCGCGCGCACGCCGGCCGATGAGACGCAGCGCGTCCAGCAGGTATTGGACCAGTATGGGGATCACGTATTCCACACCCTGCACCTGGCCCTGACCGGCCAACCCTTCGCAGTCGTCCCCCCACGCGATACGGCCGGGTCCATCGTCGCGTTCCTGGAAACCCTGGGATTGCTGCTGCCGCCGGGCGGCCGGGTGTTGTTATCGTGGGCCATCAACGTGCTGGATGTGCAGCGCTGTGCGGCCCGGGTCAAGGTGGTGTGGGGCGGCGCAGCGGGCACAGCAGGAGTGACCTTTGTGCGATTGGGGATGACGCCAGCCAATCCCCCGTGGCACCTGTATGTGATGAAGGTCCGCAAGTATCAAGAGCTGTTCGGTGTATCCGCCTTGCTTCAGGCGGTGGAAGCATCGCCGGTCCCGCCCGATACGCCCTGGGAGGACCTGGCGCGGCGGCTGGAGGAGGTCGCACAATACCGTCTCGACCCGGCCATCCTGGAACACGATCTGCCGGCTTACCAACGCCATTACCCCAAAGTGCTCTACGATAACCGACTGCTGCCCATGCTGGACAACCCGGCCTATCCCATCACGCCGGTTCAGCGCAGCCAATTCTTGCTGGCTGTCGTGGATGGTGTGCTGGAGGGGGTCCTACAGGTTACAGAGGCCAACCGGGTACCGCGCGATGTGCTGAACGAGCCCACCGATGCACTCTTGTGGCCGGGCCTGGCGCAGGCCCTCGCCGCCCGAGGCGTGGAGCCGGCCGATAGCGCCCGGTGGACCGTGCTGGCCGCCTGGCGCGCGAACGGGCTGTTCTGGTCGCTGCCCAGCGTGCAGACGCTTGTGCAGCAGATCATCGGCCGGGAAGTGGAGGCCCGGGCGACTCAGCCGGAGCAGGCGCTGCTCTACCTGCGTCAGATGGCGATCAGCCAGCTCACGCCAGACAGCATGGAGGCCCAGATAGATTTGCTCAACCGGGCGATCAGCCGGGCGTCCGTCCAGGCCGGGTACAGGACCGATACCCTGGTCCTGGCGTGGATGGAGATGGCGACGCAAGCCAATGCGGCCCTGCAAGTGGCGCAGAAGGTGCCGCCGCTGTGGGTAGCGCTCAACAGCCCGGCGTACTCGTACATCTTGCAGGGCCTGAGCCAGGCCGCCCCGCCAGAGATTGACCAATTGCTGGCCCACAAAACCCCCGCTGAACTCGAAGCAGCGGCCGAGTTGTTGCTCGCCGCGGCCTGGTTGGGCGAGCGACTGAGCCTGCCGGGGTTTCGCTCGGCCCGCATCCTCTATGCCCTCAGCCGGCAGGCCAGCCGCCTGTCGGCCGACCGCCTGAATAGCCTGGTAGATGCCTTGGACCGAACCCCGACGGCGTTGAGTCCGGAGGCGGCGGCCGTCCTGGCGGACTTGTTCTTGAGCGTTGGTCAGGCCCAGCGCTTCAAGGCCTGGTTGCTCCGTGACTGGCGATGGATAGATGCCCTGGTCGCCTGGTTGGGATGGCAGACCAGCCTGACACCGGCCAGCCAATCGGCCGTGAACCTGGCCGTCGAGTGGTTCCGGCAGTATTGCCCACCGGGCCTGCCCTCCAACGAGCGAAACCGGCGACTACGGCAGGTATTCCTACACTGGACCCGGCTCACGCGGCGCGACCCGACGGCCATCAACGATCTGACCCTGCTGTTGCTCTATGATGCCTTTCGGGGCGAGAGCCGCACTGAGGCCCGGGGCTCTCTGGTCAACTGGGTGGTTGAGGGGCTGCGCTTCGTTCACGAGCATTTATTCCCAGAGGGCATTACCACCCAGGCGCAGGACGAGGCCTACCGCAGCCGGTTGTTTGAGGCTTTCAACACGGCCTGGAAAGATACCCGATTGACTGGCAAACTGATCAAAGAATTAAGCCGGGCCAGGCTGGACTATGAGGCACGCTGGCTTGGGGATCTGAACTACCAGCAACGCGGTCAGGAGATACTCAGGAACCTGTGGGCATTGGATCTGAAGTGGCTGAGTGATCTGGAGAACCTGTTGACAGAAGCCAGCGAGATGACGCCGGAACAGTTCCAGACGCTCATCCCCGAACCGCAAAAGCGGGTCTCCTTAAAACAACGCTGCCAGCAGGCCCGAGACTTGCTGGCATCATCCATGAGGTCGCTACATAAATTGCAAGGTAATATTCACTAGAGCTGGACCAGCGCCACCTCGCCGTTCCGCGTCACCGCAGCCAGGGCCAGGGATTGCGGCCAGGGACCAAAGCCTACGCTGAGCACTTCAGCCGCCAGGCGAACCCCGCCCCCGGGGATCAAAATGTTGTTGGCTATATCCCAGATCTGTAGCGTGCCGTCGGCCCCACCGGTGACCAGGAACCGTCCATCGGGACTGAAGGCCAGACAGTAGATCGCCCCGGGGTGCTGGCCCACAACATACCGACGTGGCCAATCCTGCGGTGCCAACACCGTCTGGGTCTGCGGATCGCGGGTGGCGCACAAATGAACGAATTGATCAGTGCCACCCGCCGCCAACAGCGCGCCGTTGGGGCTGAAGGCAACGGCCGCCACCCAGCCGGCGTGATCGGCGACGCTGGATGGGAGTGGCTCTTCCCCGGCCGCTGTCGCCCCGCGTATCCGCCAGACGCGGACTCGACGATCATCGCAGGCTGCGGCCAACCACTGCTCATCGGGGCTGACATCCAACCCATACGCCAGCACCGATTGGGCCAGCACGGTTGGTTGTCCGCCGGCCGGAAGCCGCCAGAGCCGGATCGTCTGGTCACGGCTGGCCGAAAGGAGCGACTGCCCATCCGGGGTGAACGCCAGGGCGGTGATCTCACCCTGGTGCTCCCTGAGGGGCCTCCCTATGGGCTGGGCTGTCTGCGCATCCCAGACCTGGATGGTGTTGTCGCGGCTGCCGGAGGCTATCAGCCGCCCATCGCGGCTGACAGCCAGGCTGGTGATCCAACCCTGGTGTTGCCCGATAACGCCCAGGTAGCGGCCCGGTGTATACCAGGTAGAGAGTTCCCAGAGCCGAACCTGGCCGGCGCTGCCGCCGGTAAACAGCCGCCTGCCCTGGGCCGCCAACACCAGGCGCATTGTACGTGCATTGGCTTCTGCGCCCCAACAGGCCGTGACGCGGGGATGGATCGGGGGCGGCGGATCGAGAGGGATCGGTTTCTGCACGCGGGGATGCATGTTCTTGGATAGGGACGGTCGTCTGGCGGGCAGCGCCGGCTGCAATGCCAGACGCATCTCGGCGATGGTCTGGAACCGCTGGGCCGGGTCTAGCTGCATCGCCTTCTGGATCGCCGTGGAGGTGGCAGGCGAGAGACTGAACATTGTGGGGTCGAGGGGAATCAGCTGGGCCTGTCCCTTTTCTAGTTTGGGTGCTGGGGGAGGCGGTTGCGCCGTGAACAGCATATACAGCGTCGCGCCCAGGGCATAGATGTCGGAGCGGGCATCTGTCACGCCATGATATTGTTCTGGCGGCGCAAACCCCTCTGTGCCCATCATTTGATTGATCGTCCCCGCGATCCCAAAGTCCACCAAAAAGGCAGTGCTGCCATCGCTGGTGATGCGAATATTGCCAGGTTTGATATCCCGATGGATGATCGGCGGGGTGTAGTGATGTAGAAACTCCAGGGCATCCAGCACCTGGCCAACCCAGAACAGCGTGACTTTTTCATCCAGGCCGCCTACCCGCTGGACCATAGAATCCAGGTCTTCGCCCTCGATGTACTGCATAACCAGATATTGAAGGTTTTGTCTCCCGTCAGTATCCAGGTCATAATCGCGAATGATGGGTAGATTGCGGGGGGCTGATGGGTTTGTCCCCAATGCGATCAGGATACCCACTTCGCGTTCGAATTGCTGTTGATCCTGCATTGAATGACTGCGACTGTTCTGCTTCACCGCCACCAGCGAATTCTGCAAATGGGTATCCTCGGCCAGGTAGACAGAGGCCATGCCGCCCTGACCGATCTTATGGGTCAACCGATAGCGTCCTTTCAACATTTTTCCAGCATAGTGGGTCATGGGTGCTCACTCCATAGCGATTTGCTTTAGAACTGTCACGATGATCACGCTGATGTTGTCTTCCCCGCCGGCCGCGTTCGCCTGCTCGACCAACGCATCGCAGGCGGCCTGGGGCTCGGGGATCTCCCGCAGCGTCCGGGTGATCCCTTCGTTACGCACCATCTCCCACAAGCCATCGCTACACAACAGCAGCCGGTCATCTGGCTCTAGCTTAACGTCAAAGGTATCTACACTCAATTGCGACCGGCCATCCAGGCAACGCAAGATCACGTTGCGCTCAGGATGGGTATAGATGTCATCGGGCGTGATCTGCTGATCTTGCACCAGTTGATAGACTTTGGAATGATCTGTCGTGATCTGCTTGAGCTGCCCGGCGCGAAACAGGTATGTGCGGCTGTCGCCCGCGTTGGCCACAACAGCCAGCCCTTTGGTAACCACCGCCACCGTCAGCGTGGTCCCCAGATCGAGTTGTCGTTGCTGGCATATTTCGTGGATCTGCGCATTGGCGGCCAGCACTGCCTGCGTCAGCGCATCTTTGATCTGCTGAGCGATCCCTGTGGCTGCCTCGGCTGGCAACGTCAATAAAGGCAGCAGGGTGGAGAACATGTGGTGGAGGACTGTACGGCTGGCCAAATCCCCGGCATCGTGACCCCCCATACCGTCTGCAATGGCAAAGACGCTCATGTTGTACAATTTATCTTCGTAAATGCAGTTGGTTAGTTGGATGAGCAGGGCATCCTGGTTACTTTTAGACAATTGGCCGGGGTGGAATGCATAACCGATCACCAGACGTTGACCATAGGGAAACCAATCCACCGATTGAACCGCGGGCAGCACACTGTACCAGGCATGTTCACCTTCGTGGTATAGCCAGGTCGTCCTGTCCGTACCCGCTGACATTGGGTCTGGCGGGGCCGGGAGTCTGCGAACACGACATGTCAACGGTTGTCGTGGCGACGCATGACATTCTGGACAGACACGGTCCGCCAGGTTCTCCGTCAAGGCCCCGCATTGGCAGCGCCAGGTATCCAGCGCTTCATACGTGCTCACTCCATCGCGCGTCTCCAGGAGTGCGCCGATGAGATACCGTTGGGCCAGCACCGGCCGGCGGCAACCAGAACAGTATTTGGCTGCGGCGCGGCTGGCCCTGCCGCACTGGGGACATGAAAAATCGGCCATGGTCACCTCGCTCCGCTCGTCGCGGTCAATACTCTATTCGCCGCAAGATCGTCTCAGCGTGAATTATCACATGTAATCCCAGACTTGTCAAGCTGGACGGCTTATATTGTGGATGAAGTAGGACGGCGACAGGAACAGGGTATTGAATACCGATTGAAAATCGAGTATACTATAGAGGATAATGAGGCGTTTGTCAACTACCGAGAGATGTTGCTGCCCACTCTGGCAACTCAGTAGATGGAAATTTGTGCACCCAGGCGGTCTTTGACCGCCGTGTAACGCGGGGCGCAGACCCACTGGGAGCGACATTTTCCATGTGCTGATACTGCTTCTGGCGACGACTTGTGACCCATCGTGGTTACTCGGGCCAGCGGGTCCTGCTATGTGGCGCATAGACTCGTTGGAAAGTCTTCTATTTTCTGCTAAAGAATCAGGAGGTCTCACGATGAACTGCCCCCACTGTGGCGCGCCCGTCCAACCATCCAGCAAGTTCTGCCCACGCTGCCGGACCCCCCTTCAACCCCAGC
>Ga0068707_1001834_pt1 | contig 14908 bp, 13 predicted proteins | sample YNPNPMetaG_FD_66600 | JGI IMG/M metagenome (GOLD analysis project Ga0068707, IMG submission 66600) | Anoxygenic and chlorotrophic microbial mat microbial communities from Yellowstone National Park, USA - YNP NP MetaG | ecosystem: Environmental > Aquatic > Thermal springs > Hot (42-90C) >...
GCGGGTTCTGCGGGAAATCGTCAGCGACCTGCGTTCGGACAGGCCCATGAACCGCCTCCTGCAGGGAGACGTGGGTTCCGGCAAGACGGTGGTGGCTGTGGCCGCCGTGCTTCTGACCGTGGCCAGCGGTTTGCAGGCCGTCATCATGGCCCCCACAGAGATCCTGGCAGAGCAACACTATAAGAGTGTCACCCAGCTTTTAGAAAGCATAAGTAAACTGGAGCCTTTAGTTTCCGTCCACATCCGTCTCCTCATTGGCAGCCTGAAAGCTGCCGAAAAGGAGCAGATCCACAGGGAAATCGCCGCTGGTGAAGCAAACATTGTCATCGGCACCCATGCCCTGATCCAGGAAGGGGTGCACTTCAAGGACCTGGCCCTGGCCGTTATTGACGAGCAGCACCGTTTCGGCGTGACCCAACGGGCTGCTCTGCGCCAGAAAGGTTACAATCCCCACGTCCTGGTCATGAGCGCCACGCCCATCCCTCGCACCCTGGCTCTGACCATTTATGGCGATCTGGACATCTCCGTCATTGACGAGCTACCCCCTGGCCGTCGCCAGATCCAAACCAGATGGTTGTCGCCCTGCGAACGGGAGCGGGCCTATCGTTTTGTGCGCAGTCAAATCGAGGAGGGTCATCAAGCCTTCATTATCTGCCCCCTGGTGGAGGAATCGGAGAAGATTGAGGCCAAAGCCGCCGTGGAAGAATACCGACGGCTGCAAGAGGAAATTTTCCCCGACCTGCGCCTGGGCTTACTTCATGGCCGCATGAAAGGCGAGGAGAAAGAAGCGGTCATGGCTCAGTTTCACCGGGGCGAATTGGACATTCTGGTCTCCACCTCGGTCGTAGAAGTAGGCATTGACGTGCCCAACGCTACAGTTATGCTGGTGGAGGGAGCGGAACGGTTTGGCCTGGCTCAGTTGCATCAGTTCCGGGGTCGGGTTGGCCGCAGCGAACATCAATCCTATTGCCTGTTGCTGGCCGATTCGCCCTCCTTTGAAGGGGAGCAGCGGCTGCAGGCCATCGAGAGCAGCCAGGATGGTTTTGCTCTGGCCGAAAAGGACCTGGAACTGAGAGGACCCGGGGAGTTCTTCGGCACCCGCCAGAGCGGCCTGCCTGACCTCAAACTGGCCAAATTAAGCGATGTCCGCATCCTGGAGCAGGCCCGGACTGAGGCCCTGGCCCTCTTCCAGGATGACCCGGATTTGAGCCAGCCCGAACACCGTCTCCTGGCCAGAAAAATAAACGAGTTCTGGAAAGGAGAAGGGGATTTGAGTTAAACTTTTTTCCATCTATTCCACATCGCTATAAAGCCAAAGGAGGCTTACTGTGACCATTGCTGTCTATCCCGGCACCTTCGATCCCGTCCACTATGGACATGTGGACATCGCCACCCGGGCAGCCACCATCTTCGAGCACCTCATTGTAGCCGTCTACAGCCGACCGCTCAAGAACCTCTTGTTCACTACCGAGGAACGCCTGGCCCTGATGCGAGAGGCTCTGAAGGATTTACCCAACATTGAGGTTGACAGCTACGGCGGTTTGACAGTGGAATATGTCCGTCGGAAAGGGGCCTCAGTCATCGTGCGAGGGCTGAGGGTGACTTATGATTTTGAACTGGAATATCAGATGGCCCTTGCCAACCGGAAACTGGCTCCTGAGATAGAAACCATCTGCCTGATGACCAGCCTGGAGCACGCTTTTCTGAGTTCCAGCAATGTCAAAGAAATCGTCATGCATGGAGGGTGCGTGGATGAGATGGTGCCACCCCATGTGGCAGTCGCTCTCAGGAAAAAAGCCAGGGCCTTGGGCGATGACCTTAACAGCAAGGTGCAGTTGATCTCACTACGGGATTAGTTTCTCATTCGAGACTGTCCATCAAAAGGGGGTGGTTGAGATCGAAATCCAGCATCTAGTTGACCGCTTAGAAGCCCTTCTAAATGAAAGTTGGCTGATCCCTCTCACTTCTAACCGCATTATCAACGAGGAGGAGTATCTGGACATCATAGACCAGATGCGCATCACCATCCCCGAAGAAATCAAGCAGGCCAGGCGCGTCCAGCAAGAAAGAGAGCGCATTATCGCCCAGGCCCAAGAGGAAGCCGAGCGCATCGTGGCTTTGGCCAGGGAGCAAGCAGCCAGCCTCGTTAATGAGCACGAGATCTTAAAAACCACCGAGGCCAAAGCTGAGGCTATCCTGAAACAGGCCCAGCAGCAGGCAGAGGACATTAAGGCTGGTGCAGATGAGTATGTCATTGAGGTGTTGAGCGAACTGGAAGAACAACTCATGGCTTTCCTGACCACCGTTCGCAATGGCCTTAAGGCTGTGCAGAAGCACGGAGCCCGTAAAGAGGACATCCGCGATGACTAGCCCCCTGTCGGAGTAAACCAGGTGAAGCGTTTTTGAGCCCTGGAGTTGAGGCTTTAGCCGGTGAAATAGCCAGATTCTGGCTGAAGCCTTCGCCCCAGAATGTCTCAGAGCCAGATTCCGGCTGAAGCCTCCACTCCAAAACGTCTCTCCGACAGGCTGCTAGCCCCAGTAGAGTATAAGCTGTCCTCGCTGGATTGCCCTTCCGCAACCAGGGGGCGCATTGGCCGCTTTACCGGTGCGTCTTGGCGACACCATGGGCCGTAAGAGTGCGTTTGGGATCCAGGTCAGCAGGTGACCGTCACCTCCAGCCGAGGTTGGGAGCCCGAAAGGAGCCTTCAGTCGCCCAGCCATTTGGACTTTGACAGAGCCCTGCCCCCAGCTAGAGTTGGCTAAATTGTAAAAATGTGATATGATATTGTCAGGAGGAGGAGAAGGATCTGCAAATCTTTCTCGTTCCAGAGGATGGGTTATGCGTTGTCTGATTCTCTCTGACATCCACGCCAATCTGGCTGCTTTCGAGGCAGTTTTGGCCGATGCCGATCGTTTTGATAAGATTTGGTGTCTGGGTGACATGGTAGGCTACGGTCCCCAACCCAATGAATGTATCGAGAGGTTGCGTGAATTTCCCCACACTTGTGTGGCTGGCAATCACGACTGGGCTGCTCTCAACAATTCGTCTGATTCGGATTTCAACCCGGATGCTCAATGGGCCTGTCAGTGGACTCGGGAAAAACTGCTGCCAGAAAATTTTGAATATCTGGCTAACCTGCCCGTGACTCTTATTGAAGAAGGGTTCACCCTGGTGCACGGCAGCCCCCGTCAGCCTATCTGGGAATATATCCTTTATCCTTCGATCGCCACGTCGAATTTTGCCTACTTTGACACCCAGGTTTGCTTCGTCGGGCATACCCATACACCTGTGATCTTCCGCTACGAGCATTCGAATGCCGCTTGTCTGCCTTTCCCCCTGCCTCAGGGAAGTCCTCTGCCTCTGGGTGAAGAGCGCATGATTATCAATCCCGGCAGCGTGGGGCAACCTCGGGACGGAGATCCTCGGGCCAGTTACATTATCCTTGACACCGACAAAGCCACTCTCGAATACCATCGCATCCCTTATCCCATTGAGGTCACCCAGCGCAGGATGATGGAAGAAGGCTTACCCATACGCCTTATTGCCCGTCTGGAATATGGCTGGTAGGTCTGCACGGGACCGTGGTTGGGCAAGTTGCCTGAGGGCGCAGGTAGAGGGAGGATGTTTTTGGGACGGCAGCTTCGCTCGCCGTCCCAAAAACATCCTGTAGGAGCAGAGCGCTGCTCTGCCCCTGGTCGTCCGTCTGCGCGGACGGAGGCGTCCACGCAGAGCCTGTCCCTGAAAGCGAAGGATGGACGCCTGGCTCCAGGCTGAGCCTGGATTTCGTGCCCTGCGTGGGGGATGGCCCCACCTCCCTCCTACGCCGCTTTGCGGCGTGGGGAGATGAGGGAAATGGGGTTTGGGCGGGCGGAAGCCGCCCGCCCAAACCCCTCCCTCATTTTCCTCTTCTCTCCCCGCGTCAACGAATTCGTTGACACGGGGAGAGAAGGGGGACGGGGGTTAAGAGGGGAAATATCTCAGCACGGCCAGGTCGAAAAACGGGCTGGCGCTTTGAGTCGCTTGATGCCAATGGGACAGAGCGCTGCTCTGCCCCTGGCCCCCACAATGGGCGAGGGTGTCCTCACGGTTCGGCTGAGCTCGCCGAAGTCTCAGCCGGGCCGTCAGGAGACCTGCGATTGGGGGAAAGGTTGTCGCGCTCCGCGCCGGGGGAGGGACGCGGGGTTCAATAAAAAAAGGAGGTAGAGGAAAATGTCCGACACTGCGAAAAAAGCACTGACCTGGCTGGTGGTCCTGGTGGTTTTTGTCGCTCTGATGTGGATCGCCAGCCTGCTCACCGGCCCGGAAGGGACCAAGCTCCAGGGACTGGCCTGGCTGCTGTGGACGCTCATCGCCGCTGTGATTATCTACATCGTCTACTTTGCCACGGCGGCCAGCCCGGCCTGGGTGGTGGGCACCCGCCAGGTGGTCTATATGGCCATCGGGGCGGCCCTCTACGGTGTGCTGACCTGGTGGGCCAATGCCGCGGCTCTGCCCTCGGTCAGCCTGGTGTCGCTGCGCCCGACGGTCTGTCTGCCCATCTTCTTCGGCTTTGTCTTTGGGCCTGTAGTGGGCTTTTTCACGGGGGCCGTAGGCAACATCCTGGGCGACTTTCTCACCGGCTGGGGTGTCTTCCCGGTCTGGGACATTGGCAATGGCTTCATGGGCTTTGTGCCTGGCCTGATTCTGCTCTTCGCCGATAAGAGGCGCGGCCTTAATGCCCTGACCATCGCCGTGGCCGTGTTGGTGGTCATTGCCATGGCCATCATCCTGATCAACCCGGTGGTCGCCCACCCCTGGACCGGCGAGGAGACCAATTTTGGCGGCTGGGTGTGGGTGTTCCTCATCGGCGGGGTGGTGGTGATCGTAGGGCGTTTCTTATTAGAGAAGGCGGGCGTAGACCTGGCTGCGGTCAACATCTGGGGCACGCTGGGCATTATCATCGGCATCGGCTTCGCCTCCATCGCCGACATCTGGATTAACGGCTACACCTTCTTCGTGGCTATGGTCGGCGAGTTCACCCCGGCGGCTGGCTCCAACATCCTCAACGCCATGATCCTGACGCCCATCCTGTTGGCCGCCTATCAGGCCGTTCAGGCGCGGACGGGGCGATAGAGGAATGTTAAGATGCTGATCACCTGGAAGTACCGCGAGCGCGATACCCTCATCCAGCGGCTTGATCCACGGGCCCGCATCATCTTCATGCTGGCCATGCTGTTCTCCGTCATCCAATTCTGGGACCTGCGCATCGTCCTGGGATTCCTGGCCCTGGCCCTGGCCCAGTACTTCCTGGCCAGGCTCACCTGGCGCGAGACACGCCGGGCCTGGCTGTTGATCAGCATCCTCATTGTCATCATGACCATCCTGACGTTTCTAACCGGGAGAGGCGGGGTGAGTACCGCCTACTTCGAAGAGCACCTGATCACTCGCCTGGGTCCTCTCTCCCTCCCCATCGTCGGATGGCAGCTTGGGCTGGACATCACGGTGGAGAAGACGGTCTTTGCTGTCACTCAGATGACTCGCATGTTCGCCATCACCACCCTGGCCATCACTGTCCCTTACACGATAGACCCCAGCCTGTACGGTGCGACCTTCCGGGGCCTGGGCCTGCCAGATAAATTCGCCTACGCTATGGACCTGGCTTTCCGCTTCGTGCCCACCCTGGGTCGTGACTTTGGCATCACCCTGGATGCCCAGCGGGCGCGGGGTTACGAGGTGGAGAAGCTGGAAGGCGGGATCATCGCCCAGATCCGTAAGCTCGCTCCTCTCATCGTGCCGGTGACCATCAATGCCATCGTCAGCGGTGAGGACGTCATTGATGCTATGGACCTGCGCTGCTTCGGCATCGGCAAGCGCACCTGGCTGCAAAAACTGGAGTACAAGAAGGCCGACTGGGTCTTGATCGCCCTCAGTACGATCCTGTTCGCTGGCTGTACCGTGGTCCGGATAGCCTTTCCGGCTTTGGGCTACGTGTGGGTGCCTCAATGGGTACTGAACCTCTCCTGACCAAAGTCAACGAGAAGGGAAGGAGGTGGCCGACGGCAATGCCGGGGTGGCCGACGGCAATGCCGGGGTGGCCGACGGCAATGCCGGGGTGGCCGACGGCAATGCCGTCGGGTAATGGGCGAGGCCGGTACCGCACGGCAAACCTGACAATGTCGAGGAGGTAAGAAAGAGTATGAACAAAACCATCGAAGTACAGGCCAGAGAGCTTCCCTCCACACCCCCACCGCCCCCTGTGACCCTGACCATGCGTAGGGGGCCCAAACCAGGCCAACAATTCACCTTCACCCAGGCCACCATTGCCCTTGGCCGCCGGGATGACAATGACGTGGTCATAGATGACCCACAGGTTTCCCGCCGTCACGCTTCGCTGAGCTGGGAGGAAGGCACGTTCGTCCTTCGGGACCTGGGCAGCGCCAACGGGACCTTCCTCAATGCCACTCGCATCACCGAACCCCATGCCCTTCGAGAGGGTGATGCCATCGGCCTGGGTGGCAATGTGGTGTTGTCTTTCAGCATGGCTGGCTCTCTGGACAAGACGATGGTCATATCTGGCTCAGGGATACGCAGGGAAATGGCCGAGCGGGCCGTGGCTTTCCCTGGGGCCGCACCTCCCGTCGCCCGTCCACAAACGGGCTGGTCAGGCCTGGTTATCGCTGGCCTGGTGGCTTTTCTGCTGCTGGGCATCGGCGCTGTCGTCGCCGGCTGGTTCCTTGTGAGGGGGTCTGCCACAGCCTGCACCCCAAACGCCGAATTGGTGAAACACATCTCCATCGCCGATGGCACGGTCATTGAACCCGGCGGCCGCATTGACAAGGTGTGGAAGGTGAAAAACACCGGCACCTGTACCTGGGGAGAGGGCTACCTCCTGGTCTTTTATTCTGGCGACCAAATGCGAGCCCCCGATTATCAGGCCCTGCCCGAAACTGCTCCAGGCAAGAGCACTAACATCGGCGTGACGATGTTCGCTCCCTTTGCACCGGGTACATACACCGCTGTCTTTCGCCTCAAGAGCCCCGCTGGCGAGTACTTTGGGCCGGAGCTCAAGACTACTATTGTCATCGAGCAGCCGCCTTACCTTCCAGCACCGACGGGGCCATAATCTCCTGGCTCACTCATGGGAAGCTGAGCAAAGGGCGATCAATCACCCTGTATTCGCCATTGGGTTAACGGTCATTGCTCAGCGGTGATTATGAGCCTGCGGCCGATGGTCAGCCTTTGCCGACCATCCTGTCATTTTGCGTATCAGAGGGGTGTCGGCGCAGGGCCACGGCCCGAGGGGCCTCGCCCTGAGGGCCAACACCCCTCGGGGCGAAGCCCGGCGCGAAGCGCCCAGGGGGAGGTAGGGGCGTAGTAGGGCGCAGCGCCGCTGCGCCCTACTCAATCGGGCTGCACAGCTACTGGTTGCGAATGAATGCCGCCTTGCCCTTTAGCCTGGCGATTGATCGCCAGGTGGTGGCTTCTTACCGGAGATGATTGTCAGCAGAGGGAGTCATGAGTTACACAGTACCCTATGGCAAAGAAACACTGACGTTTGAGTTACCTGAAGGTATGAGGGGTACCTTAATTGAGTCGAAACAGGTGCCACCTGTCGAAGACGTGGAGAAAGCAGTGGCCGACGCCCTGGCCCATCCCGTTCACTCACCCCGCCTGCGCCAGATGGCAAAGCCAGGGGATACCGTCTGCATCGTCTTCACCGACATTACCCGTGCCAGTCCCGACTACCTGTTGGTGCCACCGCTGTTGGCTGAGCTGGAGGCTGCTGGCGTCCGTGACAGGGACATCACTCTCTTGTGCGGCATTGGCATGCATCGGCCCAGCACCCCCAAAGAGAAGGTGGCCAAACTGGGCCAGGCGGTGGTGGATCGTTACCGGGTAGTGGACCACGAGCCTCAGAATCCAGAGGCCCTGGTGGACCTGGGCCTCACCACATCAGGCATCCCCCTCTCGGTCAACAAAATCGCTTACGAGGCCGACCTGCTCATCGCCACAGGCATCGTTGAGCCCCACCAATACGCCGGTTACTCCGGCGGACGCAAGACTCTGGCCGTGGGGGCGGCAGGCGAGAAGATGATTGCCTATACCCACGGACCCCAGATGATAGACCACCCTGGCACCCGCCTGGGTCGCATCGAAGGCAACCCCTTTCACGAGGCCATCACCGAAGCCGCCCGTCGGGCAGGATTAAAATTCATCCTCAATGTGGTTCTCGACGACGAGAAGCGGGTGGTGGCCGTGCGAGCCGGTGAGCCCGAGGCCGCTTTCATGGAGCTGGTCGCTTTCGCCAGATCCATCTACGAGGTACCCATTCCTCACCAATACGATGTGGCTGTGGGTGGGATCGGCTTTCCCAAAGACGCCAATCTCTACCAGGCCAGCCGGGCGGCCAGTTACCTGCACTTTGCTCCCACGCCGGTGGTCAAACCGGGTGGCTTCTACATCCTGCCCGCCCGCTGTGAGGAAGGGGCTGGCGCAGGAGTGGGGGAACAACGCTTCCTGGAGGCACTGAGGGATGCGACCGACATGACTTCTTTGCTGGAAGAGCTGCGGCGAACGGGCTACCCACCCGGCGCCCAGCGTGCCTTCATCATGGCCAGGGTTATGGAAGAATGTGGGGTCATCATTGTCGGCTCTGAATATCCCGACATCGTGCGCCAGGCCAGGATGACCCCCGCCGCCGACATGGATGAAGCCTTCCACATCGTGACCCAAAAGCTGGGACCGGACCTCGACGTGTTAATCGTGCCCCACGCGCTGTTGACCCTGCCTGTGGCCCGGCAGATATATTGAGGGGATTTGTTTACCGCGTCTCAGATACGCCGCAGAGACGCAGAGAACGCCGGGGAAACAACAGAGGCCATCCCGGGTGTATTCTGCTCCTGGATCACCGTTGTTGGCATCCGCCTGGGAGGAATGTTGGTGCCGGGAGATAGAGTGGCGGGACATTCCCCTGGACCCGTGTTAAAGCAGGGGATTCGCCGACGCCTCGCCCGTACTCTGAAAGAGGGCTCTGCGCCCTCCGTCTCTGCGCTAAACAAATATTTCGGAGAGTACCTGGAAGATCATGGAAGCCATTTCTTTCGACGAAAAATATCTGCGCTGTATCCGCTGCGGGCTGTGTTCGTACACCTGCCCCATTTACCGCGAACTTCTGGTGGAGACGGAAGCCCCCCGGGGGAAAGTGGCCCTGATCCGGAGCGTAGGCGAAGGACGGTTGGAGCCCGGTGAAAATTATGCCCGCAAAATCTATCATTGCCTGCAATGCAACGCCTGTACCGAGTTGTGTCCCAGCAAAGTGGAGGTTGATGAGCTGATGGATGCCGCCCGGGTTGACCTGGCCGCCCAGGGGTTGCTTCCCCCGGCTTTGAGTCAATTGGGCGAGATTATCTCTACCTGTTGTAACATCTCCGGAGATGACAATTCCCATCGGCTGATCTGGGCGGAGAACCTGAAACGCCCGCCCCAGGGGATAAAGCCCATCGTGCAGGTCGAAGTCGTCTATTTTGTAGGCTGCGTCTCTTCCTTCTTCCCCACAAGCTACAGCATCCCCCAGGCCCTGGTCGAGATCATGGAAGCGGCCGGAGTGAAGTATGCCTTGCTGGGCGGTGAGGAGTGGTGCTGCGGTTACCCATTGCTGATCAGCGGTCAAAGGGACAAAGCCGAGGCCATGATCCGCCACAATGTGGCTCAGGTCAAAGCCAGTGGTGCCCGGCGGGTGATGGTCTCCTGCCCCTCTTGCTATCACATCTGGCATCATACTTATCCCCAGGTGGTGGAGGACATGGGCCTGGAGGTATTACACGACACAGAATTGTTGGCGGAATGGATCGAACAGGGACGCCTGAGGCTGAAAGAGTTCCCCGAGACCGTCACCTATCACGATCCCTGCGACCTGGGGCGCAAGAGCGGCCTGTACGATCCACCACGGCGGGTGTTGCAGAGCATCCCTGGCCTCCGTTTGGTGGAGATGGCCGATAATCGCCGGAACTCCCGCTGTTGCGGTGGGGGTGGTAATCTGGAAACCGTGGATCGCGCTCTCGCCGAGGCCATTGCCGCTCGTCGCGTGGCCCAGGCTCTCGCCACGGGAGCCGGGTATCTGGTGAGCGCCTGCCAGCAATGCAAGCGCACCCTGACCGGTGCGGTACGACGAGAGAAAGTCCGGCTGCGGGTCATGGACATCACTGAGTTGGTGGCGAAGGTGATGGTCAGTTGAGCCTAATCGAGTATATTCAGGAGAGGATTCGCGACCATCGCTATGAGATCTCGTTCCATGCAGAGCGTGAACGAGAGAACGAGCATCTACTGGTAGCTGACGTTGAAGAAAGCGTGTTGCTCCGAGGCGAGTTACTGGAAGATTATCCTGATGATCCACGAGGCCACAGTTGTCTTGTGCTGGGCTTCAACCGGACTGGTCAGGCAATCCACACTGTTTGGGGGTTATTACCCAATGGCTGGGTAAGGTTGATAACTGTTTACATTCCGAAGGAGCCCAGGTGGTTTGATCCCTGGACGCGAGGAGGCAAGCAGAATGGCTCATGACTATGCACCTTGCTCCCTCTGCGGAGGAGAGGTTATTCCCAAACTCATTCAATACGAGTATCACTGGGAAGAGAAATTGTTTGTTTTTGAGGATGTGCCCGCTGGCGTATGCCGGCAGTGTGGTGAGATTTATTTCACAGCTGAAGTTGTGAAGGCTATGGAGAAAGTTGTCCTCAGCGATCTGGAACCCAAGCGGATGATCCAGGTGCCGGTATTCTCTTATCCCGAAGCAGTAGCTGCTTAATACTACAATCGCACTTGTGTTCAGTAGGGTCTCCTGACCCCGCTGAAAGGCTCGGCCGGAGATTTCCAGAGCGACCTGAGAGCTCCAGGCGGACAGGGGCACGCTCGGGAGACCGGCCCCAACGCTGTTTTACATGGAGAAAGAAGCGTTTATGCTGGACGAACAAACCGTCAAGGAATTGCAAAGCATCATCGGACCGGAGTATGTGCTGACTTCCCCTGAAGACCTGATCTGCTATTCCTACGATGGCACTTTTACTGAGCACCAACCCGACGTGGCTGTCCTGCCAGCCAGCACCGAGGAAGTCTCCGAGGTGCTGAAGGTAGCCTGCCGGGAAGGGATTCCGGTGGTGCCCAGGGGTGCGGGCAGCGGCCTGGCGGCGGGCTCGATCCCCTTTTCCGGCGGCATCGCCCTCAGCCTGACCCGCATGAACCGTATCCTGGAAATTGACCACGCCAACATGATGGCCACCGCCCAGGCCGGGGTGATCACCGCCGACCTGGCAGCGGCGGTGGAAGCGGAGGGGCTCTTCTATCCACCGGACCCGGCCAGCATCAAACACTCCACCATCGGTGGCAACGTCGCCACCAATGCTGGCGGTCCCCGCTGCCTGAAATACGGCGTCACCGGCGACTATGTCATGGCTCTGGAAGTGGTGCTGGCTGATGGCCGGGTTTTTCGCACCGGAGGCAAAGCCATCAAGAACGTGACCGGTTACAACCTGATACAACTCCTGGTCGGTTCGGAGGGCACCCTGGGCGTTGTCACCGAGGTGACGGTGAAACTGCTGGCCATGCCCAAAGCCAAACGCACTGCTCTGGTCACTTTCCCCCGATTGACCGATGCCAGTCGGACTATCCATACCGTGCTGAGTGCGGGCATCCTGCCCGCTACCCTGGAATTGATGGACGAAACGGCCATCAACTGTGTGGAGGACTACCTGCATATCGGGTTGCCTCGTGAGGCCGAGGCCATCCTGATCATCGAGACCGATGGCAACGAGGCCGACGCTCAGCGTGACATCGAGGTCGTGGCCGATCTCTGCCGCCGGGGAGGGGCCAGCGAAGTCAAAGTGGCGACCACATTGGCCGAGAGCAACGAGTTGTGGCGGGCGCGGCAGTCCGTCTCCCCATCGTTGGGCCAAAAACGACCCAACAAACTGGGCGAAGACATCACCGTGCCCCGCAGCGCCATTCCAGAAATGGTCGCACGCCTCAAGGAGATCTCCAAAAAGCACGACCTGCCCATCGTCATCTTCGGCCACGCCGGCGATGGCAATTTGCATCCCAACATCCTCTTCGACCGGCGCAACCCCCAGGAGTGGGAACGGGTCGAACAGGCCGTAGGCGACATCTTTGCCGCTGCTGTGGAACTGGGTGGAGCCCTCTCTGGTGAGCACGGCGTGGGCGTCCTGAAGCGCCCCTACCTGGAAATGAACCTTGGCCCCATTGCCATAGATGTGATGCGTCACATCAAGAAGGCCCTCGACCCGAAAGGGATTCTGAACCCGGGGAAGATCTTCCCCGCCTGAAGCCTGGAATCCATCAACTTTGACCTTCACGTTTTCATGTGATAGAATACATGTATCATGGTAAATGTATCTTCAGGTTGAGGGAGGATAAGATGGTTGTTGCTGAGAAGAAACCAGTCCAAGTCTACCTGGACGCCGCCCATCAGTCCCTGCTGGCTAATCTGGCACAACGGTTAGGCATCTCGCAGGCAGCCGTGCTGCGTCGTGGCCTGGAGCATCTGGCTCGCGAGGTGATCCCGCCGGAGGAAGACCCGGCGATGAAACTCATCGGGCTGGCAGGGGAGGATACGAACAGCCCAGGCAATCTGTCTGTCCGCCACGATGACTATCTTATCCGGTGGCAGGCTGAGGATGACGGCCGCTAAGAAACTGTTTGTGGACACTGGGGCCTGGCTGGCGGTCATTGACCCCAAGGATCAATATCATCAGTCTGCCAGCGTGTTCTACCGGCAGGCGTTACAGGCTCATCGCCTTTTGGTCACGACCAATCTCGTTGTCGCTGAGACCTATGTGAATCTGCGGCGGTTTCTGAGCCACACGGCAGCGATAGGATTCCTGGACACCATCGAGCGGTCATCACGTATTGAGTGTGTCTGGTCTGGTCCCGACCTGGAGGATCGGGCCAGGCAGATCCTGCGACAGTACGCCGACCAGGATTTCAGCTACGTGGACGCGGTCAGCTTTGCCCTGATGCAAGAGCTGGAGATCACCGAGGCGTTTGCCTTTGACCGGCATTTCGCTATAGCCGGTTTTGTTTGTGTTCCAAAGCCATACCCTAACCTCAAAGCGGAGAAAAAGACATGTTTGAACTGAAAAAAGGCATAGACATCCTTGCTGAAGTTGGCGGAATCAAATCGCTGGACGAAGTGCAGGCCCTGTTTAAGGTCAAATGCGATCAGGAGAACCTGGCCAAGCTGAGCAGGATTACCAGCGAAGAAGCCCTGCTCAAAATCGCCAATGCGATTGCAATGACCGATCCCGATGCGGTCTTTGTGAACACCGGCTCAGAGGCGGATATCCAGAGAGTCAGGGAAATGAGCCTGGAAAAAGGCGAAGAGCGGCCCCTGGCTATGAGAGGCCACACCATTCACTTCGACCTCCCTCAGGAACAGGCGCGCATTATTGACAGGACATTTTACATTGTGAGCGAAGGCGAAGAAGTCAGCGTGCTGGCGCGGAAGATTCCCAGAGATGAAGCGTGCGAGTACATCAAAACCTACATGTCCGGCATCGCGAAGGGGAAAACGCTGCTGGTGGGTTTCTTCAGCAGAGGACCCATCGGCGCTCAGGCTACCATCCCGGCTCTGGAAATCACGACGTCCACATACGTTATGCACTCGGCCAACATTCTGTACCGACCTGTCTACGACCGGTTCGATGAAGAAGTTCGGCGGGCTGGATTGTTTTTCACCAACGTCCACAGCGAAGGGCCCAACAGACCAGAGGATCTGCCGAAGGCCAGGGTGTTTATGGACAGAAGCTGGCTGACCACATTCGCCATGTTTTGTACGTATGCTGGCAACACGTTATTGCTGAAGAAAGGCAACCACCGGTTTGCCGTAGATCTGGCGACCTATTACCGCAGGGGACGGGAACTCTCGGAGCATATGTTCATCACAGGCGTCACAGGCCCTGGGGGAAGGAAGACGTTCTTTGCCGGGGCGGCGCCTTCCGGCTGCGGGAAAACCACAACAGCCATGACGGGCACGGATTTCATCGGCGATGACCTGGCCCAGTTGTGGATCGCTGAAGATGGGACTTTGCGAGCGATCAATCCTGAGATTGGAGTCTTTGGGATCGTGCAAGATGTAAACCGCGAAAGCGATCCGTACCTGATGAAAGCTCTTAGAGAAGAAGGCGCAGAAGTGATCTGGTCCAATGTATTGATTGATGAAAACCTGGTGCCCTACTGGGTTGGAAGCGGAGAGGAACATCCCAAGAGAGGGATTAACTTTCAGGGGGAGTGGTGGGAAGGCAAAACGGATGAGAATGGCAGACTGATCCCGCTTTCTCATCCGAATGCCCGATGTACCCTTGCTAACCGTTTTATCGGAAACTACAACGAAGCCCTGGCTGAAGATCCCCGCGGGGTAGAAATCAAGGTGATCACGTACAGCGGGCGGGATAGCGACACCATGCCCCCGGTCTGGGTCGCCAGAAACCCCGATCATGGCGTTGTCATTGGAGCCTCCATTCTCTCCGCGGCCACGGCGACGGAGGTTGGAGCCAAAGGCGTCAGGCGCCAGCCCTGGGCCAACGAACCGTTCATCCCCGGGCCCCTGGCGGACTATATGGATGCACAGTTTGCGTTCTTCAATTCCGACAAACTGAAGCACAAACCGGTGATGGCTGGATTGAACTACTTCCTGACGCATGAGGCCCGCGGCGGGGAGGGGAACGGATTGCTGGGCGAGAAACGCGATGTGAAAGTGTGGCTCGGCTGGCTCGAACGAAGAGCCCACGGGGAAGTTGATGCTATTGAAACGCCCATCGGGTTTATTCCGAGGTACCAGGACCTCAAAAAACTCTTTGCCGAAATCGGCAAAGAGTATCCGAAGGAACTCTACGACAAACAGTTTGCCTTCTACGTGGA
>Ga0068707_1001835_pt1 | contig 14906 bp, 11 predicted proteins | sample YNPNPMetaG_FD_66600 | JGI IMG/M metagenome (GOLD analysis project Ga0068707, IMG submission 66600) | Anoxygenic and chlorotrophic microbial mat microbial communities from Yellowstone National Park, USA - YNP NP MetaG | ecosystem: Environmental > Aquatic > Thermal springs > Hot (42-90C) >...
GTAGGCGTTGGCCAGGAGGATCCGGATCCCCGCCTCCCGGAGCTCCCGGGGTTCCAGGCCCCGGACCGCTCCCTTGGTGGCGCAGGGCATGAAGGCGGGGGTTTCGAAGCTTCCGTGGTCCGTCTCGATCCGGCCGGCCCGCGCCCGGCCGTCCCGGGCCGTACGCGTGAACCTCATTCACCCACCAGCTGGACGGTGATTTCGCGGGTGCGGGGCCGCGTGTCGAAGTCCACCAGGACGATCTGCTGCCACGTTCCCAGGAGGAGTCGGCCGTCGGCGAAGGGCACGGTGAGGGACGGCCCCAGCATCGCGGCCCGGACGTGGGCGACGCCGTTGTCGTCCCCCGCCGTCTCCGCGTGGTGGTAGCGCCGGGACGAGGGCGCGATCCGCTCGAAGGCCTCCCGCAGATCCTCCAGAAGGCCCGGTTCGTTCTCGATGGTGGTCAGGCCCGCCGTGGAACCGGAGACGAAGACCGTGGCCACGCCGCTCCCCCGAACCGCCGAGGCCACCTGGGAGGTGATGTCCACGATGTCCGTCCGGCCGCGCGTGCGGACCGTGAAGCGGAGCGTGCGGATCATGGAGCCGCGCTCGGGGGAACCGGATCCCTCACAGCGGCTTGTAGGATCCCGGCTTGGCCACCTCCGGGACCGGCAGGGGCTTGGAAAAGTCGTAGGTCTCCGGTCCCAGCCTGCGTTCGGAGGCGAATGCCTTGTCCCAGGACACCTCTTTTCCGCTGTAGGCCGCCTCCCGGCCCAGGATCCCCGTCATCGTGCTCTCGGCCACGTTCCGGGCCTCGTTGATCGGGTTGCCGGAGCGGATGCTCTGAATGAGGTCCTCGTGCTCCTGCTGGTAGGGATTGGTCCGCCGGCCCTTGTAGGTCCAGGACTCCCCCTTCGTCCAGATGCCGTTGACGCAGTTGCTCCATCCCTTGACGCCCACCACGGCCTCCTCCACCCGGTTGTCGCAGCCGTTGATCTGGCGGGCCTGGCTGAACATCCGCACCCCGTTGGGATATTCGAACTCGACGGCGAAGTGGTCGAAGATGTGCCCGTGCACCTCCCTGGTCCGGACCTGGCGGCCCCCCACGGCGGCCACGGCGCGGACGGGATGGGCTCCCAGCACCCAGTTCATGATGTCCAGGTTGTGGACGTGCTGCTCGACGTAATGATCGCCGGAGAGCCAGGTGAAATAGTTCCAGTTGCGGAGCTGCCACTCCAGATCGCTCATCTCGGGGCGCCGCTCGATCACCCAGATCTCCCCGCCGTTCCAGTAGCAGCGGGCGTAGACGATCTCGCCGAGGGCGCCGTCCTGGATCCGCCGGATGGTCTCCTGGTAGTCGAACTGGTGGCGCCTCTGGGTGCCGGCGGCGATTCCCAGTCCCTTCTTCTTGGCCAGCTCCCCCGCCTCGATCACCAGACGCACGCCGGGGGCATCCACGGCGACGGGCTTCTCCACGAAGGCGTTTTTCCCGGCCTCGATGGCCGCCTTCAGGTGGACGGGACGGAAGTGGGGAGGCGTGGCCAGGATGACGTAGTTGATTTCCTTGACGGCCAGGAGCTTCTGGTAGGCGTCGAAGCCGGTGAAGCACATCTCGTCCGGGATCGCATGGCCGACCTTCTGGAGCTGGAGCCGGCAGCGGTCGAGGCGGTCCTTGAAGAGGTCCGCGAGGGCCACGACCTTGACGTCCTTGCGGGTGGCGGTGGTGCCGGCCGCGTCCTCCGTGTGGAAGCCCGTGGCGGGGTAGATGACGCGCGTGGCGGCGCCCACGGCGTCCAGGGCCGCCCCCGTGCCGCGTCCCCCGCAGCCGATGACTCCGATCCGGATCTCGGGGCCGGTCGCCTGGGCGTGCACATGCGGGATCTGGCCGGCGCTGAGGACCGCGGCTCCGGCGGCGGTGGCGCCCCCGAGAAACTGACGGCGCGTGACGTCCTTCTTCCGGTGCATGACGCTTCTCCTGATCGAGGGCCGCCGCTCCGGCGGCGCCCGGGCCACCCTATCAGAATCGCCCTCCTCGTTCAACGTCTGGATTCGGGGACTCGGGAACGTCCCACCAAGAGGAGGAGCTTGCTGCGAGGGGAGGGGAGATCGCCCGCCAAAGGGCCGGGGAGATCCAGGAGTTCATCCGACGATCTCCGAGATGTCCAGGAGATGGAGCTGGCGGCCGCCCCCTTCGTGGGGGGAATCGATGACCACCTTGCGGCCGTCGGGGCTGAACCGCGGGTGAAGGTCGCAGCGCCACTCCCCGGCGTATTCCGGGGGGGAGAAAAACCGGCCCAGAGGCACCCGCCGCCCCGTCTCCACGTGATACAGGTAGAGGTGCTGGAACCGGTCCCGATCGGGATAGGTGTCGTTGAGGATCCACCGGTTCCCCGGCAGATAGGAACAGTGGCCGTTGACGGTCATGACGTCGCGTCCCACGACCTCGACGTCTTCCGTCCGGTCCCTGAAGAGGTAGAACCGGCTCTTGTGGGAGGGATGCCAGGCCCAGGCGAGGATGTGCTCCGGGTCCCGCCAGATGAAATGGGAGGTGCCACCGTGGGGATCCAGGACGTACAGGTCGCGGGCCTCCGGGGAGGCGGTGACGAGGCGCGTCCGGAAGCCCTGGCCTTCCTTCTTCCCCCGCCAGCGGTGCAGGAAGCAGAAGCGGGTGCCATCGGGATTGACAAGGAGGTGGTTGAACCAATGCTTGGCCCCGGCCCAGCCGGGATCGCGGGGGGGAAGGTCCAGGACCTCGGCCAACGAAAGGATCCTCCGGATTTCGCCCGTCCGGAGATCCATCCTCCAGATCCCGGATTCGGCGGGGGCGGACGATTCGCGGTGGGGATCCGGGAGGCCCGCATATCCGTAGCCGGGACGCGTGTCCTGGATCCGCCTGAAGTCCGGGAAGACGGCCCAGCGGCCGTCCGGGCTGATGGCGTACACCGGGCCCGGAAGGGTCCTCAGGCGGCGGGTCCGGACGTCCAGGACGCGGGACACGAAGCGGTCCCCCTCCCGGTCGTTCCAGATCACCTCGGTTTCGGAGCCGGGGACCCACTGGAGCATGCATCCCTGCTGCCAGTTCCAGGCCCGGGTCTCGCCCAGCTCGACCCACCGGTCCCGGTCCTGGAGATCCACCATCCCTACCTTGAGGACGTCGTCCGGCCGGGGGGACCGGTGCTCGAAATCGATCTCGTTGGAGAGGACGTACCGTCCCGAGGGATCGAACTCCAGCTTGTCGTAGTAGCCGAACCAGTGGAATCGGGGGCCCCGCGTGATCGGGCGTGCCGCGGGGAACGGATCCTGGAGAGGGCGGGTCCGGAGGAAGGGAAGGGCGGCCAGCGAGCGGAGGACTTCCCGGCGGCCCCACCCGGTCCCGCGCCCGGCGCGTTCCATGGCCACGGTTCCCCTCGTCGGTCTATCATAGGGCGGGGTTCCGGACCCCGCAAGAATTCCGGAAGAACCGCCGAAACCCGGGGCCTTTTCCATTGTTACTTATATGATTCAATGGTACTCTAATGTAACAATCGGATAAATGCCGTGGCCCGCGCGGGATACGACGTACCGGGGCTCCGGAAAGCCCTCGGGCTGATCGAACTGCTGTGCGACAGCCATGAACCCCTGGGGCTGTCCGAGATCAGCCGCCGCCTGGGCCTCAACAAGCCCATGGTTCTGAGGATCCTCCGGACGCTGGAAAGGCGGTCATGGATCCTCCGGGACGGGAATCCTCCCCGCTATGCCATCAGCCTCCGCCCCTTCCACCATGCCAGCAAGCCCGTGCGGCGGTTGACCCTCCGCAAGGCCGCGGAAGGGCCCCTCCGGCGGCTCTGGGAAGGCACCGGGGCCAGCACCTATCTGGCCGTCCTGGACGGGGACAAGGCCCTCTACCTGGAGAGCCTCGACTCGGAATCCAGCGTCCAGGTCTCCGGCCGGGTGGGGGGCCGATACGAGCTTCATTGCTCCGCTCCCGGCAAGGTCCTCCTCGCCCACGCGGGGGAAGGCCTTTTCCGGAGGCTCGTCCGCCGTGGACTCCGGCCGCTCACCCGGCACACGATCCGCCGGCCGGACCTGCTCCGCCGGGAGCTGCAGGGAATCCTCCGTCGCGGGTACGCCGTGGATCTCGAGGAATACGTGGACGGCGTCCTCTGCCTGGCCGTTCCCGTTTTCGACTGGTCCGAGAGGGTTGTGGGAAGCGTGGGGATCACGGTCTTGCGGATGTACTGCACCCCCCGCCGGCTCGTGCACGGGCTGGGACCCCGGGTGATCGCGGCCGGTCGGGAGATTTCCCGGGTACTCGGGTTCCCCGGACGGGGCACGTCCGGGCCGGGGACCCCGCCGGCCGTCCGGGGAGAGGACCTCCTGAAGGGGAGGGCACCATGATCGGCCTTCTGGCGGCGGCGCTTCTGGGCGGCGGAGGCGAGGGCGTTCTGCACCGGATCCAGGTGGACGGTCCGGCGGCGCGGCCGTTCCGTTCCCTGAGACTGGCGATCCGCGACCTGATGGACACCTTCGGGACCCGCTACCCCCGGGGGCCCCAGTTCCTCGCCCGCCTCGACGATCTGGAGCGGAGACCGGCCGGCCCGGAAACCGCCCGGGAATTCCGGAATCTCCAGCGGGAAAGCCTCCTGGCCAATCCTCTCCTGGACGGCCTTCGCCTCCTGGCGGTGAAGCGTCGGGTCCGGGGAGCCGGCCTCCCGGGACTGACCCTGGGATTCCCCAGCAATCATGAATGCAATTCCTCGCTTCCCCGGGGGGGATGGGACAACGAGATCGCCCTTCTTTCGTCCGTCTTTCCCGACGGGAGGTGGACGACGCTCTACCGGGCCCCGGCCGACGTGGACTGCTTCGATCCCTGCTACCTTCCGGACGGGGGCATCGTCTTCGCCTCGACCGCCTGCGTCCAGGCCGTTCCCTGCTGGCACGGACAGAAACGGGTGGCCAACCTCTATCGGATGGACGCCGACGGTTCGGGCATGCGCCGGCTGTGTTTCGACCAGGATCACGATTTTCATCCCTGCGTCCTTCCCACCGGCCAGGTGCTCTACCACCGGTGGGATTACACCGGCATCAACCACATCTTTCTCCGGTTGCTGATGGTGATGAATCCGGACGGCACCGGCCAGAAGGCCGTCTATGGGAGCAACTCCTGGTATCCGAACGGCCTGTACTTTCCCCGGCCCCTCCCGGGGAGGCCCGGAGGCGTCGTGTCCATTCTCTCGGGGTACCACGGCGTCCATCGCATGGGGCAGCTGGTGCTGGTCGATCTGGAGCGGGGATGGCACGGGGCCGACGGGCTCGTGTTGCGGATCTCCGGTCGAGGGGATCCGATCCGGCCCGTGATCCGCGACCAGCTCGTGGATCAGGACTGGCCCAAGTTTCTCCATCCCTTTCCTCTCAGCGACCGGCATTTCCTCGTCTCCTGCTGCCCCGACCCGAAGTCCGGATGGGGCCTCTACTACGCCGACGTCTTCGACAATGTCGTGCTGCTCCGCGAGGAGCCGGGGTTCGCCCTCCTGGAGCCCGTCCCGGTCCTCCCCCGACCGCGGCCCCCGGTGCTGCCCGATCGTGGGAATTCGCCGCGCGGGGACGCCGCCGTTTACCTTCACGACGTCCATGCGGGACCCGGACTGGCGGGAGTCCCGCGGGGAACGGTGAAGGCGCTGCGCCTTGTGGCCTATCATTTCGGGTACCCGGGGCTGGCGGGTCCGGATCTGGTGGGTTACGGGGGTCCCTGGGAGGTCATGCGCATCCTCGGAACCGTCCCCCTGGAGGAGGACGGTTCCGCCTTTTTCCGCGTCCCGGCGAGGACGCCGATGTCGATCCAGGCGCTGGATGCGGAGGGGAAGGCGGTCCAGCTCATGCGGAGCTGGTTCGTCGCGATGCCCGGGGAGATCGTGTCCTGCTCCGGCTGCCACGAGGGGCCGGCCGAAACGCCGGGAGGCCGTCCGGCCGCGGCCGCCCGGCGGGGTCCGAGAGATCCTGTCCCCTGGTACGGCCCCGCCCGCGGGTTCAGTTTCGCGCGGGAGGTCCAGCCCGTTCTGAACCGCCATTGTATCGGCTGCCACGACGGGCGACCGGAGGCCGGCCCGGATCTCCGCCCGCGCGAAGCCGTGGCCGCGTACCGGGGATCGAGAATCAGCGATCTGGCGATCCATAGGCTCCATCCCGAAATGAAGGGAACGGGCGGCGTGATCCGCTTCACGCCCGCCTACGAGGCGCTCCTCCCCCATGTTCGCCGCGTGGGGATCGAGGATGATGTGAGCCTCCTTCTCCCGGGGGAATATCATGCCGACACCAGCCCGCTCATCCAGATGCTGAGGAAGGGGCACCAGGGGGTTCGTCTGGACGCCGAGGCCTGGGATCGTCTGGTGACGTGGATCGATCTCAACGCGCCGTGCCACGGGACGTGGGGAGAGGTGCACCCGATTCCCGAAGGGGCCCACGAGCGGAGGATGGCCCTCCGGAGGGCCTATGGGGGCCCCGAGGGGGATCCCGAGGTGGTGCCGCCCTCGCCCCCCTATGCGGGATCGCCGACGGAGCCGGCCCCGCCGCCGCTTCGGGATCCCGGGATCCGAGCCTCGGAGAGGACAGCGCCCGAGGAATCTTCTCGGGCGGGGAACGGACCCGTGCGGGAATGGGTTATCGACCTCGGGGGAGGCGTCTCCTTGAAGCTGGTGCGGATCCCCGCCGGAGAATTCGTCCTGGGGGATCCCGAAGGCGAGCCGGACGAGCGGCCGGCGAGGCGCCTGAAGATGGGCGCCTTCTGGATGGGAGCCTTCGAGGTGACCAACGCCCAGTTCCGGCGGTTCGACCCGCGTCACGATCCCCATTATTACGCCCGCCGCCATGCGGCGAGTGACGACCCCGGCCTCCCCTTGGATGGTCCCGACCAGCCCGCGGTTCGCGTTTCCTGGGAGCGGGCGCTGGATTTCTGCCGATGGCTTTCGGCGCGGACCGGGAGGAGGTTCACCCTTCCCACGGAGGCGCAATGGGAGTACGCGTGCCGCGCCGGAAGCAACGGTCCGCTTTTCTGGGGCGATCCGGGGGCGGACTTCTCGCCTTGGGCGAACGTGGCGGACCGGTCGTTCGGCCCCCGCCGGCAGGTGACCGGGGGCGTCGAGCATCTGGTCCTCGAAGGGGCCGCCCTGGCGGACGTCCGGTTCGACGACGGAGCGGTCGTGACCTGCCCGGTGGGGAGATACCGTCCGAATCCCTGGGGGCTGTTCGACATGCACGGCAACGCGGCGGAATGGACCCGGACGGAATACCGTCCCTATCCCTATGATGGACAGGACGGCCGCGAGGAGGAGGGGGCCGGGGGCCGCCGGGTCGTGCGCGGCGGCTCGTTCGCGGATCCCCCGCGGAGGTGCCGGTCGGCATTCCGGCTGGCCTATCCGCCCTGGCAGCGTCTCGGCACCGTGGGCTTCCGCGTGGCGTGCGCGGAGGGTTCCTGAAAGCCTTCCGCCGGCCGGGAGATCCGCGGGGGAAGGTCGCGTCCCTGCGGGAGAGGCTTGGGGGAGGGGCGAAACCCCTTGTTTCCGGGGCGCGGGCCGTGGGGAGCGCCGCGTCCCGGCCGTCCCGGGGTAGCTCCATGGTTCTCAGGGCAAGGACCCGGGCCGGCGGGTTTCGAGCCCAGGATCCGGTCCCCCCGGTGTCAATCTTGCGGGTCATCCCCCTTCGGCCAAATATCCCACTTCCACGTCGTCTGCGCGAACGGGTCCTTGGGCGGCCTCCTGCCGAGCACTGTCCCCAGGTACAGCTTCTCACCATTGCAGCGCAGGTGGACGATCCCCTGGATGGCGCGCTCGTAGAGTCGGCCGGTGCCTGCGCGGAAATTCTCCCGGGATTCGCCTTCCAGCTTGGAATAGCAGGCCGCCAGCTCCGTGCAGAAGACGGCCGGCTCGTCGCATCTCGCGTGCCTCGTGGCTGTGCCGAGGAGGACGGCCCGGGGATGGCCATGGCAGTCCAGTCGGTCGTCGCCGGAGGAGATGACCACGGCGTCCGCGGCGACGGCCCTGAGGAAGTCCACCGTGAAGTGCTGGCTGCCGTGGTGCGCGGCCTTGCATACGTCGGAGGCCAGCTCCCGGCCGTAAAGGTTCAGCAGGGCAGGCATTGCCTTGTCGTTCAGGTCCCCGGTGAGGAGCAGGCGATATCGGCCGCATACGAGCTTCAGGACGAGCGAGTTGCCGTTGACCGTTTCGCCGGGGCTGCCGTACCAGGGATAGGTGGGCGTCCCGTTCCGTTTCTCGGCGAGGGGCCAGAGGACCTTGATTTGGAGGTGCGGGTTCCCGCCGTCGTAGGGCGGCAGGAAATGGTCAGAGGCCTCCAGCCGGTGGACCACCATCCGCCGGGGGGCTTCCATGCGGCCCTTCCAGCGCTTTTGCTTGCTCATCTCGCCCAGGGCCTTCTTCAGGTTCGCCTCCGCGGCGTCGAGGGCGTTTGCGAAGTGGACCATGTCGCGTTTCAGGGGCGGACCACTGCTTTCCCTTGGGTCCTCGAGCAGCCCGCCGACGCACTTGTCGGCCCTGGGCCCCGGGTCCTGCCGGGGGTCCGTCCTGCGGAAGAGGCCGTTGTGGAAGACCCGTTTCACGGCGATCTTGGGATGGGTGAGGATGGGGATGAGACCGGCCATGTGGTCGGCATCGCAGTGTGTGGCGACGACGGCCTCGAAGTCGATGTAGTTGTCGGGCTTGTCCAGCCTGTACTTGTTGATGATGAAGTCCAGGGCGTCGTCGGTCTTGCCCCCATCCACGAGGATGCGGCGGTCGTCGGGCGTCTGGATCAGCACGGCGTCGCCTTGGCCGACGTCGATGAAGAAGACCTCCAGCCAGCGCCTGCGGGAGACGTCCCCGATGCGGACGTAGGCTGCCTTCTCGCCGCGGTAGGCCACGCCGAGCCAGCCCTTGCGGTGGGAACAATCCTGCCTGACCTTCATCCATTCGCCGCACATCATCGTGGCCAGCTTCTTCCCTCCGGGCCGGTCGAAGGAATCCACGAGCGGCTTTGCGGCATAGACGTAGTCGGGGAAATTGGGATCAAGCGGCTCTCCAAGGTCCGGCGGGGGACCCGCCTTCTTTGCCTTGCGATTCTTGCTGGGCATGTCCTCTCCTTTATGGAATGGAAACGCGGTTCGGGTCGCTGGACGGATCTTGGAACACGGTATGCGTCCGTCCTCCGAAGGGTTCCCTGGAATACCAAGGGCCTCTTGGCAATGATCCCATCTGCCCTCCCTCCTTGGGATTGAACCATTTCGAGTCCTTCAAGGAAACGGGGGCGATCATTCGATGGGGGACCCTCGGGGAAAACGGGGGTGATCCTGCCCCACGCCCGGGGCGCCGGAAGGACCGGGGGCTCTTTCCCCCCTCGCGCGATCGAGCAGCTTCCTGAAATTCCGTTCCGGCTTGAGGGCCGCGCGCACCGACTCCAGGTGCCGGATGAACTCCTCCTCCCGGTCCTGCCGGGCCACCAGACCCCGCCCCTGGCGCAGGAGGCCGACGGACGCACGGCGGGCCTCGGGTTCCTCCCCGCCGGCGTGGCCTCGACCGGCCTCGATTGGGCGGGATGGGCGGGCCGGTGGACGGGCCGGGGGATTCCCGAGCCGGTGGGAACGCCGGCAGATCGAGGAAGGTTCGGGCGGGGGAGCCTCTAAAGGGGTTTGAGCGCAATGCACACCACGTACTCATGGACCATGGGGATGTCCGGCTCCCCCGCGTGGCGGGCGCCGAGTTCCTTGAGGAACCGCTGCTCCAGGGCCGGGCGGCGGGCGGGATCCAGCGCGTCATGGTAGGCCGTTCCCGCCCCCGACCTGAGAAGATGCTGCAGGGCCGCCGCGGGCGTGGCGCAGCGGAAGGTGATCGCCCCCTCAGGATTCCACGACCTGCAGGCCTGCGGCCTCGACCGCACCTCGGGCGTGGGCCTCGTCGCGCGGGAAATCGAAGCTCACTCGCTTCTGTTGGACGGAGGGATCCTCGGCGACGAGCCGGGCGAAGATCTCCCTCGAAGAGCGGGCGCAGGGGGATATAGCCCAGAACCCAGCTCGTGAAGACGAGGTCGTACGGCCCGCCCCGCCTCAAGGCCTCCAGGGCGTCTCCCGCCTCAAACCGCACGCCGCGCAGCCCGGCCGCCTCCAGCCTCCGCCGGGCTTCCGCGAGCATCCCGTTCGAGAGGTCAACCGCAAGGTAAAAGGCGCCCGGTCCCAGGCAGGCAGCGATCCTGGCTGTGCCGTAGCCCGTGCCGCAGCCCGCCTCGAAGACGCGGAGGGCGCCCGCCGGGGCCAGCCTCCGCACCAGATCGTCCACGGGACCTGACGCCTCGGAAAGCCAGAACGTGTCGTAGTCGCCGTGGACGCGGTCGTAGACGTCGCGCAGCTCCTCTGCACCCACCTCGCGGCGTGCGGCGGCATCCTCGCGCGCCCGGAAGAACCGCGGCAGGGGATGCTCCTCCGGGAGGCACCGCCGGCAGACGTCGTCCGAGACTTCGGGCGGCGCGGGGACGGGACCCGGCGGAATGCGCCCGGCCACGAGGCGGCCGATGCAGTGGGGTCGCGGGCGGCGGAAGTGCCGGCCCATCCGGTCGAGGATCTCCCGCAGCGGCTCGAGGCTCACGTCCCCGAAGGAGAGGGGGACGAGGTTGTACGGGCAGACCTCGCCGCTGCCGTCGATGTATAGGTGCGTGAGTCCCGCGCCGCACCCGAAGGCGCCGTCCGACTCGGGATGCGCGAAGGACGAGACGACCGGCCCGTCGTCGCGCCCGGCGGCCTCCCGCTGGTACTCCAGGATGCGTCCCCGCTCGGTCTCGGTGAGGGTCGCGTCGGCGCGGCCCTCGAGGCGGCCGGTGGGGGAGGGCTCGCGGAGGTGGATCTCCCGCGCGCCCGCCTCGGCCGCGAACCGCAGGAACCGGTGGAACCGCTCGGGCCGGAGGAAGTCGCGCGTGGCCACGGCGGCAATGTAGGGGTAGAGGCCGGCGCCCGCGTCGGCGCGGAGGGCGGCCAGCGCGGTGCGGAACGCGCCCGGCCGGCCCCGGAGGCGATCGTGCTCGGCCTCGTCGTCGGAGTCCAGGCTCACGCCCGCAGCGAAGAGGCCGCGCTCCCGGAGGGCGCGGGCGCGCGCCTCCGTCAGGCCGTCGCCCGTGGTGTTGAGGACGAGGCTCGACCGGTCGTCGAAGGCGCGGCTGGGATAGGGCGGGAAGTGGCTATTGACCACGGTGCGGCCGCCGAAGGGGACGGCCTTTTCGTGGCCCAGATAGTCCTTGAAGAACGCGGCGAGACCGGGGTCCAGCCGCGAGAATGGCGGCTTCGCGGCCAGCATCGCGAAAAACTCGTCGCCGCGCATGGGGAGTTCTTCCAAAGGGACTGTAGATCCCGCCGGCACTGAATGGCAATCTCGAGTTTCACCGGTGTGTCGTCCGGACCACCAACGGCAGGAGGAACCATTTCACGGTCCGTTTTGCCGCGGGGGAGGGGGCGCTATCCGGACGCCCACCGCATGATCGAGGTGATCGCGCCAGGGATGGAGGATGTCTTCCTGCCCTCGTGTCCCCCGCCCTTTGAGCAGTTCCACGATCCCTTGGGGGAGGCGGCGGCCTCCCGCCTGGCCGACATGTCCCCCGGCCTCGATCCCGACAGTACGAGATCCAAAATGAATGGCAGGGCAGTCCCGTGCCGGCGGCTCAACAGGTCTTGGACCGTTCCCTCTGCCCTGGACGGCCGAAGACCCGGCGCTCCAGTTCCGCGCGGATCTGGGAGGGGGCTCTTTCGACCACGGCCCGGAGAAGGAGCTCCTTTTCGGGAATCCCGAGGGCCCGTGCAAGCAGGATGATCTTTCTCGCCCTGGGGGGATTGAACAGCCCGCGCTCGATCCCGCAGAGGTATCCTTTCTGCAAGCCCGCCTTTCGGGCTGTCTGCTCGATGGTCCACCCCTTGGCCAGTCTCCGCTGCCTCAGGATTGCCCCGAACCGTTCCATGGGTGTCTCCGCAAGGTTGTGGAGGAAGAAGAATAGCATCCGCCTTGGGCCTGTCAAAACAATCGGAACCCCTCAGGAGCGGAGAGGATTCGAAAGGCATCAAGGCCACCCTGAAAGCGGCATCCCGAAGGAAGGGGACAGAAATCCCAAGATTATTGGCCTTGCCCTTTTATCGGGATGATCCTGCCTTCCTTTGGGGCCGGCGTGATTGCCGGCGGGGCCCCGCGACGGAGGGCCCGTTGATCGGCGTACCAGCGCAGCAGCGTTTGGGTGCTCGTCGGCGAATGTCCGATGTACGCCGCCAGCGCCTCGATCTCCATGTGCTGCGGCCCGGGGGCTGCATGCACGGAGCAAAAGAAATGTCGGAAGTCGTATAACGTCATCCGCAGCTCCTCGGGGACTTTCTTGCCGTGACCGCCGGCGAGGGTGTCGAGGAACTTGTGGTAGACGCTCCCTTCCCCGTAGACCTCGCCCAGCTTGTTCCCGAAGATCGGCCGCTCCCGATGGAACATTCTGGCGACCCGCTCCTGGAGGATCCCCAGGGCCACCGCGTTTAGCTCGATGACGCGCCGGGACCACTTCGATTTGAGCAATCGGCCTTCCCAGGGGACGATTGAGAGCAGCTTCCCCCGGAGGTCCACGCCGCGGAGGCCCAGGGCCTCGGTCGGCCTCATCCCGGTTTCGGCCAGCAGCCGGCAGTAGTCCTCGAGCCAGGTCCCGCGCAACTTCCGTAGGACGGCCTCGACCTTCTCGGGGGAGGGCGCTTCCTTGGTGATTTCCTCGTCCCGGGGGTGCTCGATTCCGCGAACGGCGTTGAGATCCCCAGCCTCTTTTCGAAGTGCGACGTAGCGGATGAACGCCCGCACCCGGCCAAAGTCGCCGCGGAGCGTCGAGACGGACAGGCCCTCCCGCCGGCCGTCAAGCCAGCGCTGCACATCGTCGCGGGTGACGCTCCGCGTGTCCCGGTCTTCCCCCAGGGCTTTGACGAACATCTCCAGGACCGGGAACAGCCTCCTGGCGCCAGAGGCCCGGCGGTTTTTGTCGTACCACTCACGGTACTGCTCGAGGGCCTTCCCCAGGGTGAGAACCTCCGGCTTCGGCGCGTTCTTCAGAAAGGGACGGGGGGCGGGCAACTCCTCCGGCCCCGCGAGCGCCCGCCGGCGCGCCTCCATGATGTCCTCGGTCTCCAGGGACCGCCGGGTTTGCCGGCCGCGAACGCACCGCTCGACGTACCACACTCGGCCGCGTTTGACAATGTGGAGTCCGCGTTGTAGTCTTTGTCTCGTGATTTCGCTCTTCTCATCCTTCATGGACGTTTCCTTTCTCTGCCTTATTGTGCGCCATTTAGGACAATTTAGTACAGAAAAAAGAAAAGTCGCTTATATGCTGTCGCCGGGGTAGCTCAATGGTCAGAGCGGCGGTTTCATAAGCCGTAGGTTGCCGGTTCGAGTCCGGCCCCCGGCACCATGATCCTTTCCGGATAATGCCTCGGACGTCCCACCGGATCCATAATCCTGTCCCCCCGCGGTCCTCCCCGTCGTATTCGGGAAAAAAGAAAGGATCGAAGGATGGTCGGCTTGCTCATGGCGTGCTTGAACGTCATGCAGACCCAGGAGGAACCGGAGAAGAAGATCCCCACCGTGGTGGTGACGGCCGCCCGGCGCGAGATGCCGCTCAGCGACGTGACCGACGTGCTTTGGGTCGTGCCCCGCCGGGCGATCGACGAGACGCGGCCGTCGTCGGTGGGCCAAGTCCTGGAATACATCCCCGGCACGAGCCTCGAGACGGGGACGGGGGCCGGACTGCCCAAACGCAGCGTGGTCAGCCTGAACGGGCTGCCGGCCAATTACACCATGGTCCTCGTCGACGGCGTGCGGCTCCTGAGCGAGCACATCCACACCGGGCAGAATCTCGAGATGGTCCCGCCGGAGTCCATCGAACGTATCGAGATCATCCGGGGAGCCGCCTCGGCGCAGTACGGATCCAACGCCCTCGGCGGGGTCGTCAACATCATCACCCGCAAATGCGGCCGGGAACCCCAGACGTTCGTGGGAGCCTCGGCCGGGAGCTACCACACCTATGCGGGCGACCTGTCCCTCTTCAAGACGGTCGAGGAGGCCGTCCGGGCCTCGGTGTTTCTCCACCGGGAGCAGAGCGACGGGGTCCCGATCGAGGCTCCCGCCAGCCGGGTCGGGAACATGGGGTACGAGCGGCACATCGGACTGGCGAGGCTCCATGTCGAGCTGGGGCGCGGGACGGAGGCCTTCGGCTGGGTCCACGGGGTGGACAATACCGTGGACTGGCGGGGGGCCGACGCCGACAGCCTGCTGGTGTCGACGGGGCTGGGATTCACCCGGTCGCTGGGGAAGGGAGTGGATCTGCGCGTCCAGGCCCCCTACTCGCGGTGGGAGGCCGAGGTCAACGGGGAGAAGAACGTCTGGATCGAGCCGGAGCTTCATTTCACGCTGCGCAGCCCGTCCGGCCACGCGCTCACCCTGGGGGGGGAGTACCGCCGCAACGAATTTTCCCGCACCGCCGTTCCGGACGTCCCCCCCCAGGATGCCCTGGGGGTGTTCGTCCAATACGAGCGGGTTCTGGCCGAGGGGCTCAGGGTTTCGGGGGCGGTTCGGATGGACGACGTGGAGGAGGTGGAGACGGCGGTCTGCCCGAAGCTGTCATTTCTCTGGTCCCCGGACCTTCCCGGGCGCCTGCGCGCCTTCGTCTCGCGCGGGTTCCATGCGCCGACCCTCCAGGAGCGGTACGAGGAGGGGTTCGGGCACGGGAGCCGGGCCCTCCGGTTCGGCAATCCCGACCTAGAGCCCGAATACAGCTGGACGGCGGCCCTGGGGCTTGAGGCCTTTCCGACGGATCCCTTCCAGGTGTCGATCTACGGACACAGGGGTATTTACTTGACTCAGGTAGCCACAAGCGGTAGCGTCCTGGCGCATGCCGGAGCCAGGGGAGGACTA
>Ga0068707_1001838_pt1 | contig 14898 bp, 7 predicted proteins | sample YNPNPMetaG_FD_66600 | JGI IMG/M metagenome (GOLD analysis project Ga0068707, IMG submission 66600) | Anoxygenic and chlorotrophic microbial mat microbial communities from Yellowstone National Park, USA - YNP NP MetaG | ecosystem: Environmental > Aquatic > Thermal springs > Hot (42-90C) >...
GGTGAGCCGGGAAAGATTCACTATCATCACTTCAAGCGACTGACTGCCCCAATTGCCAGTGGATCATTTCTCACTCACGGGATGGTGATTTGCCCCTGTTCCATGAGTACCTTGAGTGCAATCGTGCATGGCGGTGGTAATAACTTGATTCACAGGGCAGCCGAGGTTCACCTCAAGGAAGGGAGAAAACTCATTCTGGTCCCACGCGAAACGCCGCTGTCGCTCATTCATCTTCGCAATATGGCGCTTGCAGCCGAGGCCGGAGCTGTGGTCTTACCCGCCATGCCGGCGTTCTATCATGGCGTCGTGACAGTCCGCGATTTGATTGACTTTATTGTCGCCCGCATTATCGATCAATTGGGTATCGAAAACGAATTAATTCGCCGCTGGGGCACTTGACAGGGAGACCTCAGGGCAAGAGTTGCCATTATGGAAGAGCATACCGCGTATCCAAGAGTCAACGCGACAGAACCCACCGGTGGCGTGCTTCCGCCTGAGATCCAACAGTCGGAGACAGGCCAGAGACGGATATCATACCCGTGGTTTTGGCTTGATCGAATCCGTCAATTTCTCGAATTAATTCGTTTTAGCCATACTCTGTTTGCGTTACCGTTTGCAGCGCTGTCGGCGGTTATGGTCTGGTCAGAGACGCCGTTTCGGTGGCATCACTTTTTAGGTTTTTTGCTTTGCATGGTTTTTGCGCGAAGTGCTGCGATGGCGTTCAATCGTCTGGTCGATCGGGATTTGGATGCTTTGAATCCGCGAACCGCCGGACGTCACCTCCCTCGCGGGATTCTCGGGGTCCGCCAGGTTTGGATCTTCACTGTATGTTGCGCCATCGGCTTTGTGGTCTCGACATTGTTGTTTTTGCCGAATTACTGGCCATTGGTTGCTTCTGGTCCTGTGTTGGCCTTTCTCTTTGCGTACAGCTATAGCAAGCGATTCACGCCGCTGTCGCATTTTTGGCTTGGAATGGCCCTGGCATTGGCCCCGCCGGGTGTCTGGTTGGCCATTCAGGGACAACTGGCCTGGCCGCCCATCATCCTCGGGGCCGCTGTCGTCTTCTGGGTTGCCGGATTCGATATCATCTACGCCTGTCAGGACTATGATTTTGATCGCCAACAGAAGCTCTGGAGTGTCCCCGCCGTTGTCGGTGTACGGACAGCCCTCTGGTTGGCGGCATGCTCCCATGCTGTGATGGTCCTATGCTTGGCAGCGCTGCCTTTTTTCTTTGCGGGCTTCGGTTGGCTCTACTGGTGCGGAATGATTCTCGTAGCTTTGCTCTTAATCTACGAACACGTTTTGGTCCGCCCCAACGACCTGAGACGAGTCAACGAAGCGTTTTTTCACGTGAATGCCGTGGTGAGTGTCGGCCTCCTGATTATCGGAATTGTTGATATCTGGTTGTTATAGAGCTTTCCAGATGACCGTTTGATGAGCACGTGCTATGTTGTACAGATGTGGTCCCCGTGATGACAGATCGATCGAATCTCGCCTGGACGAAATCCGCGGCAAGATCGAAGCGGGGCGGCGGTTGTCTTTCGACGATGGCGTCTTTCTCTTTCAGCCGTCCGTGTCGCTTCATGAGGTCGGCCAATTGGCGCACTTTGTATGCCAGCGCCGACACGGTCACGTGGTCTATTACAATCTCAACACACATCTGAATCCAACAAACATATGCACCCACCGATGCAAGTTGTGCGCGTTTTACAGGTCAGAAGATGACCCTGACGCCTACGCGATGTCGTTGGACGATGTCTTGAAACGTGCTGCTGATGCAGATCGAGCAGGCTGTACAGAATTGCACATCGTGGGCGGGCTACCTGCAGACAAGCCGTTTGAGTGGTACCTCGGATTGATCGAGGCCATCCATACCCACTATCCTCGTCTTCATTTGAAGGCCTGGACTGCCGTGGAGATTGCCTGGTTTGCACAAATTAGTGGGCAGTCTGCGGAGACTGTTCTTTATCGGCTGATCGAAGCCGGTCTGGGAAGTCTGCCAGGTGGCGGGGCCGAAATCTTTCATCCCGAAGTCCGCCAGAAGATATCTCCGCGCAAGGCAGATGGTGAAACCTGGCTTGATATTCACCGCACGGCGCACCGTCTGGGGTTGAAAAGCAACGCGACGATGCTTTTCGGACATGTGGAAGAAATTCAGCACCGCGTCGATCACCTGTTGCGCCTGCGGGCACTTCAGGACGAGACTGGTGGCTTTCAGACATTCATTGCCCTGCCCTTTCACCCGGCGAGAACGGCGTTTCGTCATTTGCCGCGGCCGTCCGCGTTTGATTGCCTCCGAACCATTGCCGTCTCTCGGCTGTTGCTGGATAACTTTGATCACATCAAAGCCTACTGGGTGGCTCTTGGCTTGGGGCTGGCACAGGCAGCGCTCGATTATGGGGCCGATGATCTGGACGGAACGGTGCGATATGAGAATATTTATCATGATGCCGGCGCCGATAGTCCCGACGCCGTGACAGTGGACGAATTGTGCGGTTTGATCCGAGAAGCTGGACGGGAACCGGTCGAAAGAGATAGCCTGTACCGCCGCGTCCGCCGCGTCGGCCGGCAATGGGAAGTTGAAGAGTGAATCAGAAGTCATGATGAACGAGGGAACGAAGCCATCGACGGCCTCGATGCGGGATCAAGATCCCTTGCGACTTCCCATTCAGTTTGTCAAAGGGGTTGGCCCCCGCCGAGCTGCGATCCTCGCCAAATTGGGAATCGAGACTGTCAGCGATGCTCTCTTCTTCTTTCCCCGATCTTATGAGGATTGCAGTGATCTCCGCACAGTGAGTCAACTGGAAGAGGGAAAAATCCAAACGATTATCGGAACCGTTGAGGAGATCGAAAGCCGCACTCTTCGCGGTGGCCAGAGTGTCGTCGGTGTCCTTATTGCGGGAGAAGGTGGCTATCTGCGGGCGGTGTGGTTTCAGCAACCGTATCGTCGAGACTACTTCCGGGAAGGACAGCGGGTCATGGTGGCGGGAAAGCCCCGACGCAACGGGTTAATCTGGGAAATGGCTCATCCCCGTGTCGTTCACCTGGGTGACGACGAAGAACCGAGACTGAGTCCCTTGCCCATTTATCCCTTGACCGAGGGAATTCAGCAGTGGGAAATGCGAAGGCTGATCGAACGCGTCGTCTCGCAATACTGCAATCATCTGGAAGAGGTTCTCCCTGAGAAAATCCTGCTGCAGCAGCGATTGATGGGGATTCACGATGCCGTGCACCAGATCCATTTCCCAAGCGATCACGATCGTCTCCAGGCGGCGCGCCATCGGTTCATTTACGAAGAACTTTTCGTTCTCCAGCTCGCTCTGGCTCTCAAACGACACCACCAGATTGCCATGAAAAGAGCGCCCGTCTTGAGATTGACTCCAAAAATTGATGCCAGGATTCGCCGCCTTTTCCCGTTTTCATTGACCAAGGCTCAGGATCATGCCGTGGCCGAAATCGCCCATGACCTGGAACAGCCCATTCCCATGAATCGTTTGCTTCAGGGTGACGTAGGGAGTGGGAAGACCGTTGTGGCCGTTTATGCCATGCTGGTGGCAGTCGCCAATAAACACCAGGCGGTCTTGATGGCTCCGACCGAAATCCTTGCCCGACAGCATTTCCAAACCGTCGATCGTTTACTGGAAAAAAGCCGTGTTCGCCGCACGCTGCTTGTGGGCGGTTTACCGTCACATGAACGCACCCAGATACTCCAACAGATCGCCAGTGGCGAAATTGACCTGGTTGTGGGAACCCAGGCCGTTATTCAGGACGAAGTCAAATTCCATCGTCTGGGACTTGTCGTGATCGACGAACAGCACAAGTTTGGTGTTCGCCAGCGTGCAGCCTTGAAAGGAGCGGGGGAAGAACCTCATTACCTGGTCATGACTGCGACACCCATTCCTCGCACAATCGCCATGACACTATTCGGCGACCTCGATTTGACCATCCTTGACGAATCTCCCCCTGGCAGAAAACCGGTTCGTACGTATCTGGCCACCAAAGAACAGCGCGAACGATGGTGGGAATTCTTTCGGAAAAAGCTGCGAGAAGGGCGGCAGGGATACGTTGTCGTCCCCCTTGTGGAAGAAGGGGATGAAGAAATCCGCAGTGTGGTGGCTACGTGCCGAGAGCTAAGCCAGTCAGAACTGTCAGGCTTTCGCTTGGGAATGATCCATGGAAGGATGAGCGGTGAAGAAAAAGACAGCATCATGGCCCAGTTTCGCACGGGGCAAATCGATGTGCTCGTTTCCACCTCGGTCGTCGAAGTTGGCATCGATGTTCCCAACGCAACGTTAATGACCATCGAGAACGCAGAACGTTTCGGCTTGGCTCAACTTCATCAGTTGCGTGGGCGAGTTTCGCGAGGCAAATTTTCAGGATTCTGCTGTCTTTTTTCGGAATCGGATTCTCCCGAAACGCACGAACGATTGCGAGCGTTTTGCAGCACGACAAACGGCTTTGAGTTGGCAGAAATCGACTTTGCCCTTCGTGGTCCCGGCGAGTTACTGGGGACGCGTCAACACGGGATGGCCCCCTTTCGCATTGCCGATATCCTCCGTGACAAGGACGTCGTTATGCAAGCGCGGCAAGATGCGTGGGAACTCGTCCGCGAAGATCCCGGACTGTCTCGTCCGGAACACCGTCGATTGCGGCAGATGGTGGTCCGTCGCTACGGAAAATCCTTCTCGCTTGCTGATGTTGGCTGAATGGCTGATTTGGATCGAGAGCGTTGCCCAGTGTATTGCAGGTTGGTCACTCGTTAGAGGAATTTCTGATAGGCCTCAACCGCAAGGCGATCACACGTTTCATTCTCGGGATGGCCACTGTGGCCGCGAACATGATGGAACTCGACCTGGTGGACGTCGAGAAGGTCGGCAAGGCGGCGCCAGAGGTCCTCGTTTTTGACGGTCTGGTTTTTTCCCCGTTTCCACCCCCGCGACTTCCACGTGGCAAGCCATTCTGATAGTCCGCGTCCGACATAGGTGCTGTCGGTGAAAAGGAGGACCCGGCTGGGTTTCCGTAACGCCTCCAGTCCTTTGATCACGGCGGTTAGTTCCATCCGATTATTCGTCGTTTCCCTTTCTCCCCCCGATTGAATGAGTCTTTTACCGGAAGCGGGATGGTACAAAATGAACGCCCAACCACCGGGACCAGGATTACCGCTACAGGCACCATCTGTGAACAGATGAACCTCAGGACGATGATTCTGCTTCTCTGTGGAAGGGATCATGGTGTGGCACAGTCCCCATTAGCGGTTGTTTTGATGTCCTCAATAGATTCGAGTGGATCGGACTCGAACGGCAATGCTCGGCATGCGCCAGCAGCTATCGTGGTCCCCGCTCACCGGCCGGAGTCGGTCGCGTTCGTTTTGCTGGTCGATCTCGATCAAAGCGCATCTGCTCCATGGTCGAGACCTGCAAATCGGCCAGTCGATCAATGTCCTCCCCTGGTTCCAGCCGCCAGGGAAGCCTGACCGTAAAGATACTTCCCCTGCCCAACTCACTTTCGACGCTGACCTCGCCACCCAGCAGCCGACAAAGTTCCTTGACAATGGAAAGCCCCAGACCGGAGCCAGGGTACTCTCGCTTGAGCGGGTCACCATCGGGCATGGCGGTTCGGCCCTGACGAAATTTTTCGAAGATGATTTGACGATCCTCTTCAGCGATCCCCACCCCCGTGTCGGCCACGCGGAGAATCATATCCCCATTGGTATCCTGACGAACCGAGACACGAATCGCGCCCCCTTCTGGCGTAAACTTGATGGCATTCGAAAGAAGATTATTCAGGATCTGAGCGACCCGATTCTGATCCTGAAACATGGGCGGTAAACCGGGTTGAATATCAACCGTGAGTTGCAGATTCTTCTTTTCCGACAGTGGTCGAGCCATATCGCATTGAGCGTGGACCACTTGCTCGATGGAAAACTCCGTCGGCCGAATCTCCATGCGCCCGGCTTCCATTTTGGCCAGGTCCAGCACATTGTTAATCATCTCGAGAAGAATTCGCCCAGATTTCTGGATATTCTGGACATAGCGTCGCTGTTTCTCATCGAGCGACTCAATGGATGCCAAAACTTCACTGAAACCCAGGATGCTGTTAAGCGGCGTTCGCAACTCGTGACTCATCGTTGCCATAAAATCACTCTTAACGCGGTTCATCTCATAAAGCTGCATGTTCAACTGAGCCACTTCATCCAGCTTAGCATCCAATTCGGCATTCACCTGACGGAGTTCATCCTGAATGGCCACCAGGTGACTCAGCATCCGGTTGAATGCGTTCGCCAGAAGCTCGAACTCATCCCGCGTATGAATGTGCGCCCGCAATGCTGTGTTGCCTTCTGTAATAGCCTCACTGACAGCCCGCAAATGCCGCAAGGGTCGCACAATGACGTACCGAATCGTAATATAAAACGCAATCATTGCCAGAAACGCCGTGACGATGGCCACCGCCAGGAGCATGCTCCAGTACTTCATGACAGCAGCCTGGGTGGGACCATTGGGAATTGTGACCTGCAAGATCGCCATCAAGTCACCTTCGCGGATGGGCGGAATCACGCCTCCAGATGTCGGACTGTAGCCCGCTCCTTCCAGGGCGATATGGCATGGCACACATGATTCTTCTGCCCAAATTGGCTGGTAGTACTGATAGATATTGCCACCGTCAACCAGACGCTCGGCATAAAGTTGCGTTTCCGGATGTGATCGCTCGTCTTCTGTCATTTGCATGAAATGCTGAATCAATTCCGACTCCATCGCGTCAGAGGGAGGGCCTGCATCTTCCGATTGCCTCACGAATCTGCCCGGAGGTCGAACGAAGCGCCACCGATAGCCCTGTTGCGACCGACTCTTGATCACACCTGTCAAGTAATCAACGAAGTCCTTGTTCGGCTCCATGGCCGCGTAGTGCTTCGTTAACATGACCTGATCCACAAGAAGGCGTGCCGTGTCGGGGTTTTGGCGCGTCACCACTTCTCCCGTCACGCGCCAGTAGAGCAGAACGCTCACGGCGATGACAAGAACCAAGAAAACCCCAAACAGAAAGAGGCATTTAACCTCCAGGCTTGTTTCGACGAGCGCGCGATTCAATCGTCGTTGGGGCATTTCTGGTTCTAATCCGGCCTTACCGATTTAGTACGAATCAGGGCTTTAAAGCTACCAAGCGCTTTCTTTCATCTTATTCAATGGCAGCAAAATTCGGAACATCAAAGCTTGAGGAATGGTTAAGACCTTAACCCGTGGGGTTCGATACAACACCTGGCAAGCTCATTTCTCTCGTAGTGCGCAAGCGATTCACAGCATATCGATCGGATCGACGTCAATTGTCAATGTTACGGCCTGCGAAGAGCTGAACCGCTCGCGGGCCGAGGCGATTACCTGCCGCAGCGATGATTGGCTCTCACCCATAACCTGGAGGTGATAACGATACTTGCCCCTGAGCTTTGCGAGAGGTGCGGGGGCTGGCCCGATCAGTCGAATCTTGTCTTGCCAGCCAGCGGTTTTCACAATTTCCTCAATCGAGTCTGCGAACTCCTGGATACACTGTTTTGACATCGTCTCGTTCTCTGAACTGACAACAATGCGTACCAAATGGCAGAAGGGTGGGTAGCCGAACGTTTGACGCACTTGCAGTTCTTGCCGGGCAAATGTCTCGTAATCGTGCCGGATGGCTGCCTGGATCGCAGGATGTTCGGGCGTGAACGTCTGAACGATGACCTGGCCGCCGCGAGGGCCACGCCCCGTCCGTCCTGCCACCTGCGTCACTAATTGAAAGGTTCGTTCAGAAGCGCGGAAGTCAGGAAAATGCAAGGCCGTATCGGCGTTCACCACTCCCACCAGGCGAACGTTTGGGAAATCAAGCCCTTTGGCGATGATTTGGGTCCCCAACAGAATCTGCACCCGCCCCTGGCGAAATTCGGCAAATGCCCGTTCGTAGGCCAACCGACTCCTCATTGAGTCAGCATCCATCCTGAGACATTTTGCCTGAGGAAAGCGAGCTTTAATCTCGGCTTCCAGTCGTTCGGTTCCCACTCCGCTAAAACGGATCCTTGGTGAGCCGCAACGGGGACACTGGCGAGGTGTTTCGATCTCATAATCACAATAATGACAAATCGCGCGACCGACCATCTTGTGGTGCGTGAGACTGATGTCACAGTGCGGACATTGCAAGACGGTCCCGCATGCCGGACACTGCACATGCGTGGCGAAACCCCGGCGATTAAGAAGCAGAATCACCTGTCCACCGTCGTTCAGGGCCTCTTCGATAGCCATATGAAGTTGCCGCGTGACAACCCCTCGCGTCTCCGCTGTCCGTCTTGGCTCGCGCAAGTCAACCGTCCGCACGTCGGGAAGCGGAAGGTTCGCGATCCTTTTCGGCAGACCGACGAGCACATACTCGCCCCGCTGGGCACGGTACCATGTCTCCAAAGATGGGGTGGCTGATCCCAGGACAAGCGGGATTTGCTCGATTCTGGCACGCTGTTGTGCAACCTCGCGAGCATGGTAACGCGGTGCTGACTCCTGCTTGAACGATGACTCATGTTCTTCATCAAGGACGATCAGGCCCAGCCGCGGCGTAGGGGAAAACACCGCGCTTCGCGCCCCAACGACCACTTCGACTTCTCCTGAAGCGATCCACTCCCATTGCGCCGCCCGCTCCGCATCTGTCAAATGACTGTGAAGAACAGCCACATGCCGAAAACGGCTACGAAATCGTTCCACCGTTTGAGGAGTCAAGCTGATTTCGGGAACCAAGACAATCGCCTGTGCCCCCCGGCGAACAACCTCCTCAATGGCCTGAATATAGACCTCGGTCTTGCCACTACCCGTGACCCCGTGAATTAAGATCGTCTTGTGCCCACCAGAATGGATCGCTTCAAGGATCATCCGCAGCGCTCGACTCTGGTCGTCATTCAAGCTGAGCGGTTCGGTCCGCGGTGTCGTGTCACCGGACGCTGCAAACGTTCGTTCCTGAAACACCTCTTTCTCAATGAATCCCCGCTTCACAAGATTGGCCAACACCGCGGAGGAACAACCGGCTTGAGCAGCAATGGCTTCCGCCGTCAACGGACCATTGGCCACAGCAAGAACTTCCAAGACACGCTGCTGTTTGGCCGTGAGACGCTGGTTTTTTCGTAGCTCATCGTTCTTCTGTGATAGACGATATTTGAAGACCGTCCGCAGGCCAACCTTTTGGCGAACACATTTCGGCACAACGGTTTCTAGGACCTGTCCCCAATCGCACAAATAGTGCTCGGCAATCCAGCGGGTCACATCCAGCATGGCAGGTGAAAGGAGTCTTTCCTCATCCACAAGTGAATGGACCGCTTTCAACGCGGAATCATCGAGCGACGACTGAGTGACCCCAACGCAGTAGCCAATCTGCAAACGGTTTGATTTGCCCAGGGGAACGCGAACCCTCTGCCCCGGCTGCAAACGATCCACAAGATGGTCAGGGATCAGATAGTCGAACTCCCCTTTCGGCATTTGTCCAAATACGACTCGAGCAATAGAGAGCGTCTTGTCGGTTCCTTGGCTCGGTTTTTCAAAGAAGTCGTCAAACAAGGTCAACTGTCGTGCTGCCATATCGTGTTGACGAGTGGTTCTCCAGTCATCAATTTGGAGTGACACCTTTATCGTAAAAATAAAACATTACCAACGAGAATCGCTCAGCGAGCAGCACCAGTTGCAGTGGAAAGATCCAGGACTGCAACATCCTCTGCTTCCAACTGGACGACCACTTTGCGATCGTTCACAGGCAAGGTCTTGCCCCCGACGAGTTCCCGTACGACGGCTGGGATGTTGAGTTTTTCGTCAAAAACAATTTCGGCCGTCACTTCCCGCAATGAATCGTTGAAAACAGTCAGGTATTGATCTCCGAATCGCTCCACGTAAACGCTCGGAGTATCACATCTTGCCCGTGTGATCGGTTCCCAACCGGCCTCGGACAGTCGCCGGCACAGGGGAACGTATTTCTTAAATAATGGCCTATCACGATTGTAAAGCTCGGGCCTCGTGAAATAATGGCCGCCTGATGCGTTCGGGCTGAAAAACCCGGGAAACATACCATATGCGAGTGATCGTTTCATGTATTTTTCAACAAGGTCTTTGCCGAAACGGTCAAAATCGGTATTCATCAAGAAACAATACGGTTTCTTTCCGCAGAGTGCTCGCCGGAAGAGGAGTTCTTCATCACCCATCGGTTGCCACCGGCCATTCGGATTCCAATCGGTTTCCGTCCCCATCACGTCGAGTAACGGTGCGAGCCAGCAGAGTCTGCCCGGAGTTCCGTTGGCCATCATAAACTTACCCATCTTGTGCACATCATCAGCGATGGCACGAACATATTCGAAGACGATTAGTCCCCTGAAAACGGCCGGTCGATACTGCGATGCATCGAATGTTAAAGGACAGTCACCCACGAAATGGTCTCGGCGAAAATCGAGTTCATCCGTGACATATCCTTCGCTGGAATCTATATATTCCCCATCGAGATCCCCTTTTCGATTGGGACCATAAAGTGTTTCGCGAATCTCCCGATTCCATTTCAACGAAAAATCGGTGATTTCACCTCGAATCTGCGGAAGTGAATTCATGCTCCAGACGGCCCCGTTACACCAGGGGGTATCTAAGAGTCTCAAAGGAATACGTCCGGATTCATCGCGAAAACTACTTGATAGCCAGGCCCTTGCCTGCGGTCTTCCTTGCTGAGCAAGCCGCTCGGCCTCAGCCACCGCTGCCTCATAGGTGCGAGGCAAATTGGCGGCCATCGGCATCCACCAGGTCATTGGCTCAGTGTAACGGAAGGTCAAGATGTCGTGGGCATCATCCCATTCTGTTTCATTGTTGCCTTCCTTAAAACGAAAACCAAAATCCTCCCAACCCTGAACCTGAGAAATCTTGGCAAAAGGCATCCATTGTCCGTGTTTTGAAATGCGTGAGTTGAAACAGTCAGGAAGAAGTTCCATATAACGGGCAAGTGCCGCCCGCAAGCCGGCATTCCCAGGAAACGTGAACGTGACGAATCGCAGATGGGCTTCCGGCTTCTCTTTGGTCAAGGCGATATCATACGAAATGAACAGTTGGTCAAACGGGGCGTTGTATCCAACGCGAAAAACTGCCGGAGACAGCAGATCGATGCCAATCGCGTATCCTTCCGACCCATGCGAAATTGCCGCCAGTGGCCAGCGTGAAATCCGCTGAGTTGCCCCGGCCAACGTTCTCACTGTCGTCGAGTATTCGCGAGTTGGGGAAATCATTTCGCTCCCTCGAAGATTTCCCAGCCATAAGGCTGGTTTGTCGCCCGACGATATGCGCTTCACCGGTCGGATAAAACTCACGGTCAACGCCCGATCTTCATCGCCTTGACTTCGCAAAACAACGTCATAAAACTGGGCGCCGTCGCGTTCGCTCATGTTCCATTTGCAGTCAATCCCCAAAGCAGAGTCTTGAATCGCAACGAAATCACCATTCTTTGCAACGTCGCGAATAATAAGGCCACCGGCATCGGTTGCGACGCGCGTACACGGGACGCCATCGAACAGAGCGCCATTCGGGGCGCTCAGTTGGTACAGCCGCGGATTACGAAACGACGCTTTCCCTCGATGATTGCGGAAGAGTAAATAATACGATAACCGCCGAATTGGCTTCTCAGGGAAAATGACGACCTTCCGTTCTTGCCAGTCATGGGTCCCGACATCGAAAGCCGCCGCCTGGCCCCAAAGCGGTGTCCCGTCGATGTATTCGATGTCGATATAGAGTGAGTAGTCGTTATCCCGGGCACCATCCACGCCTTCTGCCGCACTTTCAGCGATCGCCACCAGTGCTCGTGGTTCCCTCTGATTCAGGGTAATGGATTGAACGGCACCGCTTCGGCGTCTTGGGTCGTTCTGGTTGTCGCAAATCACCACACCGTCAACCTGTTCGAAGCCTTGCTCATATTTTCGCCAAGCGCCTTCGGTCAGGAGGTTCTCCCCCTGACTATCGCCACGAATCACGGCAAAAACGACCTGATCTTCGGTAGTGTCACGTGCTGAGATAACAGGCCCATCAAGGCACCATCCAAGCCAAAACATAGCCACAATAAGATAAATCGGTCTCGGCAAGACTGTATCGCGTGGATGTTTACAGAGATGTTGTTTTGTCATATGATCGACCTTTCGCCCATTTGGCCACAATCGCGAAGCTGTTTCGCTACTGTGTCACCAGGTGATTTGAATCTCCAGGTTCTGCCCAGCCTGTACAAGAACCGGTGACTCCAGGATGCACGTGAACCGGCCATCTGCGAATTCCAAACGTGAGCGGACTTCCTGTTTGTCCAAAGTGCAACGAATTGTTTTTGGTGTTATGGCCGACGGTACTACTCCGCCGAACGTCTTGATGCGAAGTTGCCCAAATCGAACATCAATCCGATGATTCTGCTGGTTGCCATCGCGTACCTGCGAGTACAATCCCCAACCTTCGGCAGCAGTGAAAAACGATCGGTGGTTTTCCGACTGCCATACCGGTGCAAATCCAATGTGTTGGCCTGGCCCATCATAAACAAGCCCCTGACAGGCGAGGAGGACTGACCATACACTCATGGCACGGGCATAGAACTTGCCGCACTCATCATCGCCGAAAGGATTGCCTGAGTATCCCCAGTTGCCGCCGTTCAGGCCGAGGCGTTTGCGACCGTCGTATCGCAGGGCAATGGCCCGGCATACCGTAAAACCCTCTTTGAGCAATCCCGCTCGAATCATGGCTGCCGCCGCAGTATATTCGAAGCCCGTCATCACTTCACTAGCATAGCGGATCGTCGGGACAGGTGGCTTGGTGCCTTCAGGCCAGACAAACATTTGCATACCACCGTCATCATCGGCAACGAATTTTCGCGGCAGTTGTGGCAAGCCCTCCATTCGGCCTTGAAAATTCAGACGAAACAGGCTCTCGAGAGCCGTTTCCACATGTTCTGGAGGATAGACCCAACCAAGGTCAAGCTGATTCGCCCACCACTGTCCAAGGACCTGATCGATCGCACATCCGTCGCCGTAATCTTCATGGGGAGTCGCATCAGGTACCTGAATATAATACCGGCCATTGAAGAGGAGCTTATCCTGTTTTTCGCTCCCCGATTTCCAGATTTTTTGGTACCTCGCCGCCGAAGCCGCATCACCTTGGATAGTTGCCATTCTCTCCGCGGCCTTCAGTGCAGCCAGATAAAGGCTTCCTAACCAGGAGGAATTTCCCCCCAATTCGCCATCAAGCGTGTTCCATTGGGGCCCTGAAAGTAATCCATCACCATCAGGATCCCAACGCTGAATGACGTAGTCCATGGCCGAACGAATGGCCGGCCAACGACTTTCCAGCCAGTGCGCATCCGGTGACATCAGGTGCTCGCGATATGAATTCAACACAGCTCCGCACTGGCCATCGAATGCAGGAAAGGAATCGGGCTGCCGATGCGGAATCGCCCCGTCCGCCTTCTGGTAGGTAAATTCCTGTTCTCTCATCTGCCTGGCAATTTCTGGAAACAACCGGGCATGGGCCTGGGCGTAATGCCATACGTGGTTACAATTCCCGTGACAGCATCCGGCATCGATATTGCAACCTTCCCAACCGCCGAAGTAACCATCGCGACACCAGAACACGGTGGGTGAGCGCAGGATGGCAACCTGGGATGAAATCCTGTCAAGAAGCCAGTAGGGCAAATTCGATTCATAAAGAGCATCGATGTACGCTCTTGAGGCGGCCTCAAGCTCCGGCAATCGGCGCTCCAGCTCGCTGACCAAATCCTTCGCACTGGGCCACCATGCTTCATAGCGGCGCCCCTTACAGCCCCAGGCCCCTGAACCCGCCGGTTGTCCGGGAAGATACCACGTCAGAATGTAGGTTACCTCGCGGGTTTCACCGGATGGAACATCAAGGGCGCTCAGGACGGCACCACTGAAGGTCTCACCGGCCGGGGAAGGCGAGGTTTCCCCTTCCTCGACCGTCTCAATCTTTGCCAGATCTGAGAGCATCGCTTTCAGCGTTTCCGCATCTTCCCAATTCGTGAGGACCTTCGCCTTGGGATTATCAACTGTCAGGATGATCTCTCCCGCGTCGGACGAGTCACGACGTGTCATGCACAGCCAGCTTCCTTTATCTGTACGATGGACACTGTTAATATTTCCGCCAAAACCTTCATATCGCCGACCGACGATCGGTTTATCTGCCCGATATCCGACTGCGTTCAACTGCGTGGCAAGAGTGGCAACGGTTACTGATTCGTTCGTCGTATTATGAATCCTGATCCGATAGATAGCACAGGGCATCGCCGAATCCCGAGCACGTAAAGGAATGAGCGGGTTGAACGCAGTCAGGGTTATCTCGCAGGGGAGCTGTTCGTCCACAAACTGATAGGTGGCAAATGGGTAGCGGGCTTCAAGTCGCAGCTTTTGCATTGGGGAGAAAATGCCAACTGGCGTCGTTTGTAAGACCCGTACGAGGGACTGCTTGGAGTTGCGAATGCCAATTGCGAAGAAGCTTTCCGGAACTTGCCTGTAGGCGACAGCCCCAAAGATTTGCCAGGCATGACGCTCGGCGGAACCGTTCATGTGAATTGCCCCAACACCAATACCCCCAACGGGAAAGTCAATATATTGAAGGTGGTCTCCCTCAAACACCGTCGGCTGGCCCCTTGCCGTCAGTGCTGGATCGCTCATCAATTCTTCCCGCCGTTTTTCACGCAGGAGTGCGAGGCGTGCTCTTTCCTCTGCTTGTTGCTTGAGAACAGCCTGGTATTTTGCGAGCAGAGCCAGCCGATCCTCCCGAAACCCCAACTTATCGGCCCGTGCGGCAATCTCCTCTTCCTTCATGACCCCGTAAACTGCAACCTTAGCCAACTCTCCTGTGAAAGCCTCCTGTCCTGACGGTTGGGAAG
>Ga0068707_1001839_pt1 | contig 14896 bp, 12 predicted proteins | sample YNPNPMetaG_FD_66600 | JGI IMG/M metagenome (GOLD analysis project Ga0068707, IMG submission 66600) | Anoxygenic and chlorotrophic microbial mat microbial communities from Yellowstone National Park, USA - YNP NP MetaG | ecosystem: Environmental > Aquatic > Thermal springs > Hot (42-90C) >...
GGAACGTCGCCCCGCTGATCTGGCGGATATTCGAGTAGCCGGTGACGCGAACCTCGAACCCGCCGCTCGTCTGTGCCACGGCGACGTTGGTGATTTGGGGCGCCGAGGGCGTGATGCGCAGAGTGCGCGTCGCGAACGGCGCCGGCTGCAAGACCTGGTCACCCTCCCGCAGCGTGATGGTGAGCGTGATCGTGCCCGCGGTGGTGCCCGTCTGGAAGGCGAACAGCGTCCCGGTGGCCGGCACGGCCTGCGTTTGGCCTGCGGGGATCGTGAAGTTCACGCTGGTCCCGCCGCTTGCGAAGCGGATGGCCGGATCGGGCGGCAGGTCGCCTTCCGGGGCGAAGGCGAGCGTGGCGGTGCCGTTCAGCTCCACCGGGAAGGCCGAGGCAAGCTGCACGCCGAACGAGGGCTGGCTGGCGGGCTGCACGGTTTCGCCGAGCTGCGTGATGGTCAATTGGGGCAGCGGAGGCAGGGTGATTTGCAGGGTGAAATTCCGCGTTGCCGTTTCAGCCGGCTTGCCGCTGTCGGCGGCCTGAATCGCGAAGGAAAACGTGCCGGAGCGGGCAGGCGTTCCTTCGAGCAGCCCGTCGGTCCTCAGAGACAGGCCGGGCGGCAGCGCGCCGGAGGCCAACGTGAACGTGTAGGGCGGCTGGCCGCCGGTGGCGGCGATTCGCGTCTCATACCGGTCGCCGGCCCGGCCCGAAGGCAACGTGTCCGTTGTGATCGTCAGGGCGGGCGGCTGCACAGCGATCTGCGCTGCAACGGTAGCCTGGGCGCCATTGGAATCTTTCGCGCGCGCCGTGAAGACGTAAACACCCGCGGTCTCGGGCGTGCCGCTGATGGCGCCGGTGGAGGCATTCAACACGAGGCCGGGCGGCAGCTCGCCGCTGGCGATGTCGAAAACAAACGGCCCGACGCCGCCCGTCACGGCAAGCTGGCCGGAGTAAGCCTGGCCTACCTGCGCCGTTGCGGGCGGCGGCGACAGGGAGGGGAATGGGTAAACGCGGATCTCGTATTGCTGCGTTTTCTCCTGGCCAATGTAAGTGCCGCCAAAGGCTGTGACCGTGATCTGGTAGGTCGTCGGCGAGGCCACGGCAGGGAACACGCCGGACAGTGTCACCACGGGCGAGCCCTGGCTGGAGCTGACCGTCACCCCCGAGGGCAAATTGTGCGTGATGGAGAAACTGCTCACCGGGCCGGATGCCAGAATCTGGCGAGTCACCGGAACCTGCGCTGTCGCCGGCGCGAGCGGCGAGGCCGTCAAAAAGGCCAGCTCGATGTCCGTATTGAAGGCGTAAGTTCTTTCAACGAAACTGGCCGGACCACTGACAAACTGATAGGTCGCCCTGACGCGGAAAGTCTGAATTTGCGGTACCGTCGGCGTGCCGGAAATCAGGCCCGTAGACGAGTTGAGCAAGAGTCCTTGGGGGAGTTGGCCCGTGGTAATCGACCAGCCTGTCACCGTAGCCCCGGAAGGCAGGTTCTGGACGCTCAACTGGACGCTTGCGGGCTTTCCGACGAAGGCCTCCAGCACTGTCTGGTCGGGCAGGATGACGGGGCCTTGAGTCTGCGCCGCGGCGAGGCCTGCCGCGATCGGCAGGAGCACGCCGCCCAGAAATTTCGTCCTGTGAGTGCGCATCAGTTCTCACCTCCCTCGGAGTCCGGAAGCCCGGCGGGGACGAAAAAGACGTGCACGCCCCCGTTGCGGATCTGCGCCATCCAGACGGGCCCGCGTTGTGAAGACAGAATGTGAACCACGCCCGGCTCGCCGGTCCGCGCCAGCCCCGTGGCGGCCGCAGGCGCACGTGCTTCGCCCAGCAGCTTGCCCTCCTCGCTCCACGCCCGCAGAAGCGTCTGTTCGCCTTCTGTCTCTGCGAGCAGGATCATTTCCGGCGCTGGCGCCGCGAGAAACCGCTCTCCGCCGGCGGCCGGTTCGGCCAGCGCGATGCGCGCCGCTTCGCCGCCGGCCTCGGCGAGCACCAGTTCGCCGTCATCGAGAAACGCGAAGCGATGGCTGCGGGCCAGGAATGTGAATTCACCGGCGCAACGGCGGCTGATCAGCTGCATGGCGCCTCCCTCCCGCACGAGATACAGCTCGCCGCCGATGCGAAGAAGCAGCTCGCGCCCGTCATCGCTGACGGCCGCCGATTCCGGAGTTGCGGCGATCTCGTACGCCGGCGCGAACTCTCCCGTTTCGTGCATGCGCCATACCTGGACTCGCGCCGCCTGCCGGTCGGCCAACACCAGCGCGTTTCCCGCGGGGCTCCACTTCGCCACATCCGGCGACTCCACCGCGTTTTCCAGCCTCTGCAAGGCCGTCTCGCCGGCTTCCGGCTCGAGCCTTGCGATCCCTGTTGCGCCCGGGCCGCAGGCGAACAGCGCCAGGTTCCTGTCGGGATGCGCCTGCCATTCCGCGCAGGCGTGGAAGCCGGCGCGTTCGGCCAGCTGCGCCGCGCCGGCGATGCCGGCTACACGGCGCGCAGCGCCGCCTCCGGCCTCGCGCACCCAGCCTAACGACGGCACGGACGCCGACTGGGCGTGCAGCAGTGCCCCCGCACAAACGAGAATCATCACCAACTTCATGGCACTCACCTCACATTGGGCAAGGCAGAATGCTGCGGCGGCCCGCCTACCGCGGCGGCCCCACCGTGACTGTGCCCGGCGAGATCACCGTGGGCGGGGGCGGCGCCGGGCTGCCGGGGCCGCTGCGCGTCGCCGCAACGACGCCGGCTACGGCGCCCGCGCCCGCCGCAGCGATCAGGGCAATCACCTTGGCCGAGACGCCCCCTGCGGCGGCCGCGCCCGCCACATTGGAGACCTGCCACTCCATGCTGCCTTTCAGGTTGTCCTTGACGGCGGTAATCCGGATGGAGAACTTCCCTTGCGCGCTGTTGGGGCGCATGCCGCGGACCACGGCCCGGCCGAATTCATCCGTCGTCAAGGTGATGTTGTTGAGCCCGTTGCCGAAGACGACGCTTGCGCCCTGCCGCGGCGCGGTGAGCGTCAGAAGCGCGCCGGCCACGGGCTTGCGGTTCTCATCCTCGACCTGGATGATGGCCTCGCGCGCCACCCGCTGCCGCACGTTGAAGATGGCGTCTTCGCCTTCGACGATAACGATGCGCAGCCCTTCCTGCGCCTCCAGCATCCACGCCGCGTCCGCTTGTCCGGTTTGTAAAGCGAGCCAGAGGGCCAAGGACGCTTTCATGCGGTTCTTTCCTGTGACCAGAGACATCTTCGCGATCCTCCCGCGTGGAAATCTGCGGCTTGCCACCTGAATCGGAGACGGAAGCCCCTCGGTGCATCCCGCGACTATCGGGACTCATTCTAGTAAACGCAGAATCCTCCCGGAACTTGCATCCGCATGGGCGGAGGCGTCTGAAGTCAGGCGCGGTCAGGGGAGTGGCCCACGGCGCGTTTGGACCCCCGGTGAGAAAAGCGCGCGCGGGCGCCCTTTTCAGGCGCCTCTGGGCGACTGTTGCGGTGCGCTCAGAAATTCGCCGTCGCCGAGCCCGAGCCGGAGCTGTTTGTCAACGTCACCTGCACCGAGCCGAGCGCCCCCATGTTGCCTTGGACCGTGAACGGCATCACGAACAGGAACTGGCCGCCGAACTGGCGCGACTGCTCGCTGGCGAACCACGCCTGGAAGACGCTGGCCACCGGCACATTCACTTCGGTGGTCTGGAGCGAGGCGCCAGGCGCCGCCGTGAAGCGGAATGTCGCCCCGGTCACCTGCCGGATGTTGGAATACCCGGTGACGCGGATCTCGAAACCGGCCGGATTGCGGACGATGACGAGGTTCGTGATCTGTGGTCCCGAGGGCGGGATGCGCACGACCTTGACGACAAACGGCGCCGGCTCGAGCACCGTCGCGCCAAGCCGCAGCGTCACCGAGAGCGTGATGGTGCCGGCGGTCGTGCCCGTCTGGAAGGCGAACAGGTTCCCGGCAGCCGGGACAGCGGCCGTCTGGCCGGCGGGGATCGTGAAGTTGACCGTGGTTCCGCCGTTGGCAAAGCGCACCGCGGGGTCCGGCGGCAGGCCGCTTTCGGGCGTGAAGGTCAGCGTGGCCGTGCCGTTCAACTCGACCGGGAACGACTGGCCGAGTTGTAGTCCGAAAGAGGGCTGGCTGGCTGGCGGTATCGTCTCCTGGAGCTGGGTGATGGACAGAGGCGGAAGCGGCGGCAGGGCGATGCGCAGGACGAATGTGCGTTGCGCCGACAGCGGCGGCTGATTGCCGTCGGTTACGGTGATTCCGATGGTGAATTCGCCGTGCTGGACAGGCGTGCCGGTGACCGCGCCGGTTTGTGCGTTCAGAGAAAGCCCCTGCGGCAGCTCGCCTGCGCTGAGGCTCCAGCGGAACGGCCCGCGTCCGGTGGCGCTGAGCGTGGCGCTGTAGGCATCGCCGACCCTGCCCTCCGGCAACGCCTCGGTGATGATGCTCGGCCGCAGGAAGACTGTCAGCGTGAACGCCCTCTCGTGCGTCAGCTGCGCGCTGTCAGTGACGCGTACCGTGAAGGTGAACTCTCCCGATGCGGCCGGGGCGCCGGAGATCAAGCCCTCGCCGGCGAGTGTCAACCCGGCGGGCAGTTCTCCGCTCAAGATCGAGAACACATACGGAGCCGCGCCTCCGGCCGCCTGCAACTGCGCCTGATAGGCCACGCCTTCTGTGCCCTCGGGCAATGCGGTGGTGAGAATGCGCAATGGCTCGAAAATGCGAATGACGAAGGAACGGCTGGCAGCGGACTGCTGGGCGTCGGTCACCGTAACAGTGACAGGGAATTCCCCCGTCACGGCGGGCGTCCCGCTGATTGTGCCGCTGGCAGCCTCGAGCATCAGGCCGGAGGGCAAGCTGCCCGAGGAAAGCGTCCAGGTGTATGGCGTGACCCCGCCGCTTGCTGCCAGCGTGACGTTGTATGCCGAGGCGGTGGTTCCAGCAGGCAGAGCCGATGTGAGGATCGCCAGAGGAGCGGGCAGGACGAGGATCTGGAAAGACCCGGTGGCCGCGGCGCTCTTGCTGTCCTCGACGCGGACCGCGAAAGCGAACTCGCCAGGAGCTGTCGGCGTGCCTTGCAGCGTGCCGTTGCCGAGCAACGAAACGCCGGGAGGCAGCGCGCCGGAAGCAACGGAGAATGAATAGGGCGGAACTCCGCCCATGGCGCCGATGGAGGTCTGATACGGCTCCGCCACGCGCCCGGCGGGCAGCGGCCCCGTCACCACGCTGAGCGGCGCCGGGGCGACGTTGATCACGAACAGCGCCTGGGCTGTGGCGTTGTTGGCGTCGGTCACCCTGCCCTGGAAGACAAACTGCCCCGGCGTTGTTGGCGTCCCGGTGATCGCGCCGGTGGCGGGGTTCAGTTCAAGTCCGGGAGGCAATGAGCTGTTGACAATGGAAAACGTCAGCGGCGCCGTGCCTCCGGTTGCCGACAGGGCGCTGGAATAGGGCGTGCCCTGCGTTGCCGATTGCTGAGGACCGCTGATGGAAGGCGCCGGGTTGACCGTGACCTGGAAAAACCGGTTGACAGACTGGAAAACATAAACGCCCCCGTAGGCGTACAGGTCGATGGAATACGTGGTGGGAGCGCTCACCGGCGGAAATACGCCTGTGAGCGACATCGTCGGCGAATTCTGGGAGAGATTGATGCTGATGCTCGATGGCAGGTCGGTCACCTCGTACGACCAGCTTGCAGGCATCGAGGCAGAGATCACATAATTCACCGGCACTCCTGCCGTCGCCGGCGGCAATGGGGACTGGGTAAGGATCACCAGCTCGTTGTCCACATTGAATTGGTATGTCCTGTTCAGCACGAGGGGCGGGACATACGTCGTGTAGAGGGGGAAAGTATAGATCGTCGTCACCTGGAAGGTCGTGCTCTGCACGGTCGTGGGCGTGCCGGACAAAAGCCCGGTGGAAGTCAGGCTCATGCCCGCCGGCAGGGTCCCCGAGGTGATTGCCCAGCCCTGGTTGACGCCTCCGGATGGCGGGTTTTGCACGGAGAACTGGACGCTGAAGGGTTTTCCGCGGAAGGCGTCGAAGTAGGGGACGTCCGGGAGGATGGTGGGCGAGAGTTGCGCACGGGCGCCTGGCTGACACAGAACAGCCAGAGAAGCGAGCAGCGCGATCCTGCAAAAGCTTTTCACCGGGATTCTCCTTCCTCGGCCACCGGCCGCGGCACAAAGAAGACGCGTCCCCCGGCGTCATCAAAAGACGCCATCCACACCGGGCCATCGCCTTGCGCGATCAGCCGCACCACGCCTTCGGTTCCCGATGCAGAGATGCCAACCAGAGCGGCCGGGCAGAGCCACTCGCCCTGCTGCGAGCCGTCTTCCGACCAGAGCGTGAGCCTTGCCGAGGCTTCCCCCGCCTGGACCACTGCGAGTTTGCCCCGCACCGGACTGAACACAAGAACCTTTGCCGCGCCGCCCTGATCGGGAAAAGGGATGTCCACCATGCTTGCGCCGCCGCTGATGAGGACGCGCGAGGCTTCCGCCCAGGCGAAGCTGCGGCTGCCTGCCAGGAAGGTGAACTCCCCCGCCTCGCGGCTCACCTCCAGCATCGCGCCTTCGGCGCCGATCCGGTACAGGACGCCACCGATCCGTGCCAGGACTTCGCCCTCATCGCTGACGGCCGCCGATTCCGCGGAGAGCGGCAACTCCTGCGTGAGACGCCAGCCGTCGGCGTCCGCGCGCCACACTTGGAGCCTGGATTGCCGGAAGGATGCCAGCAGGAACGCTTCGCCGAGCGGACTCCACGCCGCCATGTCCGGTTCTTCCAGCGCGCCCTCGAGCGGCGCGGCAAGGCCGGCGGCGATGGAGTCCAGATCCCCCAGCAGCGGAGGCCCGCTCTCCTGCAAGGCGATTGCCGTGCCGCTGCCCGGCCGGAGGAAGAGCGACACACCGGCCGGCATTTGCCGGCCCGCGCCAAGCTGCGCCGCGCCAGGAATTCCGATGGCCTCCCGGACGGCCGATTGGTCTCCCGCTTCCAGCACCCAGCCGAGCCGCGGCACGCCGGCCGTTTGCGCGGCGACAGGAATCACGCAGGATAACAAGAACGGAATGAATCGCATGAATCTCCTCCTTGACGGGCCCTAGCGGGGCGGACCCACGGTGGGCGTGCCCGGCGTCACCACAGTGGGAGGAGTGGTCGCCGCCGCGGGCCCCGCGCCTCCGTTGCCGCCGCGCGTGGCGGCGACCGCGCCGGCGGCAGCGCCTGCGCCGGCGATGATCAGAAACGTCAACACCTTGGCCGAAATGCCCCCCGCGGCTGCCGCTGCGGCGAGGTTGGTCATCTGGATCTGAGCCGTGCCGCGCAGGCCCTCCTTGACCGCGGTGACGCGGATCGAGTACTTGCCTAGCGCAGAGTTCGGCCGAATGCCGCGCACCACCACGCGGCCGCTGTTGTCGGTCGTCAGGGTGATGTTGTTCAGGCCGTTGCTGAAGATGGCGCTGGCGCCGTCGCGCGGGGCCGTCAGGGTCACCAGCGCCCCGGCCACAGGCCTGCGGTTTTCGTCTTCCACCTGGATGATGGCTTCGCGGCTGACCCGCTGCCGCACGTTCAGAATCGCATCGTCCCCTTCCACGATGGTGATCCGCAAGCCGCCTTCCGGCGGGGCCTGCGCGAGTGCAGGCGAGGAATTGACGGGGCAGATCAGGAGGGCTGTCAGGAGACAGGAGAGCCCCCGGACGCCCACGAATTTCCTTGTCATAAGAACTCCTCCCGCGGCGTCCGCAGCCCGGCGCGAAAACCGCTTGAACCAGATCTACCGTATGATACACGAGGAAGCGCTCGGGAGGAAGGTTTCAGGAGCTGTATCCGGGGCCTCGATCCCACGACAGCGATTTCCGGTTTGTGACCCCCCGGTGCAAGACAGCGTGTCGCTTCAGCTGAAGATTGAAACGGGATTCCATGACCGCCGCGTGGCCGTTGTGGGCCTCGGGGCGCTCGGCAACGAACTGGTTCGGCTGCTCGGCTTGCACGGGGCGGCAGAAGTCCTTCTCGTCGACCCGGACAAAGTGGAGCCGTCCAACCTGGCCAAGTGCGCATGGTTTTGCGCGCCCGGGGCCGTGGGGCGCCCGAAGGCCGAGGTGCTGGCGGAGCTGGCGCGCGCGTGGTTCCCGCGGACCGACTGGCAGCCGGTTGCGGCCGAGATTGCCGATGTGGGATGGCGCCGCCTTCAGGGCAGGGATGTGTTGTTTTGCGGCGTGGACCGGGACTCGGCGCGGCTTGAGGTGGCGCGCATCGCCACGCGGCTGGACTTGCCCGTTTGCGATGGCGGCATGAACACGACCGGCGCTGCGGGCCGCGTCAGCTGGTATCCAGGCCGCGGCGGCGCCTGCCACGGTTGCCGCCTCTCGGCCGCCCGGAGGCGCGAGCTGCTGCGCACCTGGTCGAGCGCCGCCTACCCGTGCGGCGTGCCCGAGGAGCCGGGCGGCTGGACCATGACCCCTGCGCTGGCCTCCATCACCGCGGCGCTCCAGGTTCACTTCGGCGCGATCTGGCTCGGCCGCGGCGAGCCGCAGGGCCGCAGCGTCGAATTCCGCCTCGATGCGCCGCTGCGATGCGAGGAAATCCTGCTCCCGCTGAACGAAGCCTGCCCGTTCCATTCCGCCCCGCCCCTGCGGCTCGTCCCGGTGGACGGGCCGTTCCGGGATGCGCTCGGGCCGGGCGAAGAAGCAGGCTGGGAGTGGCCCGTTTGCCTGCGGGCGCGCTGTCTGGACTGCCGCTTCGAATGGAGTCCGCGGATTCGCGCCGTCCGTCTGCGGCGCGGCGGCGCCTGCCCGCGGTGCGGAAGCCGCCGGCTGCTGGAACTCGAGACCCGCTCCTCGATCTGCGCCGGCGAGCCGATGGCCGCGCTTGAGCCGGCGGCTCTGGGTTTGCCTCCCGAACACCTGTATAGTATTCGGATAGGACGGCAACGGGAGGAGACCGGATGAACGCCCGCTCGATCACGGTGTTTGCGGCCACGACGTTCCTGCTATGGCTCGTGCAGTTCTTCGCCGCCATGGGCGGGGCGGGCATCGCGCTGGCGGCGAGCCTCCTGCTGGCCGTGGCCTCCGTTTTCCTCTTGCGCGCCTTCGAGGCCGAGCTGCCGAATCCCTGGCTGGGGGTGATTCCGCCCTTTCTGGCGGCCTTCCTCGGCGTGCTCTTGTGGAGCCTGGCCCAGCCCGGCATGGACCGCCTGTACTGGATGGCGCCGTTCCTGGCCGGTGCGCTTTCGGCGGCCATCGTGTGGTGGCAGAACCGCGACGCGCGCCGCTGCGGCCTGTGCAACTGCCGCCTGGCCGGAAAAATCTCCTTCGTATGTCCCCGCTGCAATCTCGAGGTTTGCGAGACGAAATGCTGGGATTTCGAAAAAATCCGCTGCCGCCTTTGCGTGCAAAACGCGGTGCCGCTGTTCCCGCCGAGCAGGCAATGGTGGGACAGAAACGTGGGCCCCGGCGTGACGCAGGGCCGCTGTCAGGTCTGCCAGGCGGGGCCGGAGGAGGCGGAGCTCCGCGCCTGCCCGCGTTGCGGCCGTCCGCAGTGCATCGAATGCTGGGACGATGCCAACGGCTTGTGCGCCCGCTGCGGCTGGCGCGTCCAGGCGCTGCCGGAATCGCTGAAACAATTCCTGGTTGACGCTCAGTAGGGGGAGGGTGTTTATGCCCAAATATCAGATGTATTTCGACACGATTCAGGGCGAGACGAAATACAACGTCGATATCGACGAGAACGAGATCCTCGACGACGTCCTGCACGAAATCCTGTACGACCTGCGCGAGCGCGGCGACGTGCTCCAGGGCGAGGGCGAGCCGCAGGTGGTCTGGAACGGCATTGCGCTGGACTTCCGCCGCCCGCTGCCGGAACAGGGCGTCCGTCCCAACGACGTGCTGCGCGTCTCCACCGTCGCCACCAACGGCTGATGCCGCAAGCCGCCTTCGAGCGCATCCGCGAGCGCCGCATCCGCCACGAGCGGGAGTGGCTGCGGCGCACCGCCGCCTGCAATCCGCGCCTGCTCGTCCTGCCGGAAGGCGATGCCGGGCCCGTGTTGCTGCCGGAGACGCCGTTTTACCGGCTCGACGGCGCCGCCGGGCGCGGGCTCGCGGTGCGGTTCGAGTTTCCCGAATATTACCCGTCCGTCCCTCTGGAAGCCTGGCTCGCCACACCCGTGCTGCATCCGAACGTGCACCCGGAGACGGGCTTCGTCTGTCTCTGGGACATGCATCACGAGGGCGCATCGCTGGTGGAGGCGGTGCGCCAGCTCCAGCGCGTGGTCACCTGGCACCTTTGCAACCTTTCGGCGGATCACCTGATGCAGCCGGAGGCCGGCGTGCGCGACCCGCTGCCGTATGAGCCCGTCGTCCCGCCGCCGGAATACCACCTCGAGCGCAGCGCCGGTTTTCTGGCCGGAGAGCGGCGAAACCGATTAAGCTGAGGAAAACCCGCCATGTCGAACGCCTCCCGCAACGCCATCCGCGCCGCCCTGCACCAGGTTCTCGGCGACAAATACGAGATCCTCGAATGGATCGGCGGCGGGGGCATGGCGGAGGTCTTTCTGGCCCGCCACCGCGCCCACGGGGGCCTGTTCGCCATCAAGGTGCTGGCCGAGGCGCTGGCCGACGAGCCGGAAATCGTCGCCCGGTTCATGGACGAGGCGCGCACGGCCGCCACGCTCGGCGGCCACCCCAACATCGCGCCCGTGTTCGACGTCGGCGAGTGGGGCTCGCTCCACTACCTGATCATGCCCTACATCGAGGGCGAGGACCTGAAGAGCTACCTGGAGCGCCACGGCCGGCTGACGCCGCCCGAGGCCGTGGCCATCATCCGGCAGGTGGCCGAGGCCCTTGTCTGGGCCGGCGAGCGCCGCTTCGTGCACCGCGATCTCAAGCCCGCCAACATCCGCATCGATTCCAGCGGCCGCGTCGTGGTGCTCGACTTCGGCATCGCCAAGGCGGGCGACGCGCCCAGCGCCCGCACCCGCGCCGGCGAAACTCTCGGCACGCCCTATTACATGTCGCCGGAGCAGATCCGCGCCGAGCCGTGCGATCACCGCAGCGACCTGTATTCGCTCGGCGTCATCTTTTTCGAGCTGCTCACCGGCATGAAGCCGTTTACCGGAGACAGCTACCGCGCCATCGAAATCGGCCACTGCCAGAAGGCGCCGCCGGCGCTGAGCACTCTGCTGCCGGACATCGACCCCGAGCTGGAGCGCATCGTCAACCGGCTGCTCGAGAAGGACCGCGAAAGGCGCTACCAGTCGGCTCGCGAGCTGCTCGACGATCTGCGCCACTCCTACAGGCTGGAAACCGAGGTTCGGCTGGAGCCCGTCATCGACCGGCCGGATCTGATCGCGGCCGCGCGCGGCGGCGCGCCGCGCGCGGAGCCTGAAATGCCGGAGCCGGCGCCGGGGTGGACGCCCGCCCCGCCGTCCCCGCCTCCTCAGCCTGGTGCGCGGGCAAAAAGGCGCAGCCCGGCCGCGCTGGCGGGGGTTCTCGTTGCCGCCGTTGTTGTGATTTCAGCGGGCGTTTACTTTGTTTCGAAAAAGAGCGATAATAAGCCGAAATCTGGGAAGGCGGCTGTAGAGACGGAAACGGCGCGCAAAGAATTGCCGTCCGTCGTGCGGCAGGAGGGCGTGACAATGTTCCTGGTGTCCGACGGTCCCTTTATCTTCGGCGACGACAGCCCCGAGTCGCCCAACCGCCGCCAGGAGCTGCGTCTGCCCGCGTTCTACATGGACGCCACGGAGGTTTCCAACGCCCAGTACGCCCGCTTTGTGCAGGCGACGGGCCGGGCCGCGCCCGGCTCGGACGAGTTCCGCACCGCGCCTTCGCTCCCGGTGACCCACGTGACCTTCGCCGACGCCCAGGCTTACTGCGCCTGGGCCGGCAAGCGGCTCCCCACGGAGCAGGAATGGGAAAAGGCGGCCCGCGGGCCGGACGGCCGCATTTATCCCTGGGGCAACCAGCCGATGCCGAACCCGGGCACGCTGGCCGCCGTCGACGATTATCCGGAACGGCAAAGCCCGTACCGCATCCTCGGCCTCGCCGGCAACGTGTTCGAGTGGGTGGACACACCGTTCCCGGTGACGGAGCGGGAGATCGAGGATATGCGGCGCGCGCTTGGCGGCGCCGAGGTCAGCCGCCAGTGGCACTGCATCAAGGGCGGCAGCTTCCTGCTGAAGGACGACAGGTTTTTCCGTTTATACATGCGGAGGGGCTGGCCTGACGACCTGCCCCATGCAGCAATCGGTTTCCGGTGCGTGAAAGATGCCCAATAAGATTTTCAGCAGCCTGTCCGGACTTCTGATGGCCGCCCTGGCGGGGTTCCTCGCCGGCGCCCAGGAGCCGCAGATCAACGCGAGAGATGCCTTCTTTTCCGCCGCCGACATGCTGGCGGTGCAGAAGAAGGCCGTTGCGAAAAAATCCGCCAAGACCGCGCCGGCGCGCCGCCAGGAGCCGGCTCGCGAGCCGGGCAGGATGTCGGGCCCGAAGCCGGAGCTGGCCGCCGCGCCTTCGTTGCAGAACGCCGAGGCCTGGTTCCAGCAGGTATCTCTGACGCCGCAGAACCTGCCGCCGCTCGGGCTGCGTTACAGCCTGCTGAAGCGCACGGCGGAGGGAATGATCGAAGTGAGCCCGGATTCGGAATTCCGCGCCGGCGACAGCATCCGCCTCAGCGTGATGGGAAACCGCCGCGGCTACCTGTATGTGATCGCCCGCGGTTCAAGCGGCATCTGGTCGCCGCTGTTCCCGCACCCGGAGTCGGCCCAACAAGGCAATGAAATCGTGCCGGGGCGCCTCTACCAGATACCCGGAGGCGAGGGAGAGTATTTCACCTTTGACGAGCAGCCGGGCGATGAGCGCCTTTTCCTTGTTTTCTCGGTGAAGCCTGTAGAAGACCTGGAAGAGCTGATCGCGAACCTTTCGGGCGGCAAGAGGCCCGTGCGCGAGCGGCCGTCGCGTCCCGCCGCGCCCCCCGTGATGTCGGCGGGCCGTTACGACGATGCGTGGGTGGCGCAGCTCCGCGCGCAGGTCCAATCCCGGGATCTCGTGTTCACCAAAGTGGACAAGCAGACTTCGTTGGCGCCGGCGCCTGTGGGAGGAGGAACCGAAGCCGCGGTCTACGTGGTGAACGCTTCCACCGCCGGGGCGCCCGGCGCGGCAGGACGGGTTGTGGCCGAGCTAACGCTCCGGCACCGGTAAGCCGATGGAATGGGGAAGGAGGAGGAGTCGCCAATGCAGTGTCCCGCATTCCTGAAGCTCCACGGCCTTTTGTATGTGGCGGCCGCCATTGTGCTGGCTGCCCCGCCGGCGGGCGGGCCGGGCAAACCCGGCATTGCGCCGGCCGAGCCGGCCCCGGTGCGGGGAGGACTCGACGCCAGGCCTGAAACCACGGGGCCGAAGCGCATCGAGATCGTCGTCGAGCGCAATGAGCGGGGCGCGGCCCGCCGGGTGGACCCCGGCCAGGTGTTTTCGACCGGCGACCTGCTCCGGTTCCGTTTCCGCGCCTCGTTCAACGGCTACCTGTACGTGATGAACCATGGCAGCTCGGGCAACTTCACGCTGCTGTTTCCGAAGGAGGAGACAGGCACGATGAACCGCATTGAGGCCGGGCGCGAGTACCTGGTGCCGATGACGGAAAACGGCTGGTTCCGGCTGGAAGGGCCGGCCGGCTACGAGGTGGTCTACTGGCTGGTCAGCCCGGTGCGGCTTGGCGAGGGCCGCAGCAGCCTCTCCGTTCCGAAGCTGCCCGCCCCGGCGCCGCAGCTGAACCCGTCGATCACCCCGCGCTGCGACGACACCATCTTTCGCGCGCGCGGCGAATGCATCGACCACGCCGCCGGGCTGAAGCCGCTTGAAAAGAACGCGCCGCTGCCGGCAAACCTGGCGCCGTTCGCGGGCTCGGCGTCGCGCGAGCTGACTTTCGTCAAGTCGAACAAGGCGGCGGCCGTCAGCGTGAGCGATGACAGCGAGGAGCCGTTCATCTACACGCTGCGGCTGGCCCACCGGTGAGGACGGATGCGATGAAGGCCCTCGCGTTTCTCCTGGCATTCTCCCTGGCCGTGCTGGCGCAGGCGCCTCCGCCGGCGGACAGCCGGCAGCGCGACCTGAAATTCACGCGCGAGCCGGCCCCCCCGGTGGTGAAGCCGGGGGAAGGCGTGGTGATCCCGCGCAGCTATGCGCTGGTGGTCGGCATCAGTGAATACCCGAAGCTGCCGCCGCAAGGGCAGCTCCGCTATCCGGCGCGCGACGCGGCGGCCATTTACGCCGCGCTGATCAGTCCGGAAGGCGGCCAGTTCCCGCCGGAAAACGTGCGGCGGCTGATCGGCAAGGACGCGACGCTGGCCAACATCCGCCAGGCGCTCGAGCAGTGGCTGCCTTCGGTGTCGAAAGAAGACGACCGCGTGGTGATCTACTTCGCGGGCCACGGCTTTGTCTCCGGGGGCAAGGCCTATCTGGCGCCTTATGACATCGACCCGGCCGACATTCCCGGCACTTCGTACCCGATGGAGCGGCTCGGCCGCGTCATCGGGAGTGACATCAAGGCGAAGTGGAAGGTGCTGCTGACCGACGCCTGCCACTCCGGCGCGATCACGCCGGAGGCAGACACGCGGCGGATCAACGCGAGCCTGCTCGAGCTGGACCGCTCGCTGTTCTCGCTCACGGCCAGCCGCGACCGCGAGCAATCGTTTGAAAGCGAGATCTGGGGCGGCGGCCACGGCGTGTTCACCTATTACCTGATCAAGGGCATTGAAGGCGAGGCCGACGAGAACCGCGACGGCGTGGTCACCGCCGACGAGCTTGGCGAGTACGTGCGCGTCAACGTGCGCCGCGACACGCAGGCGCGCCAGAACCCGACGGCCGAGCGCGGCAGCTACGACCCGAACATGATCCTCGCCTTCAACCCGGCGCGCGCGCCGGCGGC
>Ga0068707_1001841_pt1 | contig 14889 bp, 14 predicted proteins | sample YNPNPMetaG_FD_66600 | JGI IMG/M metagenome (GOLD analysis project Ga0068707, IMG submission 66600) | Anoxygenic and chlorotrophic microbial mat microbial communities from Yellowstone National Park, USA - YNP NP MetaG | ecosystem: Environmental > Aquatic > Thermal springs > Hot (42-90C) >...
GAGGAGCTCACTACAAACACCATTTTCGCTGGGGGGATGACAACGGGCACTCCCACGTAAGGGCCGCTCTGCTGGGGCCATCCCTGAGTGTGCCTTTTGTGGACGGGAAGCTCATCCTAGGCACATGGCAACAGATCATACTAGTGGATTTCGACACCAGATCCAGGCGCCGGGAAGTGGTTGTGCAGATCATGGGGGAGTAGTCGGTCGAGATGTTAGGGATTTCCACCTGTTGGTGGGAGGGGAAAAACATAAGGGGTGATGAGATTCCCTTGCAGGCCCTGGAGATGGGTTTCCAGGGCTTGGAGCTGGACTACAGGATCACGCCAGGCATGCTGGGAGGCCTGAAAGCCTCCCTGAAAGGATCCATTCCAGTTTGGAGCGTGCATAATGTGTTTCCCTGTCCCTTGCCCAGAACCCTGCAGGGATCAGGCACAGCCGATCCTTTACCCCTCTCCTCCAGGGACAGGGAAGAGCGGGCGCAGGCAGTGCGCTGGGCCTTGAACACTATCCAGCAGGCCTGTGATCTGGAGGCCCATGCGGTTGTGATACACCTGGGGCAGGTGGACATGGAGGATCCTACAGAGGAGCTACGAGAGCTGTTTCAAAAAGGGGCTTCCTGGAGCCCCCAAGCACAGGAGCGCATAAGCCGGCTTCGCTCGGTTAGGGAATCCCTAAGGCAGCCAAATCTGGACGCAGTGCTTTTCAGCCTGGACAGGATCCACAAAGAAGCGGACAAGAGAGGGATTCTTCTGGGCATCGAGAACAGGCTTCACTTCCAGGAGATTCCTGATCTCTGGGAGATAGGTTTTCTGCTGCAGAGTTTCCAAGGGGGAAGAGTTCGTTACTGGCACGATGTAGGGCATGCCATGGTTCAAGAAAAGCTGGGGATTCTGAGACAAGAAGAACTGCTGGAAAGATATGGGCCTCAAATGGCCGGAATCCACCTGCACGACGTGGTGGACCTAGAGGACCATCATCCTCCAGGCAAAGGAGAGGTGAATTTCGAAAAAATTGCCTCTTATTTGGGCCCAGGGGTCATCCGCATACTGGAGGTGAAGTCTGCGGCCCACATCCAGGATATGGGAGAGGCCATGAACCTTTTGCACCGAGCAGGACTCTCTTGAAGAAACGAACTGTTTCAATTCTTCTCCGAGGGATGGGCTTCCTTGGTAAAGAGGTAAAGGAGCAAGGCCAAAGCCACCCCCCCGAAGGCGCTTAGAAAAGCAGCTGTAAAGGCCTCCTGGCTCGATCCTCCCCCCTGGGCCCATCGGTCCACAACCCAGCCAAGCCCCTGAAGAAAAGACGCCGCCCCCAACATGGTAAAAAGGTTTATCCCGGTCAGGGCCATGCCGGTCATGGGCCCAGGGACCATGTCCTTGATATGCGCGTACATCACCTGGCCGAAGGCAGAGGACAAGCCGAGACTCACAAACAACACGGCCAGCCAAATAGGGTCATCCCCGCACCAGCCCAAAGCCAAAGCCAACTCGGCTACTGCCATGACCCCGAGGCCCATGACCACAACCTGTTTTCGAGAGCCTATCCATCGGTCCGAGAGAATTCCCCCAAGGGGAGAGCCAAGCACCAACCCCAAATTCAGAAGCACAAGGATATTTCCCGACCTCACAGGCCCCAAGCCCAAGACCTGTATCAGGTATGGTCCGGCCCAGAGTCCCTGTATGGCCACAAAGGTCCCGTATCTGAAAAAAGTAGCCATGGAGATGAGCCAGTACTCCCTCAACCTAAGAAGATAACCCACCTGGCTCAGGGTGGAGGCCGGGGCAGAGGTGAGGCTTTGATCTTTGAGGTAAGACGGCCTCTCCCTTACCAGTGCAAGGAATACCAATGCCAGAAACCCCGTGCCCACGGCCGAAAGCCCTATGGACCACCTCCAGCCCAGTTTTTCCACCATAAGGGCCAGGGGCGTGGCGGCCAGCATATTCCCCAAAGTCCCAAGAGCCAAGAGCAGCCCCGAGAGAGTAGCGAACTGCTGAGGAGGGAACCAGTTGGAGATGAGCTTGAGTGATCCCATGAGGTTTCCAGCCATACCCATTCCCAGCAAGACCCTTCCCAAGACCGCCCCCTCGACTCCTCCTGCTGCACTGAAAATGATGCCACCTGCCGCCCCGAGGATAGAGAGGGCCCCCATGCAGAGCCTTCCTCCGATCCTGTCCAAAAACAAGGCCAGTGGGACCTGCATGACTGCAAAAGCATAGAAAAAACAAGCGCTCAGAACCCCCAGACTTTCGGCGGAGATATTCAAGTCCTCCCTGAGTTGCACGGCAATTATGGCGTTGGAAACCCTGTGGAACTGAGAGGATATGAATAAAAGAGAGCAAAGCCCCAAGACCAACCAGCCCCTGGGGCTGGAGCAAGGGGCCCCATGGGGGCGGTCTGCGGGGATTTTACCCTCCGAGTCCCTCAATGTCTCATCCATCCAGTAGATCCATCTCCTTCAGAATCAGCCTGAGTTTCTCCCTGGCCTGTGAAGAGAGGGCTGAGACAGGGCCCCTACACCGCCCTGGCGCTATTCCCATGAGTTCCAATGCTTCTTTCACCACAACAGGGAAAGTTCCAAGCCCAAAGGCCATCCTAAGAGGAGCTAAAGCCGCCTGGCACTTCCGAGCCTTTTGGTAGTCCCCTACCAGGAAGGCTTCATATATCTCCACCACCAACTTGGGGGCCACATTGGCGGTTGCTGCTATGGCCCCGGCCGCCCCATGCATCAAGGCTGCAAAAATCAAGGTGTCCCTGCCCATGATCACCCGGAAACCCTCAGGGCAGAGTCTGAGCATCTCGGTCACCAAAGTCAGGTCCCCGGAGCTGTCCTTGATGCCCACGAAATTGGGCAGATCCCTTGCCAGCCGCTGCAGGGTCTGTACTGAGAGCGCCACCCCGCCTGTGCGGTCCGGGTTATTGTAGGCCAAGACAGGTATTTTCACCGACTTGCAAATGGCACGAAAGTGCTCGTAGAGCTCATCTTGGGAAGGTGAAATGAAAAAGGGGGTTATCACGGAAATGCAGTCCGCTCCCACGGATTCAGCCATTTGGCTCAACCTGACCGACTCTCTGGTTGTGAGGGCCCCGGTGTTGGGCATCACAAAGGCCCTTCCTGCAGCCTGCTCCACTGCCACCTCCATGAGTCGCTTTTTTTCATGGAACTCCAAGGCATAAAACTCCCCCTGACTCCCCACAGGGAAGAGCCCGTGTACGCCCGCCCGGATCAAGTGCTCTATGACCGCCCTGAAGGCTTCCTCGTGAACCTCCTCCTTCTCATCAAAAGGGGTAACCACCGCGGCGATTATTCCTCTTATCTGCCCTTTCATGGACTTCCTCCTGCTGGTTTGTTCCCCTTGCACTGGAGTTAAGGGGAGTCTCCAGTATCTCCAGCTCTCACCGGGTGTCAAGATGAAGGCATCTGCACCTTTGGCCCGGATTGTTTTCCAATGCATTTACTTTGGGGACTGCGCCCCCAAAAGCCCCGCCTACTCTCTTGTGTGTTTCGATTCAAGCCAAGGCCGCATCTAAAACTGAAAATCAGGGTGTTTTTGAGTATGAACCGGTTTGTCACAAGATTGAACAGCTCTGGCCCCCCGGTTATAATCTGCCTGCCTGTTGACCTCAGAAGCGCTGCTCCAAAAAAACATGGGGGTAAGAAAATGGCATCCAGGCCCAAGGTGTTGCTTTATGAGCCAATACATGAGGAGGGCACAAGACTTTTGGCCGAGAGGTGTGAACTCCTGTACGCGGATTCCTTGGAGGAAAGACGCCTGTTGGAACTTGTGCGTGATGTTTCTGCCATACTCATAAGGTTCAACGGGAAGGTGACCAGAACAATCATGGAGGCCGCCCCGGAGCTGAGGGTCATAGGAAGACATGGGGTGGGGCTGGAGAATGTGGATCTCCTCTCGGCCAAGGAACGCAACATTCAAGTGGTTTACACTCCCCAAGCCAATGCCGTGAGTGTGGCCGAGCACTTCTTGGGCCTGACCCTGGCCCTGGCCAAGCACATACCCCAGGCAGACCAGGCCGTCAGGGAGGGCAGGTGGCACGTGCGCCACGAGCTTGTGAGCCGAGAGCTCAACGGCAAGACCCTTGGGATCCTGGGTTTGGGCAGAATAGGGCTTCAGACAGCCAGGCTTTGCAGGATGGGGCTGGACATGAGGATACTCTATTTTGATGTGCGGGAGTACCCAGAAGCCGAGAAATCCCTCGGGGCCAAGAGAGTGGGAATCCAAGAACTCTTCTCCCAGGCAGACTTGGTGGCCGTCCACCTCCCTCTGGTGGCCCAGACCCACCATCTGATTGACCGCAAGCTCCTCCGATTGATGAAACCCACGGCCTACATAGTAAACCTTGCCAGAGGTCCCATTTGGAAAGAAGAAGACCTTGCCGAAGCATTACAAGAAGGCTGGATCGCCGGGGCCGCCTCCGACGTGTTTGAGCAAGAACCTCCGCCCCCGGAGCACCCGCTCTTGAGGGCGCCAAACTTCTTGGCCACCCCGCACTCCGCGGCCCACACTGAAGAGAGTCTGATTCGGATGAGTCTTGTGGCCGCCGACATACTTAGGGTTCTGGAGGGTAAAGCCCCGGAATTTCCCGTGCCTGAGGAGGTCTACATGCAGTATGGGGGAGAGTCCAGATGAAAGGGGAAACAGGGTTTCCATCTTCTCGGGCCTCAGGGGCCTTCCCCGAACTTTACATGGTGGAGCAAAAATTCCAGGTCCAGGTCCTCTCGAATGTGGAGGCCCAAGTCAGGGAAGAACTTCTCAGGTTCCCAATAAGCTCCTTGATAAGCCCCGGACAGAGGGTGGCAGTGGGGGTGGGCTCAAGGGGGATCCATGATCTGGTGCCGGTGGTGAGAGCCGTGGTCGGCCACCTCAAGGAGTGCGGGCTTAGGCCTTACATAATCCCAGCCATGGGTTCCCATGGAGGAGCAACTGCCCAGGGGCAAGCGGAAGTCCTCAAAGGACTGGGGGTAACAGAGAGCTCTGTGGGTGCTCCTGTCAGATCCAACATGGAAGTTCTCTCCTTGGGAAGGCTGGAAAGCGGCCTGGAGGTGTTTTGCGCCAGGGACGCGCTTTTGGCTGATCACCTGGTGGTCATAAACAGGGTAAAGCCCCACACGGCTTTCAGGGGACCTGTTGAGTCTGGGCTGTGCAAGATGTTGGCAGTGGGTCTGGGCAGAAAAGAGGGGGCCGCCCTCATGCACCGCTACGGTCTGGGAGAGTCCATAGTGCCGGCGGCTTTGAGGATCCTGGAGAAAGCCTCTGTGCTCTTCGGCCTGGCCATTTTGGAAAGCCCTACGGGGGGAACTTGTTCTGTCAGGGTGGTGCCCCCCTCAGAGTTCCCAAAGGCGGACCAGGAGCTCCTGGAGAAGGCCTGGGAGATTTTCCCGCGGGTGCCTGTGGAAAAGTTGGACGTTCTTCTGGTGGAGCGCATGGGAAAGGACATAAGCGGTGCAGGCATGGATCCCAATGTGATAGGTCTTTGGAGGAGAGAGGGGGGGCCCAGGATTCCTGATTACAAGACAGTAGTAGTTCTGGATCTGACACCCGCCTCACACGGGAATGCCACGGGCATAGGAATGGCGGATTTGACCACGAGAAGGCTCATGTCCAAGGTGGACCTCCAGGCCACCTACACCAATGCCTTGACCTCAGGAGTTTTGAGAAGCGCCAGGTTACCCATTCCCATGAGCACGGATATGGAAGCACTTCAGAGCGCCCTAGCCCAAGTTCAGGACGTGTCTTTTGTGCGCATGGCCCGCATAAGGGACACCTTGAATCTGGAGCGTTTTTGGGTGAGCCGGGCCCTCTTGCCCGAACTGAAAGAAAGAGAGGGGCTTGTGGTGCACGAGAAGCCGACTCCCCTTCTCTTCGACGAGGAGGGCAGCTTACTGCCTTTGGAATGACACAGGCTAGAGGCTCTCCAAGAATCGCCTCAAGTAGAGCAATCTCCGGTCCCGCTCCAAAAGCGTCTCGGCCGTGGAACTATTGGTGTAAACATAGAAACCCCTTCCTGTCTTGACCCCTAAGTCCCCGGCCTTTACCTTTTCCATCAGGCTTGCTGGGATTCTGTCCTCATTTACCAGTTGGATCGAAGGATTGCCTAAAAATTTAAGGGCCAAATCCAGGCCAGTGAAATCGTATCTTTGTACCACACCCACCACCGGGATTCTTATTCCTAAAGAGGCCTTCACAGCCTCGTCTATTTGCTCTGGGGTGGCATAGCCTTCATCCAAGAGGTGAAAAATCTCCCTGGCCATGGCTCTTTGGAGACGATTTACTATGTAACCCGGGATGAACTTTTTCATCAACACTGGTTTTTGACCCCAACTTCGCAGGAGCTCAAGGAGTTCTTCCAGGACCCCTGGAGAGGTCTTGGGGCTGGGGACCACCTCCACCAAAGGAATCAGATGAGGAGGGGCGTAAAAATGAGCTATTAGGAACCTCTCTAGAAGCTCCTCAGGGGCTATGGAAAAAACATCCAGGTACGATGTATTGCTGGCCAGGATTGCCTTTGGGGAAAGCTTGGGAGCTATGGCTTCATAAAGCCGTCTCTTGACAGAGACATCCTCACTTACTGCTTCCAGGATCAATACTGAATCTTCCAAAGATTCCTCTAGAGCCCTGGTAGTTCTTATGAGTCGAAGCACATCCTGGGCCCCCAGGCCCCCCAGCTCCCCCTGGGCCTCGAGCCATTGGGTTTCGGCTTCAAGAAGCTCCCTGGCTTTTCTCAGAGCTTGCTCCTCTAGGTCCACAAGCCAAACCCTATGCCCGGCCCGGGCCGCAAGCAAGGCCAACCCATGGCCCATGGTTCCGGCTCCCAAAACCGTGACCGGATTCTGCCCTCTCTGGCCGTTTTTTGTCCCTTCCATCGCAGCCTCCTTTTCTAGGACATGCGCACTCCCACCAGTCTCAAAGGCCTAAGACTTCATTAGGCCTGACATAAATTCCTCAGGCCCTTTCCCAGCCGGGCTGCTGCTCATATAATAGAGCCAATTGTCCTATAGAAAAGGGGTTTGTCCATGTATGAGATAATGATCCAAGAGAGCTTTTCGGCTGCCCACAGGCTTCGCAATTACGGTGGACGATGCGAGGAGCTCCACGGACACAACTGGCGGGTGGATGTGGTGGTTGGGACCAAGCAGCTTGACTCCACAGGCCTTGCCATGGATTTCAAGGAGCTCAGGCAACACACCAGGGAGATCCTCTCCAGCTTGGATCATGCTTTTTTGAACGAGCTTGATCCTTTCCAAGAGATGAACCCTTCCTCGGAAAACATAGCCCGTTTCATATTCCAAGGCCTGGAGGCTAAAATGGCCGGCCGTGGGATTTCCGTGCTTCGGGTGAATGTGTGGGAATCGGATCATTCTTGTGCTTCTTACCTGGGAGACAGGGCATGATAGATGTTCAGAACCAGAGAGACCATAGAAACATAGACATCCAGAAGGTGGGGATAAAGAACATTCGTTATCCCATCACGGTCCTGGACAAAGCCAACGGCACCCAAAACACCGTGGCCAGCATCAACATGTACGTGAACCTGCCACGGCAATTCAAGGGCACACACATGAGCAGGTTTGTGGAGGTTCTAAACGCCCACCGACACCAGATAAATTTGAAGCACTTCGGAGTTATCCTGGAAGAGCTTCGCAAGGCTCTCAGAGCTGAAAGCGCCCACATGCAGATCTCCTTTCCATATTTTCTGGAAAAAAGAGCCCCGGTCTCAGGCGCACCGGGGCTGATGGAATACGCCTGCGAATTTTCAGGCTCTGTGGGGGCAAGCAGGGTCTTCTTGGTGGGGGTCTCAGTCCCTGTGACCACCCTTTGCCCTTGCTCCAAAGAGATCAGCTCCAGGGGGTCCCATAACCAAAGAGGGCTTGTGTCGGTAAGGGTCTCCTACAGACGTTTCTTTTGGATCGAAGACCTTATCCAGACAGTTGAGGAGTGCGCTTCTTGTGATGTTTATGCCATACTGAAGAGGCCAGACGAGAAATTCGTCACAGAGAAAGCTTATGACAACCCCACCTTTGTGGAAGACGTGGTTCGCAATGTGGCCACAAAGCTGGATGCAGATCCAAACTTTGAAGCCTACAGCGTGGAAGCCGAGAACTTCGAGAGCATCCACAACCACAGCGCGTACGCTTACCTGGAGAAATTACCTAACGGGATCAAGGAAGCTTGGGCCTCTCTGGAAGTTCTCCCACGTAGGATAGAGGCTAGCCTCTAGACAGCATTATTCCCCATCAGTGGACAATGCTGGTTGTCTTGAGGATATCTTGGGTCTAAAAGCTCCATGCTCAAAAACACCTTGCTCTTGGGTCTCAGATTCCGCCCTGGTTTTAGTCCGAATCTGCCAAAACGCATTGTCACAAGCTTTGGAGAATAGCCCTGGCAAGCCGAGCAAACCAAGGGCCAAGGCAAGCTCATTCCCCCCCAATCCTTATCTTCTTAAGGCCTCTTCTTTTTCTTCTCACACAGGACACAGATCCATGGCACCCCCCAGGGAGGCCACCTCCTCCCTGGAGAGTTCCCGCAAGTCCACCTCTTTTGCCAGGGCCATCAAGAGCTCTTCCAACTCTTCTTCCATCTGGGGTGAAAGCAGAATCTCCACTAGCCCCTTGTCCCCGTCAAGGGTCCGTACAACCCCCAGCCCCTCGTAAGAATGGATCACAAATCCCACGTAGGCTATCTCCTCAGGAGGGAGCATGAAATAGCGGGCTTTGTCTTTCATCCTTCAGGTGACCTCGGCCAGGGGCTTTCTTGAAGCCACGCGTCTTTTGTGAATAGAATACCCAATAGGAATTCTAGCAGAAAAGGAAGATCATATGGAACCGCTAGAGCCTTTGCTGGCCCTGGATGTAGGAAGCGGAACCCAGGACCTTTTCCTTTGGGATCCGCAGCAGGTAGCCGAGAATTGCCTGCAAATGGTGCTGCCCTCCCCTACCCGGATGCTGGCCAAAAAGGTCAGAGAGGCCACCCGCAAGGCCCTGCCCATTCATTTGACGGGTTTCCTAATGGGAGGCGGGCCTGTGGCTTGGGCCATCCGCGAGCATGCAAAAGCTGGTCTGGAGGTCACGGCAGAACCCCAAGCCGCCTTGACTCTCCATGACAACCTGGAACACGTGGAAGAGATGGGGATCAGGATCCTGGAGGATCCGCCCGAGCACTCCCGGGTGATCCCAATGGGTGACATCCAAAGGGGGATCCTGGGTCCCATTTTGGAGAAACTGGAAATTGCTGAACCCAGGATTTGGTGTGTGGCGGTTCAGGACCATGGGCATCAACCTTACGGCAGCAATAGGGAGTTCAGATTCCAACATTGGAGAAAACTCCTGGAGCAAGGTGGCGATCTCTCTGCAACCCTGTACAAGGATCCCCCTTCCTATATGACTAGGATGCTCTCTGTGCTCCGGCAAGTACCCCAAGGTCTGGTCATGGATACAGGGATGGCGGCCATACATGGAGCCATGTGTGACCCTCTGGTGGATAGGGCTTTGGAATCCGGAGTCCTGATTGTGAACCTCGGGAACCAACATACATTGGGAGCACTGGTGACCAGGGAGCGGGTCTGGGGCATATTCGAGCATCATACAGGGGCGCTGAGGCCGGAGACCTTGAAGCTCTGGATGCACAGATTCCGTCTGGGCCAGGTGGACTGGCAAGAGGTGATGGATGACGGGGGCCACGGCTGTGCCTACCATCCGCAAGGGCTTCCAAGGGGAGCATTTGATTTGACGGTCGTGACAGGACCCCGCAGAGAGCTTGCCTCCTCCTTGGGCTGGCACATGGCAGCCCCATTGGGGAACATGATGCTTAGCGGCTGCTTCGGGCTTGTGCGCGCATATCTCCAAGCCATGGATATTGCCTGGCCCCAAGCCCACGGAGCAAAGATCCATGAGTGAGAACTTCGGCGAAAAAGAGGCTCGAGAGCGCATGGAAGAGCTGCGTAAGGCTCTCCATTACCACAATTATCGGTACTACGTGCTGGACTCCCCGGAGATCTCGGACGCCCAGTATGACGCCATGCTGAGGGAGTTGGAGGAGCTGGAGCGGGTCTATCCCCAATGGATTACGCCGGATTCCCCCACCCAGAGAGTGGGCGCCCCTCCCTTGGAGAAGTTCGCTACAGTGGAACATGCCCAGCCCATGCTCAGCCTGGCCAATGCTTTCAACGACCAGGAAGCCAGGGATTTCGATGAAAGGCTGCGGCGGTTTCTAAAACTCTCACAGCCCATAGAGTATGTTGTGGAGCCCAAGATGGACGGGGTGGCTGTAGAGTTGGTGTACTTGGAAGGCGTGCTTCAGACCGGGTCCACCAGGGGAGATGGTCTCAGGGGGGAAGATGTGACCCTCAACATCCGCACCATAAAGAGCATTCCCCTGAGGCTTCTTGGAGATACCTCCGAGGCTCCTCCCATTCCCCAAAGGCTGGATGTGAGGGGGGAGGTTTACATGTCCCTGGAAGACTTCAAGGCCCTCAACGAGAGAAGAAGCAAAGCAGGAGAGCCCCTTTTTGCCAATCCTAGAAACGCTGCGGCAGGTTCCCTGCGCCAGCTGGACTCTTCCATAACAGCCCAGAGGCCTCTTGACATGTTTGCATACGGCGTGGGGGAGGTGCGGGGAGTCTCCTTTGAGACCCACTGGGAGGTGCTCCAAAGCCTCAAGGCCTGGGGGCTTAGAGTCAACCCTTTGGTGCTTCTGTGCAGGGGGATAGATGAGGCCATAGATAGGTATCACAAGCTTCTGGAGATTCGCCATGAACTTCCGTACGAGGCCGATGGAGCTGTTTTTAAGGTGAACTCCATTGCCCTTCAGAGGTCGCTGGGAGAGATATCCCGCAGCCCTCGTTGGGCTATAGCCTTCAAATTTCCATCCACCCGGGAGACCACAGTGGTAAGGAAGATCCAGGTGCAGGTGGGCCGAACCGGGGTTTTGACCCCTGTGGCCATCTTGGAGCCTGTGCGGGTAGGTGGGGTGCAGGTGAGCAGGGCAACCCTTCACAACCAGGATGAGATAGAGAGGAAGGACGTCAGGGAGGGAGACACGGTCCTGGTTCAAAGGGCAGGGGATGTTATTCCGGAGATAGTTGAGGTATTGCTGGAGCGAAGACCTCTTGGGGCCCGACCCTTCCAAATGCCGCGGGAATGCCCTGTTTGCGGATCCATGGTGGAGAGGCTGGATGGGGAGGCGGCCCACAGGTGCATGGGCATGTCCTGCCCTGCCAAGCTGAAAGAGAGCATCCGGCATTTTGCCTCCAAGAGAGCCATGGACATAGAAGGACTTGGGGAAAAACTGGTAAACCAGCTTGTGGACAAGGGGCTTGTGAGTTCTGTGGACGATCTTTACGGCTTGAGCCATGAGCAATTGGCCTCCTTGGAGCGCATGGCCGATAAGTCAGCCACCAACCTTATGGAAGCAATCCAAAGGAGCAAGGAAATCCCTTTGGAGAGGTTCTACTATGCCCTGGGGATCCGCCATGTGGGAGAGCATCTGGCAAGGGTTCTGGCCAAGCATTACCCTGATCCAAGGCAGCTCATGGAGGCCACTCAGGAGGAGCTTACCAATATCAGGGATGTAGGGCCAAAGGTGGCTCAATCAATAGTCTCATTTTTTAGGGAACCACAAAACAGGAAAGTGGTGGAAAAACTCTTGGGACTCGGGCTCAAGCCCTTGCCCCCCCAAGCCTCCATGCCTTCCCCTCTGGAGGGAAAGACAGTGGTCTTCACCGGGGCCTTGACTTCCATGACAAGGGCCGAAGCCCAAGCTTTGGTGGAAAGTCTGGGAGGTAAAGCCTCCTCGAGTGTGAGCTCCAAAACCCATCTTGTGGTGGCCGGGCCAGGGGCGGGCTCCAAGCTCCAGGAAGCTAGAAGATTGGGCGTAAAGGTGATATCAGAGAATGAGTTTCTTGAACTGGTTAAAAGCACAGGATGAACTCCATGAGGAGGCCAGCCATGGAGGAAACAGTGCAGGCCCATGTCTGGATCTCGGGACGAGTCCAGGGAGTTTTTTTTAGATACAACACTCAGCAACAGGCCCAAACCAGGGGTCTTAAAGGCTGGGTACGGAATCTTCCCGACGGAAGGGTGGAGGCAGTTTTCCAGGGGGAGTCTGGAAGAGTCCAGGAGATGCTTGAGTGGTGTCACAAGGGTCCCTCTGGGGCCTGGGTCAGGCAGGTGGAACTGATCTGGGAGACCCCTGAGCAGCATGTCTCCGGATTCCGTATTGCCTACTGAGCGACCCGCAAGGAGGCATCAAGGAGCTGTGCCGCCTGCAGACTTGCTAGGAAGGAAAACCACATGCAGCTTCGCCACATAAGGCTTCTTTGCCTCATCCTGGAGCATGGAAGCGTTTCCGCAGCAGCCAAAGCAGCGGGGCTGGGTCAACCCACCGTGAGTCAGCACCTGCGTTCCTTGGAAGAGGAGCTGGGCCTTTTGCTTTTCGAGAGGAGGGGTAGGAGAATAGTTCCCACCGAGGCAGCCTTGGTCTTTCACCCTTACGCCAAACAGGCCATTCAGATCCTGGAAACGGGTCGTCAGGCTCTGGAAGAGCATCTAGGGCTTGTGAGAGGCAAGCTGAGGCTGGCCGGAAGCACCATACCGGCACACTATATCCTGCCTGCGGTCATGGCGAGTTTCCATGCCAAGTACCCGGGAGTGGAGATGCGCTTGCAGGTGGGGGACACCAAATGGGTTGTGGAAAGGGTCAAGGGAGCTGATGTGGAAATTGGGTTCGTGGGAGCCCAACTGGAGCAAGATGGCCTGAGCTTTGAGCCCTTTGCCCAAGACGAGTTGGTCTTGGTTGTGCCTCCAGATCACCAACTTGCCGGGCACACTCTGGGTCTTGAAGAACTCAAGAAATTGCCTTTGGTCTCAAGGGAACCAGGCTCGGGAACCCGCCAGAGCTGGGAAGAGCATCTAAGAAGAGCCAAAGTTGCTTTGGAAGATCTCAGGGTTGTGGCTGAGCTTGGAAGCACTGAAGCGGTTCTCAGGGCCGTCAAAGCAGGAATGGGGGTAGCAGTTGTCTCCATCTGGGCGGCAAAGGATGAGGTGATGCGGGGGGAGCTTAAGACAGTGCAGTTGGACTTGGGAACCATGAGCAGAACCTTTTTCCTTGTCAGACACAAATCCCGCCCATTGTCACCTTCGGCACAAAAATTCATTGAATTGGCCATGGAAGGGGCTCCCTTGGGGAAGCCCCCATGAGCCAGGAGCTAGGCACAAGCAAGCCCGTCTCATTGGTTTGCCGCCAAGGAGGCTCTTTGGGAATGGGAATCATCTACATGGACAATGCTGCCACCTCCTTTCCCAAGGCCCCGGGGGTGGTGGAGGCTGTAGCGCATTACCTGGAGCATGTCGGGGCCAGCGCAGGCAGGGGGGCCCACCGTCTGGCAAGAGAGGCAGAAAGCCTCCTGTGGGACACCCGCCGTCTCCTGGCAGACCTCTTCGGGGTGTCGGAGCCCAAAAGGGTGGTCTTCGCCCTGAATGTGACCCAAGCCCTCAACATGGCTCTTTTCGGCCTGCTCAGAGAGGGAGATCATGTGGTGACCACCTCCATGGAACACAACTCAGTGATGCGTCCTTTGCGTCACCTGGAGCGTGTCCGAAAAATCACTGTTTCGCTGGCTCAGGCGGATCAGGAGGGAGTTTTGGAGCCTCAAAGAGTCCTGGAGCTGATCCGACCAGAGACCCGCCTGGTGGTCATGAACCATGCATCCAACGTCACGGGTGGGATTCTCCCTGTAAAGGAGGTGGCAAGGCTCAAAGGTGCTGCCATGCTGCTTGTGGACGCAGCCCAAACAGGGGGGGCCGTACCTATCCGCATGGAGGATTGGGGGGTGGATCTGCTGGCTTTTACTGGGCACAAGTCCCTTCTGGGGCCGCCTGGGGTGGGCGGTCTTTGCCTAGGGCCCCATGTGCAACTCCCTCCTCTCATCCATGGAGGCACGGGCACCGGTTCGGAAAGCCAGTATCAGCCCCTGGAGCTTCCCTTGGCTATGGAGGCAGGAACGCACAACATGGCCGGCATAGCAGGCCTAAGGGCGGCGGCCACCTATATCTTGGAGCGGGGAGTTGAATCCATCATGGAGCATGAAGCAAGACTCTTGGAAAAGCTCCTGGAGGGTTTGGGGGGCATCAAAGGAGTGAGGGTTTACGGGCCTTCAGAGATTCAAGAAAGGGTGCCTGTGGTATCCATAAACATGGTTGGTATGCATCCGGACCATCTGGCTACGGTTCTGGAGGAGGGTTTCGGGATTTTGGTGAGACCTGGGCTTCACTGCTCCCCCAGTGCCCACCAGACATTGGGCACTTTTCCAGAAGGCACAGTGCGGATCTCTTTGGGACCCCTGCAGGAAGAAAAGGATGTGAAGTCACTGTTGCAGGCCCTAGAGGAGATCTCTTCCCAGTTCGGTCCCTGAAGGAACCTGCAGGCGGCCTGGGAGGCGATCCCAGAGCTGATTAGACCGCATTATTGAGTCCCAGGGGGTAATACGGATCACCTTCGTGATGTGTGTTGGGATAAACCGAGCCAGGCCAAGAAACAACTTGATTTTTGGTTTTATGGTTGGCTCTGGTTTGAGTCGGAATAGGACAAAGCCTGCCTGGGGCTTGGAGGCGTGGCCCCCCAAAAGTGGCTGGTTTTGGAGAGTAATCTTGGTTGGGAAGCCTCAACCCTTTTAGGGTAGGTGTCCAGGTTGTTTCCAGACCTCTAAAAAGCACCTTTGGATCCTTCTGGCCTTGGCTCCTCATCCCGGCTATCATGGAATCCCATGAAACGAGTTCTTGACCGATATATTCTGCGCGAGATGGCAGGTCCCTTTGGCTTGATCCTGGCCGTTTTTTTGTTCGTTCTGCTTATGGGACGGATGCTCAAAATAGTG
>Ga0068707_1001843_pt1 | contig 14885 bp, 13 predicted proteins | sample YNPNPMetaG_FD_66600 | JGI IMG/M metagenome (GOLD analysis project Ga0068707, IMG submission 66600) | Anoxygenic and chlorotrophic microbial mat microbial communities from Yellowstone National Park, USA - YNP NP MetaG | ecosystem: Environmental > Aquatic > Thermal springs > Hot (42-90C) >...
TGGAGCGCATCACCGCCTCGGTGTTGGAGCAGGTGCTGGTCACGGACACGATCCCGCAGCCGCGCAAGCTCGCGGCGTGCCCCAAGCTCCGGCAGCTGTCGGTGGCCGAGCTGCTGGGCGAGGCGATCCGCCGCATCCACGAGGCCAAGTCGGTGTCGAGCCTGTTCGTGTGAGGGCAGCGCGCCGCGGCTGTGGCCGCTTGCACGGGCACGCGAGCCGCCGCAGGGCGGGTCGTCGACGAGCTCGCCATAGTGTGGTACCCTATCCAGCCGCGCTGCATCGGCCGGCTCCGGCGATGCCGCGGATCGGTACGGAGGTCCTTCGATGGAAGAGCTGGTGATTGAAGTCGCGCGGCGGGAGTCGGCTGGCAAGGAGAGCAGCAAGAAGCTCAGAAAACAGGGGCTGATTCCGGCCATCGTGTATGGGGGCGGCAAGGAACCGGTGCCGGTGGTGATCGACCGGCACGCCGTGACCGAGCTTTTGCGCCAGGAGCGGGGACGCAACACCGTGTTCCTGCTGAAGATGAAGGGGACCAAGCAGGAGCGCCTAGCCATGGTGCGTGACGCCCAGATCGACCCCATCACGCGCCAGTACCTGCACCTGGACTTCATCCGCGTGATGAAGGGGCAGCGGGTGAAGGTGACGGTCCCCGTGGCGTTGGACGGCGAGGCAGAAGGCGTTAAGGTGGGCGGCTTCCTCAACTGGGTGGGGCGCGAGCTGCACGTGGAGTGTGCCGCCGAGGCGGTGCCGCAGGCCATCCACGTGGACGTGTCGCGGCTGGGGCTTGGCGAGCACGTGGCCGCGGGGGAGGTGCCGCTCCTCGCCGGGGTGACGCTCCTGGACGACCCGCGCAAGATCATCGTCACCATCGAAGCGCACGGCATTGCCGTGGAGGCCGAGCCAACTCCAGCCGCAGCCGAGGAGGAGGGCGCCGAGCCAGAGGTGATCCGCCGCGGCAAGGCGTCGACGGAAGAGGCGGAGGAAGGCGAGTAGCCCTCTTCCATGTCCATCGCTGCGGTGGTCGGGCTGGGTAACCCTGGCACGGAGTACGCAGCGACCCGGCACAACATCGGTTTCCGAGTGGTGGACGAACTCGCCCGGCGGTGGCGGGTGCGCCTGTGGTGGCCGCGCTACCACGCGAAGGTTGCCCGCCGGCGGGGCGCCTCGCCGGTGTGGCTGGTCAAGCCAGTTACTTACATGAACCGCTCCGGCGACGCGGTGGCGGCGCTCGCTACCGCCGAACGGCTCGATCCCGCCGAGCTCCTCGTCGTCGTGGACGACGTGGACCTGCCGTTGGGAACGCTGCGCTTGCGCCCCCAGGGGGGCGCCGGTACCCACAACGGGCTCCGCTCCATCGTGGAGCGCCTGGGCGAGGGGTTCCCCCGGTTGCGGCTCGGGGTCCGTGGCCAGGAACCCTGGGAGGATCTGGCAGAGTACGTGCTCGCACCGTTTGCTCCGGAGGAGGAGGCGCAGGTGGCGGCCATGGTGGGACGAGCTGCCGACTGCGTGGAGGCGGCCCTCTTCTCCGGCATTGCCCGCGCCGCCTCCCGCTTCAACGCCGGCGAGTGAGGGAGGGGCCGCCTCAGGCTCACCATCGCCTCCGCCACTGGGCCCGGGAGGCGGTGCTGCGGCTCCACTGTTTCCCCTGCCCCCCAAAGCCGGCCCCCGAGGAACGAAGCAATAAGGCGAGCGAATGCCTGTCAATCCCTTCACAAACTCGCGGGTTTGGGAAGACCGGCGGTCGCCCCAGCCGTCGCTGGGAGGGGAGCGCGCCGGGGGGACGGCGGGGTGCTCGTTGGCGGGAACGCTGCTACGCTCGTGCCAGCGCCAACTGCAGCGGCGCAGGCGGAAGGAGGGTTCATGGTACAGGCCGGCTTCTTGGGGGTTCTCCTGGTGCTCTTGGCGGGCGCCGAGGCGCCACGCCCCGTGGTGGAGGTGACGAACTTTTCCCGGACCTCCACCTACGGCGAGGTGGTGGACTTTGTCCAGGCGGTGGCGCGCGGGTCGGAGGTGGTGGCGGTGACGACGTTGGCGACCTCCGCCGAGGGGCGGCCCGTCCCCCTGGTCATCCTTTCCCAGGAGCGGGTGCGGACGCCGGAGGAACGGCGGGCCACGGGGAAACCCGCCGTGCTCGTCATGGCCAACATCCACGCCGGGGAGGTGGAGGGCAAGGAAGCGTGCCAGATGCTGATCCGCGACGTGGCACTGGGGCCCCTGGGCTACCTGCTGGAGCACCAGGTCGTGCTCGTGGTGCCCATCTTCAACGCTGACGGCAACGACAAGTTTGGCGCCAACCGCCACGACAACGGTCCCGAGTTGGCCGGCGTGCGGCACAACGGCCAGTTCCTCGACTTGAACCGCGACTACACCAAGCTGGAGTCCCCCGAGGTGCGCGGCCTCGTGCACCTGTTCACGAGCTGGGATCCGGTGGTGGTGGTGGATATGCACACCACCAACGGTTCCTACCACCGGGAGCCGGTGTCCTACACCACCGGCATCAACCCCAACGGCGCCAGGGCTCTCTCCGACTACATGTGGGGCACCTTCTTCCCGAAAGTGGCCTCGGCACTGGAGCGCGAGGGATGGAGCAGCGTGCCCTACGGAAACTTTGCCGATCCGCTGGAGCCGAGCACGGGCTGGGAGAACGACGCGGTGGAGGTGCGGTACGGGAGCAACTACGTGGCCCTGCGGAACCGGCTGGCGATCCTCGACGAGAACTACGCCTACGCTGACTTCAAGACCCGGGTGCTGGCCTCCTACGCTTTCGTGCGCGAGATCCTCCACTTCACCAACGAGCGGGCGACGGAGCTGGCCGCCCTGGTGCAGCGGGTGGACGGCGAGACGCGTGACGGCTACCGGGGGGAGCGGTTTGTCAGCTCCTGGCAGCTGGAACCGTTGATGGAGGTGACGGTTCGCTCCTTCGAGTTCGAGAAGAAGCCCACCACCCCGGAGGAGCGGGCGCGCTTGCCGTGGCTCGGTCCGTTCCGGCTCGAGCCCACCTCGACCCAGCGGGACTACCGCCTCCCCTACCTGGCGCGGGCGACCCCCACCACCACGGTGCCGTTGCCCGCCGGCTACCTCCTCCTGCCCGGCTTTCGGGAAGCGGTGGAGGTGTTGCTCGCCCACGGTGTGGGGGTGGAGCGGCTGGGCGAGCCGTTCTCGGGGCGGGTGGAGCGGTTGGCCATGGAGGCCGTGGAAACAGCGCGCAACATCGTGCAGGGGCACGTGGCGGTGACGGTGAAGGGGGAATGGGTGGCGGCGGAGGAGCAGGTGCCGGCCGGCTCGCTGTTCGTGGACCTGCGCCAACCCCTGGCCCGCCTCGTGCCAGTGCTCCTGGAGCCCAGCTCCAGCGACGGCCTGGCCAGCTGGGGGTTCTTCAACCGGGCACTGGTGCGACAGTGGTCGCGCGAGCCGGGCATTTACCCGGTGCTGCGGGTCTCCTCAAGGCCCGCCGTGGCCATGGAGGTGCTCCAGGGCGTGGAGCGCTGAGGCCTCGTCCCCGCCTGGGGGCAGCTACACAAAGAAGCGGTAGTTAAGCTTGATGGCCACCTCGCGAACGCGCGAGGGGGAAGAGGTGTCGCTCTCCTCCCGGCGCTCGTTGAAGACCAGGAAGAGGTCCGAGTCGCGGGGGAGGATCCAGCGCAGGCGCAGGTTGAGGACGGTGGCGCCGGTGGAGGAGTTGTACTGCCCGTAGGCGGAGGCGGAGAGGTTGGCACTGTGGGCGTAGGTGATTCGCACCCCCCACAGCTGCCAGTCGAGACCACCGTGGTCCGTGTCCACGCGGTAGCTGGCGTAGGAAGCTTCGGCGCGCAGGTGGCGGCCGAGGGCCAGCCACGTGTCGGTGCCGAGCTGACGTCGCTTGCCATCGTAAAAGCCGCCCTGCACGGCCTCGGCATCCATGCCCCAGCGGCGGGATTCGTCGGCGCGGTACTCCACAGCCGTGGTGACGAACTCATAGTCCCCGCACGGGAAGGTCACATCCTCATCCAGTTCGAAGGGTTCGAAGAGCCGTTCGAAGCTGCGCCTGCGGGAGATCTCCAGAAAGTCGCCGTTGTCCAGTTCGATCTCGCAGAAGAGCCGGTTGTCGCTGCTCTCCAGCACCCCCTGAACGAGGGAGTCCCACCAGGTGTTGGCGGTACGCAGGGAAACGCGCCGCACCCCGAACCGACCCGGCCGGAAGGAGTAGCGCAACAGCGCTTCGCGCCGGCGGTAACCGTCCCGCTGCACGAACCCCAGGTCGGGTGCAAAGCCCTCGTCCACCCGGGAGAGACCGAGCAACAGCCCCCAGGGGTCGGTGGTGAGGTCGAGGGCGGCGTTGTAGGCAGTGGTGTCTTCCGAGTCGCTTGCCGCGACGCGGAGCGCATCGGTCCGCAGGGCCAGGGTGGGCGTGAGGAACCACTCGGCGTCGAACCCCGCCGTGGTGGAGTGGAACTCGCCGCGGCGCGAGTCGGTGACGATGCCCCCCACGTACGAGCGGTTGCCCAGATCGTGGCGCAGGCGCGCCACGTGGTACCAGGCTGCCTCCACCCCCAGATCCTCCACCGCAGCGGTGCGGACCGACAGCACCCCCACGTCGTCCCGGCCCACCTTGCCGGTGGCGCGCAGCCCTGCGACGATGGGTACCGTGACCCCCTCGTACAGCCCGATGCGGCGGCTGAAGAACGGGGTGAGGGTAGGGGACCAGCCGCCGCCGAAGTGGCCGAAGGAGAAGAGGTCGGCGTTTTCTAAGAAGAAGTCGCGCTTTTCCGGGTAGAACAGGGAAAACCGCGTGAGGTTCACCTGCTCCTCGTCGCTCTCCACCTGGGCAAAGTCGGTGTTGTAGGTGGCGTCCAGGGTCAGGTCCGAGGTGAGGGAGTACTTGGCGTTCAACCCGAACTCGGAAAGGGTCCCGTCGGGGGTGTCGGCGGCGGCGGCTCCAGTCGCATCGGTGCGGCCGGCGAGGAGGTACGGGATCAGTTGCAGGTTGCGCTGCCGCCTGCCGAACTCCAGTCCCGCCAGGGTGGCCGCGTAGTTCAAGCTGCTGATGTCGTACGGCGGGGGGGGCGGCGAGAGGTAGCTCACCTCCTGGGTGCGGCGGACCACCCGGGCCACGTTGAACCCCCACTCGCTGCGGCGGGTGTCGTAGCGGAGGACGCGCAGGGGGATGCGGAACTCTGCCTGCCACCCCGCTGGCGTGCGGGCGGTGGCCACGTCCCACACCTCGTTCCAGCTCCAGGTGTAGCGACGCCAGCCGTGCACCAGCGCTTCTTCCTTGGCCCCGAGCGGGTTGACCACGAACACGGTGCCACGGACCTGGTCCTGGTAGGTGTCGAAGACGAGGGCCACGTGGTCGTCGTCCATGGGTCCGTCGCGGTGGCGCAACTTGTTGGCGCGGATGGCCTCGGGCTGGCTGTCGTGGCAGCGCACCGCCACGTACACCGCGTCGGCATCGAAGAGCACGGCCACGCTCGTGGCTTCTCGAGCCGGCTTGCCAAACTCGGGCACGCTCTGGAGGAACCCAGTCGCCCACGTAGCCGCCGCCCAGGCCGGTTCCTCCAGGTTGCCGTCGACGCGGATCTCCAGGCCCGGCCCGAGCCGATGGGCCTCCAGCGTTGGCGCCGCGGTTGGCGCCGCGGCCGCGGACACCGCGGCCAGGGCTGCCACAAACCCAATGGGGAGCGATGCAGAATGCCGATAGGGCACGCCTTCTCGACCTGCAATCGGCTCGCCCGGCGGGGGCGAACCGATTCCGGCGCATTGTAGGGGATGAGTGTGTGGGCGCCAACGCTCCGTGGCCAGGGGGCCGTGCGGTACACTGGCAATCAGCTAGCCGGAAGCTCGCGACCCACCTGCCGAGGGGGCGGCCGGCGAAGGGTGGTAGACACCCGGCGAGGGGGTGCTATGTACAGAAAAATCGAAGACTTCCGCGAAGACTTGGGGTACGAGCGAGAGGCCACGGGGAAGGTGCTAGCGGTTGTTACCGATGCGGCGCTGGGGCAGAGGGTGAGCGCCGATGGCCGCACCCTGGGTCAGATTGCCTGGCACATCGTGGGCACGCTCCACGAGATGCCGGGCGAGGCTGGGTTGACGGTGGAGGCGGCGGCAGCGCCGGCGGCCATGCCGAAGACCGCGGCAGAGGTTGCAGCCGCCTACCGGCAGGCTGCTGAGGCTGTGGAGGCGGCGGTGGTCCGGCAGTGGGACGACGCGGCGCTGGCCGAGGAGGTCACGGTGTACGGCGAGCGCTGGAAGCGGGGCAAGGTGCTCGCGGCGCTCATCAAGCACGAGGCGCACCACCGCGGCCAGATCACCGTGTTGCTGCGGCAGGCGGGTCTGGCCGTGCCTGGCGTGTACGGCCCTGCCAAGGAGGAGTGGGCGGCCTTCGGCATGCCCGCCCCCGAGTAAGGTTTGCGGCAGTCGGCTCGTGGCCAGCCTTCAAGCTTACGGGGAGAAGAGGAACTCCAGGATGTCGCCGTCCTGCACCTCGTAGTCCCGCCCCACCGTGTGGACGAGCCCCCGCTCGGCCAGCTCGTGGGGGGAACGGTGGGCCAGGAGATCGGCAAAGTGCACCACCCGGGCGCGGATGAAGCCGCGTTCCATGTCGCTGTGGACCTTCCCCGCGGCCTGCGGCGCTTTCGTGCCGCGGCGGATCTCCCACGCTTGGAGCTTGCGGTTCGCCACTGTGAAGAAGGTGACGAGGCCCAGGAGGCGATAGGCGGCCTGCACGAGGGCGTCGAGGCCACTGGTGCTCCAGCCCAGCTCGGCCATGAACACCGCTCGCTCCTCGCCTTCGAGCTGGCGCAGCTCCCACTCCAGCTTGGCCGCCAACGCCACCGCATCGCAGCCGGGCTCGAGCGCCCGGAGCCGCTCGATCCACCGGGTCCGTTCGGCCTCGTCGGCGGTCTCGTCCACGTTGGCGACGAAGAGAACCGGTTTGCCGGTGAGGAGGCCGAGGGCACGGGCGGCGCTGGCCTCCTGCTCCTCGCGAATCCCCACCCGCAGCGGCACCCCGCGGCGGAGGAGTTCGCGCCAGGAGAGGAGGCGCTCCCGTTCCTCGGCGTGCTCCCGCGGGTGGGTCGCCCACTCGTGTTGGCGGCGTGCGACGAGGCGGTCGAGGATCTCCAGGTCGGCAAGGAGCAGCTCGGTGCCCACCACTTCAGCGTCGCGTTCGGGGTCGATATCGGAGTCGACATGAGCCACCTGGGGATCGGCAAAACAGCGGAGGACGTGGGCAACGGCGTCCACCGTCCGGATCTCGGCGAGGAACTGGTTACCGAGTCCTTCGCCGCTGGCCGCGCCCTGCACGAGGCCGGCAATATCGATGAACTGGATGGTGCAGGGGGTGACCGTTTCGGGCTGGTAGAAGTGGGTGAGCTGGTCCAGGCGGGGATCGGGGACCGGCACCACCCCCACGTTGGGTTCAATGGTGGTGAAGGGGTAATTGGAAACGGCCGCGTGCCCAGCGGTGAGGGCGTTGAAGAGGGTGGACTTGCCGACGTTGGGCAGGCCGACGATGCCGACCCGGAGCATGGTGCCATTGTAGGGGAGAGCACCGCCAGGTGCTCGGTGGCGGAGGAACGACCCTTGTGGGGTAGACTCGGCTATGCGCTGGGTGTGGCGCGCGCTGCTGCTGGCGGTTGGGATTGGGGGGTGGGCGCGGTCAGGGCTTGCGGCCGGGCCGGAGCCCCAGCTTACCCCTGGCGCTCCCGCCGACGCGGTTTCCATCCTGCTGAAAACAAAGAAGGTGTACCAGTCCTGCCGGAGCTACCGGGACAGCGGCGAGGTGCAGACGCGGGGGTTCGTGGAGGGCGGGAGCTTTGCCTCCACGGTGCGCTTTGCCACCGCCTTCGTGCGTCCCGGCGCGCTTCGCTTCGAGTTCACCGTTACCGGCTTTGGCGAGCGGGCGGAGCGATGGGTGATGGCGTGGGACGGGTCACGGGTGCTGGCCCTCACCCCAACTTCCGAGGTGCGAGTCTCTCCGACGCTCGGGGAAGCGCTGGACGGTGCCTCTGGCATTACGGCCGGAGCATCGCTGCGGGTGCCGGGGATGCTGCTCCCGCGGGTGGTGGGTGGTGGTGCGCTGCTGGTGAGCCCCGAGCGGCTCGAGGACGAGCTGGAGGCAGGCCGGTGGTGTTACAAGCTCCGCGGCCAGACCCGCGCCACACCCTACGAGCGCAGCTCTGGCTCCGTCACGGTACGGGTGGAGGAGGAGCGGGTCACCCTCTGGATCGACCGGGAAAGTTGCCTGCTGCGCAAGGTGGAGGAGGAGGCGAAACTCTCCACCTACCGGTCGGTGATCACGACCACCTATACGCCCGAGCTAGACGTAGAGATCCCCGCGGGGGAGCTTGCCCTCCCGCCGCTCGCCCCACCCCAGTAGGCACACCGACCGAGTGGCCAGGTGGTGCCCCCGCAGATGCCGGGGTGCGACGGCGGCGATGGCGCTGGCGGCCAACCGCCCTGCGGCCGGCCAACTCGGCTGCGTCTCGATGCGGCCGGCAAGGGGAGCGCGGCGCTGGTGCTCGTTGGGATGGTTGTCGAGAGGGATCACCTGGTAGCGGACGTGACGTACCAGCGCAGCAGGTCGCCAGAGAAGATGCCGTTGGGGATTGCCTCGCACGTGTACCAGCACCGCTTGCACTGGCGCACGACCTGGCGCAGCCGTGCCGCTTCGGGCCCGAACCAGACCGGCCGGAAACCGCTCCTGGCAGCGTTGCCGACCACCGACAGGTTGGAGCGGCACACCGTCACGTCGCCGTTCGGCATGAGACGCACGTGGTCGGTGAGCGCCACACAGGGGGGGTCGGGTGCGCGGCGGCCCCGCACGAGGCGGTTCCTGATCCCTTCGATGTAGTAGCGGCGTGCCAATCGCTCGCTTGAGGAGTAGCCGTGGATGCGGCCGGAGAGGATGCTGTCAAGGTGCCGCGGTGTGGGCCCGCTGGGAAGGAAAACCCTCGTGTGGCCCCGCGGCCAGCTCCGAGAGCAGAAAAACGAGACGGCGGGGAGGTGCCCCTCCCCGCCGGAACTGCCGCTGGCACTGCTCACCGCCGCCCGCGCTGGGTGCCGGTCACAGGCAGGCCGGTGGCCGGGTCGCGGAAGACCAGGGTGAGACCGCTCGCCACGTCGGTGACGGTGAGAGCGATCCACACCTGGGTCCCGTCGATCTCCACGGGTGCCGCCACCACGTCCAGGGCCGTGCCCAGGGCCGGTGCAAAGCCCGCCGTGACCAGGACGGAGGCTGGCGAGAGGAGCACGGTCACCTCACCCGCCGAGGTGGTGAGGGTGACGGAGGCGGGGCCGTCCCCACTGGCAGCCACGAAGTCCGCAACCGTTCCCGAGAGGGTCGTGGTGCGGGCCAGATCGGGCACCAGGTGGTTGCAGGAGCCCATCCCTGCGCCACCGTTGCCGCTGTTCCCGCTGGGGCCGCGGCCGCCCGCCTCGCCGTTGCCGTTGCCGCCAGAGTTCCCGTTCCCTCCTCCCTGACTCCCCTGACCGTTGCCACCTTGCCCGCTCGCCCCTGCGCCGGCTTGCTGCTGGGTCCACAAGGGTAGGCCGTTCGTGTCGCGCAGCACCAGGGTGACCCCCTGGGTGGTATTGACTACCGTGACCACGGCCATCCCGGTTTCGCAGACGGTGCACGCGTAGGCGGTGACGGTCACCAGGTCACCGGGCGCGGCGACGAACCCCTCTTGGCTGAGGTACCAGAAGGGGCCGAGGATGAAGGTGGAGAGGCTGCCGGCGGCGTCAGCCACCAGGAGCGACGGCATCCCCTCCCCGAGGCCGGCGACGAACTCCTGCACGGTTCCATCCACCACCACGACGGTGGCCGGGTCGATGAGCGGCCCGGATCCGTTTCGCGAGCCCACTCGACTCCGTTGGGCCAGGGTTGGGCTGGCCAGTGCAAGCGCCAGGGTTACGATAACGACCAGCTTGGAGTTTTTCATGTTACCCCCCTTTCTTGATGCCGCCCTCGGGCGGCTCGTACGGTCATGACTCAAAACCCGTGCCAGCTTCGGATCGCTCAGCAAGATCTTGTATGTGAATAACTTGTTATTCTTGTCCGGAGGCGGAGGGGTTTTCCCTGGGGTGAGGTGACTCGGGGGTGGGTCGGACGGGGCCAGCGGGTGGGTCGAATCGACCCCTCACCCGCCCCCTCCCCCTCGTTTTCCTCGCGGGGGTGAAGCGGTTGGAGACTTGGGCCCGGAACCGGATGCCGCGTGCAGGCTTCTCGGCGATCCTTCTCCTGCGCGGACGTCAATCCCTCCCCGCCATCGCTCCTCGGTGAGGCCGGGCGGGAGGGGGTGACGCTGGGGGGTTTCTCGCGGCCCGTAACGACACACTTCGCCCGCGCCCACGCGGGTGGTGGGGAAGGCAGGGTTGGTGGGGCGAACTTCCACGGCACCTTCGAAGACGGCGAGCGTCGCGGCGCCGTCGGCCTGTACCTCGACGGCGTACCGGGTCCCTCGCACGCCCAGGAGGGCCCCGGGCGTGGCCACGATCCGTTCGTCGGTGCCGCTCAGCGCATCGAAGAAGGCCTTCAGGCGGCCGCGCTCAACCAGCAGGAGGACACCAGGCTCGGGTCCACCCAGTTGAACGCGAGTTGCAGGCAGGATCTCGAAGCGGGCCGCCTGGGCGGGCGTTTCGATCAGGGCGCGCCCGAACCACCCGGTTCGTACCTCGTCGCCGGGGTGACCGATGTCACCCACCGTGGCCCGACGCTGGGCGGTAGCGTGGGTAATGATCACCGTGCTCTTGACCACTGCAAACCGGTAGGTGAGGGGGGCTCCCCCACCGAGTACGAGCAGCGCCACGGCGAGGGGAAGGGTGCTCGTTCTCACAGTCCTGCACCTCCACCCTGTTTGCCATCAAGATCGATGCCAAGTCGGCGCAGTTTTCGGACCAGCGTCTTGCGCTCGATACCGAGGATGCGTGCAGCGGCGCTCCGGTTTCCACCCGTGGCCGCCAGGACGCGGAGGATGTGATCCCGTTCGGCTTCGTCGAGGCTCGCGAGGGCGGGAGCGGGAGGGGGAGAGGGGGTCGGAGAAGGTGCCCCCTCTCGAGCCGCAGAAGCCACGGGGGCAATTGGTGGCAGCGCAGTAGTATCGCGCAGGCCACCGGTATCGATGATGAGTCGGCGCACCGTCTGTTCCAGTTCCCGTACGTTGCCTGGCCAGGGGCGGGCGGCCAGCGCGGCCAGCATTTCTTCGCTGGCCGGGGCGGTGGCGATTCCCAGCTCGGCTTCTGCCCGTCGGCGGAAGTGCTCGACCAGCACCGGCAAATCGGTGAGGCGATCGCGGAGCGGCGGCAGACGGATCTCGTAGCCAGCCAGTCGGTAGTAGAGATCTTGTCGAAAGGTGCCAGCGGCCACCAGGGCAGGCAGGTCTCGATGCGTGGCGGCCACGATCCGCACGCGCACCGGTTCACCCACGTCGGCACCCACCGGTCGGATGATTCCGTCCTGGAGAAAGCGGAGCAGCTTCACCTGGAACGCTGGCGAGACGTCTCCTATCTCGTCCAGGAACGCCGTTCCGCCGTTGGCTTGAGCGAGGGCGCCGCGGCGGGGACGGTGCGCATCGGTAAAGGCACCCTTGGTGTGACCAAGGAGCTCACTCTCCAGCAACGTGTCGGGGATTGCGCCGCAGTTCACAGCGACGAAGGAACCGGTCGGATTGCTGCCAAACCGGTGCAAAGCGCGGGCCACCAGCTCCTTCCCCGTCCCGGTTTCCCCCACCACCAGCACGGGCACGGGCAGCGGGGCGACCTTTGCCACCGCCTTGTACACCTCCACAATGGCGGGGTGAAAGCCCACGATCATGGTTTCGGGGCCTTCTTCGGGGGCCGGGGTAGCAGGGGGGGCGGGACGCAGTGCGGCGGCCACGCGGGCGAGCAGGACGCCGACATCAAAAGGCTTGGCGAGGTAGTCAAAGGCGCCGATCTGTCGTGCCAACGCCGCGGTCTCCACCGTGCCGCGTGCCGTCATGACGAGGAACTTGGGCGGGACTGGGAGTCGCCTGAGTTCGGCCAAAAACTCCAGTCCGTTTTCCCCCGGCAGGTAGATGTCGCAGAGGACCAGGTCGAAGCTCCCGACCCGCGCGGCAGCGCGAGCTGCGGCAACGCTCTCGGCACGGGTGACCACGTGCCCGGCCGACTCCAGTGCCATGGCCGCCATCTCGCGAATTCCGGTGTCGTCATCGACGACCAGGATCCTCGCCACGCGTTCTCCCCTCCGCCAGCGGGAGGGTCACCGTGAAGGTGCTGCCCTCCCCCTGCCGACTCGTCACTCCCACCCACCCGCCATGCCACGTTACCACCTCGCGGACCAGGGCGAGACCGAGGCCCATGCCCTCGCGCCCCTTGGCCGACGAGCCTCGGAAGAAACGGCCAAAGATGGCCTCCTGTTCGCCAGGCGGGATGCCAACGCCGTGATCCCGCACCGCGAGGATGGCCTGCCTCCCCTCGGAGGTTGCCCGCACCACCACTTCGCTGTCCGGGGGCGAGAACTTGAAGGCGTTGCCGATGAGGTTGTCGAAAACTGCCTCGAGGAGCCTGGGATCGCCCATGACTTCGAGACCCGGGGTGAGTTCCAGCTGGATGCGGCGCCCGTATCCGCTCGCCAACGTGGCAACGCGAGACTCGACCAGGAGGGACAGATCGACGCGCTGCGCGTGCTTCTCGAAGGGGTGCTGGGCTAGCCGCTCGAGTTCGGTCAGGCGCTCGATCATCGCCCCCAGTCGGTCGGCTTCGTGGACCAGGAGTTGGGCGGCCCGCCGCCGCTCCTCCGGCGAGAGTTCCAGGTCTCGGACCATTTGCGCCAGGCCGCGCACGGAGGTGAGTGGGGTTTTTAGTTCGTGGGCCAGGACCCCAGCGGACATTTCACTGGCAACGCGTCGCCGCGCTGCCTCCAGCGCCAAGGCTTCGGCCAGCTCCAGTTGTCCGGCGAGGCTGCGCTCGGTGTCCGGAACGCCCCTGCCGAGCGCAGCACCGAGGAGGCCGAGGGTCCTTTCGGCAACCTGCCCGGCGCGCAGACCTGTGCGGAGTTGGACGCTGCCCACCAGGAGGAGGGCCGTCGCGGTGAGCGTGATGGCGGGGACGAGGGTGCCAGCGAGGTGGAGTGCCAAGAGCGCGCCCAGCGTCGGCGAGAGGACGAGGGCGACATCGGTGCAGACGCGGAGCCACCCACCGAGACGGAAAGCTGCCATCGCTGCCAGTGTCAGGAGCAGGGCTAGGAGGCCAGCGAGGAGCGGCGGCAGGGGATGGAGGATATCGCCCACGAGCAGCGATTCGGTGGCCGCGGCGTGCACCAGCACGCCCGGATCGGGAGCGGGACCTCGCGTCACCGGCGTCACCACGCGGTCCCCGATTCCGAGGCCGCTCACCCCGATGAATACCACCCGCCCCGTCAAGGTGGGGTGGGCTTTCCCCGCCAAGAGTTCGGCCGCACCGATGCGGGGGATTGTGTCAGGAGGCGAACGGAAAGCAGGAACCAGTGCCACCCCCACCGAAACGGGCAGGGATGGCTCCACCAATCGAGCCGCGACAAGCGCCAGCGCGGGGACGGCCAATCCCTCCGCCTGTTTGGTGGAGGCCAGGCGTCGGGCCACCCCGTCATGGTCGAGCTCCACGGCACCGTGGCCGACAGTGGCGGCAGACCGGAGCGAGGGTGCGGGCAGAAGCCAGCGCGATGGTTCCTCGGACAGGGTGCACACGAGGGCGGCTGGTCCCGCGGCAAGGGCGGTTTGCAGCACATCGTCGCCACCTGCCGGTTCGACGAGGAGGATGTCCAGTACGAGGGCCGCAGCGCCCGCTGCACGGGTCCTCTGGACCAGTTCCGCGAGGCGACCCCGAGACCACGGCCAGCGACCCAGCGCAGCGAGGGCTCTTTCGTCGATCAGAACAGCGGCAACGCGGGTGGCAGCTCGCCGGGGCAAACTCTTCTGCAGGAGGTCGGCGAGCGGGAGCTCCAGGGGACGGAGCGTCCCGGCCGCCGTCACCCAGACGACTCCACCTGCCATTGCCACGGCGCCAACCCAGCGTGCACGAAACAGCCCCTGGCCCACCGCCCAAGCATACCCGTCGTCTCGCCCTCCCGTGCCGGTTGCCACCTCGGTCCGCGGTGGGTCTTGGCATGGGGTGGAGAGCTTGACGGTGCACCGGGCAGTGAGTACGGTAGGGGTCCATCTCCTTCCCCTGCGGTAGCGGAGGGGGGCAGCAGCACGCGCTTTCTCTCCCGGAGGATGGGAAGGAAAAGGGGGACAGGATGCGCGGACATCAGCACGGTGTGGCGTTTTCCCTTTCACTTTGCCGTGGCCTCCTATCACGAGCGCTGCCGTTCGTGGGACTGCTGGTCTTGGCAGGTTCGGCCCGGGGAGAGCTGACACCCCAGGGGGCTGGGCAGGCTCTGGTCACGCTGGAGCGGGGCTGGGTGGAAAATCAGGGGCAATGGGCCAAGCAGGCCGCCTTTTCGGCACCCGGCTACTTTGGCACCACCTGGGTCACCAGGGAAGGCGAATTGCGCCACGTGGCGAGCAAGCGGGAAGAGTGCGAACAGCAAACCCCCGAACCCGGGGAGCCGCTGGTGGCTGTCAAGCGCTTGCCCAAGCCTTGCCCTGTGCAAAGCTGGGTGCTCTCTGAGCGCTGGGTGGGGGGCGAGGTGAAAGGCATCCGTGGCGAAGAGGAGCTCGAAACCCAGGTGAGCTACTTCCTCGGCAACGATCCTGCCAAGCACCGCTCGGGGCTTGCCAGCTACCGCTACGTGTCGCTCGGTGAAGTTTGGCCTGGCGTGGAAGTCAAGCTCAAGGCGAGCCAAAAGACCGTGGAAAAGCTTTTCTTCGTGCGTCCTCGAGCAAACCTCGCGAAGGTGCGGGTGGAGCTTCGCGGAGCCGAGCAGGTGCGGCTTTCCCAGGAAGGGG
>Ga0068707_1001844_pt1 | contig 14885 bp, 8 predicted proteins | sample YNPNPMetaG_FD_66600 | JGI IMG/M metagenome (GOLD analysis project Ga0068707, IMG submission 66600) | Anoxygenic and chlorotrophic microbial mat microbial communities from Yellowstone National Park, USA - YNP NP MetaG | ecosystem: Environmental > Aquatic > Thermal springs > Hot (42-90C) >...
CTCAGCAGCCAGGTCCACCACCACGGCCTCCAGCTCCGACCGGTACGAAATCTCCTCCATCTTCTGCCGCGCCCGATCCATCCCCTCAGCCGCCTCCTCAAACCTCTCCTGCCGCGCCTTCTCTTCGGCCTCCGCCAGCTCCAGGCGCACCTCCACCTCCGCCGGCAGGCTCCGCAGACAGGAGGCCATCCGACCCTCAGGCAGACCGGCCAGGGCGGTCTGGAACTCCCCCTTCCCTGCGGCCCATCTCCCTTCCTCCATCCTCTCCACCGCCGAAATCAGGACCCCCATCCGGCCCCGCATTGCAACGCCTGTCCCCTCTGCAAGGCTGGCCTGCGCCGCCTCAACCAGGCAGCGCCACCGCGCCACCCGCAACCGACCCTCCGCCTCCCCCTCCAGCTCATCCCGGGCCTGGGCCAGGGGCCCCTCGGCGCCCCGATAGAGACCCAACCTCAGGTCCTCCTTGACCTGCTGGATCGCCGCTTCCCCCCGTCTCCCATAGGACTCCTGGGCCTCCTGCCAAGGCCCCTTCGCCTCCGCCTCCCCCTTACGCCAGGCCAGGTCCAGCCGGAGAAGCGCCCCATGCAGCCTCTCCCATCGCTCCGCCCCCTGACTCCCCCTGACCTCCTCCAGCAACCGCTGCCCCTCTTCCAGAAGCCCCTCCCCTGTCCGCCGATACAGCCCCTGCAACCCCTCGACCCGCTTCAACAACTCCGCCGCAGCGGGCCGCCTCTGCCGGTTGACCCGCAAACAGGCCTCCAGTAACTCCTGCCAGCCCAGGCTCAACTCCCCCCACTCGGAATGCCTGGCCCACTCCCCTGGCTGCGGCGGCACCTCCAACAGCAACGCATACCACATCTCCCCAAATTTGTAGATGTCCTCCGCCGCCCGCTCCCTCTCCCCCACCACATTCCAATCCAGCACCACCAGCCGCTGCTCCCCCTCATCCCAGCGCAGGTCCCCCACCTTCCGGTCTGACTGGCCGATCCCTACCCTGGTGTGCAGCAGCTCGAGAAGCCAGACATACTGCCGGGCCGGCTCGATCAGCCCTTCCTGTCGTTCGGCCAACCCCTTCTCCTTCACCCAGGCAGCCAGGGAGGGAGCCTCCACCCATTCCATCACCAGGGCATTCTCCCCCGCCTCCTCGATGAAGGAGGGCACCGGCGGCTTCCCCTCCCCTGCCGGCCAGGGCCCCCCCTGCCCCAGAATGCGCTCAATGGTCTCACGCTCGGTGTTGAACTGCCGGCGCAGGTCGGGGTGCAGGGCCGGATGGGCAATCTTGACCGCCACCCGCTTCCCATCCTCTCCCTCGGCCCGCCACACGCTGGCAATGGCCCCTCCCCCCAGCCGTTCCTGCAGGGTATAGATTTTGCCGCTGTGGGTCCGGATCGTTTTTTCGTTTGACATCTGTCTTCCTCCTCACAAACAGGCTTGATATCAGACTCCGCCCAACGACAGAGTCCGCCGCCCTCCCATGGCGATCAGGATCTGGCGGCCGATCTCCTCCTCCAGAGGCTCCATCTCCTCCTGGAGCATCAGACTGAAAAGTTCCAACAGGTCCACCATCTGGCGCGCTTCGGGCCGGGGCAGTTCCTTTCGCCATTCCTGGGCCTCGGTGCGCAGGCGATCGATCCCCTCGGCCAACCAGTCCATCTGGGCAGCAGCCAGGATCGCCCTCTCCCGCTCCCTGCCGGAAAGGGTGTGGATCAGGCGTCGGCGATGATCGGGGAGGGACTGGCCGGCAGTCCCTCCCTCTACTCGCCGCCGGGCATCCTGCTGCGCCCTCTCTTCGACCGTTTGCTTAAGCCGTTGATACTCGATGGGGTGGCGGTACTGGTCAGGGCGCTCCTGGTCCTGCCCCTTGAAAGTAAAAGTGGTCAACGCCTCCAGGAATGAACCACGGCGCCCCTCCGGCGTCAGCAACCAGCGATCTGGCGGCAAGGTCAAAATCCAGGCGGTCTCTCCCTCTTTCTGGGACCGGAGCACCTCCCGGGCAATCAGCCCGTGCAGGCAGGCCAGCAGGAAAAGTCGCATGCGGTCAAGGTGTTCCAGTTGAGCCACTATCTCCGGGGCCAGGAAACGGCGTGGCCGGAGGCGGTCTTCATACCGGCTGGCATTGACCTCGGCAGGGAAAATGTGCAGGAAACGGCGATCCAGGTCGCGGATCTGGAGCTCTTGATGATAGGACCAGTACTCATCCTGGGCCTGAGCATACTCCTTTACAGCGTCGAGTGGGATAAGCTCTTCGATATAGATCAGGTTGCAGTGAAAGGGATCGTCGGTGTGGACGGGAGAAGCGAAGCGAGAAGCCTGACCTTGCGGGTCCACAACCTGGCCGGCCAGGCGGGCCAGATGTTGTAACCAGGAATTGAGATAGTCCTGCTCGCCGGGTGTGCGGGGTTGGGCTATGCACAGATAGTTGGCCCGCCACGGATTGGCCGCGTCATGGCTTAACGTCACACCCCCCTGCCGGCCAAGCCGCCGGGCCAGATCGGCGGGGTCACGATGGTAGTGAACCAGATAGCTCAGCACCGACTCGACCTCCAGGGCGCCATCAAACACCGGCCGGCACAAAGCCAGAAAGGCCCCTTCATCAGTCGGGTCCAGCGGTTGCAGCGGGCCACCTGCCGGATCGCGCCACCCCAGATGCAAGTCCTGGTCCAGGTCCCAATCGAATCGGGCCAGCAGGTCCCCAACCGCGTCCGGCCGGATATAAAATTGATACCGGTCCTTCTCAAAGATGTCATCAGAAATCGTCCAACGGACCGCGATCTTTTGCCGGTTTTCACGCTCTGTATTGAGCCGCCGTTGCCGGTCTTGTAAACGCCTGTAGAGGCTCTCCGGTCCCCAGGCCAGCGCCCGGCCCCAGGAGGCCACCTGGTCCCTCAAGCGCCGGACATGGTCCCGGGCCTGCTCCACCAGTTTGACTCCGGCCTGGTCAACGAGCTCTTTTCGTCGCATCTCTACCCGCTTTTGTTCCTGGTCCAGATATTCTTTCTGGGCGCGGGCCAACCTGCGCCGGGCCCAGGGGCGGCGTCCGTCCACAAGCCGGGTCATTTCCTTGAAGCGGTGCCAGGCCAGGTCCTGAGCGGATGACCACTGTCGCGGTTGGATCGCCTGAGCCCTCTGGGCATCCCTGAGCACCTGGCAGGCGCGGTCGAGGTGGTCGGCCAGGCCCGACAGAAAGTCATGGGCATAGCCCAATTTGCCTCCCTTTCTCCGTCGAGCATCACCACCCTGGCCATTGAGCAGAGTCAGCAGATACCAGGTCAGAGCCAGTTCAAAACGCTGGATCTGGATCTGAATCTGTTCATCCAATCGCTGCTCCCAGCGGCCGCCCTGAAAGCGGCCGTCACGTCCCTCGACCCCCAGCCAGGTCTCTTTGAATTCCCGCACCTGGCGGTCAATTCGGGCCACGCTCTCGGCCAGCGATTCGCCCCGGGTCCGGTCGCAAGTCAGGATCCGATCGCTCAGGCAAGGGGCAAAAGCATCCTCCCCCTGGAGTTCAAGAGCCTGGAGCCAGGCAGCGGTCTCCCACCGGACCGGCGGAGGGTCGGTCAGGCAGGATAGCCAGGGAGGGAGCTCTATATGCTGCTGCGGGTCCCGTGGATGGGGGACCCAGCTGAGTTTCAAAAAGTCAGGGAATTCGTCGCGGCCGCGACGGCCTGGCCGTTCCTGATTGGCATCGGGGGGCAGATCAACCGGCTGGCCCCCCTTGAAGCCGAGCAGGAGGTCCAACACCTCCAGGGCCAGGCGCAGGCTCCAGCTCTGGATCAGGTCCTGGATAGGCAAGGCGATGGTATAAGCACCCACGGCCCCTACGGTTCCCCCGTCAGGGGGCAGGAGGCCATCCTTCCTGCGATGGTCAAGCTCACTCTGCAAATTTTTCCTGTGTTCTCTGATCGGCTGCCCTGCCTTCTGATCTATCAAGGTGCAGAGGATATCGGCCAGGCAAGGAGCCAGGCCATCTTCTAACGGCAGATCACCGGGCAGGCTTCCATCCAGCAGGTAGAGAAAGTCGAACAGAGACCCTGACCACTCTCCTCGCCACAGATCGTCCCCGTGGGCATGATAGTGAAAGGGCACCGGTTGACGAGAGCTCGCCTCCGAGAAGAGGCGGCCCAGTTCCCGCAAGGTGGCATAGGACCGGGCACGCATGGCCGGCAGAGCGTCGGCACGGGCTAAAGTGCGAACCGGTAACAGCAGATAGCCCCACAGGGTGGAAGAGCGGAACCCTGCCTGTTGGGCCAGGCGGCGAGACAAATAAGCCATATCAATCACCATCCCGGCACCACTGGTCCCCACCAGAGAAGCGACCAGCAGGATCTGGACCGATTCTCCATCGCTATCGGCACGGATGCGCCCCAACGCACCGGTCAGCAAAGCATAGAGGCGGGAATGGTCCGGTGCCTGGAGCTCCTGAAAAAGTACCAGACGCCCCAGTTGACGAAAGGAAGCATCGCTTTGTCCCCATATAAAATCGGCACGGGCCAGGATGTTGTCATGCTCTTGAGCCAGGAACCAGGAGTTGACCTGAGGGTGCCGGCCCTGGACAGCTTCCTGGACATAGCGGGCAATCTCCTGGCCCAGGTACAGATATTCGCCCGGATCATCCAATCCCGGTTGCTCGAACCGCCGGGCTGTGTCCAGGACCAGGAGACGGATGCCCGGTGGCATCCGCCCTGAGCCTCTGTCCATCAGGTTGCGTTTCAGGCAGGCAGCAACCTTTTGGCCGGTACCTCCCAGGCCGATGAACAAAGCGGGACTGACTCCATCCTCAGGTCGCATTCGATACCCCGGTGAGCAAAAGCTTTTCTGTCAGGCGGCAAGGTCGCCCCCGTCCGCCGCCTTGCCTCCCCGTGGGGATGAGGAGATCATTTCCCTGATCTGAGTCGGATCGGTCGCCCCCAGGTCTTTAAGCAACCAGATCACGTTAGGCACAATCTCCTGCCAGCTCTGCGGCTGCATCTGAAAATCAAGTTCATCCCCTTTATCCAGGATCACATGCACATTGACAAGACCGGCCTCCGCATCCTGATCGGTGTTGCATGTGACCACCAGCTTCTCGATAAAACTGAGCGGGGCCGCCTGAGTCAGGTCATACACCCACCGGTTCCTTTTCTTTTCTCCAGGTTTTTCCAGGTCCTCTTGCCACAGGATCCGACCATCCGCATCAACCACTACCAGGAATCCGCGGCAGGGGTGTTGGGCCAACCTGATATTGTGGCGGATCAAGACAGCGGCTGCTACCAGAGCAGCAAACAAACTCACCAAACCGGCCACTGCCCCGCCTGCCAACACCGGGTTTTCGATCCGCTGGATGGTCACTCTCTGTGACCGGGTACCGTACATATAGCTTTCCTTTAATGGAGCAGAGGCCTGGACCTCAACCGTGTATTTTCCTCGACCGAGATTCTCCCCTTCAGCACGGAAAAGACCCGGCCTGTCGGTCGGTTTCCAGACCATCTCACCGGACCGATCTTGCCCCTCACCGTCCCACACGCGGATGGAGAGGGGGCTCTCCAGATTCCCCCCCATAACCTGATTGGCTGCCACTGGCTTGCCATCGGCCAACAACTGAGCTTCAACCACCATCGGCCAGGGTTGAAACAGAACCGAGCGTACCGGTTGGCGGCGGTTGGTTGTGTCGGTGATCTGGAGATCAACCAGAGTTGTTTTGAGAATCAACAACTCTTGCTCTGTCTGAGCCAGCACCGACTGTCCACCTGTGGCCATGTTTTTGACCTTGAAAGTGGAAATCAGGCGTTGCGGCCCATCGGTCGTGGGCGAAAAGATGGCCGTCCATTCTGCCGGAGCGGACATTTGAGGCACCACAGCCTGCTGATGACTTGCCGCCTGCAGGGAGGCCTCCATCTGGAGTTGGTAGGCCGGATCTAACGTCAGCGGGTCCCCATTGCTATCATGGAGCCGGCAGGTTGCCGTGATCCCGTTATATTGTCTATAAGGGGGAGCCGAAAGCTGGCAAACCACTGTCGGTGCAACAGCCTCTAGAGGAGGAACAGCCACCTTCAGCGGCACATACTCCCGGCCCTGCGAATCATAAACCCGGCCGATCACCTGGATCTGGTGGGGACCGACAGTCAGAGGGGTAAAAGTAGCAGCCCACTCGTCCGCCTGTTGGACCTGGAGAGGGAGGGTCCACACCTGACCGGCCGGGTCGGTGATGATTGCCTGGGCGCTTATCTGAGCTGCAACACCAGCCGACAGATTGGAGCTGTCAACCAGGCCAAAACGCAAAGGAGCCGGCTCATATTGAGTCAGACGGTTGCCGGACAACCGGGATTCAGCAGTAAGGGAGCGGACCTCAAAGGGGTTTGGTTTGCCAGCCAGGACCTCAATGCGCTGGCCGCTCAGATCATGGCTGATGGCTTCGACATGGACCCCATAAGAGCCCACGACAGAAGGCACAAACTCGCCCTCGTAGCGGCTCTGTCCACTCTGCCGCAAATGAACCGGCCAGGCCTGACCACCCGTCTGCATGGTAGCCGTTACCAGCAACTGATAGATGGGATCCTGGTAGACAGGGAGAGGGTTGCCGTTGATATCCTCCAGGCGATACACGACCTGGGTTGGCATCTCGCGATATTGCACACCGACCGGTTTTTCCAGGCTCCCTTGCGCCGGAACCTGGCGCATGACGATTTCCGTTTCGGACCCCTTTGCGACAGCGATCACCCATCGGCCCGGTTCAGGATTGGCAACAGTCACCTCTTCAATGGGAGTGTCCTGGCCGGTCACCTTGACACCCGCCGTTGCGCCCAGCGCCTTGACATCCCGGCCCAAGGCATCGGTGATCACGGAACTCTCGGAAATTTCGGCCTTGTAAAAAGTAAACTTGACTTCAGCCAGGTAGGGGGGGATGATCTGAGGACCGACCTCTATCTGCTTCTCGACAATAACTTTTCCAGACATCCCCTGGGTCAGTTCTCGCAGGATCTCTCGGAACCGGATCCCGACGTCGGTCTCGTTGAGGTGGACGAGCTGAGCGCGAGCCGGGTCGCCGGTGACCTGGGCCCAGTAATTGGCATAGATGGTGTTCCAGTAATGTCGTTCGGCATCGTTCATAGCCACGACATAGATCGTATACCGGGGGGAGGGAAAATTCTCCTGGCTCCGAGCGATCAATTGCTCCATATGAGTGCGCAGGCTGAAACCCTCTTCATCTACATAAGCCTGGCCGTCTGTCAGGACGATGATGGCCCGGCGATGATTCTGGCCGGCACCTGTAGCATCCAGTTGGGCAAATAGCCTTTCCGCCTGCTCAAAAGCGGCCAAAAAGTTGGTGTCGCCCAGGTGGTGGTTGGCCAGGAAGCCAGGGGCCAGCCTGGACTTCAGAGCCGCCTCTTGCCGCAGCCATTCTTCTTCGCTACCCGAGGAGATCGTCTCCCAATAATAAGGCATCTCGGTTGTGCCAAAGTTGAGTGTCTGGGCCCGGGTTCCAAAGTAAACAACGGCTACCTGATAGGTTGCCTTCGGATGGATCTGCCATTGATCCACCCCTAACCACGAGATGGCATGTTGGACCCCGTAAAAACGCAGGCCGAGTGGGTCGTTAGCCTCCGGATGCTTGTCGCAGTCGCACGCCTCTCCACACATACTGCCCGATTGATCCACGATGAACACAATGTCCAGGCCATCATATTGGGGGGGCTGGGCCAGGGCTCTGTTCCCAGTCATCAGCCACAAGAACAGACCAATAGACACCATGGCGCAAGCAAGCAATCCACCTCTTGACTTCACCTCTCCCTCCTAGTGTGCACGTTTTGGGCCCAGCATGTCAATCAACTGTTCAGGATAGCCCTGATTCCGCATCTCGCTCTGAACCTGGTCGTACCTATACTGGATTTGCCGGATAAGAAGCTGGGGGGGCTCTGGCGAGCGCCACTTCAACAGGGCATAGCGAGCCAATGTGCTGCCATCACGGGGCTGCCCTACGCTGCCGGGGTTCATCAGCACCGGCCGGTCCTCTAAACCCTCTAGGGAAAGCCAGCCGTCAATGGGCAACGACAACCGGGTCCAGCGCCTGCCATTGGAGGGCAACCTGGAATCCCGCTGCCAGAGAACCGGCTCATGGGTGTGCCCTACGATCATCAGTCGAGGTGATTGCCATCCTTCAGGCGACACCCGTTGCCGGACAGCATTTTCGTCCCAGGGCAAAGGGTGGTCGTGCAACGTCTGCCAACAAGCCTCTGCTTCGCCCTGGTTACGAACATAGTAGATGACACATCCCGTCGAATCGTTATCATTGTAGATGAAACGACCATGAACCAGATAGACCCCGGCACGGGGCGAAGTCACGACCGGCAACGAAGCCAGATGCTCCAGCAAAGGAGCCTGATTCTGCAAGGCATCCTTGTGCAAAGCAATCACCCAACTGGCTTCAGGCCGAAAGAAGCCCATCTGAAATTTCTGCTTGTCAAGGATAATGTAGTTGCCTTCATCCAGGCGCCCCACAAGACCCCAATCATGGTTGCCGGCCACCCATCCCCAGGGCGGGATGTTCAATCGGTGCAGCCCTTGCCAGACCTGAAGGGGCCACGGGCAATAGCCCACCACATCGCCAAGGCACCAGAATTCCTCTGCTCCCTGGTGTTGAGCATCGTCCAGCACGGCGTTAAACGCGAGTAGATTGCTGTGAAGATCGGACAAAACGGCGATAATCATATGTCCCTCCCTCCATGACAGGAATTACGCAGTTGACCCGGCAGGCCCACCACAAAGGCACCAGGGCACGAAGAATGACCAGGAAATCTTTTTGGGTGGTGAACATGCACAAGTCCTGTCTATGAGGGAAACTGTCCCAGGAGCGGATGCTCAGGGCAGACACGCTTGCAACCTTCTATGGCACTAGTACGCCGCTCTTTGAGGTCCTTAATCTCCTGACGATGGAGCCACTGCCGGATCGGCCGTATGACCGGTGGCCCTCCCCTGGTCAGCCGGTTCAAGGCTTTCTGAGCCCGGTTCAACTCCTCCCAGGCTTTATCCCATTCCTCCCGTCTGTTCTGGATATCCCGGCCCCGCCGGTGGGCAGCTTCAAGCCATGCAGTCACCTCTTTCAACTTTTCCTCCGCTTCATTCAGCACCGCCTTAGCCCGTTTACTTGCTAACTTCTCACGAGGGATAGGATGTTGTTTCAAGTAAGCAGAAGCCTGTTCCAGAGTTATCCCATCCAGCATGGAGGATGGGTTGGCGTCTGGCCTGATCAGCCATGCGGCAGCATCTCCTGGGCTCCCTGCGGTTGTTTGATAGAGACGGAACGCTTCATCAAACCCGCCCCTGTTCAACAATTGTTCGATCTGTCGCTCAATCTGGGGCCAATTGGCCCAACTCCGCAGGCGTTGCAACCATCCCTCCATCGTGTCCACCTGATTTTGCCGCGCCTCAACCAACTCCCGACACCCTTTTATCCCCCGCGCCAAAGTGCGCCCCTCTTCATCCTGGAGGCTCAACCCCGGCCCAATATTGTACTCCCCATTCGGATCTCCTTCTTCTGGACTGGCCATCCGATTCAGGGCAGCCACCATCTCGCGGAAACGATCCTGTTTCCACAGATCTGCGATCTGTCCGGCTAACTTCTCGAGATTTTGGCGTCGTTCTTTAGTGCGGTTATACTCCTGTTTCAACTGCTCGGTGCTTTGATGCTCATCATATCCCAGGTTCTTAATCTCCCTCAAAGCAGCTTCCACGACACTCCAGTCGCCGCTGCCTTTGGCCGCCGTTAAACCACCCCGGGCTCTGCTCAATGCCGCCTGGAACTTTTGCAGGTTATCCACCAGGCTTTCCAGGTCATGGATCAATGTACTGACTTCATCCGGACGCCGATCTCCCAGATAGGAACCCAATCGCTTCAAAACATCACGAGCCTGACGTGCCTGATCCCGCAACTGAATCGCCCTTTTCAGATGCTCGTCCAGGGCTCTGGCCGGATCCCCGCCGAAATCACGCCCTACTTTATTGGTTTCAAGCCGTTTCGCATCATCCCGCAACTTCTCCAGGCTTACATCAAACTGAGCAAGTTTATCTCGAGCCTTGTGGTGGTTTTTATCCAGGCACAAAATACGACTGGCGATCTCGATCTGGCCAAAAAGGGTCTCCTGCTGGAGTTCCAGGTTTTCCATCTCTTGACTTAAGCCCTGGATCGCCTTGCTTTTACACTCTCGCCACCAGATTTCCAGATCGGCTTTCAGCTCCGGAAAATCGGTCAGAAGCTGATGAGCTTTTGTGACCGCCTGGGTAAAATCCTCTACCCCTCGATCTAGAGCCAGCAGGGACTCTATCTCCTGTTTCTGCCCCGCCGCCTTTTTCACCTTTTGGGCCCACTCCCGCACTTTCTCAAGAGCTGAACGGTGTTCCCCTCCCCGTTTTGATCGTTCGATCAACGCCAGTCCCCATTCAGCATAGCGGAGGGCATTCTCCTCTTCCCCCCGTGCCTGATAAAGCCTGGCCAGCCGTCCTTTGACCTCAACACTTTGCGAATACTTTTTCTCCAACCCTTTCAACCTGTCCCGCATGGCGTCACTTGAATCGGTCGGGTCCAATTTGTGCAGCTCCTCCCGGAGCTGAGCATTCTCCTGCTGCTCCAGATACTGAGTTTTTTCCTCAGATGAAGCTTCCTGGACCGCATTCCCCCACCACTTGACGGCCTCGGTCCAGTTTTCTTGCTCCTCGAAAGCGAGGGCAAGGTCACGATAGCATCGAGGGAGGGCGCGCTGCCGCCAGGCCTGGGTACGGGGATGGCCAAGTCGAACGAGGACTTCTTCCACCAGAAAACGAATCCGGTTTACATCCAGGCTGCCAACCGGAGCCTGAAGCAGAGTCTCCAACTCCTCTTCCACCTTTGGTTGCCAGGCAATGGCCATCTGCCGCCAGGCTTCTTTCACTTCATCGCGGCTGAGAATCCAGGGGTCTTGACGCCAGTTTACCAGGATCCTATATGCTTCCTCCGGCCTGGTGGTGAGAAAAGGTCGCACCTGCTGCAAAGCCTGACAGGCTTCTGCATCTCGCTTTCGACCTTCTTCAATCTTCCTCAGCCATTCTTGAGCTTGAGGCCGGTCGTCGCCCAGGGTCGCGATCTTGAGCAGACGCTCCGCTTCCAGCAAAGAACCCGCCTCCACCTCCCGAGCAGCTTGCAGAAAGGCCTGACGGGCTTTGAGCCGGTTCTCATACCTGTCCAGAATATCCCTTCTATCGGGGTACCTGGACCGGATGTTCGATAGCTCTTGCCAAGTTTCCTGCAATGCCCGGTCATCATTGCCCTTGAGCAGATCATCTACCGAAGCCAGGAAACGGGCCAGGTCCAGCGAGGCAGTCAGGCGCGGAGCAATGGCCTGGATCTCCGGATATTCGTTCGCTGCCGGACCCAGGCGGTCTTGCAGGGCTTCAAATTTTCGTCTGGCCTCCTCACTGGCCTCCTGAGTGCCTTTATCCAACAGCCTCCGGATATCGGCCACAGTACCTCTCACATCTTCCACCTGCTTCTGGACAACCTGGATGCGGGCATCCAGTTCACCGAGCTGCTTCTGGAGCGCAACGATCTCCGGCGCCTGATCCAGCCTGGCCTCCTTCAGCACCTCCTGGACCCGTTGTCTGGCTTCTGAGAGCAAACGCTTCTCCAACAGGTCCCTGGCATCCTCCAGTCCCTGCTTCACACGCGCCTGAAGTCTGGTCCGCAGCGTAGTCTCTACCCGCCCCAGATCAGGGGTGTGGGGATCTTGCTGCCTGGCCGCCCTGAGTGTGTCCCAAGCACGAGTCACGTCGGCCATGCTCTCTGCCTCGATCAACAATCTTGAGGCCTCTTGGCGCCTCTGGCGCGCCGGTTCGATCTCTTCCCTCAGAAGCTTCTCAATCGCAGCTTTTTCCGGATCGGGCATCAGGCCGCTGGTGTTTAATAGAAATTCCTCCACGATCCGAAAAGCGCCCTCGGGAGAATGATCAGCAGACAAAGCCCTGCGTGCATCCTCGATTTTGACCGGCGTCCTGGCTATTATCCATTGAGCTGCCTGCTTCTTATACTCCTCTACGGCCTCTTTCGGAGGAAGGCGTTTGAGAAAGTGACCTTCCAGATCATAGACCTCAACCTCCTCGGTGGGATCCTTTGCTCTCAGGCTCTCGATAACCTCCCTGTAATGCCCTGTTGCCCCCACGGTGGTAAGGGACCCAAGCAAAGCTACAATGGTTGCGCGCTCGCTTCGAACTTGCCGGACCAGCTCATCCAGTTCCCAGGCCTCAGGATAGTTAGCCAGGGCCGATTCGGCAATTCTGAGGGCTTCTCCATAATCTCCCTCAATAAATGAAGGGCTATCCCCCCTGCTCCGCCGCCTTCGGGCACTTTCCAGCCACTTCTCCACCTCCCCTTTAAGCCGGCCGATCTCTTGAGCCTGCTTCCAGCTTTTTGCTCGCTCCCGGGCCCTGTCCTTCCAGACCGATATTCGCCCGTCCTCAGGGATCAACCCCTCCAACCGGACAATCAGTGACTGGACAGCCTCCTCAACAAACGGTTCGGCCTGCAATGCTGCCTGGATTTGGCTTTCCAGATCCCGGACTATTTCCCCTCGCCGGTTTTCGATCTGAATGCGGAGATCGGCGATATCCTGCCGTAATCGCTCATCAGCCTTGCCCCACGCCTTGTCCAGATAAGCACGAGCGCCATCCAGATCCTGATTCCCCAGGCAATCCTGGGCTTTGCTGATATACTCCCGACAGAGATTTTGAGCTGCTTGTTCAAAGTCTGTGTTCATTTGTTCTCTTCTCTCTCCCTACCCAGTCCCCTCCCCCGGGCCATCATTGGAGCCTGGGCCTATCCTGACTAAACCGAAATTGCCCCAACTTCGACAAACATCCAGGTTCGTCAGCCACTACCATCGGCCATTTTACGCCACTGTTGAAATTCCCCCACCCCCAGCACTACTGCCATGGCCTTGCCGTGGGTATAAACCACAAACCATTCCCCTCCAAACCGCGCTCGTTCTAAAATATCCCGCACATGCGCCCGCAATTCTGTGGCATTGATCGGGGTAGCGCCCTCAAAGAGGAATTCAGGCACCGTCTTCCCGTCCTCCATGTCCCACCTCATTGCCAGATTTGACCAAAATGGACGATTTGTACAGATTGACAGTGCCCAGTATACCAACATCAATCACCAAGATCAATTCTAAAATCGTCACTTCCGGTACAGATTCCAGCCCAAAACGATCACATTTTTGGACTCAAAACGACTACTCAATCCCTCGCAACTTCTGTCGTGCCTCCTCCCGACTATGAACCCCCAGTATCTGATAAATGCGCCGGATCTGCCGCCGCACTCCACTCTCGCTCAAATGTAGAATCTCGGCAATCTCTGCCGCCGGCAGGTTATCCTCACAATACAGGCGTGCTACCCGTTGCAAGGCCCGATTCAGAGGCATCCCCCGACGCGGCGGCACCAGATAACATGCTGCATGCTGCACTCCCTGAATGCGTCCGAAAGCCCGCTCGCTCACCGACCGGGTATAGCAGAAAAAGCCCTGATGTACCCTCTCTACTACATCGGCAATGTTGCCAGCTGCTTCCTCTTTCTTCAAGATGGCATCCACCCCTAATTCCACCGCTGCCCGGATGAAGGGCAGTGTCGGTTCCATCAGACAACAGACAACTTTGCACGGCAGTTTCCGCCTTCTGAGCCAATCCATCAACCCCCGGAGCAGCTCCACCGGGTCACGCTCCTGCCCGAATGGGTCTACATCAACCAGAATTATGTCAGGCAACACAGGCTTGCCGTTTACCTCCAGCAACCACTGGGCCTCCTCTATATTGTGTGCTTCGTCAAGCACCGTTGTGCGTCGGTCCTTACTCAGCAACGAATAGAAAGCATAGCGGGCGTAGTAATCGTCCTCAATAAGCATCACCCGGATCCGTGACATTCTCTGCCCTCTTCATGTTGCGCAGATCGCATGGATACAAGGCTGCAATTCGATCTCCTTACCCTGACCCCATGCCACACCGTCGTGCCACACAGAAACTGGGTCAGCCGCACTCAAGGCTAACAGGTATCCTCCCCCACCGACAGTCGCAATGGGGTGTACCCCCGTGGCTCGGCGCCGGGTTGCCCCCTCTGAACTCCGCCCAGCCCCCCACCACCCGCGATCGCCCCCCTCCAGTTTGTGACCGGCACCAACTCTAGTATACCACCCAATCGTCTGCCTGCATCTGCCACTTTCTGCCAAACCCCGCCAATTTCCGCCTGAAGAGGGCCAACCTGCTGAACAGTGACCTGGCCTTGCATTTTCGGAGAAGATGGGTTATCATAGCTTTTACCAGATGGACGCAGAGGTTTCTGTCGGTTTTCTCCACGGCCTCAGCGCCTCTGCGGTGAGTTAAGACCAGGGCAGTACCAACCCAGAAAAGGAAAGGACGTGCCCCCGAGGGCACGCCCTTTCCCGGCTTCGGCGGTCACCTACCTGGGAGGGGGACACTCGGTGGCCCCAGGGATCTCACAACCGCCATCGGGGTGAATGCCCGGCATGGACGGGCCATCGCTGGCCGCGATCCCTGCCCTCTGCACCGGGGCGACACCGCCATGGGCGAGCGGTGCAGCCGCCGCCGGAGCGATGAGGGACACCAGCAGCACCACCACCAACCCGGCAGTCAGGAATACCTTGTGGGACATCTGACTCACCTCCTTTTAGATTCTGCCCCCAAGGTATCCGATCGGCTGTCGAAGGCGCAATGGACCTGCTCTACAACGATGTTGAATTGGGGTTGAACTCAGGGGGATGGTTCACAATTGGTTGACGCTTTGCGTTACACGCTGGATGCCGCCCGATTGAAATCGGCCTCTTGAGGCGTTTCACGCCGGGTGTCGGCCTGCGCCGACACTCCGTGGCGCG
>Ga0068707_1001845_pt1 | contig 14882 bp, 12 predicted proteins | sample YNPNPMetaG_FD_66600 | JGI IMG/M metagenome (GOLD analysis project Ga0068707, IMG submission 66600) | Anoxygenic and chlorotrophic microbial mat microbial communities from Yellowstone National Park, USA - YNP NP MetaG | ecosystem: Environmental > Aquatic > Thermal springs > Hot (42-90C) >...
GAGCGATGCCCTGGGCGTGAGCGTCACGGATAACATCCCGGCGCAATTCACCTCCTGGTCGTGGACATGTGCGACCACCGGCGGCGCCACCTGCACCGGCTCCGGCGGCTTCATCACCACCAACTTCTCCGACACGGTGGATTTGCCTGCCAGCGCTATCATCACCTATACTGTCGCTGCCAATCTCTCCATCTCGGCAAGCGGTAACCTGACCAACACCGTTACCGTCTCGCACCCGGCCGATAGCACCCCTGGTGACAACACCGCCAGCGACACCGATGGCGAAGGAATGGACTTTGGCGATCTGCCATCTGGCTATGCCATAACCCTGTTAGCTGACGAAGGCGCCCGCCACCGCTTTAGCGGTTTGCGCCTTGGCAATGACATCTCCTACGAAGCAGATGGACAAGAGAGTGACTTGGCAAGCAGCGACAGTTACGACGATGGCGTGACCTTCAGCGGCAACTGGAGCGATGGGCAAGGGGAGCTGAAGGTGACGGTCAGTGGCGGGGATGGCTGTTTGAGTGCCTGGTTGGATTTCTGGGATGGAACGAACTTTGGGGCAGATAAAACCTTTGACGACAATTATGAAAAAATTATTGACAACCAACCTGTAAGCAATGGTTCTTATTCTTTCACCTTTAATTTGCCTGGAAATGCAGCAAACAGCGCAACCATGTTTGCCCGCTTCCGGATCGTGCCGCGAGATAGCAATGGAACATGTTCTAGTAGCACAGCCATCAGCTGGACCGGTCTAGCAGAAGGTGGGGAAGTGGAGGACTACCGGCTCACTTTTTCACCGACCAGCATAGGTTTGCTTAGCCTATCAGCTAGGAGTGAGCGGACGTTGCCGTTCTGGCTGCCACTGCTGATGTTGCTCTTTGGTTGGGGCTACACCCGCCTCTTTCCAGTCGGGAGCGCGGCCAGCTTCCTGGCTATGCGCCGCAAGCGGGCTGTTAAACCCAAACGCTAAAGCGGGCAAATACCTGCGGTATCCGCTCGGGAAAATCCTTCCCCGGGCGGATCGAGTTTGATCCTGTCTGGAGCAAGGCAACCGGGGCGTCAGGGCGACCGCAAGATTAAGGGTAAGTAAAGGAAGAAACCGCTCGTCTCTTCACCCAGCCAGGCGTGCCTCAGGCTACCCCCAGGATAGCCAAGATGAGGATAATCCTGTGAGTCAAGGGCTAAAGACAGAATTGGATGGACCATCGGCCAAGTAGAGACGTTAGGCGCCACCGTCTGGATCTGCCATTCACCAGCCTCTTTTACGGCATACTTCAACTCAAGACCCGAGGCGGTCTCTTTCCAGTAGGCTATATGTGGCTGACCCTGTTGATCGATAGTAATGGAGTTGTATTCTCCAACCTCACCTTCCCCATCAACTGTTTCAAGATGCCATCCCTGCGAGTCCTGGTAAGCATATTTCAGATCTCTATCTGATAACTCATAGTAACTGATGTGCGGATAATCCTGCGCATCTAAAGCCAGCGAGTTCCAAAAGCCTGCATCTCCCCAGGAATCAACTGTCCTGATATCCCAATTTATCCCCATCCAGCGCGCGTACTAAAGATTGCTGCTATGATAAAAGTAGTAACTGATCCGAGCATTATCGTTCTGATCCAGGGCGAGAGAATTGGAGACGTTCACAATCCCCACACTTTCTACAACCCTTCTCCCCCACCCGTCTTGCTGGCGATAGGCATACCAGATAACCCCATCCAGATCATAGCTGAGATGGGGACGTTGTTGACTGTCTAAGGCAAGCGAGGGGTAAAACCCCCTAGCTTGATGAACGGTTTCGGTTATCCATCTTGAACCATCAAACCTTGCCAGGATAAAGGCAATAGCAGACCAAGAGAAGCAGGCAATGTGCGGTTTTCCCTGTCTGTCAAGCGCAAGGGAAGTTCCAGTCTGGTAATAAACATTGCCGGCAACTGTTTCCAGATGCCATCTTCCCCCCTGCTGGCGATATGCATATTTCAATTCTCTGGTGCTCTGATCAACATAACTGAGGTGAGGTTGATCGTTCGAGTCCAGTTTCAAAGATACAGATTCGCCTGCAGAGTTGGCGGGATCGACAATCTCAATCTGCCAGGTGAGGTCATTCACAGCAGCAAGTCTGTTATCAAGCGAGAGGCGGCGCTCAGAAGGCAAAAAACCCGCCTGTGCCTGCGGCAGGTTGGTTGGGCTACCCCACTTCATCTAACTGATGGTCAGGAGCAAGAGGAATCCCAGCCGCCCGACAGCAAACAATTTTTCCGTAAGTCTTTTCGGTTCATTTTTCACACTCCTCATAATGAATCGAAGACTTTTTTGAGTTAACCCTAACAAACCAGACTGCCTTTTGACTGCCATTTTTTGCCTGCTATTTGCCAGGCAGCAGGATCGCGCCGTTTTTCTGCCTGACACGGATTGGCTCACTCCAAGAGTGTTCAAGCACAGGTCACCAATGAGCGAATCCGGCCGCTGTTCGAGCACCATAGTCTTGCCTGCGCCTTTGCGGAAGCATGGCTGCCGCACTCCATCGTCTGCCCGAAGCATGGTTTCTGTACTCATGTCCTGTGCAGCCATCATTTGCAACTGGTCTAGCTCTTGAAGTTTTGGGGAAAATTGCTATACTATAAAGAAAGACTCACCTCGGGCACCGAACCTTCCCCCAGCGTTGCTTTGATTGCCAAACAATTGAAGGACGGTAGAGAATTTGGATGAATTCTTTCCGATGACGGCCGTGGAGGAATCCATCATTTCCTTACTTGAGCGAAGCCGCACTTGCGAACAAAAGGCAGATTTTCCGCAGGCATTGCGCCTCGCTCAACAGGCTTTCCAGCAAGCCTCCGCCCAGGGAGATTCAGAAGGCATGGCAGAGGCGTTAACCTGCATGGGCATGGCAGAATACCGCCTGGGACACTACACAGAAGTGCGCGCCCTTGCCAGCCAGGCAATTTCCCTGAGCGCTGAACGCAGCCGTCCGCGCGCCGATGCGTTGATCCTGCTCGGCATCTGCGCCATGGAGCAAGACCGCCTGGCTGAGATGGAAACCCACCTCTTGCAAGCAGCCGACCTCTGCTGTTCTCTTGGTTATGATTTCGGCCGGTACCGCGCCCTGCACAATCTTTCGCAGGTCTATGCCCTGCGTGGCCAGTTTGAGCTGCAAATGGCTGCCGATGAGGAAGCCTATCGCCTTGCCTGTGCGTTGAAGCTGCCGCAGCGCAGCACACCGCTTATCGCCATGGCATTTGCCTACCTGCGCATGGGCAACCTCGCCCGAGCGCGCGAGACCTTGCACCGCCTGGATGGCGAGCAAATTGAGTCCCTGCAGAACCAGGGGTATGGTGCTTTACTTTACGGAATGCTCGCCCAACTGGAGGGAAACGATTCGATGGTATTGCCTCATTACGCTCAGGCGCGCCAGATTGCCGAAAAGATTGGCGACCCCGCCTTGCATATCCTCATACGGCTAGGCCTCAGCCGCCATTATCGCTCGCAAGGCGAAATCCATGCCGCTCTGCAATGGGCTGAAGACGCGGTAACCTGGGCAAAACGCACCCTGAATCGACGCATGTTCGGACGCGCCCTGACCGAGCGAGGGTATGCTGCGTTTTTGAACGGCGATTTTGAGGCAGCAATCGCAGACCTGAAGTTCGCTCTCCTGGAACTGGGCAATCGTCAGCAAACTTTTGACCAGAGTACCGCTGCTTTTCTGCTGGCGGCGGTTCTCTTTCAGCGAGGAGCGAGCGAGGCAAAGCAAGCCTGGCGCTCAGCCGCAGAACCCATTGTGCGGTATGGCTTTGCTTGTATCCTCGAACAGGAAAGAGGATTGGCGTACCCCCTGATTGAAGCCTTTGTGGAAGACGAAGAAAGTGAAGTCGCCCAATTGAGCGCTCGCTGTCTTGAGCTGCTTCAGGGCGTCCCACCGCCGCCGCTCGCCATCACGACCCTGGGCGATTTTGTGGTGCGGCAGGGGAATCGGGCAATTCCGCCCATTCTCTTCAAACGGCGCCGCGCAGGTGAATTAATGCGCTTATTGCTGATCAGCCCGCGCCAAACGCTGAAACTGGAACAGGTGATCGAAGCCCTGTGCCCGGAAAAATCGCCGCCCTGCGCCATCGACCTGGTGCATAAAGCCACTTCCACCCTGCGCCGCGCCCTGGAGCCCGGCATCCCCAATCATTTTCCTTCCCGCTATATCGAAGTGGACGAGGGGGAAATTCGTTTGCATCTGCCGCCCGGCTCTTGGGTGGACTTTGTAAGTTTTGAAGCTGCGGTTGAAGCCCAAGCCTGGCAAGAAGCCATCGAGCTTTACAAAGGAGATCTTTATCCGCAAGATGTCTATGCGGAATGGGCAATCATACCGCGGGAGCGATTGCGCTGTCTCTACCTGCGCGCCCTGCTGGCGCTCGCCCAACGCTTTCTCAGCCATCACCAACCTCGCCAGACCATTGACCTTTGTCAGCGGATCCTTGCCATCGATCCCTGGCAGGAGCAAGCCGTTTTTTTGGCGATGAAAGCCCACATGCTGCTCAACGACCGTTCAGCCGCCATCCGCCTTTATCGCTCTCTGGCTAACACGTTAAAAGAGGAGTTGGGCGTCCAGCCCCAAAGCGCCTTGCAAACGTTGTATGAGGCAATCTGCCAGACGCCCGACAGCCTCACCGACTCGGACACCCAAACCCAACCCTGAAAGCAGGATGCAAGCCGGGTGAAAAGCAATGGCTGTTTCGTAGCTCATCTCCGCCATCAGGGACAGGCATAGGGGCTGTAGGTATTACCGTATGTCCTATTGCATTGAACCGTGCCGCCGCTGAGCAGCGGCAGATAAAGCTGCGCAGACGGTTGCCAGAATTCATACGCGCCGAGGTCCGGCTGGGCATCACGAGGACGGTTCTCCAAATCCACAGTCGGCGCGCCGTTCGATGTGCCGCGATTGATGGCCGGACTGTCGGCTTGCAAGTAATAGTCGCCGCTCTCACCCCAAGTTGGATGGACAAACGAGGGGTCGCCGCAAGCGTTCCCCTCCCCCAGCAAGGCGATATTGGCGCAGGTGTAGGTTGCTTCACCATGCGTCAGCAGGATTTCGTTCTGCGGAAAGAAAAATAATGTGTGATCAAGGGTGAGCGTGCTGCCGGGGGCGATAAAGATGGACGCTTTGGGACCACGGCTGCTGAAAATGACATTGCGCACGGTCAAATGGGCAGGGACATTTGGATAATCGTATTGCACAATCATCAGGTAGTTTTGCCCAAGGAAATCATCCACGGTGACGTTGAGAATCTCAAAGTGCGCGTTGGCCTGCTCTTCGGGAGCGATGACGATAGCTGACCAAGGGGTTGGTTCGGGATCGCCATCGCCGCGCCCGTAAATGAGAGTGTTTTCAACGCGGCTGTTGTCTCCCCACAGTTTGATACCGTCGCAGGAGTTATTGGCGACGATCGTACGCCGGATGGTGGTATTGGCAACCTTGGAATCCAACCCGTCGCCGTAGTTGTGCTCAGCCACCGTATCCTCAATGAGAATCGGGCCCTGCGATGGCTCGATACCGAAGCCGTCGGGTCGGTCGTAGGGACGGTTTGCGCCATATCCGCCCTGGTAGTAATGACCGCTCCAGGAGAGCGAAGCGCCGCGGATGACCACGTTCCGCCAGCCGCCGTGCTGTCCGGCCGGTCCTCCCAGCGCGCCAAAGCCAGCGTACTCGATGCGCGTGTTCAGGATTTTCAGGTCGTCCACGTCCTGGAGATTCATGCCGAACTCGTCCACGTGATGGATGTACAGGTCTTGCAGGATAAGGTGGGCGGCCGGCGCTCCCAGAATTTCGATGCCATCGCGGAACCAGGCTGCCTCGCCCTGGGTCTGGTCGTCATGGGTAATTTCCAGATTCTGAATGCGCACATACTGGACGCCACTCAGGTTGATCGCAGTCAGCAGGTTATCGCGTCCGGCCAGGATGGGGCGGTTTCCCGTTTCGCCCTGGATGGTGATCCAGGCGTTGGCGGTGCCGGAGGGCGGGGTGAGGATGTCGGCATCGTACTCGCTGAGGACATAGCGGCCGCCCAGAAGGATCAGCGTATCCCCTGGCTGGAGCTGGCGCGAACCATAGCCTGGGGTTGCCCAGGGACGTTCGCGGCTACCAGGGTTGGCGTTGTCGCCGTGCGGAGCAACATAATAGACCTGCCCCGCGGCGGTGGATGCTTCGCCTGGAGCGGACGACGAGGCCGAAACAGCGCTCGGCGCGTCCCTCTCGCCCATCACAGGCGCAGCCGGGGTGGATGTCAGCCTGCAGGCAAGGGTCAGAATAAGAAACAGAATAGCAAAAAAACGGATGGCTTGCATGGATAAACTCCTATCCTTCACCGTCCCCCCCAACCCCCTCCCACTCCAACATTTGGGAGAGGGAGGGGGCGAAGGGGGTAGGTGAGGTCAGGGACTCCTCAGCACCAACGGCAGGTAAAGCCGCAATCCGGTTACCCCGCCGCACCAGAAGCCAACGCACAGGTCGTATGGATGGCTGGCAACCTGCCCCACAATCGGCTGGCCGATCGTGCCGTCCAGGGTGTAGGAGCCAGCCTCAGCATGCCCGCCCCCGCTGCCGATCGTATTCCAGGTCAGATCGTAGCCATCACCCGTTTGAGCTGAGACACTGATTGCGACGGTTAGCAGCAGAATTAGGTTGAGGAGGAGCCTGCGCAAACTGTGCAACGAAAAACGTGAGCCTTTCATCGCCCACCTCCTACCAGGAGACTTCCACCGTGCGAACGGTCGCCACCCAGCGAATGGTATCGCCAGGATCACCATTGACTTGGACATGCAGAGTGTGATCAGCCAAGGTGATGACTTTTACATCCCAACCAGTGTCATCCTCGTGAAGTTCGGAAACTGAGTACCATAATGAGAGAGTTCCGGAAACATTCTCTACAACTCCTGTGATTCGGTAGCCATTTGACTTGCCACCTTGTGTACGACCCACAACCAGGATATCAAAGGTCACCGTTCGACCGGGTGCAACAAAAATCTGCCGGCTATTACCATCCAGATACAAACTATCCCACTCGTCATCCTCCGTAATTCCTCGCACCACATACACTGAGGTCTGCGCATCGCCTGCATTAGCGAACTTACCGCTGGCATAGGCCATCTGGCCGTAATCCGATGCGCGCGCTTCAATCCCGCCTGGCACGGTGGAACCTTGCCCCGCAGCAATGTTGCCGTATCCCCCACCTACGGTGGCATCCCAATCGCCAGTCACCTGATTAAAGACACCTCCACCGATGGTCGCATTACCGCCGCTGGCAGTATTGCTGCCGCCTCCGCCAATGGTAGAATAGGCGCCGCTGGCGATGTTATCTGCGCCTCCAGAGACGGTGGCTGCGTTGGCATTGGCGGTATTTTGCCATCCCCCACCAACAGTGGTGCTTTGTTGACTGGCTTTGTTTTTATAGCCTCCAGCGATAGTGGCATAGGGTTGATCAGTTGTCGAGCCGCTAAGCCCGATTTTATTTTCATACCCACCTCCGATGGTCCCGTAGTCATCGGCTACGGTGTTTGCGTGGGACGCAGCGCCGCCACCCCCAATTGTTGCACCAACGACACCCAGTGCTGTACTGTTGCCACTATACCCTCCAATGAGATTGGGGCTAGTCGTGCTCTGGATTGTGTACAAGCCGGGTAGTGCCAGAGCATATGGAAACGGATTCAACTTCTGGCGCGGGCTCAGGGTGGTATAGTCACCGCTCCCCGTCGGGCAGCGCACTGCAATTTGAAGCCAGCGGGCATCACCCTTAAAGGCCAAGTCACCGAAGTTCAGGTCTGGAATTGTAAAGATACCCCCACTCACTTCCACATTCGTTTTCGTATTCGTGCCACCGATCTGAGTCCCTCCGGTTGGAGGGGATCCACTACCAGCCGCATCCCAGAGGCTGAATTGGAAATCACAGTTCTCATTGACAAGATTCCCATCCCTCTCGAGTTGTCCCTGGTAGGTGAAGGCGGTGCCCATCAGCGCCTGGATGCTTACTTCTCCCTGCGGCTGCAAGCCTTCCTGTGGCGGCTGTGGGTCTTGAGCCTGCACTGCGCCATGAGCGCTCAGCCGAAAGGTCATTCCCACTGCCAGTGCCAGCAGCAATATGATCAGAATTCTTCCAAAAGTAATCCATTTGGCTTTCATTGGTGTTCCTCCTTTCAAAAAATCAGCGAATAATTTTTTCGATTGTTTCCTGAACCATCGCTTCATCAAATCATTGGTCCCGCTTTAACTCCTTTCCGTGGTTTTGAACAATTTTCTCGACCAGACGTCCGGCCAGGAGCGGGCTGAGGACCGCCTGCCCTCGCTCTACGATGCGAATGGCAGACAGGATTTGGGCGGCCGGAACGGTGTTTTTTTCCAGATGCCCCATTGCCCCTGCCCGCAGCGCCTCTAGCACTGCTTCTTCCTGGCCGGCCTCATGCAAGACAATTACCTTGGTCACCTTCGCCAGCTCATGGATCTGTGCCACCGTTGCCGCAGCCAGGTCGATCAAGACCACCTGTGGCGAGGCAAGAGCGTTTAGCATAGCAACCATCTCCTCGAATCTTTCTGCCCACCCCACGATCTGGACATTCTCCAACGTAGCAAATCCATCCAGCCACGGTTGCCGCAGGCGGCTATTTGTCTCCAAAATCGCCACGCGAACAGGTTCGTCCAACGCAACTTCCATCCGGCGGTGATCGTTTTGGGATTTCACCGCCTACACTATCGCGCAGTCCAGATGAAAAACGCAAGAGAAAATTATCCCGGACAGGGGGAGAAAAAATTACCGCTCAGTAGAGTAAATTTTTCCCTCTAGCAAAAATGCGGAAGCAAGACTTGCGCACTCCAGAGAACAGTTTGCCTCGAAAGGCGTAGGACAAATTTGTAAATTTGTCCTACGAGTTTGCGGAAGCAGGATTTCCGCACTCCAAAAAGGGGTTCAATTATGCAGAGGGGACTCCAGACGATGAATTGCGTTTTTCCAACCAACCGCCCATAACGGCGAAGAAGATCATCCCCAGCAATCCGACCCACCCTGTCCAATCCCCCAGTCGGGTATAAAGCGTGCCGTTGCCATCTCCTAACTGAACATCGCTGACCAGGGTAGCTTCGCCTCCTTGGGGAAAGGAAGCCAAAGCACGGATCCGTCCATAAGGGTCAATGATCGCCGAGTCCCAACCACCATCAGCTTTGACCATTGCCACCCGGTTTTCAACGGCGCGAAAGACCAGATGGGTAAAGTGTTTATCGGCAATTGTGCTCCAATCATTGGACGGCACAGCGATAATCTGAGCGCCTTGGGCAGCCATTTTGCGCGCCGTATCGGTATAGTCCAGGTCATAGCAGATGATGGTTGCCAGTTTGCCCAACTCGGTGGTATACACCGGATACGTGCCGCGCGTCAGACTGGTTTCACCGGCAAAGACGACCGGGTGATCCTTACCGAAAACCCCCAGAAACTCGCCCGTGGGGGAAATCACCGTCGCTTCATTGCGCAAGCCCTGTTCGGTGACGATGACATAGCCTGTGGCAAGATAGGCGTTTGTCTCTGCGGTCAATTGGCTTAATCCCAACCGGTCATCCACCTGCGGATCCCAGGGCATCACCCCCTCAGGCCAGACAATCAGGCGTGTGCCCTGGCTGGCTGCCTGCTGGCTTTGTTCAAGCATCCGCCGATGCAGGCGGGTCACTTCTCCCTCTTCCCCTGCCAGGGCGCTCATAATCAGGGAACGGCTTGGCTGGATGGCTGCCACCCGCAGGGCTGCCGTCGATAGCGGTTGAAGGTAGAAAACCAGACTGATGCTCACCCAGGCAACCAAAATGATCGCCGTGGCAACTAACCAATTCTTCACCAGGTGAGGAGAAAGCCTGCTTTCTTGAGAGGCAAGGGGTGTCTTCACCTCTAACCATCGCAGACAACCCATCGCCAGCCCATAGTTGGTCAAAATCACCACCATCCCCATTCCGATTATGCCGAAGATGCTGACCGGTTGAATGAGCCATGGCTGGCGGTAGAGGGGATAGGCGATAAACGCCCAGGTGCCGGCAATGGGAATGAACAGGCGAATCATCTCGGTGCCAGCCCAGTTGAGCACTCCCATCGGAACAAACCAACGATAGGCGGTTTTCTGATGGAACGCCTGCAGCCCGCGGTCGGTCAGAAAGGTTAGCACAGCCACAATCAGGGGCAGCCAGACCATGAAGGTCCCAATGGGTCGAAAGACCGGCCCCAGATACCCTTGCAGCCAAAGGCCGATACCCAAAGCAGGCGCCAGTGAGGACCATTTGGAGGGTAACAGGTGGTATTGAGCGATGAGCATCGGTACCCAGCCGATGAAAACCAGCGGCCAGAGTTGATAGGGCGGGAAGGCAAGCACAACCAGGATTGCCGACAAAACGGACAACCCAATTCCACTCGCAAGTCGGGCGACAGACGAATTTTGCAGATAAGCGAGCATCGTTCCTCCTTTCGCTCTCCAAACCCAAACCGAAAAGCCCTCATCGCTCAAGGAGCGTTTTGACTCACTCACTGCTATTCGTGCATTCGTGAAACATTCGTGGACGGTCTGCCTTGCCATGTAGAGCCTATGGTAGGTAATTATCTTTTACTTCAAAATCCCGCAATCTCCGTGTTCTCTGTGTGATCACCATGGTGAAGTTTGCAGTGCGGTCAATTATTTCTTCTCTTCCACCGGGTGCGTGCGGAAATATTTGATGTATTTGGCTGCGTAGGCATCTCGCCCCATTAAGAGATCACAGCCCTTAAGAAAAGCGGTGTACTTGGTGGGATCGGTAATCGCACAACTTGCCCCGGCGTGAATCGCCAGACCTAAAAACGCCATGTTGAGCGTATCTCGATCCGGTAACCCAAAAGAAACATTACTGGCGCCAAGATTAATATTCACGCCAAAGTTCTTGCGCACCAGCTCGATTGTCCTCAGCGTAACCGCGGCTGCATTGCTATCCGCCCCAACGGTGAGCACCAAGACGTCGATCACAATGTCTTCTATCGGGATGCCCAGCCGAGCTGCCCGTTCGATGATCTTCTCGGCAATTGCGCAGCGGGTCTCCGGGTCATTGGGAATCCCATTCTCATCCATGACCAAACCGATGACGGCGGTGTTGTACTCTTTGACCAGCGGCAACACACTGTTCAGCGAAGATTCCTCGCCGTTTACCGAATTGACCAGGACGCGCCCGGGCGCAACCTTCAGGGCTGCTTCCAAAGCCTTTGGATTCGGTGTATCAATACATAAAGGGATATCAAATTCTTCTCCCAATAGCTTGACCACCTGAGGGAGCACAGCAACGTCATCCAGGCCGGGCACCCCGACGTTCACATCCAACACATCTGCCCCGCCAGCAATTTGTTTGGCTGCCAGTTCCCGTACGTAGTCAAAGTTCCCTTCCGTCAAGGCGGCGGCCAGCTTTTTGCGTCCGGTTGGGTTGATTTTCTCCCCAATAATAGTAAAGGGACCATTGGGATCGATTTTTACCGTTTTGGTTTTACTGCGCAGAATGGTTTGCATCGGAACTTCTCCTCGATCATATAAGATATCAGACCGATTTAATCACAAAAAGAACGGCTTATCCAGTGATAAAACGCGCCATTCTGTTGGTCAAGATTAACCCAGGGCAAAACTGGTCTGTCCGTAGATGAACTGTCGCTGACAGGGAGAGGGTAACCGCCCCCACCCCATGTGTGGCAGGGCGCGCAGGAAGTGAAAACCATAGCGCTCGAACAGGGCTGCTGCAAATGGATTCGCCGCCGGAGCGATCACATTGATATCACCCTCAAAGGGGAGGGAGAAAGCTGCTTCGAGCAAGTCGGCTGCATCCTCAACCGAGCGCGCCACCCATGGGCCCGGACGCTGTGGCTGGGCAAGCAAGAACCCACAAACGCTTCCCAGGGGATCGCGTTTGACCAAAAAGCGCTCGCCGAAATCCGCCAGATAGACCCGTAGAAGCCGCTCCCGATCAGCGCCAAACAATTTGCGGTCAAATGCCAGCACATCTGCGACATCCCTTTCGTTGACCAAGTCTACCCTTGGAGACGGACGGAATCCGCCTGGCGGCTGTTTACAAACATACTGACGAGCTTGATCCAGTTCAACAAAATGATATTGACGATACAGGTTTGCGCCGGCTGGCGTCGCATCTAACAAGCAGGTCAGGCAGCCTTGCTCACGCAGCCAATCCAGGATATGCTCGAAAAGCGCCCGTCCGTAACCCTGGCGTTGGAATGCCGGCAAAACCGCCATCATCCCGATATAGGCAAAACTATCGTAGCGAATCGCCCCACCCATGCCGACCGTCTCCTTTCCCCGACAGGCAAAAAACCAGCCTTCGCTTTGGATGCGCAACAGACGTTGCAATTCATGCTCGCGTCCAGGGGCTTCCCCATAGCCAGCATCTAAGATCTCTTTTGCTCTAGGAAGATCCTCCTTTTTGATGGGTCGAATGCTTAGGGAAAGTTTTGCTCTCGAAGCAGCCATCCTGAGCCTCTCCAGGCAAGATCAAAGTTGCCGAAAGGCGCGCAACCCAGCACTAACCCGATTATAAATCAGCCTGGGAAACCATGAGGAAATTGCCAATGAAGCACTGCGAAGGCTGAAATGATTTTGCCTTAGCCTTCGCAGTTTTCGGTTGGTTTTCGCAAAAGCGTATCCGATTAATTTCTCAGAATCAGGGGCAGGAAAATCCGCCAGTCAATTGCTCCACACCAATACCCAAGGCAAATGATTTGGGTCGATTGGATAGAATTGACACTGGCCGTTTGTCCGATGGTGAAATCCACTTTGTAGTTGGCAGAACTCATCGCGCCCCCGCTGCCGCTTAAGGGCGTAAACCATTCCAGGAGGTAGTTCGTCGAGGACATCCCTGAAACAGTCTCAGCAAGCAGCAAAGCACAAATACAGAGAATTGCCGCAGCGGCAAACAATCTTCGCTTCATCTCACCCCTCCTACTGTAACATCACCAGCACATAGATCACCCCTGTCCCCTCGCTCAGCTCTCCCAGGGCTTTGCCCAACACCGTTCCCTGAGGTGGATTTTCCCCAGCGCGCATTGCATGACCGGGTGTGGAGGATGTTACCAGCAAATCACCGCGCTGGATGGCTCCATTTTCTGCCGAGACCTTGCAGGGGACGATGCCAGTGATTGCCACCGGGATGCCAGCCAGCGGGCCATTGGTATCCGGCGCCCCCGCCAGTACCGCTGGTTTCGTCGAGTAAACGCCGATTACCGCTGTGGAAAAGGGATGCGTGGCAAGCTCTACCATTCGGTCAGCACTCGGGCTAATCACTAACACATCGCCCGGCTCATAATCGCTCTCTTCACCTGCTACCGCCATCTGCTCGGCAAAATCCGCCCCGCTATTTTGAGTGCCGCCGTTAAAGTAACCCTTGCCGGTGCGGTCTACACGCCAAAAGCGGTTGCCCAGGTACGACGAAGCCCCAACAACAAAATCGCCGCTGGAATTCTCTTGCACTAAGTAAAGGGTAGCATTTCCAGAAGCTGAGGAATTGGTTTCAATCAAAGCGCCCACGCCATTGCCCTTATTGCGAGCAGATACTGCCGGCTTTAAGACACCGTCCGACTCTGCGTACACTCCTCCATCACCGACTGAACCGCTTATAAAATATCCACCGAAACCGTAATGGCTATATCCCATCACACCGGCAGCATTGTCATCACGGTAAGGGTCACAAGTCGCTCGTGCAGCAGCACAACCAAAAATTGCCGGTACCGTGCTTGCGATCGGAGCGTAAGAATAGCCCTGAATGGCAAGGTAATTTTCACTGAAAGCAGCCACGCCGACCCCGTTTAGAGCATACCCTGTAACAGCTTCACCGTCTCCTCTTGCATGAGCCTCCAGCGCATCGGCATCCCCTGTGCCGGAGGAACGCACGGTAAGCACCGTGTCAAGGGTTGAACTGATTACCGCTCCAGGCTTGAGACTCCAGGCATATGGGATAGCATAAATTGGCTGACGAGGGGTCATTTCTGCATCGTCACCCACTTTGATGCCTAAATAGAGCAATTGCCCGTTAAGGATAGCTGAAGTACAGTTAGCGATCTGTGTACTAAACAGGCCATTGGTAACGGTTACCGTTCGGGTGTATGAACATTTTGCCGTTCCTCCACTGGATTCGGTATATAAACCAAAGGTCATGGTGTAGTTCCCGTTTAAAGGACTTCCGCTGCTATTGGTTAATCGCCCCTGGATAGGTATATAAGGGCTGACATCGTCGTTTACTTCAGCTTCACTTTCGGGTTGCAACCCTTCGGATGGTTGGGGGTCTTGGGCAAATCCTGGTTGAAAAAGAACCGCGACCAAAACCAATGTAACCAGCACCACCATGGCACTGATAAAGTGCAAATTCGCCATAGAAAATGATTTTTTAGACATTTCTTTCTCCTTTAGACATAAACAAAACTTTCACTGGATGAACACATCTTGAAGAAATCCGTTCACATCCTTTACTCGCTGACAAAGAAACTTAAACGAGAAAAATTCGGGTGGCTATCTTCTCTGCCTTGCCTGATTTAGTTTATGGAAGTACTCGATGTAAGGTGGAGCGGGATAGAGGCTTTACGATGGCAGGGTAAAATAGCCCTTCGATGGTCTCACTCACCGATAAGCAATACCCTTCATCCGCCAGTAAAAGAAATCTATGATAATTATAGCAGAGAAAAGAAATAAAATCAACTCTTTGCTGAAACCTGCGTTTTCAGGTATGATAGAGCCATCTTTTGGGTTGAAACTTTTTGCAAGGAGCGAGATGGATGGAGTGGTTTAGTGGCTTAACGCCAGTCCTGCAAGCCCTGCTTGCCACACTCTTCACCTGGGGGATGACGGCTTTAGGCGCATCTGCCGTG
>Ga0068707_1001847_pt1 | contig 14880 bp, 16 predicted proteins | sample YNPNPMetaG_FD_66600 | JGI IMG/M metagenome (GOLD analysis project Ga0068707, IMG submission 66600) | Anoxygenic and chlorotrophic microbial mat microbial communities from Yellowstone National Park, USA - YNP NP MetaG | ecosystem: Environmental > Aquatic > Thermal springs > Hot (42-90C) >...
AATCACCAGACAGCCATGAAACCACAGGCCCCAGATCAACCAGCGCGTTTTCCCTGTTAATCCCATATAATGTCCTTACCCGGAATTTGCGGCCTCGTCAAATATTCTTCTCGAAAACCCGGAAAAGTTTATAACGTTGGGCACCAAAGGATTCCAACACCTTAAGCCAGTGGGTGAGATTGGCGGGAACGAGTGATATATCACAGAACTCACAGGGAGTATGACGTACGAGATATAAATAGAATCTCATGATCATGGCATGATGCAGCCGCCGACGCTGATATGGTTGGCTGACCCCTAAAACCAAGGCCCGGGCTTTGCGGATGGGGGCCCATTTGGCTTCATACAACAGTCTGATCTTTCTCCACCAGTTTAACCGGCCGTTAAATTTTTGCACCAGTGGGTTCAGGTCTGGGATGACGATGCTGAAGGCCGCCAGGCGGTCACCGTCAAGGATCATGGTAACCAGTTCCGGACGCAAAAGGGGTTTCAGCTCTTTAAGAAAGGCCTCGAACTGGATGCGGGCCACCGGCACGTGCCCCCAATTCGGAGCCCAGGCCTGGTTGAAAAGCTCCAGGGCTTCTTCCGCCCGTCGGGCAAGTTCCTGCTTACTATAGGTGGTGAAGGTGAGAGAAGATCGATTTATAATGTCGAACATGGCCTCTTCCATGGCATGGGTATCGATGTTCCTTTCCGTGAGGCGCAAACCGACCCAGTCCATGGCCTTTCGAAAGCCTATATTCGTCAACAGCTCCTGATAATAGGATGGATTATGGGTCTGGAAGATGGCCGGCATGGTATCAAAGCCCTCCACTAACAGGCCCATTTCATCATAGACGGTGAAATTCATGGGGCCTACCAGCCGGGTTCGGCCCTGCTGGCGCAGCCAGGCGGCGGCTGCCTTAAAGAGGGCGGCGGCCACCTCCTGATCCGGCACACTCTCAAAAAAGCCAAAAAAGCCGGTATAATTGTCGTGGTAGTTATCATACCGGAAATTGATGTGCGCTGAGACGCGTCCCACCGGACGGCCCAGGCGATACGCCAAGAAATAGCGGGCCTGCCCTATGGCAAAAAAGGGACCGGTCCGTGGATCGAGGAAGCGGCGCTGCTGGGGTAACAGGGGAGGCACCCAGCAAGGGTCGTCTTGATAAATCTGCCAGGGAAACCTGATGAACCTTTCCAGTTCGTCTGAAGTCTGTACCGGAATTACGGTAAGGCTGTTTTCAACCGTCGGCATTACCCTGAAGTAAAAACTTGAGTTTTAGGAGGTATGGTGTTGGAAGCCACCCCAGAAAACTATCCCACGGTGGCACAGTTGTCAATGGTCAAGGAGCCTGTCTATTTTGGGTTCCGGGTGGAAGCCACTTACGAGCATCAACCTTGGGCCACAACCTCAGGCCCCAATGATTATGAAGATTTCTAAAAAACCTTCTATTATAATAATGTCATCCCTGGGACAAAATTCATCTTATTAATTATGATGAAAGAGGAGATTTCGACTATGGAACTCGTGGTGGAAAAACTGACCATTCCCGAAGGAGCCAATCTCATTCTGGGCCAGAGTCATTTTATCAAGACCGTGGAGGACCTCTATGAGATCTTGGTGAGCACCGTCCCCGGTAGCCGATTCGGTTTGGCCTTTTCCGAGTCCTCCGGGGAATGCCTTATCAGAGTGGAAGGAAACGATCCGGACTTGATGGCGGCGGCCACGGAAAACGCCCGCAAGATGGCGGCCGGGCATACCTTTAATATCCTTCTTAAAAATGCCTATCCCATCAATGTCCTTAATGCCGTGAAGCTCTGCCCTGAGGTCTGCCGCATTTTTTGCGCCACGGCCAACCCGGTGGAAGTCGTCCTGGCCCAGACCTCCCAAGGCCGCGGCATTTTGGGGGTAGTAGACGGCCAGTCACCCAAAGGGGTGGAAGACGAGTCCGGGAAGAGCTGGCGCCATGATATTCTGCGCCAGTTGGGCTACAAGAAATAGCCACCTCCACCCACTGAGCTTATGAAAGCAGCCTTGTTGGCCGCGGGATTCGGGACGCGCCTGGCCCCTCTGACTGATTCTTGCCCCAAGGTTTTAGTGCCGGTGGCCAACCAGCCCCTGCTCAGTATTTTGCTTAAACAGCTGGCGGCGGCGGGGTGTTGGGAAGTGGCCCTGAATACTCACCACCTTGGCCAGGCGGTATGCCATTTTCTGGGAACCCAGGGCCCCTGGGGTATAAATCTAAAAGTCTGTCCCGAGAAAGAGATCTTGGGCACCGGCGGTGGGTTAAGGCAACTGGGGCAAAGTCTTGGTGTGGAGAGCTTCTTGGCCGTCAATGGCGATATTCTTACCGACCTTGACCTGGCGGACATTTACCGCCGTCACCCGCCGGAAGCCCTGGCCACCCTGGTGCTGCATAATCATCCCCCCTTTAATAAGGTCTGGCTGGATGCTACCGGGCAGGTAGTGGGGATCGGGGAGGAAAGGCCCGCCGGCAGTGTGGGGCGGCCTTTGGCCTACACCGGCGTGCAGGTGGTGAGCCGGGAATTCCTGCGGCGGTTGCCGGAGAGTGGTTTCGCAGATCTGGTGGCGGGTTGGCGTAAGGTCATCAGCGAAGGCGGCGGGCTAGTGGGGATTGAGGTCTCCGGACATTTCTGGAGGGACATTGGTACGCCAGCCTCTTACCTGGACGCCCACCAGCAACTGTTGACGGCTCCCCCTGCACGCCTGAAGCCATTTTTCCCTTGCCTCACCGACCCTCTCCTGGGCCCTGAGGCGGTGCTGGAGCCTGGAGTTGTCTGCGAAGGTAACGTTTGCGTGGGAGCCAAAGCCCAGGTAGGAAGCGGCACCCGCCTAAAAAATACCGTTATCTGGCCGGAGGCCTATATCGCCCCCGGACTCCATCTGGAAAACTGTGTAGTGGGTGCAGGGGTTAAGGTAAAGGAATCTGCCTGTAATCAGCTTCTCAGTTGACTTCCTTGCCGACTATAAGCCGCTGAATGCGGCTGCCGGCGCTGCCTGAAGGGGCCAGGACTACTCCCTCTCCCCTGAGGATTTTAGTTTATGGAATCGGACTTCGATAATCTTCGGCCGTGAGGGGCGGCCGGGATGACCTTGTCCCAGGATAAGAGCATTTTTGCCCGGGTGCGGCTCATGACAAGCACTCATGGTGAGAACAGGCCGCCGGGAAAAGCTTCCTAAACCCTCCCCACCCAAATAACTTCCCATGACATTTCGGACAAAGAGCTGGGTTTCCGCAAAGGGGGGCACGCCGCCATATTGTGCCACCCGTTCGGGCCCCGCATTATATGCGGCTACCGCCAGGGGGACGTTGTAGCCGAACCGTTCCAGACAACGCCGCAGATAACCCACCCCCCCGGCTAAATTCTCCTCGGGGTCAAAGGGGTCACGGACTCCCATAAGAGAGGCGGTGGCGGGCATGAGCTGCATCAGACCCAAGGCCCCTTTGGGGGACACGGCTTGGGTGTTGCCCCCGGATTCGTGGCGGATGACCGCGCGTACCAGAGGTTCCTCCACGCCATAGAATCTGGCATATTTCTGAATCAAGGCCTCCAGGTGTGGGCTGGCGATAGTTGTGCGGCTGCGGAAGTGGCGCTGCGCTGACCAAGGGCGAACATAATAGACTTCAGGCCAGGACCGGGACTGACGCCGAAAAATAACGCTATCCACTTCCTGAGGCCATAGTCCCCGCCCCGCCCCCCCCATGGGGGCCAGAGTTTTGGCTCTTGGCTGGTGCCCACGGGTCAAAGGGTCTCCCCCTGTCAGGGGAGATGGTGTTTCTTCTGCCCCGGTCAGAACCAGGGAGCCGCCGGAATTCACCAAGCCAGGCAGAGGTGCGGCCAGACCACCTGCGGCTGCCAGCCAAAGCATCACCAAGGCCGCCAGAATCACCATGAGAAAGGGTTTCCCAACGATAAAAGAATAATTTTTCCCAAAGCGCGTCCTCAACCCCTCGGTTTCGGAATGCTTTAAGCTTGTTTATCTCTTTTATCGGTTGGTTGCCCGGGTTCTTTAGGAAAGTTTTAGGCCTTTATGATAAGCCCGCAGCTTTGGGAGGCCGGCACCTACTTCCCTAACCAGGCCCGGCATCTCCCGTCAAGATCTCAGGGGTAACCAGGTTCAGCTTTTCCGTGAGGTTTTGGGGATGAAGTGGGACATCTGTTGCTTAACATCCTCGGAGCCGCATTTGGGGCAAGTTTTCTTCGCCGTCTCAAATTCGCTGATGCTCATCACCTGGACAAATTCTTCGCCACATTTCTGACACAGGAATTCATAAGTCGGCATGATTAATTCCCTCCAAGTTCATCGATGGTTGTGCCCCGGTATCTCCGGATTTTTCTTTCCCAGGTAGATTATAAGAATGACTATTCATTTTGGCAAGGGGCGCAAGGGAACATCTCTCATGTTGTTAAAGAACCTGCCTGGTCAAGCCGATAAACAAAGTGGCGAGGCTGACGAATACCATCTGATTAATTCTCCAGGATCACCATGATTGTTTTAGCAGGCATAGGCGTGGTGATTGTTTCGGTCTTGGGGGGGTTTATCCTGGAAGGGGGTAACCTGCTGACCCTGTTGCAATGGGCCGAATTTGTCATTATCGGCGGGGTGGCGGTGGGGGCCCTGTTGATCTCCACCCCCAAGAATGTGCTGCTCAAGATCATCCGCTACATCTTGGGCTCTTTAAAAAACAAGGGGGTAAGCAAAGAGAACTTTGTGGAATTGCTCCAACTTTTGTATGAATTGTTCCAAACCGCCCGGGTTAAGGGACTTTTGACCCTGGAATCACATGTAGAGAAACCCGAAGCCAGTGACATCTACTCTAAGTATCCGGTCATTCACAACAATCACCATGCCTTGGAATTTCTCAATGACTCTCTGAAACTTTTGGTGGTAGGCGGGGTTCCGGCCACGGAATTGGAATTGTTGCTGGACGCCGATCTGGAAACCCAAGAAGAAGAGGGCAAAAAGCCGGCGCACAATCTGACCCGCATCGGCGATTCCCTGCCAGGCATGGGAATTGTGGCGGCGGTACTGGGTATTGTGATAACCATGCAAGCCATCGGCGGTCCGGCCTCGGAGGTGGGCCACAAGGTGGCCGCAGCGCTGGTGGGGACGTTTTTGGGCGTCCTCATGTGTTATGGTTTCGTTAACCCCCTGGCGGCCCAAATTGAGCATCTGGCCTCGGAAGAGGAACTCTTTTTGAAATCCATCAAGGCCGGGGTGGTGGCCTATGCTAAGGGCCTACCCCCCATTGTGGCGGTGGAATTCGCCCGGCGGGTGATAGTAAATGATTTCCGGCCCAGTTTCAGCGAGGTGGAAGAGGCATGCCGGGCCATCAAGATAAAAGCTGGGTAACTTAAGGTTATAAGCTTAAGTTTTCAGATGGTTGGCGGGAGTTGGTGGGCCTTAAAATTTACCATTATATCTTGCCACTACTATATTTCTGGCCATGGAAACCGTAGAACAGGGCGAACCAAGAATAATTAAAAAGAAAAAACACCATGGCGGTGGTCATGGCGGGGCCTGGAAAGTGGCCTATGCCGATTTCGTCACGGCCATGATGGCCCTGTTCATAGTGTTGTGGATCATGAGCCAGAGCCAATCCATCCGGCTGGCGGTGGCCCAGTACTTTAAGAACCCGGGGGTGCTCCAGGGGAGTAACAGCCTCCTGGAAAAAACCGATATGGGTGGGGAGATGCCTACGGAGGGGTTAAGTCAAGCCTTGCAAACTCCCTCTCCGGCCCCGGAACAGGTCAAGGAGGATCAAGGCCGCCTGGAGGAGGCCAAGAAACGCATCCAAGAGATCATTGCCCAACTGCCAGAATTGGAAAAAATGCAGGAGCAAATATTCATGGAGGTCACCGATGAGGGCCTACGCATTCAGCTTCTAGAATTAGAAAACTCCACCTTTTTTGATGTAGGCAGTGCCAATCTGAAACCTGAGTCCCGCAAAATCTTGAACATCATTGCTCAGGAATTGGCCCGCCTGCCGAACCAGGTGGCCATTGAAGGGCATACTGACAGTCGTCCTTATGGTGGTCACAATTACACCAACTGGGAGCTGTCCGCCGATCGCGCCAATGCGGCCCGCCGCTTTCTGGAAAGCTCCGGGCTTAAGGCGAATCAGATTGCTTCTGTCCAAGGTTTTGCCGATCGCCAGCCTCTGATTCCTCAAAATCCCTTGGATGCCCGCAACCGGCGGGTGAGCATCATTGTCATGCTGGATAACAAGGCCAAGGGTTTGCCCATCAATCTGTCCCCCGAATTAAAGGAAAAAATTAATATTAAGCCCAAAACTTCACCTCAGACCGACAAGAATGCAGCGGGGAAGATTTTACCGCCCGCCCCTCCAGCCACAACAGAGGAGGGCAATCCTCCCCCACCTCTCCCATCAGGTGTTTCCGAAGCGGGCGTTCTCTCCCCTTCTTTGCCGGTTCCCAGCGGCAAACCTGCGCCTCTGGGCCAAGCCCCTGTAAACCATGATAATAAAATCTCCACCTTAAAACACGCGCCTGACAGTCCCCCGATCTCTCCTTTGGCACCCGACCTGATGAAAGAGCTCCAGCAATTCGGGGCCCAGGTAAACCCCGCCGACATACCCGGCCCCCCGCCACCCATCCCCTTGAAACCCATTCCTATAAAATAATAAAAATGGAGACTTGCCCTCCCAGGGTTTATCTGTCTCTTGCTTCCGGCCAGGGATTGGTCTAAACTGAACTTATCTTTTGGTGACACCGTTGATTTCGCGGACTATGGCTGAAGAACGGCCCATCTTCCAATGCCTGCAGTGCGGTGACTGTTGCCGGGGAGCCGGAGGTATACTGGTTTCACCTGAGCAGATGGAGCAAATGGCCGCTTTTTTGCAACTCAGCCTGGAAGATTTCCGCAACCGTTATCTGGTGGCTTCTCCCTTGGGAATGCAGGTGGCCACGGTGAACGGCGTCTGCGTTTTTTTGGAAGGCCAGCGCTGCCAAATCCACCCGGTAAAACCCCGCATCTGCCGCGAGTGGCCCTTTTTGCCAGCCCTCCTGGCCCATGCGGATGAATTTGAGGGGGCCAAGGGAGCCTGCCCCGGCATTGATCCCCAGGCTTCTCACCAGGATTTTATTAGAGCTTTTGAAAAGATCAGTTAATAATCGGAGGCTCACTAAAAATCGGCTAAGGGCGGGCCATGAAAAGAAAACTTTTGCATTTACCTAAAGAACATAACCACTTTGCAAACCTCGGCTCACAGCTCACAATGCTGGCCGTAATCATAACCTTGATGTTCTTGGCCCTTCCACTTCTTAAGGCTTCCGAGACAGCGGAAGATATCTTTCAACAGGGTCTGTCTGCCCTGGAGAGAGGCAACTTTGAGGAAGCCAGGCAGTATTTCAGCCAAGCCCTGCAAAGGGACCCAGAGTTGGCCCCGGCCTATGTCAATCGTGGTATCGCTCATCTCCGGCTGAAGCGTTACCCAGATGCCCTGATGGACCTGGACAAGGCGATAGAGATGAACCCTCGCCTCCCGGAGGCCTATTATAACCGAGCTCTGATCTTTAGTCGCCAGGGGCTATATGACAAGGCTCGGGAAGATTACAGTCAGGCTCTGAAATATGCGCCCAAAGATTGGCAGATTTACTACAACCGGGGAAACGCTTGTCTGGATGCAGGTCTCTACAAGGAAGCCCTGCAGGATTTTGAGACCGCCCGTCGGCTAAACCCAAACTCCCTGGAGGTGCGCCATAATTTGGGTCTGGCCTACTTGTCTCTGGGAGAGGCCGACCGGGCTTTGGAGAATTTTGAAGAGGTTTTGACCCGGAACCCCGAGTATTCCCGGGCCTATTTCAACAAGGCTCGGGCCCTGGATGTCTTAGGCCGCAAGGCCGAGGCGGCCGCAAACTACCGCACCTTTTTGCAGAAAGGCAACCCTGCCACGGACCAAGGGCTTCTGCAAAAGGCCCTGGAACATCTGCAGGCCCTGAAAAATTAATTTATCCAGTATCCACACGGGCGGTTCTGGTGCCCCCGGGGTTTCTTATCATCTAAGGAAAAACCGGACGACAAGCCGCTCCCCTGGCGACAGCCAAAGGAGGATCAAGTGAGCGAGCCCATCACCCTCAGCGTTATTAAGGCCGATGTGGGCGGTTATGTGGGCCATTCCGCCATGCATGAGAGACTGCTGGAGGAGGCCAGCTTGCATCTGGAAAATGCCAAGACCCGGGAACTCTTGGTGGACTATCATGTCACGGCCTGCGGCGATGATCTGGAGCTCATCATGACACACCACCGCGGCGTGGACAACAGCGACATCCACCAACTGGCCTGGGAGGTCTTTGAAGCCTGTACTGCAGTCGCCAAAAAGCTCAAGCTTTATGGAGCCGGACAGGACCTGTTGGTGGATGCCTTTTCCGGCAATGTCCGGGGTATGGGCCCTGGGGTGGCGGAGATGGAGTTTCAGGAACGGGAGGCTGAGCCCGTGATTATTTACATGGCGGATAAGACCTCCGCCGGCGCCTGGAACCTCCCCCTTTACAAGATGTTTGCCGACCCTTTTAATACCGCTGGCCTGATCATTTCCCCCACTATGCACGACGGCTTCCGCTTTGAGGTGCATGACGTCAAGGGCCATAAGCGGATCTTTTTCGACACCCCGGCGGAATCTTATGATCTCTTGGTCTTTATCGGGGCCTCGGGACGGTATGTGATCAAGGCGGTTTACTCCCGGGACGGTGACATTGCCGCCGTGTCCTCCACAGAGCGCCTGGCATTGATTGCCGGAAAATATGTGGGCAAAGACGACCCTGTCTGCATTGTCAGGACCCAGGGCAAATTTCCGGCCGTGGGGGAAGTGTTGGAACCCTTTACCATGCCCCACATTGTCGAGGGCTGGATGCGGGGCTCCCATTATGGGCCTTTGATGCCCGTAACAGTTAGATATGCCACTCCCAGCCGCTTCGACGGCCCCCCCCGGGTCATAGCTCTGGGCTTTCAGCTGGCTGAGGGCCGCCTTGTCGGCCCCCGGGACATGTTTGATGATCCTGGGTTTGACAGGGCCCGGGAACAGTGCGGCGAACTGGCCGACCGACTGCGTCGTCACGGCCCCTTTGAACCCCACCGTCTGCCCATGGAGGAAATGGAATACACCACCCTGCCCCAGGTGATGGCCAAACTGGGAAACCGCTGGGAGCCATTAACGTAAGTCGTGGGCCGTGAGCCGGAGACCAAAAATACCTCATATACCAACAATAATATATATTCACTGACTAATTTTTCCCAGAACCAAAACCCTGAACACCAAAAATGGCTTTTTATATCACAACCCCCATCTACTACGTGAATGCTGAGCCGCATATCGGGCATGCTTACACTACAGTGGTGGCAGATGCCCTTACCTGGTTTCACCGCCTCATGGGAGAAGATACCCGGTTTCAGACCGGCACGGACGAATACGGCGATAAGGTGACCGCGGCAGCCCGAGAGGCCGGCCTGCCGGTAGAGGAGTTTGTGGACCGTATCAGTGCCAGCTTTAGGCGCACCTGGGATGAGATGCATATTTCCTATGATGTTTATGTGCGCACCACTATGCCCGAACATTGGCGGGTGGTACAGACCTTCCTCCAGCGCTTATACGATAGCGGGGACATCTATTTCGGGGAGTACGGCGGGCACTATTGCTTCGGCTGCGAGCGCTTTTATCTGGAGCGGGAATTGGTGGCGGGGCGCTGTCCGGACCATCAGGTAACCCCCACCTTTATTAAGGAGGAAAACTATTTTTTCCGCATGAGCCGCTACCAGGAATGGCTGATGCGTTACATTGAACAACATCCTGAGTGGATCCGCCCGGAGCGTTACAAAAACGAAGTGCTGGGGATGCTCTCCGAGCCCCTGGAAGATCTCTGTATTTCCCGCCCGCGGCGGCGTCTGCCCTGGGGCATCCCCTTGCCTTTTGATGACCGCTTTGTCACCTACGTCTGGTTCGACGCTCTGCTCAACTATATCACCGGCTTGGGCTATCCGGACAGCGAGCTTTTTGTCAGATTCTGGCCGGTGGCCCAACATCTAATTGCCAAGGACATCCTTAAACCCCACGCCATCTATTGGCCTATCATGCTTAAAGCCGCCGGGCTGGAACCCTTTCAGCATCTGAACGTGCACGGCTATTGGCAGGTGGCCCAAGGCAAGATGTCCAAATCTCTCGGTAATGTGGTGGAGCCGCTCCAGCTCGTGTCCGCTTTCGGCTTGGACCAAGTGCGCTACTTCTTCCTGAGGGAAATGGTCTTCGGCCTGGATGCCGCCTTCAGCGAAGAGGCCCTAAAGTTAAGAATCAACGCCGATCTGGCCAACGACCTGGGGAATCTCTTCGCCCGGGTTCTGGGCATGGCCTTTAAATACCGTCGGGGAGTGGTTCCGGCCCCGGGAACCCTTGCTTCTCAGGATGAAGAAGTAAAACTGACGGCGGTGGAGGTAGCGGCTAACTTCCTTAAGGCTTTCCCGGCCCTGGAATTTCACCGCGCTTTAAGCCGCCTGTGGGACTTCATCGGCCTGTTGAACCGCTATATCGTCACCGCTGCTCCCTGGGAACTGGCCAAATATCCTCACAGTACGGGCAGATTAGACACCGTGCTGTACTGTCTCCTGGAGGGCTTGCGCTGGCTCACGGCAATGCTTCGGCCGGTGATGCCGGATAGCGCGCTTAAAATGAGCGCTTATTTAGGCTTGGGGCCGGACCTGTGGAACCGGCCTCTGCCGCAACTTTTGACTTGGGGGGGCCTCCCACCCGGGACCACCCTTAAAAAAGGGCCCCCCCTTTTTCCCAGACTGGAATAAGGGTAACCCGTCAGCGGCTGATAAAACGACGCACCCTGATAACTGAACAACATATTTTGTTTTCTGGCCGCCGAGCACTGGTCAGTGATTACTGGTCTGTGGGTATGGCTATGAGCCGAGGCCTGAGTGTCTGGCACCGCCTGCTGGCGGCCCTGGGCCTGACCTGGGGTTTGTTAGGCTGTGCCGGGGCGCCGCCGGCGAAAAAGGTGGCCCCCTTTCCGCCGCCGGCAGCCCGGACCCCCCAGGAATATGCCCTGGAGCAGGCCCTCCAAGAGTTCTACGGTGCCCCCTACAGGTCAGGAGGCACCACCCCCCAAGGGGTGGATTGCTCCGGCTTGGTGCAGGCCGCATTTCAGCGTGCCGGCATTATCTTAGCCCGCACCGCTGCCGAACAATACAGTCAGGGGCAGCCGGTGAGTGTGAAAGATTTGCGCTTCGGAGACGTGGTTTTCTTTAACCGCTATTGCCAGACCCAGCGACCCAAATCCTTCCTGGCCAGGATCGTTCCCCCGGCCTACGCCAGTGACATCTCCCACAACGGCATCTATATCGGCAATGGCAGGTTCATTCACGCCAACCGCCAAGGGGTACATATCAGCCGCCTGGACGCCGAAGTCTGGCGCGCCTCCTACGTGGGAGCGAGACGGTATCTGACGGGAGACCTGCCCTCAGCCGACAAAGCCTGGAGACCGGACGCCGTTCGGCTTCCTTCCTCAGCCCCGGAAAGACGTAAAAAACCACCGGACATTGACCAAGACTGGTACAAAGACTATGACATGTTCTCCGATATCCCCACTTCCCAGTGAGGGGCGGCGACATCGACAACCAAATATTTACCGGCGGCGCGCCCGGCGGTGCCTCTATCATCAATCCCCCGGGCGCACTTTTAACCTAGAAAAGTTTTCTTCAGCCAGTTCCGTTTGCCTTTATTCAGTCAATCTGATGGGCTAAAATGACTTATTCTTAAACTTGATGGAACTTACGCACCCTTGGCCCAAATACCCGGTCAGATAGTTTAGGCTGCCTCGCATCTTAGGGGCAGAAATGCTTCAGCGGAGGGGAAAATCCTGTGACCTCCCCTTGTCCTTTGCCCTTAACCCCTGGTGATCTGTCTTTATGGGAAAAGTCTCTCGAGATAGAGCAACAATCTCGGGAAAAAACGCGTCTGGCTGAACTTACCCGTTGCCGTCAGATTATTCCGGAATTCTTCCGCCACAAAAAAGTCAAGAGCGGTTATCTTACCGGTTCTCTCCTCAAACCCCATTGTTTTTATGACTTCTCTGACATTGATATCGCGGTGGAAGGTTTCCAAGAAAACTTTTTCCAAACCATGTCCCAGCTCGAAGATCTCCTGGACAGAAACGTCCACCTCATTGAACTCGAAAACTGTCCTTTTGCCGCCGCCATCAGGCAGACAGGAGAAAAAATCCTATGAGAAGAGAGAGCCCGGCCCTTCTTCTGGGGTATATGGCCAGTCAACGCTTCGAGGTTTTGAAACGACAGATTCTTGCCCAATAGGACAGATTCGACCAGGACCTAAACAGATTCCAGGACTTTGTGAAGGAAGCTCTCTTAAAATAAGATTCCGGCCATTTGTCAGGTTTTTCAGGGAGCAAGCACCACCACCATCAGCACCCACCGGCCGCAATTCCAGCTCTGTCCTTTGATGGCTAGAAACTTAAAAGGAGTTTTTGAGGTGAGAGGGTCGGGGGAGGGCTGCTCCCCCGCCCTCCTCCCAATCCCCCTCCCCACCCCCCACACTTAAGGGTTTGGGGGAGGGGTTTCGCCTTATCCTCTGGACCATTAAACTTTAGGCCATGGACTCATCACGACATGATTTACACTGTCTTAAGGGTTCCAATTCCTCCGGGGTGGCTTCCCGTATTTCCAATACCTTCACCTGATAACAAAGATCCTGGTCCGCCAAGGGGTGATTGAGGTCCAAAACTACGGTGTCGCCGTGTATTTCTTTGATGGTCAACGGATATTCGGGAGGGAAAGGCAGAATGCTGGGCAGTACCTTCATGCCGGGCTTGAGGTCCACTTCCGGCGGGAACCGTTTGCGGCTGTATGCCTGCACCAGACTCGGATCATAAAACCCAAAGGCTTCGGCCGCCGGCACCACAAACTCTACCGCTTCCTGTTCCTGCAAGCCCCACAGGCGGCGCTCCAGCCCCGGCAGGACCTCCTGCCAGCCAGCGATAAAGGTAAGATAGGCCGGCGCCTCCGCCGATCCCCGGATATATTCCCCGGACCTGAGGCGCAGACGATATTCCAGACGCACAAATTTATCCTGAGAGATAACGGTCATAGTGTTCCTTTCTTTTTATAAAATTTATATTATTATCAGTAAGAGAAAATCTGTCAATCGGTCATGATCCGCAAGGCCCAGATTCAGGAAGTCCCGGAAATACGCCGAATGTTGGTGGAGTTTGCCCAAACCGGCGATGTCTTGCCCCGCACCTTGGCCGACATATACAGCCAGCTCCGTGATTTTTTGGTGTTTCGGGAGGATGAGGGGCCGCTTGTGGGTATTGCGGCTTTGCATATCTGCTGGGACGGCCTGGGGGAAATCCGCTCTTTGGTGGTGGCGCAGGAACATCAGCGCCAAGGTATCGGTTCCCGGCTGGTGGCCGAGTGCCTAGCGGAAGCCAGGAAGCTGGGTCTGAAACAGGTGTTTGTCCTCACCACCAGCCCGCCATTTTTTGAGCGCTTCGGTTTCCGTAAAGTCCCCAAGGAGAGCCTCCCGCCCATTGTCTGGGCGGACTGCGTGGACTGCGTGAAGTTTCCCGACTGCGACGAAGTCCCTCTGATACTGGAGCTGTGAGCCCTTCAGCCTCGGCTGCAAGGGTATTGTTTTGCATATTTCCTGCCGGTTGGCGGCATGATAAAGTTTTTTGAACAACCTCAAAGAAGAATATTGCCTTTATCAATATGATCAACTGGCTTCTGAAAAAGATTTTTGGCACCAAAAACGAACGGGAGCTAAAACGCTTGGCCCCATTGGTGGACCATATCACCTCTTTGGAGCCCCCGTTGCGCCGCCTGAGCGATGCCGAGCTCCGGGCCAAGACCTGGGAGTTTAAGCAACGTCTCGACAACGGCGAGGAGTTGGATGAGCTTCTGCCGGAGGCCTTCGCGGTGGTCCGCGAGGCTTCCCTCAGGGTTTTGGGGCTGCGCCCCTTCGATGTGCAGCTCATCGGCGGCATTGTGCTTCATCAGGGCAAGATCGCCGAAATGAAAACCGGGGAAGGTAAGACCCTGGTGGCCGTCATGCCTGCCTATCTGAATGCCTTGACCGGCGAAGGGGTGCACATCGTCACGGTGAACGACTACCTGGCCCGGCGGGATACTGAATGGATGGGAGGCATCTATCGGTTTTTGGGGCTGCAAGTGGGCACCATCGTCCACGGCCTGAGCGATGCGGAACGACGGCAGGCTTATGCCGCCGATGTCACTTATGGCACCAACAATGAGTTCGGCTTCGACTACCTTCGGGATAACATGAAGTTTTCCTTGGACGACTATGTCCAGCGGGGCTTCAATTATGCCATTGTAGACGAAGTGGATTCCATCCTCATTGATGAGGCTCGGACACCCTTAATCATTTCCGGCCCGGCGGAAGAGTCCACCGGCCTTTACTACATACTGAACCGGGTGGCCTTGGCCCTCAAACGGGATCAGGACTTCACGGTGGACGAAAAGGCCCGGCGGATTGTCATTACCGAAGAAGGGGTGGCTCACGCGGAAAAACTGTTGCGCCTGGACAATCTCTACGATCCCCGACATATTGAAATTCTGCACCACCTGAATCAGGCCCTCAAGGCTCACCACCTGTTCAAACGGGATGACGACTATATCGTCAAGGATGGCAAAGTCATCATCGTGGACGAATTCACCGGCCGCCTGATGCCCGGCCGCCGTTACTCTGACGGTCTGCACCAGGCCCTGGAAGCCAAGGAAGGGGTCCATATTGAAAACGAGAATCAGACCCTGGCCACTATTACCTTCCAAAACTATTTCCGCATGTACAAGAAGCTGGCCGGCATGACCGGCACCGCCGACAC
>Ga0068707_1001848_pt1 | contig 14876 bp, 10 predicted proteins | sample YNPNPMetaG_FD_66600 | JGI IMG/M metagenome (GOLD analysis project Ga0068707, IMG submission 66600) | Anoxygenic and chlorotrophic microbial mat microbial communities from Yellowstone National Park, USA - YNP NP MetaG | ecosystem: Environmental > Aquatic > Thermal springs > Hot (42-90C) >...
TAGGGAACCCCGGCCCACTTCCGTCGGCCGCAACTAGCGGCTTGACTTCCTGCAGGGCCCTCACCACCTGGCTCACATCCCCTGCGCCATTGCCGCCCAACACGCGCACGGCGACCGGCGCCACGTGAACTGCTCTGTTGATGCCGTTGACAAGGCGGGCAATTGCCGGACCGGCGTGGCCGATAAGAAACAGCCCACCCAGGATTGTAATCAGATTGATGACCGCCGGGCGGGTGCCGCGCTGGTAACCGACAACACCCGATATGGCCATGATCGTGGCGAGCAAGATCACCGAGCTCATGTCAACCCCTGGCTAATGCCCACAACGCCTGAGCGATAGCGCAAGCGGCATGGGGCCGTGCCAATGCCCTGGCAGCCTGTGCCATCCTTGCCAGCCGCTCCGGAGCATCCAGTAATTCTAAAACTGTAGACGCCAGGAGCGCTGGAAGGTCACTATCGGCTACAATAACTGCCGCTCCTCGCGCGGCCAGGTATGCGGCATTGGCCTCTTGATGGCGTCCAGCAAACGGATAGGGCACCAGGATGCCTGGCAGGCCAACCGCCGGGAATTCCCCCAGCACCGAAGCGCCCGCCCGCGCGATGGCCAGGTCGGCGGCCGCGAGCGCATAGATCATCTCCTCGTGCAGATAAGGATAAGGGTGGTAGCGCTCCCGCAGCGTAGCCGGTAACCCTTCCGCAGAGCGGGAGACCCACGGCCAGTCGAGCTGCCCGCTGATATGTACGACCTGACAGCGGGGCAGCAGAGAAGGCAGCGCGGCCACCAGGGCCTTATTGATACTACGCGCTCCCCGGCTGCCACCAAATACCAGCAGGACGGGCTCCCCCTCGCGCAACCCCAACGCGGCACGTGCTGCCCAGCGATCGGCAGCTAACAGCTCTGGCCGCACAGGGTAGCCGGTCACCAGCGCCTTGCCTGGGAACCAGGCCGCTGCTTCTTCGCACGACACTGCTACCTTTGCCGCCAGCCGGCTCGTGAGCCGGATGGCCAGGCCCGGCGTCACGTCGGGCAGGTAGATCAGCACGGGGATGCCCTGGCGCCAGGCTGTCCAGGCCACCGGGGCTGTGACATAGCCACCGGTGACAAAAACGACATGGGGCCGAAAGCGGCGCAAAACTGCACTGCACTGCCTGGCTCCGCGCGCCATCCGGGCTAGATTGCGCGCCGCAATCCAGGGCGCCCGACCCCGGATCTGGCCTGTCGCCACCGCGCTGAAGGGGATGCCGGCTCGTCGGGCCAGTTCCGCCTCGATCCCCCCCGCCTCGCCCACATAGCACAGCTCAAGCTTGTCCTCAGCGCCGCCGGCCGGTTCGGGACGGCCCTCTGGGTGAGGCGTGGGAGGCGGGGCTGCTTCCGACTGCTCCTCCCTGTGCGCCTCGGCGCGGTTTGCCCTTTCTGCCGCCATCTGGTTGGATAAGTCCGCCCTGGTTTGAGCGAGCTCCCTCAGCGCGCTGACCACGGCCAGGATCGGATAAACGTGTCCGCCGGTTCCTCCACCCGAAAGCAAAAGTCGCATAAGGTGCTTTCTTCTCTTGAGAAACGCGCGCGATGCTCAACAACAGGCCCACTGCTGCCATGCAGGCCAGCATCGCCGAGCCGCCGTAGCTCATAAACGGCAGCGGCTGACCGGTCGCCGGGATGAGAGCCAGCGATGAACTGATATGGATCGCCGCCTGGGTGAGAATCCAGGTCGTGATGCCAATGGCTGTGAGTCCACCGAATTGATCGGGCGCATTGAGCGCAATCCCCAGGCCACGGTACCCAAAGGCGGCGAACAAGGCCACTACGCCTGCCGTGCCCACAAAGCCCAGATCAGCACCTACGTTGGCGAAAAGATAGTCGCTCCACAGCAACGGCACCAGGATCTTCTCCTCCCAGTTGCTAGGGTTGGTCCCGATGCCAATATGTTTGCGCAAAATCTCCATCACTTTGGTGGTCTGGTACGAAGCCTGTTGGGGATCGGACAGGGAGCGCCACCAATCGGTAATACGCTGGAAGCCATAGCCCGATTGCCATAACAACAGTAGCAACACCAATGATCCAATGGCCGCCGTGATCAGGAGCTGCTTGACATCTCCGCCGCCCACGAAAAACATGGTGGTGCCGATCACCAGGATAATAATCGCCACGCTGAAGCTGGGCTCCAACACCAGCAAAGTCGTGATCAGGGCCATCAGGATGGCGAAGGGGATCAGCCCCGCGTCTACCTGGGCAAGCCGTTTCCCCTTAGACGAGATCCAGGCCGCGATGTAGATTACAACTGCCAGCTTGGCGAACTCGCTGGGCTGAATGCTGCCCCTGAACGTGCGACGGGCGTTAAAGCGCTCTTCGCCGAAGATCAGCACTGCCACCAGCAGGGCCAAAGCCAACCCCATGATGGGCAGTGCCATGCGCTGCCAGAAGTGATAGGGGATGTTGGCCATTACAAGCAAAGCGCCAATCCCCAGTGCTACCCAGATGACCTGTCTGACGAAGAAGTAGGCCGGGTTCCCAAACGAGATCTGGGCCTGCATAAAGCTGGCGCTGTAAACCATCACCAGCCCCAAGGCCAGCAAGGTGGCCACAATGGCCACCAGGGGATAGTCCAATCCTGCCAGGGCGCCAGCCAGGGTTGAGCGTCTGCCTCGACCGGGCCGGGAAAGTGGCGCGGAGGCCCGGCGTCCCTGTCGGGTCTGAGCACTCACGGCAATGCCTCCACCAGGGCCCGGAAGTGTTGTCCGCGGGCAGCAAAGTCGGGGTAAGCATCGAAGCTGGCCCCGCCAGGGGAGAGCAACACCACATCCCCTGAGCGGGCGATCCTGGCCGCCAGCGAGACCGCCTCGGCCAGATCGCGGCAGCGGGAGACCGGCACTGGCGCGGCTCCGGTCTCCTGCTCGTAACGCGCCAGCGCGGCGCCGATCAACTCCGCCGCTTCGCCGAAAAGGATCACGTGACGCACCCGTTCGTGGATCACCGCCGCGCACTCATCCCAGGGTAACTGCTTATCCCGGCCACCGGCCAGCAGTACGATCGGCTCGGCAAAGGAACGCAGCGCGGCCACGGTGCGCTCCGGCGCGGTGGCGATCGAGTCGTTGACCCACAGCACTCCGTCCTGCTGGCGAACAATCTCCAGCCGATGTTCGACCCCGCCAAAGGTGGTCGCCACCTGCCTCATGGCAGCCACATCTGCCCCAGCCGCGCCGGCCAGGCAGCAGGCAGCCAGGATGTTGGCCAGGTTGTGACGCCCCCTGAGCCGCACATCGTGAGCCCGGCAGATGAGCGTATCGGGCAGGCCAGCCTGCCGCCAGATCAGCAGGTCCCCGCGCAAGAAGGCACCTTCGGGCAACTCCTCTATGAGGCTGAAGGCCACGCGATGGGCCTGGAGCGGGAAATATACCTCCTCGTGGCCATGATCAGCCGGGATCTCGCAGCGGCCCATGCGCCACCACGGCCCCGTATAGCGATCATCGGCGTTGAGCACGCAGGTGTCACCGGGCCCCTGGAAGCGCAAGATGTTGGCCTTGGCTGCCGCATAATGGCCCATGGACGGGTGCCGGTCCAGATGGTTGGGCGTGATGTTGAGGATGGCGGCAATGGCCGGGCTGCGACACGTCCCGGCCAGGGGCTGGTCAAAGAGCTCCAACTGGAAACTGGAAAGCTCCAGGACAACTTTGTCGCCCGGGCCGATGGCATCCAACCTGTCCAGCAAGGGGGTGCCTATGTTGCCCCCCACGTGGACCACATACCCTGCCGCCTCCAGCATCAGGCCCACCAGGGTGGTAGTGGTGGTCTTGCCGGCCGAGCCAGTGATGCCGATGATGGGGACAGGGCAATGATGCAACGTGAGCTGGCTGTCATTGCTCAGCGGGATGCCACGTGCTACCGCCTCGCGCACGAAGGGGATGGCAGGAGAGACGCCGCCGCTCAGGCAGAGCAGGTCTGTCTCATCCAGCAGCCACTCTGGATGCCCTCCTAAGGCGAAGCGCAAAGCGCTGGAGCCCAAGGCCGCGTGCTGGGCCGCGTAAGCTTCCAACTCGGCGCGGGCGTGGGCCAACTGCTCAGCCGGCCGCAGGTCACTGACAGTCACCCGCGCCCCTGCCGCCAGGAAGAAGCGAGCTGTAGCCATGCCCTGGCGGGCCATCCCCAAGATGGTCACGCGGCGATGGGCATAGTCGAGGGCTGGACTTCTGACCTTGCCTGCTACCTTCATCTTGCCACTCCCAAGGCCGAAGTGTGAGCTGGCGTACGGCTCGCGCCACCTGTGATGGATGGAAAGACAATCCAGGCCCCAGGCCATAGGGCCTGGAAGCGTTCGGCCAGGTTGTTAGCCCAAGACTCGGCCTCTGCCCGGCTGATGGCCCAGTTGCGGTAGCTGACGCGCACCGCCGTGCCCCGTTCGGCCAGGGTGCCATCGGGTTGGGGTTCCAGGGGCAGGGATTCCAGCTCCACCAGCAGGGCATGGACCCGTACCTGCCAGGCCTGAAGGGTGTCACCCCGGCAGGCGGCCAGCGCATCGGCCACCTGGCTCAGGGCGCGGTAGGCAAGGCGCGTCGCGGCCTCCCGATCACCGCGCGCCAGCGCCGCGTCCAGCTCCCCCCGCAAGGGCGCAAGCGCGTTGAGGATCAGGCCGCCCGCGCTGGCCTTGCTCGGGGGTGGCATGTAACGCCGGCCTTGTGAGCTCCCTTCCTCAGGCGGCAGGATGCCGCGAAACTGAATTACCTCGTCCACTGCCCGCCATGCCTCACAGCAGGGCCAGAGCAACCCCCAACATCCCTGCCAGGATACCGATCAGGAAAAAACGCTGCACCACATGCGTTTCGGACCAGCCCAGCAGCTCAAAATGGTGGTGCAACGGTGCCATCTTGAAAATCCGTTTGCCCTGGCCGGTGCGCCGTTTGGTCCATTTGAAATAGCCCACCTGGAGGATATCGGAGAGAGCCTCCGCAACGAAGACCAGCCCGACCACGGGCAGCAGAAGCCACTGCCCGGTCATCAGGGCTACCACTCCCAGGGTAGCTCCCAGCGCCAGGGAGCCTGTATCCCCCATGAACAGCTCGGCCGGGTGCGCGTTATACCAGAGGAAGGCAAACAGCGCGCCCACCACCGTAAAGCAGAAAGACATCAAGGGGTATTGCCCCTGCAGATAGGCGATGATGCCATAGGCAACAAACGCCACCGCCGCCGTGGAGCCGGCCAGGCCATCCAGCCCATCGGTCAGGTTCACGGCATTAGAGGAACCCACAATAATGAACATGGCAATGGGTATATAGGCCAGGCCGATGTTGATCTTCTCCCTTACCCCCGGGATTGCCACGCTGTGGAGGCCCAGGAAGAAGTAGAGCCCCAGGCTGGTGATCAGCGCCAGCACCACCTGGTAAAGGGCCTTAAACCTGGCCAGCATCCCCTGCCCGTCGGAACGTTTGCCGCGCACCCCGGCCAGGTCGTCCTGGGCGCCCAGGAAACCGAAGGAGATCATCACCAACAGGGGCACCAGGATCGACTTGCCGATGAGGGGGCTGCCCTCGGCAAAGTTGAAGAGCCGCAAGATCGCTTTGCCCCATTCAACGCCGCTGAGGAAATTGGCCAGGTTCAGGACAACCGTGATCAGGAACACGGGGGTCAGGATCATGATGCCGCCCATGGTGGGCGTGCCGGTCTTGATCTGGTGGGAGTTTGGCCCCTCGATCCGGATCTGTTTGCCGATACGCCGGCGACGCAGTTCGGTGATGAGCGGCCGGCCCCAGATCACGGCCAGCAGGAAAGAAATGGTGGCCAGGGTGAGGGCGAACGACATGGGTGCCTTTTCAAGCATGGCGCATCAACTCCCCGTTGGCCGTGGTCGAGAGAGCGCGTCCACAATGGTTTCCATGGCGGCGGCCCGAGATCCTTTGACCAGCACCACGTCTCCCGGCCTGATCAGGCCCAGTAGGACAGCTATGGCATCGGCGTTGTTGTCGGTGATGTGGACGTCGGCCGGTTGCATGCCGCTGGCCAGCGCCTCTTCAGCGATCCAGCGGGCTCGCCGGCCCACGGTGACCAGTTTGTGCACCACCTGGGCAGCCCGGCCGCCCACCAGCCGATGCCCCGTTTCCTCATAGGACCCCAGCTCGTACATGTCGCCCAGCACGGCGATATAGCGTTGCTCGCCGGCCTGAGCGCGCTGGGGGTCGTGCATGATATCTTCCAGCAGGTTGAGCGCGGCCAACATGGAAGCTGGGCTGGCATTGTAAGTATCGTCAATCAAGGTAGTGTCGCGCAGCCCACGCACCACGAGGATGCGCAGTTGACCACGCACTTCTTGCAGGCCGGCGATGATCTCCGTCCAGCTCAGGTGTTCGACCAGGCCGACCGCCGCGCCGCGCAGGGCAGTATGCACACTGTGCCGACCCAAGATCGGCAGCCGCAGGTGGAACGACTCCTGGCCATAGTGCAGCCGGAAGCGGATGCCATCCAACCCCAGGCTCATGATCTCGTCGGCCCACACGTCGCTGGCCGGGTTCAGGCCGTAAGTGAAAACCCGGGCCCGGGTCAGGCCGGCCATGGCGCGCACCAGCGGATCATCCGCATTGAGGATGGCCACTCCCCCTTCCTCGGCGGGGGGCAGGGCCTGGACGAGCTCGGCCTTGGCCTGGGCGATGCGTTCGATGGTGCCCAGCCGCTCCAGGTGGGTCGGCCCGACATTGGTTACCACCCCAATCCGCGGTCTGGCCAGCGTACACAGGTGGGCTATCTCGCCCAGCGCGTACATCCCCATCTCCAGCACCGCGCGCTCATGGGCAGGGGTTAACTGCAGTAAGGTCAGCGGCAGGCCGATCTCGTTGTTCAGGTTGCCGCTGCTGCGCAGGGTCACAAAGCGCTGGGATAGCACGTTGGCCACCATTTCCTTGGTGCTGGTTTTGCCCACGCTGCCGGTGACCCCTATCACCACGGCCGGCATCTGAGCCCGCCAATGCGCAGCCACCTTTTGCAGAGCTGCCAGGCTATCCGGCGCGAGAAAGACATAAGGCAAGCCGGCCGCTTCTTCGCCGGAGATTCCCACCTCGGGACGGATAAGGGTGCCGTCTTGCGAGACGAAGGTGGCCGTGATCCCCAGCTCCATGGCCCGCGCTTCGGCAATAGCTGCCCGCGCCCCTCTCGTGAACGCGTCGGCCAGATACAGATGGCCGTCGCTCTTTTCCCCGCGCAAGGCGACAAACAGTGAACCGGGTTGCGCGGCCCGAGAGTCAATTACGACAGAAGTGATTGGCTGGCCCACCAACTCGGGCGGTACGGACACCGACGCCCCTATTAGCCCCTGCCAGACGTCGCTGAGGGTCAACATACATCTCCTGGGACGACGTGCAGTTGATATTGGGTCCCACCCCGCGCACCGGACCGCAGACCCTCATTAGGGCAGATGCCCGCCAGGTTGCATCTTCAGGGCCTGAACGGCATCCTGCGCCACCTGGCTGAAGACCGGCACAGCCACCTGTTCTGCCCACCGTGCACGCTTGGGCTTCACGAGCTTCACCAGGATCACAATCTGTGGATCGTCGGCTGGCAGGAAGCCCACGAAGCTGGTGATCGTTTCCTGGGCAGTATATCCCTGTTCGGTGGGGATCTCGGCCGTGCCGGTCTTGCCTGCTACTCGAAAGCCGGGCACCAGGTTGGGATAGGCAGACTTCTCGACCGTATAGACCATCATCTCGGTCAGGGTACGTGCCGTCTCGGGCTTGATCGGGTAGCCCAACACCCGTGGAGGCACGGTGTACATCTGGCCATTCCAGATCAGGCCCCGCACGACCTGAGGCTGCAACAGGGTGCCACCATTGGCGATGGCGGCCACAGCGTTGATCATCTGAATGGCGGTCACCGAGATGCCCTGGCCAAAGGAATTAGTTGCCTGATCGAAATAACTCCAGAGCGGGTTGCCGGGCTCCTTGACGATCCCGTATCCTTCCAGCGGGAGGTCAATCTCGGTCAACTTGCCGAAGCCGAACAGGTGCACATAGCGATAGAAGATCTCTGGCCCGAGCTCCAGGCAGAGCTTGGCCGTAACCACGTTGACGGATTTGGCCAGCGTGTCCCTGAGGGTGATCTGGCCGTACTTCTTGCGCTCGGCATTGCGGATGAAGCGATCTGCCACCTGGAGATACCCTTCATCCTCCAGGATGGTATCGGGTGTGGCCAGGCCGGTGTCCAGGGCGGCTGCCATCGTGATCAGCTTGAATACCGAACCGGGCTCGAAGATCTGGCTGACGGCCGGGTTCACCCACACCTCCTGGCTCACCTCCGAGTAGTTGTTGGGGTCAAATGTGGGCAGGTTGGCCAGCGCCAGGATGCCACCCGTGCGGGGGTCGAGGATGATGATGGTGCCAGCCTCAGCTTCGTAGAAGCGCAGAGCCTCAGCCAGCCGCGTTTCGACCATGTGCTGGAGGGGCGCGTGGAGGTGTAAGACCAGGTCACGGCCGCCAGGCGAGGGCAGGTAGAGTTTCCATGCTTCTGGTATGGGTTGAGGAGCTCCTGGCAGGCGCTGAAGCGGCCACTCCATATCGGCGCGCAGCCAGGCGTCGTAGCTGGCCTCCACTCCATAAACACCGATCAGAGAGTAGTTGGCGAAGCCAAGCAGGTGGGCTGCCAGAGGGCCCATGGGGTAGGCGCGGGTGCGCCGCGCTGCACACCAGAAAACAGATGGCCGTTCCAGAGCCTGCACAGCCTGACACTGCTCCTCGGAGGCTCCGATTCGCAACGTCAGCAAGGGGGCATCGCTGCTCAACAGGAGGTTACGTATTTCCTCTGCGGAGCCGCCCATGATGCTGGCCAGCTCATCGGCGAGGGTGGCCTGCTCGTCAGACTGGCGGAACTGGTTGGGATTGGCGTAGATCTCCCATATGAAGTTGTCCGTAGCCAGCAGGAGGCCGTTGGTATCAACAATACGCCCCCGGCTGGGCTCGGCAGCCTGCACAGCCGGGGGCCCGGGTTCAGGTGTTGTCCCCAACAGTTGCCAGTAGGCCAGCCTGACGAAGAGGATCAGAAGGATGGCCAGGAAGATGGCTGCCGGCAGACGGGCGCGGCCAATCAGCACGCTGCGCGCCTCGGCCGGCGGGAGGGTTTCTTCTTCACCAGCCTGTTGCGGCTCTGGCAGCTCGGTGGAGATGGTGTAGTGCGTCCAGCGTGTGCTCTCCCTTTTCATCGGGTTGACCACCATTGCCACACGATTTGTTCAACCCCACCCCAGGCCGGCTGAGAGTCGGAGAGGGTGTCAGAAACATCCTCCAGGCTCACGTAGCGCGGTTGCCGGACGGGGGTCATCCCCTGCTGGCGTGCCTGAGCCTCGATGTAGGCTGGGGCATTCCACTGAGCCAGTTGCAGCATCAAGCTGGTGTTTTGGCGCTCCAGCTCGGCCAGGCGCAGGCGCAGGCGGGTGGTGTCATGCTCGACCGCTGCGATCGTGCTGGCCTGCCAGACGTAAACACAGGTCAATGCGCTGGCCAGGACCAGCACCAGGAGGAACCGAACCAGTCCGGTTGTAGGCTCGGCGAGCCACTGGTGGCGCAGGGGCGTGTCGCTATGGTGAGGCAATGTGATCGGTAGAGTAGTGCGGTTGAGCATGGTTGACCTCTGGTAACTATTCAGGCCGATTGAAATCGCCCCTCCTGGGCACTTCGTGCCGGGTGTCGGCCTCCGCCGACACCCTTCATGTATGCATCATGAGAGTGGTCGGCGAAGGCCGACCACTGGCCGCAGGCCCAAAAAGGGTGACTTCCAGTCACCGCTGAATAGTTACGACCTCTTTTGAGGACAGGCATACTTCTAGAGTTTCTCAGCGACCCGCAACTTTGCACTGCGGCTGCGAGGGTTGCGCTCCACCTCGGCAGAGCTGGGCCGGATTGGCCTGGAGGTGACGATCCGTAACACAGCCCGATGTCCGCAGCCACAGGTGGGCAGGCCGGGTGGGCAGATGCAATCCCGCGCCTCCTGCTGCATAAAGTGTTTGACGATCCGGTCCTCCAGCGAATGGAAGGTGATAACAGCCAGCCGGCCACCGCTGGCCAGCAGAGCAATTGCCTGAGGCAACACAGCCTCCAAGGCAGCCAACTCGTTATTAACCCGGATGCGAAGGGCTTGAAATACCTTGGTTGCCGGATGAATACGTCCCGAGCGCCCTCCCACTGCCCGGCTAACCACCTCTGCCAGGGCCAGCGTTGTGTGAAGAGGTCTGGCGGCCACAATGGCCCTGGCAATACGTCGGGCTCGCGGTTCCTCCCCATAGCGATAGATAATGTCCGCGAGCTCCTCTTCCTTCCATGTGTTGACAATCTCTTCTGCGGTCAGCGGGTTGTGGGGATCGAAGCGCATGTCAAGAGGCCCCGCTGCCTGAAAGCTAAAGCCACGGCCGGCGTCTGCCAGTTGTAGGGAAGATACCCCCAGGTCCAGCACGATAGCATCCACGGCCGTAAAGCCATAGAGGGTGGCCAGGGAACTGAGCTGTTCAAAACTACCTTGGACCAGTACTGCGCGCTCTCCAAAGGGAGCCAGACGGAGCCTGGCCACCTCAATGGCCTTGGGGTCGGCATCGAGCCCCAGTAACCGACCGTTCGGTGCCGTTGCCTTTAAAAGTGCCTCTGCATGCCCTCCGCCCCCCACAGTGCCATCAATGCACCTGGCATCAGGGCTTAGCTGCAGGGCTGCTATCGTTTCGGCCAGCAGGACGGGGACATGCTCCACAGGTTAGAGACTCAGCCCCACTTTGCGTATCGCCTCAGTGTCATCGTTCTTGCGGCTGGCGTTAGCGAGCACCTGCCTGCAATTCTCCTCCCAGCGCTCCCGGCTCCAGATCTCCAGGCGGTCTTTGTTGCCGATGATCACCACATCGGTACCAAGGCCGGCATAACTGCGCATGGTTGGCGGGATCAGGATGCGCCCCTGGCGGTCCAGCTCGCATTCATTGGCTGCGAACAGGAAACGACGGGTGTTGCGGATTGTGTCATCCGCCTGGTCCTCCTCGTCGAGACGCCTGGCCATGCTCTCCCACACCCGCTTAGGATAGACATTGATCTGGCCGTCCATGCCACGGCCGATGAACACGACGTCTCCCAGCTCTTCACGGTGTTTGACCGGGATGAAAACGCGGCCCTTGGAGTCCATCGTGTGTTCGTCTTCGCCGCTGAACATCTTGCCGTCCCTGGTGCGAGCCGAACTGAGGAGATACAGACTGGAAAAGACTATGACTCCACCTTACTCCACTTTTTCCCACTGCGCCCCATTGTAATGCATTCCGCCTGCCCTGTCTAGTCCTAATTTGGGAAAAACACCAAATTTTAAGGTTGGATTTTTTGGTAGACTATAATGTGACGGCTCGGAGGGACGAACACTCGCGCGACACGAACGCCTGATTTGACAGGAGGTTGGCTTTTGGGTATGATTACCAATTGCTTGTCGGAAGGTCGGGTGTAGAGTGGTTTCAGGGAAGGTCTCTTATACCCCGCGCTCTTAGCGATCGAGATACACCAAGTCGCGCCAGGACTTGGCTTTTTGCTTTTTGTAAGGAGTGAGCTCTTCATATGTATCTCCGAACCAATAGCAACGGTGTCGCGCGCAAGTCATACGCCCGTATTGCGAATGTTTACGAACTGCCGCGGCTCATCGAGGTACAGTTAGACTCATTTCGCTGGTTTCAAACCGAAGGCCTGCAGGAGCTATTCGAGGAGATTTCGCCTATTGTTAGCTTCAACAAGAACCTCGAGCTCCATTTTGCCTCGACCCCTTTGCCCGAACCACCAAAGAGCAAGGAGGAAGAGGCGAAGGCCTATGGCTTTTGGTTTGGCGAGCCTAAATACTCTGAGCTGCAGTGCCGCGATCGGGACATGACATACTCCGCGCCGCTTTGGGTGCGCGTCAAGCTTATCAACCGCGAAACGGGGGAGGTCTCCGTCCAGAGTGTTTTCATGGGAGACTTTCCCTTGATGACCGAGAACGGCACCTTCATTATCAACGGCGCCGAGCGGGTTGTGGTGAGCCAGTTAATCCGTTCGCCAGGTGTTTATTTCACCGTGGAAGAGGATCGGGCCACCGATCGCCGCCTGTGCTTTGCCAAGCTGATCCCCAACCGCGGGGCCTGGCTGGAGTTTGAGACCAGCAAGCGCGATGTCATCTCGGTGAAGGTGGATCGCAAGCGCAAGCTGCCGGTGACGGTGCTCCTGCGCGCTGTTGGCTATGGCTCCGACGAGGAGATCCTGGAGCTGTTCGCCGACGTGGATAACGAGCCCGAGCATTCCTATATTGCCAGTACTCTGGAACGTGATCCCACCCGTACCCCTGAGCGGGCAGATTCCGCAAAGGGTGTGGAAGCGGCTTTGCTGGAGTTCTACAAGAAGCTGCGCCCCGGCGACCCACCTACGTTGGATAATGCCCGCAACTTCATGCAGAACCTGATCTTTGCCCCACGACGTTATGATCTGGGCAAGGTTGGCCGCTATAAGCTCAATCGCCGGCTGGAGCTCAATGTGCCCCTGTCCCACCGTACGCTGACCAACGAAGACCTGGTGGCCGTCATCAGGCACATGATCCAGATCAACAACGGCGTCGAGGGCGAAGATGACATTGACCACCTGGGCAACCGGCGGGTCAAGACTGTAGGGGAGCTGATCCAGAATCAACTGCGCGTCGGTTTGCTGCGCATGGAGCGGGTCGTACGTGAGCGCATGTCTATTCGCGACTCCGAACAGGTGACCCCCCTTTCTTTGATCAACATCCGACCTGTGGTGGCAGCCATGCGCGAGTTCTTCGGCGGCTCCCAGCTCAGCCAGTTCATGGATCAGACAAACCCGCTGGCCGAGCTGACTCACAAGCGGCGCCTGAGCGCCTTGGGGCCAGGTGGCCTGCGACGGGAGAGGGCCGGCTTCGACGTGCGCGATGTGCACAACAGCCATTATGGCCGCATCTGCCCGATCGAGACCCCTGAAGGTCCCAACATTGGCTTGATCGGCTCCCTGGCTACCTATGCTCGGATCAACGAGTTCGGCTTTATTGAGACCCCTTATCGTCGGGTGCTGAACCGGGTGCCCAATCAGCCTGCTGCTCTGGTGGGCAAGACCTTGCGTGAGCGGATCGCGCTCCCCGATGGCACTGTTATCGCCGAACCCGGCACCAAGGTGGACGAGGCTCTTGCCAATCGCATCGCAGAGCTGGGAGATGTCTTGCCCGAAGTGCGTATCGTCCCCGAAGTGACCAACGAGATCGTTTTCCTATCAGCCGATGAGGAGGACCGCCATTCGATTGCTCAGGCCAATGCCCATACAGATGGGGATGGTCACTTCACCGAGTCACGCATCTCGGTACGGCGCAATCAGCAGTTCCTTTTCGAGACGCCGGACCATATCGACTACATGGATGTCTCGCCCAAGCAGATCGTCTCGGTGTCGGCTGCCCTCATCCCCTTCCTGGAGCATGACGATGCCAACCGGGCGCTGATGGGCTCCAACATGCAACGCCAGGCCGTGCCCCTCCTCCGCCCCGAGGCCCCCATTGTGGGGACCGGGATCGAGCGCCAGGCTGCCGTGGACTCGGGCCAGGTGATTGTGGCCATTAATGCCGGCGAGGTGGTGCGCGCCTGTAGCGACGAGATCGTTGTCCTGGAAGACAGTGGTGTGCGCCGCACCTACAAGCTGCGCAAGTATCAGCGCTCCAACCAGAGTACCTGTATTGACCAGCGCCCTGTGGTGGTCAAAGGGGATCGCGTGGAGAAGGGCCAGGTGTTGGCCGATTCCAGCTCCACCGACATGGGGGAGATGGCCTTGGGTCAGAATGTCCTGGTCGCCTTCCTGAGCTGGGAGGGGGGCAACTACGAAGACGCCATCCTCATCAGCGAACGTCTGCTGCATGAGGATAAATACACCTCCATCCATATCGAAAAACATGAGGTGGAAGCGCGCGATACCAAGCTTGGCCCTGAGGAGATCACACGGGACATCCCCAATGTGGGCGAAGACGCGCTGAAAGACCTTGATGAGCATGGCATTGTCCGGGTCGGGGCTGTTGTCTCCCCAGGGGACATCCTGGTGGGCAAGATTACGCCAAAGGGTGAAACCGAACTGAGTCCCGAGGAGAAGCTCTTGCGGGCCATCTTTGGCGAAAAGGCGCGCGAGGTGAAGGACTCCAGCCTGCGCCTGCCCCATGGGGAATATGGCAAAGTCGTAGATATCAAAGAGTTCAGCCGCGAGGAACATCGCGACCTGCCGGCGGGTGTCGAACGCATGGTGCGGGTCAGCGTGGCACAGCGCCGCAAGATCATGGAAGGGGACAAAATGGCCGGCCGGCACGGCAACAAGGGGGTCATCTCCAAGATCGTGCCCGTGGAGGATATGCCGTTCTTGCCCGATGGCACCCCTGTTGACATCATCCTTAACCCGCTTGGGGTGCCCGCCCGCATGAACATTGGACAGGTGCTGGAGACCCACCTGGGGTGGGCTGCCCAACGCCTGGGCTTCCGGGTGGAGAGCCCGGTCTTCGATGGCGCGCGCGAGCACGAGATCGAGGCTGAGCTGGCACGGGCCTGGCTGGCCGACCGGGCCTGGGAGAAGGCCACCAAACGGGCCTGGGATTGGGTCAAGGAGCGCGGCTATAATGAGGAGGATTTCCTCGACGATAATGAAGTGCGCGCCCTGTACCTGGCTGAGTGGCTGGGTGAGCGCGGTTATGACCCCGAACGGGTGTATCACGATACCGCGTATGCCCGCCGGGCCGTGTTGCGGGAATGGCTGGCCGAGGAACCCCAGGGCTATGACCCGGACGCCCTGCTGGTCTTCCCTGGGGACGAGCGGCCCCTGGCAGAGCGCGAAAAGGCCGATGAGATGGCGCGCATCGTCTGCCTGCGCGAGTGGCTGAAGTGGGTGGTGCG
>Ga0068707_1001849_pt1 | contig 14875 bp, 11 predicted proteins | sample YNPNPMetaG_FD_66600 | JGI IMG/M metagenome (GOLD analysis project Ga0068707, IMG submission 66600) | Anoxygenic and chlorotrophic microbial mat microbial communities from Yellowstone National Park, USA - YNP NP MetaG | ecosystem: Environmental > Aquatic > Thermal springs > Hot (42-90C) >...
TCCTTAATCCAGTTAGGTTGCACGCTAGGGCTGACAATAATCTACAACCGGCTTTCCGAAAAATTAACCCGACCACTTCCTCTGGCGGGGCAAAAACGCGTCTTGACCCGTCTCTCAAAACCTTCGCATAAAATTTTTGCCTTTCTGGTCATCTCATTTTTGATCGCTTTTCAAGTTCTGCCTTTGCTGGCTCTGGTTGGCCGCTCTGTTGTCTATGCCGGCTGGGAGAGAGGTGAGCGGGGTTTGACGACGCCGACCCTGAGTTTCGCTGCCTACCAGGAGATCTTCATCAATCGGCGGGCTTCGTTGTTTTACATCCCCCCGATCCGGGCAATTGCCATTTCAGTCACTTATGGATTGATGACCATCCTCCTTGGATTCGGTACCGGTCTTGCGGCGGCCTGGTTCTTATCCCGTCAACAGGAATCGGTCGTCCTGGAACGCCTGCGGCGCTGGTTAGAGCCGCTCATCCTGCTCCCCTTAGGGACATCATCGGTGACATTGGGTTTGGGATTTCTGCTCGCCTTTGGGAAACCTCCTTTAGATTTGCGCTCCTCGCCTTTGTTGATTCCCTTAGCCCATACGTTGGTGGCTTTTCCCTTTATCGTACGCAGCCTGTTGCCTGCCCTGCGCAGCATTCGGCCGCGCTACCATCAGGCTGCAGCGGTCTTAGGAGCAACCCCCTGGCAGATTGCGCGTCGGGTGGATCTCCCCATCATCGGGCGGGCGGTTTTGGTGGCCGGCGTTTTCGCCTTTGGCATTTCGATGGGCGAGTTTGGTGCAACGGCCCTGTTAACCCGCCCGGAATACCCAACCTTACCGATCGCCATTTACCGCTTTCTCGGTCAACCTGGAGAATTGAATTACGGACAAGCCATGGCTCTGAGTGTTCTCTTGATGACCATTACGGCGGCCGGAATGATTTTAATCGAAAGGTTTCGCAGTGGGGAAGTAGGAGAGTTCTAGAGGAAGGAATGCCCTATGGATGCTTTAGCCTTGGTGAACATCAGCAAATCGATCGAAAATAAGCAGATTTTAGAAGAGATTTCCTTTGAAGTTGCTTTAGGGGAAATTGTTGCCTTGTTAGGCCCAAGCGGTTGTGGAAAATCCACTACCTTATCCCTGATTGCCGGGTTAATCGACCCCGATCAGGGTGAAATTTCCTGGAAAGGACGCTCCCTGAGAGGGATTCCGCCTCATCAGCGCAATTTTGGATTGATGTTTCAAGATCTGGCGCTGTTTCCTCACCTCAACGTTTTCGAAAATATTGCCTTCGGCCTGCGAATGCGCAGGCTTGCCTTGCCTCAAATTCAGCAGCGAGTCACCGAAGTATTAGAACTGGTTAATTTACAGGGCTTTGAAGGCCGCGATGTCGCCAGTTTATCTGGCGGAGAAATGCAACGGGTAGCCCTGGCGCGCGCCCTTGCGCCTCAGCCAGAGCTTTTGATGCTCGATGAACCTCTGGCTTCCTTGGATCGCACCTTGAAAGATCGTCTGGCATTGGAATTGAGACAGATCCTGCGCCAGATGAACCAAACAGCCATTTATGTTACCCATGACCAGGAAGAAGCCTTTTCGGTAGCTGACCGAATTATCTTGATGAAAGAAGGAAAAATAGAGCAAATCGGCTCGCCCTATGAAATCTATCAGCAACCTGCGTCGCCTTTTGTTGCTCAATTCCTGGGGATGAAAAACCTGGTCGAAGCAGAGATCATCTCAGAAAATGGACAAAGCTGGTTGCGCATGCCCTGGGGAAAAATCCCCTATCCGAGCCAGAGCAAAGGCAAAGGGATTGCCCTGATTCGCCCGGTGGGGGCAAAGGTGAACGGGAAAGAGGGATTACAGCTTACGGGTCAGGTGATCCAAAAGGTTTTTCGCGGCGATCATTGTCTGCTGGAGCTGCAATGTGATGCAGAGCGTTTCTCGTTTTCCATCCCTTGCTGGCTGGTAATGCCCAAAGAGGGCGATATCCTCTCCCTCTCTATTCCACCTGAGTCGATTCTGTTCTTTGGCAATTAAACGGGTTGAAAGCCCTTCTATTTGAAATCAATTGATAAATGTATACGAACGCAATCGGCGTAGAATATTGATCACCATTGAAGGCATGCCAACAATGGCTTGCCCTGGGCTATTTTAGCAGCGAGGACTCGCCAATCTGGGCAAAGCAAGCGCGCCATGCCACGGCTGCACGCCGGGTTGGAAAGCAGCGTACGATGAGCAGCGGGATATTGCGGGCTTTCGAGCGAATCGGCTATGACGAGCCTTTGTCCTTGAGGGGGCTGAGCTTCCAGCGCCCATACGCCACGAATGCCGCTAATCCCATTAAGATGATGTTCATGACGATATTCTCAAACTCGCTGCGCATGACGTGCCAGATGGCTGCGCCAACCATAACGAATACCAGCCCAAGCGCTGCCAATGGCGTCAGGCGGGTCTGGATGCGGGTGATACCCGGCAGGATGAGACCCAGCCCCGCCAGGATTTCAGCCATGCCGCTGAAATAGTGCAAGCCAGGGGACAGTTCATACATCCAAGCCATCGGGGCGGGTAAGCCGGGCGGAACGATGAAATGGACGATACCGGTGACGAAGAAGTAGATTCCGAGCAGGACTTGCAGAACCCACAAGAGAATGTTCATGAGCACAAATCTCCTTTCTCTATAAGAAACTGGTGGTCAGGTAAAGGTTATCTTGCCTCTTCATAGCTACCTAACGGAATCAAGCTAGGCATCAGCGCCGTGAAAAGAAGCGAAGTGTGTAACCAGTAGCAAGCTATCAGACCGCCATAACATTGCTTTCCACATCTGGATAACTCTGGTCAACCTTTGTCTGGATGACCATCGTTTGGGCAATAGCCGAAACAATGTGAATGTAGCGCACGGGGTTGTCCAGGCGGCGGCCTTTGCGATCTTTCAGATATTTTTCCAGCACCTGATAGCCGCCGATCTGGTATTCCCACAGTTCTTGGGTGATGCCTTCAAAGTATTTTCCGGCGTTGATATACACCCGTGCGCTGAAAAGGTCGTAACGCACCTTTTCGATCAGATCGTTGCCCTCCCCCTGGTATTTGATCCCACCTGCCTTGCCACCCGTTTGCGTAGGAAATGCATGAAGCAGGTGCAGATCAATCAACTGCTGACCCAGGGCGGCCATCTGGCGGAAGAGGTTGCCATCGGCGGTGAAAGGAATGCGCGGGAAATCCACTCGCAGTTCTTGAGTGTACTTTTGACGGTAGGTCGGGCTGTAGAAGACTGCGTAAATGTAGGCCAGCACCTCTTCAGGATCGGGGGTGAAGCCGAAGGCGGTGCTCAGTTTGGGCAGCACCCATTCGGCCAGGTTGGGCTTCTGCTCCTGGTCGAACATTTCCGGCGAGGGGGTTGACGGGTAGAGATAGAGGGGGAAGAGTGCTGACTGGGTTGTACTCTCACCACATTTTGTTTCCATGATTTTATTGGTAACAAAGAAGTGATCCATAACGGTCGACTTGTTGCTGCGAGCTGTAATCAGACCGAGATTTTCACCAGCCAGCATGTGGCGCATGACTTCGGAGCGGGGACGCTCGACGACGGCTTCGTGATAGAAGATGTAGCGCACATCGAACGGGCGGTACAGGATGGGGTGGATTTTCTGGAACGCATATACATCATTCTGAACTTTCTTGCGGGAGGCTGCCAGCGACCAGCCCGGCTTGTCTTTCAGATCGTAGGCTTGCGCCAACACTTCATCGGGTAAGCCCTGGATGTTTTTAAATTGTAAGATGCGATTTTGCAGCTCGGGTTGATCGAAAGCGATGGCAAATCCATCCCGCGCAGTAACGATGCCTACGCTGTTGAGCGGAAAAATCTCGGTGACCGACGGCCATGACTGATAGGCTTCTAAATTTTGAGTGTAGCGGGGGATGAAGAAATAGAAGGGAGAGACAGGAGTAATGAGCTGATATCCGGCAGTGGAGAGGTCGTGGGAATCGAGTCAGGCGTATTTGTCGGTGCGCAGGCCGTAGAGGTGCGTGGTAGACCCTACCCCTCAGCCCCCTCCCCGCGAGCGGGGAGGGGGAATCCCCCTTCCACCCTTGCGAGCCTGGGGTATCCCCCTTCCCCGTGTACGGGGAAGGGGTAAGGGGATGGGGTTCAGACAAAACCTTCTGCAGAGTGGCAAGCACCACGTCCATGTTCTGCAGCACTTGCTCATTCGTAAATCGCACCACGCGATAACCGAGGCTCTCCAGGTATGCCTGGCGCATGTCGTCATATGCTTTTTGCGTTTCGTGAATTGGTCCATCCACTTCGATAATCAGACGCGCTTCGCGGGCGTAAAAATCCACGATAAACGGACCAATAGCCTGTTGGCGGCGAAACTTAACGCCTAACTGCTTTTTGCGCAAATGATGCCACAGGGCATCTTCTGCTGGCGTAGGCGACTTGCGCATTTCGCGCGCCACCGGTTTTAGAGTCTGCCAGATTGAGGCAGGTGTTTGCCATCTTCTTCCTTCCTCCGCAAATGAGGACGCTGAAGAGAGTTCACCATACTTGACGAAGATACCTATCGCTACGCCCTGACGAATGTCGAAGACGTTCTCGTCAACTCCTACTCCTCGCAAGCGAGGATTGGGGGTGGGTGCGGTTTCGCGCTTCAGGCTGCTGCCGTGCAGGTCCAGCAGGTAAATTTCATCGAAGGTCTTAAGCAGACTTTGGCGCATGCCGCGAAAGGTTGGGTTGTCCAGGTAGCCGTGATTGGTGATCATCGCCACAATGCCGCGCCCGGCCTGATGAATCTTCCACTGGGCAAAGCGTAGGAACTTGACGTAATCATCTTGCAGCCATTTGGGGTTCTTTTCGCCGAGCGACTGGCCGTCTACGGTGTAGTAACTCTGCGCGCCATCCAGGTCGGTTTTGAGCAGTTTCTCAGTCCAGTCGTTCTGGTTGGCCGAGATGCCTGAGTAAGGCGGGTTGCCCAGGATAACCAGAATTGGCTCCTCCTTCTTGACTCTGGCGGCATGATGGCTTTCCTCCGACAGCGAGGCAAGGCCAGGGATGGAAATCTGTTGCAGATCTTCCATCTCCAGGGCGTTGGTCAAATAGAACTGGAAGCGCTCGCCGTTTTGCAGCGGGACGCCCAGGGACTCGAGCAGGAATCCAATCTTCATATGACCGATAGCGTAGGGCGCCATGAGCAGCTCAAAGGCATAGAAGTGCGGCAGGATGTGCTTGCGCAAAAAGGTTACCTTTGCGCCTGCACCGTATTTATCCGTGAACTCCCGAAAAGCCAGTTGAATGGCTTCCGCCTGGAAGGTGAGTGTACCGGCGGCCGGGTCGAGCAGGGTGACGCGCTCATCAGCAAGGCCATCAGGCATGGAGAAGCGTGTCTTCAACAGGTCATGCACAGCGCGAACAATGTACCGCACCACCGGTTGCGGGGTGTAATACACACCACGCCGTTCGCGGGTTTCAGGGTCGTATTCGGCAAGGAAGGTTTCGTAGAAATGCAAAATAGGGTCATCGCCCTTGCCCTGGCGGTAGTACTGGGTTAGGATGGCCTGCACATCGGCGGCGTTCAGCACGGCCGCAATGTCGTCCACGATGATCTCCATCTGCGGAGAAGGCTTGCCGAGTGAAATAAACTGAAAGACATCGCGCAAGATACCAACGGTAGAGGGGATCAGGTCAAAGGCCGCCTTGCGGTTAAACCCTCCGATTCCTGCAAATGGAGGTTGAGGGTTGACACGAGTACGGGCGGCGAAGAGGCCGTAGGTAATGGTCTGGGCGTAGAGGTCAGCAAACTGATCTTCGGTCAAGCCAGCGATGAGATATTTTTGAAAGGCCTGATAAAATCCATAAACGGCGCCCTGTCCCTGCAGAAGTTCCGGGCGGATGACTTCGTCGCGCAGGAAGCGTGTGCGCCGTGCCAGCTCACGCGCAAGGTCTTCGGCGGTTAAAGTTGGCGGCAGGGAAAACGAGAAGTAGTTCTCGAAGAGATGCGTCAGCGCCTCCATCTGCTCGGCAGGTGGCTTCGTCTTTAGGGTTTTTGCGATGAATGGGCGGGCAAGTTGGGCACGCTCCAGCAAAATACCATTGCGATAGAGACGGAATTCGTAGAAATCGGTCAGGATAACGTTTGGGAAAGTGTGCAAGTAGCGCTGAAGTTGCTCTGATGTCTCAACCGCGTCCAGTTTTGCGCCTGGCGCTTTGGCCTCTATGTAGCCAATGACCTGATGCGAGCCATCCCAGACGCGGAAATCAGGGTTACCGGCTTCGGTGGGTTTGGGCAGGACGGTAACCTGCACAGTTTTTCCCACCACTATGCCTAGGTTTTCCAGCAATTTTTGCAAGGCAGGGTAGTGACTCTCCTCGCGGGCGTCACCCCGTTGAGTGATTGTTGCAATAGATTGAAGGTAAGCACTCAATAATTTATTCATTACCCAAATCTCTTGTCACGAGGGATATGCAGGGTCACCACTTTGCTACCGTCTCATCCGAAAATCATCTTTACGGCCTGAACCGCCAGCGTTCCCCCAAAGTCGCAAAATCGCGAAAGCCCATAAAGAGAATCGGATTTTCTTTCGCCGCTCGCGAGCCATCCGTGTGCAGCACGTCTCCAAGGAAGAGAGCGTGATCGCCGTCCGTGGGCAACTCGGAAACCCGCATCTCGTAAATTGCCAGAGCCTTTTGCGGCACCTGGGTGTGGTTCAGACACTTTGCAGGCCGCAAGGTCACATCCAGCCGCTGCGCCTTATCCGTCCTGCGCCCCGAAAGGTAACCTGCCCGCACTACCCAGGCTCGCTCATCCCACGGGAGGAAAGATAAAGCCGCTTCTCCAACCTTCCTCAAGAGGTTAAGCGTATGGTTTTTGCGGTCTATGGCTAAGAGAAAGCGAAAGGGCTCTTTGGAAACCGGAGTCCACCAGGCAATCGGCATAAAGTTCGTCCCGACGCTCAGAACAGCCAGATGCATGGGATAAAAGTGGGCGCGGTACATTTTTGACCTCCAGAAGTTCTGGTAGGGGGCTTCGCTTCGTACAATCGCAATACGGCGCAGTCCAGACCATCACCTGTTCCATTATACCTGCGGCGAGACCGTTTCACCTTCAACTTCTTCTTATTTGTTAAAGCCCAAAGTAACACTTAACGTCATTAATGTAGTCGGGATGCAACTCATAAACATTCCATAACTTTGCCTTGATTCATCACCGCTTACACCCTGCATCCGCCAAAAAGTTTTAATCATTCTTGCGATGTGCTGTTAACAAGCATTGTGTTGTTCATACTATACCCCGAACATTACTTAAAAGTCAAGCTAACGATTTCTATCAAATGAAAATTTCGCAAAGGTCTACCTTGCTTTTAATAACAACATACCATCAAAGTAGTGCTGACAATTCGCTGAGAGGACCGTCCACGAATGGGTCACGAATAAACGAATGACAGCGCTATTCGTAATATATTCGTGGACGGGTCTGCCCTGCCAAGTAGCGCCACCGGTGTGGGTAATTACCAAAAGAAAATGTTACCAAAGCAACAGTGGCAAGGCATACAGGCAAAGGATAATACACCGCAATCTTATACGAACGGCGCATGCACTTGTTCAAAAGTCACAATCACTGCCACACAACGCAAATTACCCCTTCTTCTATCTTCTATATAAATAGCAGATAGCTTACAGTGTTCAATTTCCGCCAGGCAAAGGCTAAGTAAAGCTTTCAAATAAGGTTTGCATTTCACCATCCTCAACTCTTCTTTTACCGCGCTTATAATAATTGAAATGATAGACTATGCGCAACTTGCGCTACTTACTGCATTTATGAAGACATCATGTAACAACCTACCATCACAAGTCGTGTTGATAATTTGCTGAGAAAACCGTCCACGAATTGACCACGAATAAACGAATGGAAGCGCTATTCGTGCATTCGCGAAATATTCGTGGACGGTCTGCCCTGCCAAATAGAGCCTTTGGTAGGTAATTACGACATCCTTCTTTTCCCTACAGCGTTTCGCGCAACTGGCGGATACGGTTCGCTGCATCCTGGCGCGTCAGGTTGCCCTGTTCTACCTGTTGTTTGATCCTCCGCACGGCATGCAGGTACTGGTCTTTTTGCCGAATTTGCGGGTCGTTGGCAAGCGCCTGACCAAAATCCTCGTTCGCTCCAGCAATCCAATCGCCACCAGTATATTCCGCATATTCCTGCGTAATCTTATCCCAGCTTTGTGCGCCCTGATCAATCGCCCAACTGAGGTCAATTTGTTCACCGGTGGTTATTCTGGTCATACTCCCCACCCCAGCATTAACCAGATTAACCAGCGGGTTTTTGGTCAGCGCATAGTTCAGGACTTTCTTGGAGGTTTCCGCACCAACAGCCAGAACTTTGTCTGTACCGCTATACCCTTGCTCGTTGGCTATTCTCAACCCTTTGAAGCCCCCATCGACCAAATCTACGCCAAGCGAAATCTTTCCCAACAGATCGTTGCTCTGTTCCAACAGGCGATTCAGTTCCCCAACTTTCTCAACCTTCGCCGCTTCCTGCAGCCCAACGATTTCTTTCCATTTCGGCAGTTCCAACCTGGCGGCCTGTTTCAAACTCGCCAGATAATTTTTCACCGTTGCTTGATTTGGGTTTTCAGCCCAAGCGCGAAATGCTTGCCGCATTTTTTCGATGGTTTGGGCATCTTCTTTGAAGTCAAACAAATCGCTCAATCAACCAACGACGGTCGAACTCGTCCCCATCAGGTTGGTGCTGAGCTCCCACAATTGCTCAAACACCCGTTTTGAAATCTTGTCCGCCCGATCCGCTGTCTGCGTTTCATCCTGAAGGTTCTGTGGCGGAAGGTCAGGCGGCTGATTTTGCTTCAACCTTGCGCGAAACTGTTCCTCTTCCTGAGCAACCGCGGCTCGGTTTGCTTGCTGCCACCCCTCGTATTGCTCGACCTGACCGGGTTCAACCCAGCCATGCCGTTGATCCCAGCGGTAGCCCTGTGCCAGCATGCGTTGCGTGCGTTCGTATTCTTCGCGGCTGACATAGCCTGGCCCGGTTTCATCCCACGGACGCTCCGACCAGTACAACTCCTTGCCATCCTGGATAGCTGAAGCTGCGGATTGCACTGCTCCGGCGGCAGTCGAACCGCCTGCGGTCAGCAACGAAGCAATCAGCGAAGCAGTTGCCCCGGCGAGCGCTCCGGCGATCGGTGCAGCCAGACTCCCGGCGATAACTTCTGGAGGCAGTGCAAAGGAATCAGAGCTGCTTTCCGCATCGCTGTCGCTTGTATCTGGCGGCAATGGGAGAGTCTCGTCTGGATTGACCGGCTCGCTTTCCGCCTCGGGCGGCACAAGCGATTCATCTTCAGATGGAGGCGGTCCTGGCAGTGAGGAGGCATCGAATTCATTGAACACAGCGAGAAGGGTTGCGGGAAGGATACAAATTGAACGTTTTTGATCGATGAATTGAAGGTTGGTAGCAGCTTCAAACAGCAGTTGTCGATCAGTGTCTAACCATCGGACTGAATACATTAAAGGGAGGCCTGGATAAATTAACCCCTCAGATACGATAGCAGGATAGCCGTTAACCGAGAAAACCTTCCCTCTACCAAGCGGCTCGGGCCATTCATTCCCTGGGTTATTCAGAATCATAAAAACCGTAATATTGGTTGCGTTTTCATCGCTGAAAAGCACATGACATATCTCTTCTTCGTTAAAGTAACCCGTATAATACTCCACCTTCCCTTCATACTCCCAGGGTATCCCCGATCTAATTAAGACCTCTCGGAAGATTTGCAGACACTGCTCCTCGGTTGGAAAGGATTGCGCCGAAATTGGTTGAGCTATGCTGGAAGCAAGGTAAACCGTCCCCAAAATCGCCAGTGCAGCCAATCCACAATAAAAGAATCTCCTGTATCTATTCATCTGTGCGTTCCTTTAGTTTACTAAGATCCTCTTCCTTCCAACAGTAGCCAGCTAGCTTACCTTCCACAAACTTGAACGCAAAGCGATCTCCGGAATGAAACAGCGGAGCCAATTTCCCGCAAAATTCGTCCGCGGCATTCTCCGTTCCTTGCTGACAACGCCAAATACTGCCGTCAAAACAGAGCACCGGTTGGTCTGTCTGCCTACAGAACTGTCAATAAGCCATCCCATGTCCTCTTCTTTATCGCCAAATAGACATCTCCACCGCAATCCTGCACCTCATCTGGCTGCTTTCTGCGGACGCAGCAACCATTTCTTCAGCAAAGCGCTGAACAATAAAGACAGACCAAACGAGAATACAAACAGTCCACAGACAATTGGAATGGCGTACAAGCTGGCGTTTTCCCCGAAAAAACTCAGGAAAAAATTTCCTAATTGTCCAATCAAGATGCCAACCATCGAGGAACACCCACAAGAGATCAATGGTATGACAAACAAAACCAAAAGCCATTTCCCGGTCGTTTGGGATGTTCTAGATGTCATTTGAAGTATCTACCTTTCTGCCAGTCTAAATGGTTCTTACAACCACAAGGATGGGTGGGAAAGGTGAGCAAAAGTGAGGGCAGGCATAAAAACACATTCGCTGTGAGTCGTCATTTTAGCTACAGATTAACAAACCTTACGCTACAGTTGGAATGACATAGTCTGCGCGCCGCGCCGCGCTTCCTGCCTCCAGCAAATCTTTCACCCAGGCGCTTCCCTCCTGTCGGTCGCCTAATTGGCGAATCAGAAACGAACCAGGCTTCTTCCAGATATCCAGCAAAAACAACCGCCCGCCGCCAAAGAGAAACACGCCCGTTTCAGGGAAATCGTCTTGCCAGAGTTGCAAAGAAACCGTGAGTATCGCCATGTCCGGGTCGGAAAGGGTGGCGGATAGCGCTTTTCCTCGCTCGCCTATCTCGATTGCGCCGCTTGAATCGCCTCCCTCTGCCAGAAATCTCTCTGAAATCAACCAGCGAAGTTCCTGTTCGAGACGTTTTGGCGCATCGCCCTGCTCTGGCGAATAGAAAACATCCAGCCAATCGTTTGCAAAGGTTGATGGTTCGAATAGTTTGCTCTTTTTAATCCAACTTGTTTGAAAATCCGTTTCGGCAGCCGCCAGGTCAATCAGCGCGCAGGTCTGGCTGAAGAGATGGAACGCGCCCGGCGACATTTCAGCCTGCAAGCCCTCATTTTGACAGACAAGGAACCACTCTGGAAGGATTATTTCCGCCAGCGAAGATTGCCTGATAATGGGATAAATATACAGGTGTTCCCCACCAATGCTATACTGCGCCACGCTCCTTTTCATCTGCGCAAAGCGGGTAAGCGCAGAGCGCCCATGTCGGCGCAGAAAGATGGTAATATCGCCCGGATTGAGCGACAAAAGCATCAGCGAGCGGATGAGCGCCGGCGCAATTGGCTGGCTTTTCTGGTTAGGAAAGTAGTAGCCCTTATCCTTCAGAGCGGCCAGACTATTTGCCAACAGATCTTCGGTGAGTTCAGGGAATTCCTGAATCCTGAACCAGTCGCCTAATACCGAACGCGGCTGAACAGGAAGCTGTAACAGAACGGCTAAAACCAGGCATTCAGAATAAGTTAGCCGATAGGCAGACACCACTCTCCTCCCAACAGAAGTTTACGCAACCGGGACAAGCGTTTCGTTGTATCCTGAGGCGCAATGCAGAATTCATTACTCATACTATACCCCGAACCTCACTCAACAGTCAAGCATGGTAAGGAAACAACTGAAAGCAGAAGCCAGGCTTGCACACGCCATCATGCCTTACGGAATCTAGCAAATGGTTTGCTGCTGTTGCCTGCCTGAGCGAGAGCGAGCGCTCGGTTGACGGGTCAAAAAATACCCTGCTGACAACAGCCTCTCTAAGCACAACTTAACATGGCGCCAGGAAGAAACTCAATCTGACGAAGCAGGCGAGAACCCGGGCAGTCCCAATTGAGTCCAGACGGCGGCGTGATCAGAAAAAGGATAACGCGCCTCCTTGCCAGCGTTGAGGATTTGCCACACCTTCTCTTTCTGATAGAGAAAAAGGTAATCCAGGCGGTGGCGCAGTTCCCCAATCACCGGCAAAACCATCTGATGGGTGGTTGCATCTGCATGGCTGGGATGGATGTGGCGCAGGGTATCCATCCAACGTTCCTTAAGCAGCGCAATTCGAGAAGTTGTTTCAGGCGCGTTGAAATCTCCCCCGATGATCGCCTGGCTGCTTTGATTCTCTATCCAGGTAATTAACTCCTGCACTTGGCGGCGGTTGCGCCAGGGGTTGATGCTCAGGTGGGTGGAAACAGCCAGCAAATCGCCACAAGGTGTCTTGACCAACGCTGCTAATGCCTGGCGGCGAGCAATAGGATGCAGGCTGGAGCGAAAGACTTTGATCCCTTGAGGAATCAACGCAAAATGACTTAGGATCGCCAAACCTTCCTCAAAACCAATCTGAAACCGGTCACCGTTGGTGCGCACATACACGACATTCATCCCAAGCTCTTCAGCCAACAGCTCGTGTACTCGATGACGCCGGGTTTGCCACACCTCCTGAAGGAGCAATAAGTCTGCCTGATGATCTTGAACGAGGCGGATAAATTGTTGCAACCGTTCCTTACCCCGCTGTAGGTGTGGCCAGGGATGGCACAGGTTGGCTGAGAGCACCATGAGGGAACGACAAGGCTGTGTGCCATGGAACCGGTTGACGGTCAGAATTTCCTGCGTGTTGCGTATAGTGGCTAAGATCTGTTTCAGCAAATCAAAATCCAGAGAGCGTAAAGATAACCCCCGCTTTATACCACAATTCACCTCCGCAAAGGATTAATTTTTTATATGGCTGGATATTTCAGCATATGCCCCCTGCTTGTCTGCAAGCTTTCTTAGATGTACAGAGGGGCTATCTCAAACCATACAGACAGCCCCCTATCTCACTCTTCTTTGGTCATAAATGGCAATCCATTCCTGAATCCAATCGAAACATTTCTAAACCAAATGTGGCAACTTTCGGGAAGTATGGTTTCGGTCATGACCACCTGTCCCGATCGGAATTTTTGCCTTTCGGTAAGCGCACTTCCCGAAAGCCGTATAAAAAACCGGGCACCACTTGCTTGGGGAATTTCGGCCAGGTAATCAGGATAATTGCCGCCAGATACGCCACCATCCACCAACCGAGAGGGGATAGCTGGGTTAAAGAAAGCCAAAGGATATAGCCGTAAATCGGGGTTTGATAGAGCATCCCTAGAGAGGATGGAATCCCCAACCATAAGAAGAGAGCGCCCCAGAGAATCAAATAAAACCAGCCCCACCAGGCCGGCAAAATACGGGAAGCAATGAAATAAAGCAACAAACCGGTGGCTACCGACATATCAACCTGGAGATCGTGGTCGCCAATCCAGGAGTGATATTGCCGGCTACTGCGTCGAGCAAGATTGCCATCGAGGAAATCGCCAAACCAATCGGCAAGCATTAACCAGACAACCAGCGGAAGTGCGGCTTGACCCTGCGTGATGCCAAGGTACACGAGATAGATTCCGATCCCCAAGCGAAGGAAGGTGATGAAATCGGCTACTTGCTTCGCGACAATCATGACACACCTCCTTACTCAGGTATCTAGGTTGTTCTCACGACCAGCACCGAACACTTGGCGTAATGAATCAGTTTGCGCGAGACGCTTCCCAGCAACCAGGCACTGACTTGGCTAAGGCCGCGCGACCCAGCCACGATCAGATCGATATGCTTTTCTTTGGCAAGTTGCAAAATCTCGGTTGCCGCATCCCCACGGCGCAAAAAGGTCTCCGCGGAATAACCGGCTTCCTTCAGAGTCGCAAGACTTTTCTCCAAAATTCCTTCCCCAATTTTCTCTTCTTCGCTCTTTTCACCCGCCACTGTGGGTCGCCGGGATGTCAGAGGGGGCATGGGGATATTTCCCATTCCCCATGCCGCAGTGGCATAATCCTCGGGATAAAGCGGAGGTAGCACATGCAGGATGGAGATCTGGGCATGGGCAGGAAGCGGAAAGTTCCCCAGGTATTCCACGGCACTCCAACCATGCTCTGAGCCATCGTTGACGATCAGAATTCGATGTAACCCTTCAAACGGAGCGCGCACAACTAAAACGGGACAATGCCCATATTCGACGACTTTTTGGGCAACCCCACCCAAAAAGATGCCCAGGGTTGCGCGCAAGCCTAAGGCGCCAACTACGATGAGGTTCGCCTTTAGCCGGGTTGCCATGTCCAGAATCGTTTCAGCAGGATCGCCAGCTTTCACTTCGGACTGGATAGAGATCCCCCGATCACGAAGGTGCTGGCAGGTCGCCTCGAGTTGTTCCTTGATGGTTGGATAATGGTTGATGCGGGTTGGTGGAAAGACCGCCAGGGCGGTGATCTCACTCCCGCTGGGTAAAGGTAGTTCACAGATCAGTTTTGCAGCCGCGTAAGCATGCTCTGATCCGTCATCTCCAAACAGGATGCGCAACGGTTGACGAGACCCTTTAGCTTCCATGGAAACCTCCTTTCTCGACAAAACACACCCAATCGGCGGAGGCACCAAGGCAAGAGAAGGCATCAGAGAGGGAGATGTTTTGGTGCATTTCAAGTATAGCAAATTTTGCTTTGCGATTCAAGTACTTCTCTTGACAAATAGATAATCAGTCTTATAATTCAAGCTCACTTAACTATTTTGGGAGCGATTAGATGAATGAATCTCACCCATTTTCAGCCCGTTTGCAGCAGTTCATCGGTTTGCTTTTGCGCATTGTCATGCAAAATCATTATCGTTTTGTCAAACAACACGGTCTCACCCTGCCACAAATGATGATTTTGTACCACATTCAACGTGTGGGTGGTTGCACGGTTTCGGATGTGGGAGAAGAATTCGGTATCAGCAGTGCAGCAGCCAGTCAGATGTTGGATCGTCTGGTTCAGCAGGGATATCTCATTCGC
>Ga0068707_1001854_pt1 | contig 14867 bp, 8 predicted proteins | sample YNPNPMetaG_FD_66600 | JGI IMG/M metagenome (GOLD analysis project Ga0068707, IMG submission 66600) | Anoxygenic and chlorotrophic microbial mat microbial communities from Yellowstone National Park, USA - YNP NP MetaG | ecosystem: Environmental > Aquatic > Thermal springs > Hot (42-90C) >...
CGGATTTGGGCAAGCTGATCATACTGCCTTTTGCGTGATTCCTCGTCGAGGTCAAGATTCATAAGCGTCCGCTGGATCTGCATGATCTTCTCGAAAGCGTACTTCATGTCTGCGGTCAGGCGTATGTTCGGCACAGCCTCATTGGCCAGGCCATCGACCTCCTTGGCCGTTTGAGAAAGCCCATAATAGGTCATTCCACCCACCACGGCGGTAATACCGGCCACGAGCAAAAACCCGCCCATTAACTTTGTCTTCAGACTCATGTGAGACAATCGTAGCGTCATCTAAGACCTCCTGAACATAACCCGTAAACGGAGTGGATGGGCATGGTCATTGCTCCCGTTGAGCACCATCACCTGGACCATGCCTCAACTTGCTGTGAGATGTTATACGAGCGCCTTTTGAGAGAAGCCCCACGTGATCTTCACTCAAAACGTGGCATACGATTCTGCGATAGGCAAATCAAATTTTTGCCCAACACGAAATAAGCAGATAAAGTGATTGAATTGATGGTTGAAGTTGCTGAAAGGGTGCACTGCGGGCAACGAAATATGATGGCTACGGCCAATCATCCAATTTGCACACGTTTTCATTTGGCCGAATCACAAGTGTGTTTTCTTGATGGATGTCACGCCCGCTCGGAGGGGCACGCTCGGCATGCCCGTGTGGAGGGGCATGCTTGTCATGCCCGCGGAAGCGGGATGGATTATCCAACGTTGCGCGGCGGACCCGACAAGCGGGTCCCTCCGAAAGGCGGACGCGACAAGCGGGTCCCTCCGAGAGGCGAACCTAGCTGCAAACAAGACTCAGACAAGTCATGTCAACGTCCAAAGCCCAGGCGATGAGCCATCGCGAAATCGGCATTAGCGCGATCGGTTTCTCCCAAGCTTTGAAAAGCCACCCCACGGTTGTTGTAGGCATCGGCCAGATCGGGTTTGAGGCGAATCGCCTCGTTAAAATCGGCGATCGCCTTTTGGTAATCGTGCAAGGCCTGATAGATCGTTCCCCGGTTGTTGAATGCCCGATAGTGCTGAGGATTAAGCCGGATGGCCTGCGTGTAATCGGCCAGTGCGCGCTGGAAATCGCCCTTAAGCCCATATGCAAAACCGCGGTTGAAATAGACATTGGCGTCGTTGGGATTGAGCCGAATGGCCTGAGTGAAATCGGCAATGGCCGCGTCGTAGAGTTTTTTCCCAGTGTATGCGACGCCCCGACCATTGTAGGCCTCCGCCAGGTTGGGGTTGCGTTTCAGGGCCTCTGTCAGATCAGAAATGGCCCAATCGTAGTCGCCCTTCGCTGCACAAGCGAGGCCCCTGGTGCAGTATGCCTCACCCATTTGAGGATTTAAGCGCAGGGCCTGGGTCAAATCGGCAATCGCCCAGTGGTAATCGCCTCGCGTGTAGTACGCCAGTCCCCGGGCGTAATGGGCCCGCGCCGACTGGGGACCAGCTTGCACGGCACGGTGAAATACGGCGAGGGCCTCTTCGACGCGACCTTCTTCAAGGAGTTCAAGCCCCTCGTGGATGCAACGTTCGGCCTGGACTTCCCGCGGGTCGGTAGGCCGTTCCGTTTCTTGACCTTTCATCGGCGGCTGCCCGATCAACCGCCCCCGAATGGCTTTCCACATCGACATGGCTACGTCCCCCCTGAAGACGACAGACGAGACGGTCACAAAGGCCGCCACGGAAGAGCCTAACCAATCAAAAGGTACCGAGGGACGGGGAGTTTGGCAAGTTTTTTGGCCGTGTCTGCACTGGAGAAAGGCGCTTGTCGCGTCCGCCCTTCGGAGGGACGTGCTCGTCGGGTGCGGTGCGCTCTGATGGTGTGCCGTGGATTGGATTATCCGACCCGACCAATAGATAAAGGGCGCAAGATGCCTCGAGACGGGCGCGAAAAAAAAGCACCCGCGAGCGGGGTGATGGTGAACAGGTAGGCCCGACTTTCACGGGGGCGCCGTGATCCGGCACTCGCGTCATCCGCCGCGGAACTCGCGGTTCCTATTGCGACGGCTCCACACTTGTGCGGGATACTTGTTTTGAGGACGGCTCCCATCGGGCACGGTATCAGCCCACCGTCGATCCATCACGCAACACGCTCTGTCGAGTGCTTTTTTCGCGATCGTCAGACCGCTTGCTCCATCATCCAAGGTCATCGGCCAAACCGGCGAAAAACCTTGATTTTGATGGCGTCATCCTCACGATCGCCACCTTTGATCTTAGTCTCGATGGGCGGACAAGGCAAGCCACCCTCACTTGGGGTTATATCCCCATCCAAATCGCCATCGGAGGGGCACGCTCGTCGTGCCCGTTGAAGCGCGATGGATTGTCCAACGTTGCGCGGCGGACCCGACAAGCGGGTCCCTCCGAAGAAGAAAAATCGGAGGGGCATGCCTGTCATGCCCGACGAAGCGGGATGGATTGTCAAACGTTGCGCGGCGGACGCGACAAGCGCGTCCCTCCGAGCTGTGAGACTCATGATCTCGCGATCTGTTGCTAACTCGCGATCGATTCGTCGAAATCCTGGTCTCGATTTCTTAACCAATTCCTAACAGTTCGTTAACCAGATATTAACACTCGCTTTCTAGACTGAAACAACAACGCGGGTGAAACAGGTTTTGGTTTGTTGTTCTGGTCGGGTTTCCAGCGCCTGCCCGTGCCAGAAGGAGTTTTCAGGCGCTTCGTGTTTTGGAGGTTGTGCCCATGGTTATCAATTGTCCGCAGTGTTCTCGGAATGGTCGGCGTGGTTTTACGTTGGTCGAGCTCTTGGTTGTCATTGCGATCATCGGGGTACTGATCGCCCTGTTGCTACCGGCGATTCAGGCTGCTCGAGAATCCGCACGACGTTCCCAATGTTCGAACAATTTGAAACAGATTGGTCTGGCCATGCATAATTTTCAGGATGTGTATGGTCGGCTTCCCAATGGTGCCCGAGATGGCGATCACCGGGTTCCGGACGCCCTGACGGCATGTTGCAACTCTCGAACACGTTATGGCTGGAGTTGGTTGTACCACATCCTTCCGTTTATCGAACAGCGAACCGTTTATGATCTGTCCACGGATGCAGACGATCCAACCACGTTGGGGTCGGGACAGAATTCAAAGGAGGACCTCGTTGCCCAAAAGGCGATCGTCACTTACTACTGTCCATCACGGCGGATTCCTGAGCCTTACGGTTCGGGCAAGTTCTACCGCGCTGATTACGCCGGGAATGCTGGGGTTCGCGGACCCGATGGCGTGCGGGGCACATCGAGTGGCGGGTTGCGGGGCCCGATCATTCAGACAGATCGCAAAAGGACTCGTATCGAGCTGATCCAGGACGGATCTTCAAACACCATCCTGGTGGCGGAAAAGGCCCTTAACCCAAAAGCGGCCGGTTCCGAAGGCGGTGACAATGAACGATGGAACAACGCCGGCTGGGATGAAGACATTATCCGATTCGGTGCGGGACGACTGAGCAATGGCACCGAATACGGGATTCCACCTATCCCCGACAGTTCAGCAACGTACAATCCCGGCACGGGATGGACGAAGATCAAAGACCTGGGTGGCCGCACTTGGGGACAGTGGCACCCATTTTTCGGATCTTCCCATCCGGGAGGCATGAACGCCTGCATGGTCGATGGCGGGGTTCGGTTTGTCTCCTTCACCGTCAATGCCGAGACGTTTCGGCGGCTCAGTTTGACCGACGATGGGCAACCGGTCGAAAACTTCTGAAACAAGAGAAGCCCGATCAACCCGCCAGACCGCGGATCACCCGCGGTGGGTCACCCGATGCCTCACCGCACGTTGCAACAGTGGAATTCCACCGCGGGTGGTCACGGCGGTGCCTGACTTCTTCAGTCCATGCGATTGCGGGATAGCGACTAAAAAATGGGCGTGAGGCGTGCAGAGGACAGGGATTGCTACAAACAATAAACGATTCACCAGATTTGTATCTGCCTGCGGAGAGATGAATATGCTTCGGTCTTTTACAATTCAGATCCTTATGCCAGTTCTCGTTGGCTTTTTCCTCGCTTTGTCGTTGTCATCAGGATGCAAGAGGACGCCTCCGGAAACGCCGGCTTTGACAGAAGAGGTCAAAACGGCTATTCAGGCAGAGGATCAAGCGGTCTTTGAACAGGAAAAGGCCCTAAAGTAAACCTTTAGTCTGTCGAGACGAACTTGATCAGGGCGTGGTCAGTGTGCAATGGCTTTTGATCGGCAGTTGAAATGGCCATTAAAGCACTATTGAACTCGATCACGAATGGCTGAGCCTTCAACCGTGTGTGCGTCAGATTTGTAACGACGCGAGGAGCAAAATCGGAGGGGCACGCTTGTCGTGCCCACGAATACTGCCGCGGAACGTCAGCCTTTCAAGTACTCTTCCGGAAACTTCCATGGATCCCGGTACGTTGGGACGGCCAATCGCGCAGCTTCATCGTCACCCACGATCTGCTCTTTCTCGGGATCGAATTGGAGGGAACGTCCCAAGCGGTAGGCGAGGTTACCCAAAACAATCGGGATGTCCACTTTCACATGATAGAAGACGCTGCATGAAGGCTGTTTGCGGGTCTTGATGCAATTCACCCATTCGATTTCGTGGCCCGGCGAAGGCGGAATCGAAGGCTCCGGCGGGGTGCGATCCTTCATCCGATCGCCCTCGGGAACGATCTCGTGCATTGTGTAGTTAGCATACATGGTGCCGTCCACGCCGTGGAAATAGATCCCCAGTCGTCGTTTTGGGACCGGCTCGCCATGGAGGTCGAAGCCATAGCTATTGACCAGATTGCCCATCCAGGTCATGGTCAGATTCGGATATTGCCAGAGGATTTCCTGGACGTCCGGGGCATCGCCGTCATCCTGGATTACGTAGCGTCCGCCGGAGCAGTGAACCCGCACGGGATAGTGCAGGTCAAGTGCCCAGATGGGAAGATCGATGATATGAGGCGCCATACCAGGCGTCCAACCCCCGCTGTAGTCCATCCAGGAACAATGGTAGTACGAGCTGCTAGCGAGGATCCTGTTGTACGGTCGCATGGGGGCCGGGCCAATCCACATGTCCCAGTCAAGATCGCTGGGACACGGTGTTCCCGGGTCTCGGCCAACGCCCTCCGGGCCTTGATTCATCACGTTGAAGGTTCTTACAGTGCTGACCTTGCCAATGAAACCTGCTCGGATTTTTTCCACCACCCGGCGATAGTTCTCCGAGGCATGGATCTGGGTGCCGACCTGGCTGATCCGCTGATGGCGTTTGACTGCGTTGCGGATGGCGAGACTTTCTCCGAGATGGAGCGTCATTGGCTTCTGGATGTAGAGGTCTTTGCCAGCTTCACAGGCATGAATCGCATGAAGCGTGTGCCAGTGAGGAGGCGAGGCGATGATCACAGCATCGACATCCTTTTGTTCGAGAAGCTCTCGATAGTCTTTGAAGCCTTTCGCCCCGGGATACTTCTTGAGGACCGCGCTCAAACGTTGCTCCCAGGGGTCAGCTGCAGCAGCAACGACGACGTCGGGATGCTGGGCCGTGTTCGCCAGATTCCCCTGGCCCATCCCCCCGCACCCAATCAGGGCAACACGGACCTTTTCATTGGCGCCGCCACTCCCAGCCTCTCCCAGGACCGAACTGGAGACCAACAAGGGCATCGCCACACCGACCGTTCCCGTTTTCGCTGAGTGATCGAGAAAGGTACGCCGCGTCATATCATGGGGTCGGGACATGGTGGAAACTCCTCTCAAAAGGCCTTGGTTCACCCACAGTCGGACGATATCACCCTGCCACGAAGACGGTCTTCCCGGCACACCTGTGAGAAGACCCGTCTCGTTTCAGACAGTAATAGAATCGAACCTGCCGAATTGCAAGGCAGCAGATCCTTTGGAACTCTTACCAGGTTACTAACGGATACGACGCCGTGTAGCGTGTTATCACACGTTTTCAGGAACTACAAAAGGCTTGCGATATTCTCGCGTCAGGAGTTTATCAGCCTCCGGATTGTTGACGAATTTTTCTTTCTTGGGATCGAAGGCGAGCTTGGGGCCAAGGATGCACGTCATTTTAGCCAGATCGACGCCGAGTGCCCCCTGGAGATTCTCCTCGAGGAGTTTCCATGCCGCGGCGACGAGTTCGTTGTCGGGTAGTCCCTTGGCTGCCTCGGCGAAGGACACCTCTTGCCCCAACCGGTAGGAGATGTTACCCAGGTGACACAGGGCGGCGGAGTAGTGAGCGACCTCGATGTCTGCGTGGAGTTCTTCCACCTTACGGCTCCGCATACAGGCAATGAAGTTCCCGAAATGGTCGCCCCGTCCCATGGTGACATCTACTTTAACGAGATCTTCCGGCTGATCCTTCCCTTTGGGATAAAACTTGCCGTCGCGGATGACGCCTTCTTCGAGGTAGAACTCGTTATCGACGATGGGATCAAACTTCTTGCCGCCCGGACCAGCCTTTCCCACAAGTCCGCGAACGTCAAAGAGCAGAATCGTTTCACCGAAACCCATCACAGTGATTTGCATATTGGGAGTCTCGCCCTGGTCTTTCCAGTTGTGATCCGGCTCATCGACGAAACGCCCGCCGGCGCTGATGACCCAATCGGGCAAGGTGGCGCCAGGGATCGCCCAGCGCGCGATATCCATTTGATGGACGCCCTGATTGCCGATTTCGCCATTACCGGTGGGCCAGAACCAGTGCCAGTTATAATGAACCAGATTTTCGTGATAGGGCAATTCCGGTGCGGGGCCGAGCCAGAGGTTATAGTCGAGTTCTGGCGGGGGATCCTTAACTGGCTTGAAGCCGATCGTCCACCGTGGCTTGCTGGAGTATCCTTTGGAAACGAGGAGTCTCCCATATTTGCCGGAGGCAATAGCGGCCACCTGACGTGCCCAGCTGGCGCTGGACCGACTCTGCGTTCCGTGCTGGACGATCCGTCCGTATTTGCGAGCGGCCTCAACGCACTTTCGCCCTTCAAAGACGTTGTGACTGCACGGCTTTTCGACGTAAACATCTTTCCCCGCCTGACATGCCCAGATTGTCATCAGCGAATGCCAGTGGTTGCAGGTGGCAATCGAAATGGCGTGCAAGTCTTTATCGTCAAGGGCCTCGCGAACATCCTGGACACACTTGGGAGTGTTCTTGCCGCGGGCCTCAACCTGTTTGATGCGACCAGCAAACAAGCGGCTGTCAGGATCAATAAGATACGTCACACGAACATTAGGCATCGCGCAGAAGGCGTCAATGTGATTAGATCCTCGACCATGAATCCCGGCGACACCGATGTTGATCGTCTCATTGGCGCCGATGATCTGCCCTGAACCCCGCGTGCCCGAAATGGCGAAGCTAAAGGCCGCGCTAGCGACAGCCGATGATTTAATGAACGTACGGCGACTCAAACGTGCCATTGTTAACCTCCCTTCGCATAGTGCGAGTTCGATAGAGTTGAACGGAAACGCATTCGAAAAAACATGAATGGTGTTATGTTCCTGACAAACCGCGACGTTGGTACGTCACGAACGATTTGGCTGGTTAACATTTCAGGCGGTCACTCATGCCCGCCTAGTATTGAACCAAGCGGAGGACGGTTTGTCCAGCTTCGCGGCAGTGTTTTTTGGATGTCACCGTGAAGTGCAGAAGGTGTGCGTTGCGGGGTGGACGCGACAAGCGCGTCCCTCCGAAGGCGTGACTCCAAACACAAGGGGCTTCAGGCGTTCCGTCTGCCGGGCAAGTGATCTTGGCAAGAGAGAAAGAGGACGCTAATCTGTTTGACACACCTCAAAAGATGAGATGAATCGACGATTCGGTGTGCTCTCCTTGAATAGACATCGCGATTGATCATCGACCTGTGAAGTAAAGACGAGGGAGTCGAGACAAAAAACACAAAAATCGCGCGCGACGGTGATTGAAATTTTTTCCAGATGCAATATAACACTAGTGAAAGCAGTGCATGAGTTGGCATCGTGCTGAAGGATCTTGTGAAGGAATCGCGCGTGGCTGGGTAGTTGTCTGTGTGCCAAGGCGGGATAGGTGGCCCAAAGATGGCTTCGATGGTCGAAGCCAACCCGCTGGCACCCATTGGACGGAGGTCTGAACCGTGGCTGAAAAGAAGGCTGCCAAGAAGACGGCGACCAAAAAAGCGGCCCCCAAGGCTGCTAAAAAGGCCGCCAAGACGGCAACCAAGAAAGCCGCTAAAAAGAAATGCTGATGTAGCTCTTGCGGCTTTCACCGGGGAACTGAAAGGAAACGGATGTCCGACTGACCCCGGCAGGTTCCGGACCGTGGACAACGACGAGAAAGGGCCGTGATTCAGGATGGATCACGGCCCTAGCTGTTTGTTATCGCGACTCCATTGCCTGAGGAGCCAGACGCCGATAAAACTCGTAAGCCTCCGCGAACGGCTCCAGGGCGCGATCCAAGATCCCCAGTGTGTAGGCAATCGTCACGCCGTAATTGGTTATGGGAACGTTCGCCTGACGACACCGCTCGATTCGAGTGAGGACTTCGCGTCGATTCCACATGCACGCCCCGCAATGGATGACCAGCTGGTATTGTCCGAGATCCCCTGGAAAGTCGTGCCCCTGGACAGTGGTGAAGTGGAGGGAGCCACCCACATACTTCTGCAGCCAACGCGGGATTTTCACACGGCCGATGTCATCGGCAATCGGATGATGGCTGCACGCTTCTGCGACCAGCACATGATCACCCGCCCGCAATGATTCCATCGCCAAAGCCCCGCGGACAAACTCCTTGAGGTCGCCTTTCTGTCGGGCCATCAGGATCGAAAATGACGTCATTTTCACACGAGGAGGTGTCACCCTCGCCACATGCTGAAATGCCTGACTGTCGGTCACCACAAGTGCCGGCTCTTGTTGAATCCTGTGGAACACCTGATCCAGTTCGGTATCGCGAACGACGATTCCCATCGCCCCGCGGTCCAGAATCTCGCGTAAGGTGAAGACCTGCGGCTGGATCAGACGCCCTTTAGGGGCCTCTTTGTCGATGGGAATGACGAGAACGACGACATCGCCTGGGGCAATCAAGTCGGCAATCAGAGGGGGACTGTTGATGAAGTCCTCCGGTGCGGTATGGATCAGGGCTTCGCGAACAGCTTCCAGACCTTCCTGCCGGGTGGCAGCCGTCATCACCCAGGGGATTTTTTCTCGTTCGAATCGCTGAAGCAACGTGGGATGGGGCTGAGCCATGTCCACCTTGTTAAAGACGACGATGACAGGGAGCTTTCGTTGCCTCAATTCTCCTAGCAGTTGCTCTTCGAATGTCTCCCAGCGACCGGCGTCACAGACAAGCAGGGCCAGGTCTGTACGATCGAGAACCTGACGTGTCTTTTGCACACGCATCTCGCCTAGAGCGCCTTCGTCATCCACACCTGCCGTGTCGATGAAAAGGACCGGTCCCAGGGGCAACATTTCCATGGGTTTTTCGACGGGATCGGTGGTCGTACCGGCAACGTCCGAAACAATCGACACTTGCTGCCGCGTGAGCATATTCAGCAAAGCGGATTTGCCGGCGTTTCTGCGGCCAAAAATCCCAATGTGGAGGCGAAAACTCTTCGGGGCTGAACGATAAGTCATCACGAGGCGATTAACCTTTTCTGTAACGTCCGGCTGAATTCAAACCTGGTCGAGGGAGACCTAGTTATTATATGCGCCTTGGTGCGACAACAGTTCTGAAGTGGTGTCCGAGGCAACATTCCAGATTCGTACCTGCCGGGTTCGATCGAGGGAAAGAAAGGTTTGACCGTTGGGAGCGAAGATAATCGGTCCGGCCAGCTCAGGAAAGACTGCGTGACAGCGACCGCTACCCACGTTCCAAACGCGAAGCTCAACGCGACCCGCCGCCATCTCCGCCGGTGTCGCCGAAAGCAGGGCCTGTCCATCCGGAGAAAAGGCGAGATGGGCAACAAATCCCGGCGTCTCGTTCCAGATGGAGATTCGTTTCAGGGAAGGAAGATCAATAATCTGAATCGCGGGGGTCACGCGACTGACGACGGCAAGGTGGCGTCCTTGAGGATCAAATGCCGCAATTGCCGCCGGTCCACCGTCAAGTTGCGTACTGGCCACTTGCTGGCGTCGAGCTAGATCCCAGAGGATCAATCGACCGTCGGCAGTTCCCACAAGGACCCGCTGACCGTCGGGCGAAAACACAAGGATTACGGCGTAATTATTTTGCAGGCCCAGTTCCTTGACTTCCGTTTCCAGCCAGGTTGTCGTATTCCAGCGAAGAATTCGGCCACGCCGATCAGCCGCCAGCAGGGATTGCCCATCGGGGCTTAACGTCATTGCGGTCAAGGGGGCCGTCAATGTGGCAACCACGCGCGGTGCACTGAGGGTCTGCGCCTCTCGAATCTGGATCATCCGCTCTCGCACCACAGAGACAAGCCACTTACCATCTCGCGTGAAATAGAGCCAATCATCGGACAAGCCATTCTGTTTGGCGCTGATCAAACGACTTCTTGTCTGGGCATCCCAGAGGCTGATAGCTGTATCGCGCCAGAGTGTACCTTCGATCGTTGCGAGATACTTTCCATCGGGCGACCATGCCATGGCCCGCGTCGTCCGATTGTCGCTTCCCAATCGTAGAGGAATATCATGTTTTTCTAGGTCCCAGGCGTTAAGCACTCCCTGGGAGGCCGTGTAAACAGTGCGTCCATCCTGTCCAAAAACACCATACACCGCGTAGCCTGCATGGGCAGTCAAACGGTGGCTCTGAGAGAGGGTCTTCACATCCCACACCTTGGCTGTGTAATCCTCTGCGGTCGTTAGCAAACGGCGTCCATCCTGCGAGAACTGAACTGTGCGGATGGCGTGAAAGTGGACATCCCGCAGATAGCGCGACTGTTTGGAAGTCATGTTGTATAACCACACGTTGCCCGCCGCCGCTGCTGCAATGAGATTGCCATCGGGTGAGAAGTCAACACTCAGGATTGGGTCTTGAAACTCGCGGAACTGGAAGAGAATCTCTAACTGGGGCCAGGAGAACAGGATAATTCGCCCATTGACAGTGCCACATGCCACGAGCTTTCCTTGGGGTGAAAACATGACGGAACGGAACATGCCGGCCTGTCCAAGCCGATGCTGGCCGCGAAGATACACAAGGGTTCTCTTTTCGCCAGACAGCAGCGACGGAGGAAGAAAGAAGAACCGATCTGTCCCCTCTGTGGTGGACGGCTTTGACACATTTCGCTGAGGTCCGCTATCCATCACCTCACCGCTGACTCTGGCAAGAAGTGATTGGACTGTCACATCGGGAACAAGCGAAAAGACACCGACTCCGCGGTTCGTGGCGGCCAACAGGATTTGACCGTCAGGATGAATAGCCAGGTCCCAGGCAACATCGTTTCCCTCGAGATGGAACTCACGGACGAGCTGGAGGGGGGAATCTTCGGCCTGCGGCTGCCAGTGCCAGACACGGATCGTGTGATCGTAGGATGCAGTGGCCAACCAATCGTTTTTGGGTGCGACACTTATAGCGGAGACCCAGTCGCGGTGGGCGTGAAAAGTATGGCTAATCCGTTGTTTGTTGAGGTCCCAGACAAGGATCGTGCCATCCCACGTCCCCCAGAAGATGTGTTGACCATCGGATGACAGACTCAAACGACGAACCCATTTTTCCTGATCGGTCGCAATTGTCCAATAGCTTCTCCCTTCATTGCAAAGGCGATGCAGCAGACGCCAGGCGAAATCGCGAAGCTCTTCCGGACATTTCTCGGGGTCTTCCAGGATGGCCAGGGCCTGGGCCGAGTTTTCGCCAAGCAATTCCTGTGCCCGTGTCAGGGCCTCCACATATTGCTGCTGCCGACTGATATCTTCTTGCGAGCGGAGGGCCTCTGCCTGCTTCTCGGCAAGTTGGGCAAGAGTCTCGCGATCTTGCTCGATTTTTTCCAGCCGTGCAAAGTGCCAGTGCAGGCCCAAGATGGCCCCAAGGACAACACAAACGACCGTCATCGCCATCATCACGGCACTGGAATGACGTCGTGTCCACTTCACGATCCGTTCAATCGGTCCTGCCGGTCTTGCCAGGATGACATGTCCTTCCAGAAAGCGCTGAAGATCATCTGCCAGGGCGGCTGCTGAGGGGTAACGTCGCTCCGGCGCTTTCTCCAGACATTTCAGACAAATGGTAACGAGGTCCCGATGAATATACGGCTGGAGCCGGGATGGCGGGACGGGATCCTGGTTGCGAACCTGGAGCAAGGTCTCGATCGCATTCTTGCCGGCAAAAGGTGGACAACCTGTCAGCAACTCGTAGAGGATGGCGCCCAGACCATAGACATCAGTCGCAGGACCGACGTTTCCCCCGCTCATCGTTTGTTCCGGGGCCATGTAACTCGGTGTGCCAAGGAAGTCATCCTGTGAACCGTAGGGCGATACTTCGTCCAATCGCTTGGCGAGTCCGAAATCCGCAATCTTCGGCGAGCCATCGAGATCGAGGAGAACATTGGCCGGCTTGAGATCACGATGAAGGACCTGGTGTTCATGAGCGTATTGAACGGCCCGGGCAATCCGTTCCACGAGCCGAGCGGCCTCCCGGGGTGACCAGACGCGGTCCGGACGATCGGCCAGCGATCCGCCTTCCAGGTATTCCATCGCCACAAAGCAGGCCTCGCCGGCTTCGCCTACCTCATAAATCTGCACAATGTGGGGGTGACGCAGGCTGGCGGCGGCCTGGGCTTCCGCTAACGTTCGCTCGCGGGCCGCCTGATCCCAACTTGTCTGATGAATAACCTTGAGCGCCACACATCGTTTGAGACGCAAATCCCGCGCCTTGAAAACTACGGCGGTCGCTCCACGCCCAATCTCCTCCAATAGCTCATAATGGCCGAGAATCGTACCAGAACAGCCTCGCTCTTCAGAGTCCGCAGTGTTCCCAACCACCTCACCAGACTGAATTGCCGAAGCGAATGAATCGGTTTGAGTCTCGGACGCGGGGACTGCCGCACCTATCTGTGTCGTTGCCTCCGGCGATATCAATACGTCCCGCTCATCGTCCTCTGCCGTGAGATCGGATGACCGGAGTGACGCCGCCACCAGATCGTGAACGAAGAACAATTCCTGGAGGTCATCCTTTAAGTGTGGAAAACGTCTATAGTATTCTTCCACTGCTGGGGATTCACCCGTTTCGCTCCGGGCCACGAATTCCGTGTAAATCAGCTCGAGAATCAGATCGGGGTCGATTTCTCTGGTATCCAGGGTAGCCAGATAGTCTTCGACCCGTCGGGCCTCACGCTGACGAATGGCCCGATCCATCTGGTGACACAGGTCGCGAATCGTCTCTTCCAGGCTTGCCATGGCGGCAATATGGCTTACTGCAACGCGGGAAAAACCGGTTTGCCTATTTTCTTATATTGTGCCGCCGCGGGACGACAAAAGGCAAACCCAGAAAACGGGATGAACTCACGGTTGAGGATTTGTCGCCGCTTCTGCATGCGATGTCATCTCTTCGGGGTGAAAGCATCGTGCAAGTGTTTCGGCAAGCTCGATCATTCGTGGACCGGGCACCAGCGGAACATCTTGACCCAGGAGATAGACCCGTTGGTTTCGGACCGCCGCGACATCTTTGACCTGCTGCCACCCGCTGAGGATCGTCTCGCGATCGAGCTTATCGGTGGCAACCCCGCCCACGATGTCGATGATGACGTCGGGGTTCAATTTCAGGATTCCCTCGGCAGAGAGGATCGGGAAGGGAATCGGGGCATCATGGAGGACATTCTCTCCTCCGGCCACCTCGATCAAACGGTCGAGGAATCCATCCGGACCGGCAGCACAAATGTCCCGCAGGCGTCCCGGCTCTGATGATCGTTCGACCACAAGGAGAACCCGAGGTCGCGGTGATCCTGTCCAACGGGTCTCAAGCTCAGAAAGGCGCCGTCGCCATTCCTCGGCCAGGGCTTTTGCCCTTTCTTCGACACCCAGTACGCGCCCAAGGATCTCCAGGGACTCGAAGACGCCATCTACAGAGCGATGATCAACGGTTACAGATTTCAAATGGAATTGGTCGAGCTTTGCGCGGAAATCTTCCTGCCCTGCCGGAATGATTACCAGATCGGGCGTCAACCTGAGCACCGCCTCCCAATTGGGGTTGAGATAACCGCCAATCTTCGGCAGCGATCTGGCCTGAGGGGGATTGTGACAGAAGTCGGTCACCCCGACCAGACGGTCGCCGCATCCCAGCGCAAAAACTGTCTCGGTAATGCTCGGGGCCATCGAGACGATCCGCCGCGGGGATCTAACCTCTTGATCTTGCCGGACTGATCGAGCCGAAGGTTCCCCTGGCGGCAGCGCCCCCTGTCGGTTGCATCCAAGCAGCACCAGCCCGATGGCCAGCAGAAGTAGCCGCCAGGATCTTCCCCCACACAGGCGGAAGCCATTATCCAGGAGATATCGGGAAACTCTCCTATGGGGCCTTGATATCATAGCACATCAAGACGTTGTGGGCACGCAAATAGAGCTTTCCATCATGGATGACGGGATGAGGCCAGGCCGGGCCATCCACCACTGCCGGGCGGAAGCTGCTCACCACCCGAAATTCCTTGGGGTTCGGTTCAATCAAGGCCACGAGTCCTCGCTCATAGCGGAAGTACAATTTGCCGTCGGCATAAAGCACGGCCGCTGAGCCGCGATCCAGGGGGTCTTCCTTCCACATGATTTTGCCGGTCAGAAAGTCCAAACACGTCGGCCCGCCGCGATTCTGTCCATCTCCTCCGTAAAGATAGTCACCCACCAAAACGACGCCGCCATGGTGATTGGCAAAGTGATTGGCGTCGAAGAAATAGACCTCTTGCGCCGTCCACGTGTCGCCGTTCCGCACAATGTGCAGAAGTGCGCAACCCGTCTTGTAGGCCGTGGTCACGAAGACATAGTCGTTCCGAATGACGGGATTAGGGA
>Ga0068707_1001855_pt1 | contig 14860 bp, 14 predicted proteins | sample YNPNPMetaG_FD_66600 | JGI IMG/M metagenome (GOLD analysis project Ga0068707, IMG submission 66600) | Anoxygenic and chlorotrophic microbial mat microbial communities from Yellowstone National Park, USA - YNP NP MetaG | ecosystem: Environmental > Aquatic > Thermal springs > Hot (42-90C) >...
GGAGGAGAGCCGAGGCTTCCTCTAAAGGCATTAGTAATGCATTTGCACTTTCCTCTATAAAGAAGCCACGGCCTTTAGGCCGTGGAGGTTCACTGTGTCAGAAGAAGTTCGGAACTACTGTCTAATGGCCAACCCAATTCTTTAAATTTCTTTCTTCATATCTATCTACTCGCAATTTCTTTTAGAGTTAACACTCTCAGGATTTTGAAGAAAGGTGAAATCTATGGCTAGAAACGTAGCAGATGCAGGAGGATATGTGATGCAGGAAGGGAGCACGAGGGTGCTCGGCCGCGATGCGATGCGCGTAAACATCGCCATCGGCTATGCCGTAGCTAACATCTTAAAGACCACTCTCGGCCCCAAGGGGATGGACAAGATGCTCGTGAGCGAGCTCGGCGACATCGTAATAACGAACGATGGCGCAACCATCCTTGAGGAGATGAACGTGGACCACCCGGCAGCGAAGCTGATGGTGGAGATTGCGAAAACGCAGGACAAGGAAGTGGGCGACGGCACCACCACCTCCGTGGTCATCGCAGGGAACCTCCTGAAGAAGGCAGGGGACCTCCTGGACCAGAACGTCCACCCGACAACGGTCATAAAGGGCTATGAGCTGGCTTCCCAGAAGTCCGAGGAGCTTCTCAGGAAGCTTGGCAAAAAGGTGACCCCGAAGGACACCGAAATCCTGAACAAGATAGCGATGGTCGCGATGGGCTCAAAAGGCATAGGCAGCGAGGCGGAAAAGAAGAAGATTTCAGAGCTCATCGTCACCGCAATCAACCAGGTGGCGGAGCAGAAAAACGGCGCCTATGTGGTGGACGGAGACCTCATCAAGATAGAGAAAAAGGCCGGCGGGGAGGTCATGGACAGCGAGCTCATACAGGGCGTCGTTGTTGACAAGGAGATTGTCCATGCGGGCATGCCTAAGTCCGTGAAGAATGCAAGGATAGCGCTCCTTGACACCGCCCTGGAGATTGAGAAGACCGAGACAGATGCGAAGATAGAGATAACCTCGCCCGAGCAGATGGAGCTTTTCCTTAAGCAGGAGGAGAAAATGCTTAAGGAAATGGTCTCAAAAATAAAGGCAACCGGCGCAACAGTCGTCTTCTGCCAGAAGGGCATAGACGACCTCGCCCAGCACTACCTTGCAAAGGAGGGCATCGTTGCAGTGAGGAGGGTGAAGAAGAGCGACATGGAGAAGCTCGCACGCGCGACGGGCGCGAAAATCGCATCTTCGCTTGAGGACCTTTCAGCTTCCGATTTGGGCGAGGCCGGTTTGGTTGAGGAGAAGAAAATCTCCGGAGAGGCGATGGTTTTCGTGAAGCAGTGCAAGCACGCGAAGTCCGTTTCTCTCTTCCTCCGCGGCGGCACGGACCACGTGGTAAGCGAGGTGGAGCGTGCGATAAAGGATGCGGTAGGCGCGGTCGGCGCGGCGATAGAGGACGGCTCATACGTGACCGGAGGCGGGAGCGCGGAAATGGCGCTTTCAGCTGCCCTGCACGCATACGCAACCGAAATCGGCGGGAGGGAACAGCTCGCAATCCAGGCGTTCGCAGAAGCGCTTGAGTCCATACCGAAATCCCTCGCTGAAAATGCGGGAATGGACGCGATAGACACCATCGTTGCCCTGCGCAACAAGCACAAGGGAGGCAGGGAGACCGTCTTCGGCGTCGGCGTGCTCCAGGGCAGGATTGAGAACATGGAGGCGCTCGGCATTTTCGAGCCCCTGCGCGTGAAGAGGCAGGCAATCAGCTCTGCGACTGAAACAGCCCGCCTCATCCTGAGGATTGATGACATAATCGCATCCAAGGGAGGGAAGGGAGGCGGAATGCCATCGGGCGGCTCCGGCGGCGGGACGCCCGGCGGAACGGGCGGCGAAGGGGAATATTGAGTTTCCCGTTTCGGGTTTCCGGTTTCCAGCCCATTTAATTTTTCTTTTTATTTTTCCTGCGTTTTTTCTCCTTCCCCAAATCCATGTGACATGCTCCCCGCCCTAAATCCGCATCTCTGCGGAGATGTCTGGCGAAGTTCTGCGGAACTGCGGGCTGAAGCCCTTGGATTTATTGGCATTCGGGCGGCACACAGTGCTTTTAAAGAATTCCTCCCCATTACCACTGATGCTGCAGACCGAACTCGCAGGGGTAAAGCTAAGCAACCCTACCATTCTTGCCTCCGGCATAATGGGCGTTTCCGGCGCCTCCCTGTCCCTGATTGCAAAGAACGGCGCAGGCGCAGTCACATCCAAATCCATTTCTTTAGAGCCGAGGATGGGCCATCCCAACCCCGTCATAGTTACCTACGGGCAGGGAATGATGAACGCGGTGGGCCTTTCCAATGCCGGCGTAAAGGATTCCATTCCCGAGTTGGAATATGCCGTGAAAAATGCCGGCGTCCCGGTAATAGCTTCTATAGTGGAATTCAAGGCAGATAACTTTGGCATCCTTGCAAAGGAAATCAGCAAAGCGAGCCCCGCCCTCATAGAATTGAACATCTCCTGCCCGAACGTTTCGCACGAGTTCGGAAAGCCGTTCTCGCACGACCCGGCGGCCGCGGAATGGGCAACCCGCTCGGCAAAAAGAAACACTAAAATTCCCGTCTTTGTAAAGCTTTCCCCGAACACTCCTGACCTGGTGGAAGTCGCCCGCGCCGTAAAATCTGCCGGCGCGGACGGGATAACCGCCATAAACACAATCGGCCCAGGGATGCAGATAGACATCCATGCAAGAAAGCCGGTTCTATCCAACAAATGCGGCGGCATCTCAGGCCCTGCGATAAAGCCAATTGCGGTGAGGTGCATATACGAACTTTACAGGGAGACAAAACTGCCCATAATCGGCACGGGCGGGGTGGCCACAGGCGCGGACGCCGTGGAGCTCATAATGGCGGGCGCCTCCGCTGTCGCAATCGGCTCGGGCATTTACTACCGCGGCCTGGATATTTTCTCAAAAGTATGCAGGGAAATGCAGGAGTTCATGGAGAAGGAAGGTTTTTCCTCCATAAGGGAGATGAGGGGGGTAGCGCATGAGTGAAAAGAACAACCCGATAATCACGATGAAAATCTCCCGCGCGGTGCAGGAGAACCCGTCAGTCAAAACGATATATTTCAACTGCCAGCTAAAAGCAAAGCCGGGCCAATTCGTGATGCTCTGGGTTCCGGGTGTGGGCGAAAAGCCCATGAGCATTTCTTATTGCGATGGGGAAAGCTTCGGGGTGAGCGTCGCGGCAGTCGGCGGTTTCTCCGCCGCAGTGATGAGGCTGAAAGCCGGCGACCTTGCAGGCTTCCGCGGCCCCTTCGGCACATCTTTCTCATTCAGGAAGGAGAAAACCCTTGCGTTGGTTTCCGGAGGGTGCGGCTGCGCACCGCTCGCATTCCTTGCTGATGAGGCCCTCAAGGCGAAAAAGAAGGTCCTCTTCATGCAGGGCGCACGCACGAAAGGCCTGCTTTTCTTCACGGAGCGCATGAAAAATGCAGGCGCAGAGGTTCTCATCTCAACGGATGACGGCTCAGCCGGCTCAAAAGGGTTTGTTACGGATTTGCTAGGGCCTGCCCTTCAAGATGGCAAGGTGGGCAAAATCTTCGCATGCGGCCCTGAGATAATGATGAAGAAGGTGGTGGACATCTCGGACGAGTTTAAAATCCCCTGCGAGATAAGCCTTGAGCGCTACATGAAATGCGGAATAGGGGTATGCGGCCAGTGCGTGGTGGACCCGCTTGGCATACGGATGTGCACCGAAGGCCCTGTAATTAAAAAAGAAACTGCTAAAAAGATAACAGAATTCGGCAAATACAGGCGTGACGCTTCCGGAAGGCGCGTCCCAATTTGAGGCCATCAACATGGAAGAATGCGAGATACTAATAATAGGCGGCGGCCCTGCCGGCCTTGCTGCTGCCTTGTATGCGTCCAGGGGCGGCAGGAAAACCTTCCTCATTGACAGGGACGGGCTTGGCGGCCAGCTGCTCACGATTGCTAAAATAGAGAACTGGCCGGGAGACCGCTCGGTGGAGGGGCCCGTGCTTGGGAAGAGGATGGCAGACCACGCCGCCGCTTTCGGGGCAACGCTTATGGAGCAGGCCGAAGCCCTTTCCGTTGACTTCAACAATAAAATCGCAAAGACAACAAAAGGGGACATTAGGTTCAAGGCCCTTATAATCGCAAGCGGGGCAAGGGAGAAGAAGGCTGGCATCCCCGGAGAAAAGGAGTTCCACGGCAGGGGGGTGAGCTACTGCGCAACATGCGATGCGCCTTTTTTCCAGGGCAAGGCTGTTGCGGTAGTCGGAGGCGGAAACTCAGCCCTGGACGCCGCGGTGACCCTTGCAAAATTCGCCTCAAAGGTATATCTCATACACAGGAGGGACAGCTTCCGCGCGGAAAAGGCGATGGTGGAGCAGGCAAACCTCCCAAATGTTGAGAAACTCATGAATACCGAATTGGTTTCAATAAACGGAAAGGGCCGTGTCCAGGGAATCACAATAAAGAACAACCAGACCGGGAAAAAGGAAGAAATCCGGTTAGATGGCGTATTCTTCTTCATTGGCCAGGAGCCAGGCACGGACTTTCTCAACGGGGAGCTGAAGCTGGACAGGAATGGCTATATAATCACAAACGAAAGGATGGAGACCAGCCTCCCGTTAGTATATGCTGCAGGGGACGTGCGCTCAACGCCTCTGCGCCAGATAAGTACTGCTGCCGCAGACGGCTCCATCGCAGCAGTCTCCGCAGAAAAGGACTTATCTGCCCTTGAAGAAAAGAATCAGTGAGGTGTACGCAATTGGGTAGAAGACCAGGTACGTTATTATGTTCAGGATGGGGATAAGCGTGCTCAGCGCGATGATGGAATAGAATCCATATGCCAGCAGCGCTTTCACATTCTTCTCCTTTATGAAATTGAAAGAAATTATCATCGCGGTTATCGGGGGAACCCGCCTAACCACGTAAGCGACAAATGAGAATGAGAACAGGAACTCTACCATGAAAACCAGGAACAGTGTTGCAGCCCCTGCCAGGTATGTCCAGCCCTCCCATAGGTTTGCAAGCAGAAACATGTACAGGAGAACGAACGGCATCACGACAAACGCAGCAATCGCGGCCTTCACGAGCGATATCACGAACAGCCCGCCGGAGTTCCTCATCGCATAATTCATGTAGTGCATGAGGCTGACCTCCTTTCCTTCTGCAGCATTGTTGTACTCCGCCGCCATCGCCCCCTTGTATCCCGCTGAGAGCATCATGTACAAAATGGCAAGCAACCCGCCCGCGCCGCCGAGCACGTAAATCATCATCTCTCCCCCGACCCCGGCCAGCGTAAGCAGCAGGAACAGTATGAAAAGCACCCCGATGAAAGCCCCGAGGGTTATGAGCATGAAGAGGGGATAGAGAATTGTCGGGACCATGAAAGCGACTGGGTCCCTTGAGAAGCTCTCCAAAGCGTCGCCTGCGGACCGGAACAATCCATCACCGGGTTGCATTTTGCTTCTGTATTTAAAAACATTTCCCGCGCCAACCGGATAAGTATGGACAGCCTGCTTCTCCTCCTTGCCAAAAAAGGCGCGCTGCGCGCCCCTGTAAGAATTACCACAGTTGAGCTGGGCGCACTGCTGGGCATGAGCCAGCAGAATGCCTCTGTGCGGCTGCGTTCCCTTGAGCGGGACGGGCTTTTGGAGCGGAAAGGCGGCCTCTTCAGGATAACCGTGGCAGGAGAGAAGGCCCTGCGCGCAGATTTTGAGGAGCTCAGGAAGGTATTTGAGCCAGGCACGATGGTCATGCGGGGAAGGGTGGCAAAAGGCCTCGGGGAAGGGAGATTTTATATGTCCCTCGCCGGCTACAGGAAGCAGATAGAAAAGAAGCTGGGGTTTGAGCCTTATGCCGGCACGCTCAACGTTGAGGTATTCCCGGAATTCATTGAAAAGAGGGTTGAGCTCCGCTCATTCAAGCCCATAACCATCAGGGGTTTTGAGCAAAGGGGCAAATCCTATGGCCCGATAGACGCTTACAGGTGCAGGGTGAGCGGAATAGACGGGGCGGTAGTATTCCCGCGCCGCTCGCAGCACGGGCTTTCCATAATAGAGATAATCGCCCCCGTCTGCCTAATGGAAGCGCTTGGGCTTAGGGATGGCTCTGAGCTGGAAGTGGAGGTTTTCCTGGCCTGATTGCCGCAATTCTTTTATAACCCTCCATGCCTTATATTGGCAGGCAAGGGCCCGTAGTCGAATGGCAAGACGCTACCCTGACATGGTAGAGACCAGGGGTTCGATTCCCTTCGGGCCCAAATCATCAGTTTTGTTTCCAGTTTCCTGTTTCGGGTTTCCTGTTTGCAAAAGCATAAATATTTAAACATAAATTGACACATTTATACGAAAACCATGCCCGATGATAATGAAAATACAGGCAAGACCGGCCCGGTGCAGGCCCGCAAGCCCCCACACCCGAATCCGCCGAAGCATGACGATAACCGCTATTTCTCTTCCGGCGAGGTCGCTGACCTTACGCTCGCGAGGGTAAGGTCTGCAAGGCTCACCGCGCAGGAGCTCAAATCCGTGCAGGGCGTTGGAGAGGGGAAAATCCCCTATGCCAAGAACATCCTGAGGGGTGCGGCTGAGGAGGAGAACCGCTTGTCGCCGCAAGTAAGGGATGACGAGGGCAGGATAATAGACGTTGACAGGATAAGGGACACGCTCGTGTCTGCAGTCCAGTATGAATCCTCTGCACAATTCCGCCACCCCGAAGGCGGCGGGCCATTCCGCCTTTTTGCGCTCATGCTCTATTGCGGCCCTCCGGTAAGCAGGCGCTTCCTGCTTTCCAACGCGCCACTCTCTTCCCTGGGCGCCATCAGTAGTGCTCCGGAAGGCGGGGCAGGCTTCTACAGCTGCATTACAGGAAGGTGCAGCATAACCCTCGCAGGCAGGCCCGGAAGCCCGCGCTACATCTACCTTGCAACAAAGGAGGCAGAGGATATCATGTCATCGCTCTGCTCCAGCCATCCTGTGGCAAGCGATGGGCACGGGCGGCCATGCCCCCCCTCTGCTGAAATAGACCTCCCAGTTGCGGTTGTCAGGCAGGAAGATCCTTTTGGCTTTTCCCCAAGGAATCCCTCCACCAGGGTGCGGAAGGAGGATGCCGCGCCCGGGCTCATTAATACTCTCGGCATAAGGCCCGAGGACCTGAGGAAGGCAAAGAAGGTTGACAACCCCAACGCAATGAAGCTTTTCGACGGCTATGAGGTTGTCCTCACCCAGCCGGGCGTTGAGGGAATGAGGCTCATCGTTACTCCAAAGCATCCTTCCTCCCTAGTGGATTTGGGTGCCAGGCAGATTGGCTATATAGACCCCAGCAAATTCATGGAGGCAATCACGCGCAGTGGCAAAAAGGTCTTTTACATACTCGTAAGGCCTGAAGTCGGGAGGCCCACGGCCTTCTCGCTGGAGCGCCTTGACGACAGCTGCCAGATACTTGGCGGCGAAGAAAAGCCCGCAACCAAGCCGGCCAGTGCGCCGGAAGCAGAATCCTGCCGGCAGCCTGCTTTTGCAACGCAGGATGCCCCTGCAGAAAGGCCTGGATATGCGCCGAGGCAAGATGAAAAGCCGCAAGCCATGGATGGCGGGCGGCCGCATGTGCTTGTCATAAAGGAAATTTCCGCAACGGACGGGCCAGGAGCCGCCACGCAGGAGCCGAGCCGCCCCCCATCAATACCCCCTGCCGCAGCTATCCCCATAGATTATATCCACGATGCGGTGCGCGAGCACGCGAGGGCAATTGCAGGTGAAGCTGGAGGGATACAGGAAGAAGCAGTATTTGGCGATTCAATTGCAGTCCTTGTGAAAAGGGGCCCCCGCCTCTACCTGATGACAGACGGAAACTGGGATGAGGCGAGAGCGATTATGGAGGGGCGCCTTTCCTCGCCGGAGTGCAGGGCAATGCTTACTGAGGTCATATCCGGCTTCGGGAAGAAATTCTTAAAGCTTGAGACAGGGGACAGCATAACAATAACCACGCGCCTGGTTGGCATATCCATGCGGCCCGGATATGGCAGCGGAGAGGGGCAGTCGGACACCCTGGAGATGATACCCCGTGAAGTGCTCGCACGCGCAGGCGTTGCCACCTCCACGGCAGGGGTGCCCGGCCCAGAAGCAAGGCCTGCGGATGCGAGCCCCGCCTCTGCCCAGGAAGACCCGATGGCGGCCAGGAGGAAAGCGCTCACAATAAGCCTCCTCCGGTCCGCTAACCTTTACATGCCTGCCTCCTATTTCCTGGATGAAGAAATGGAAAAATCTATAGACGAGAAATCCAGGCTTCTCAGTGAAATCCCCGGCCTGATAGCCTCGGCAAGGGCGTTTGAGGTATTTGGCGGCTGGTATATACACATACGGACGGTGGAAGGCCGTGAGTACGCCCTCTTCCGCTTCCCCTCCGCCCCATCCGAAATAAGCGAGGACATCCTTTCCATGCCCGCCGCAACCGTATTCACGAGCAGCCACCAGCATAGAGTGTCCTATGTTCTCATAGAGATGAAATTCCTTACTCCGTCTCTCACTGAAATGATGCTGAACTGTTGGAGGGGGTGACCCTGCGTCCCTCTTATAAAATTTTGCGAATAATATAAGTGTGCCTAATTTGGGGTGTTTTTGATGAGGGTAGGGGTTTCCGGATTTGGCAGGATAGGCAGGATGTTCGTCCGCGCCGCATTTGAGCGCGGGCTGGCCGGCAGGCAGCTTGAAATAGTGCAAATCAACAACCGCAGCGACCAGTTCGTAAATGCGCACCTGTTCAAATATGATTCCGTGATGGGGCCGTTCCAGGGCGAGGTTAAGGCCACGGGCAACTCCATCATAATCAATGGCTATGAAATCCCCTGGACAAGGGAGACCGACCCGGCAAAAATACCCTGGAAGGCGCACAACGTGGACGTTGTGATAGAATCCACCGGCATATTCAAGGATGCGGCCGAGGCGTCCAGGCATCTGGAGGCAGGCGCAAGGCGCGTTTTGATTTCCGCGCCGGCAAAAGGATGCCCCTCTGTGGTCCCGGGGGTGAACATGGAGCACGCAGACAAGAATGCGAAAGTGTTCTCGCTCGCCTCCTGCACGACCAACTGCCTCGCCCCAGTGCTGAAGGTGCTGGTTGATTCATTTGGGGTGAAAAGGGGCTACATGACCACCGTTCATGCCTACACCAACGACCAGAACATCGTTGATGGCAGCCACAAGGACTGGAGGCGCGCACGCGCAGCGGCAGTTTCCATAATTCCCACCACCACCGGCGCCGCAAAGGCAATTGGCGAAGTGATTCCGGAAATGAAAGGGAAGATGGATGGCATAGCGCTCCGCGTCCCGGTTCCGGATGGCTCGCTCGTTGACCTTTCCGTGGAGCTTGAAAGGGAGGCAACGAAAGAGCAGGTGAATGCCGCCCTCAAGGCAGCTGCCGAAGGGAAGATGAAGGGAATCCTTCAATACACAGAGGACCCGATAGTTTCCTGTGACATAATCGGCAACCCCCACTCATCCATCGTTGATTCCCAGCTCACAAGCGCCACAGGGAATTTCGTGAAGGTGTTCTCCTGGTACGACAACGAGTGGGGCTACTCCAACAGGCTGATAGATTTCGTATTGCACATGAAGAAGTGGTAATAGGATGGAAGCGGCAAGACCTAGGCACATCGCTATAATCCCGGACGGGAACAGGCGTTGGGGCGACCAGCATGGCATAACCCGCGAGGAGGCATACCGCATAGGAATAGAGAAGATAGCGGACGTGGCTAAATGGTGCAGGGAGGAGGGAATCCCCATCCTCACCATGTGGGGTTTCAGCACCGAGAACTTCCAGCGCGACCCGGACGAGGTAAGGAAGCTTTTTGGCCTTTTCCAGCGCAACCTTGCAGAGGCGGTTAAAAGGAAGGGGGAGGGGGAAAAATACAGCGTGCGCGTGCGCTTCCTTGGCAGGACGAACCTGTTTCCGGGCGAGGTCCAGGGCCTTTTCCGGGAGGTTGAGGCACTTACCGCAGGCAAGAAGGACTACCAGCTGAACCTCCTTCTTGCATACGGCGGGAGGGCGGAAATAGTGGATGCGGTAAATGCTGCTTTGAGGGAAGGGAGGAAGGAAATAGACGAAGCGGCCATCTCCTCCCACCTTTATACCGCAGGCATCCCAGACCCCGACCTTGTGATTCGGACATCAGGAGAGCAGAGGCTGAGCGGCCTGCTTCCCTGGCAGACCGCATACAGCGAGCTTTACTTTTCCAAAAAGCTATGGCCGGACTTCAGCAGGGAGGATTTCTCTGAGGCGCTGAAGTTCTACGAAAACACCAGGCGCAGGTTTGGCAAATGATTGTGAGGAACAGGAGCAACGGCGCGGAAACCAAAGCCCTCACCGCATTCTCCACACTCCAGCAAATCCGCGGCCTCATGTTCCGCAAAAAGCCCGCCTGCATCCTCTTTGACTTCCACGAGGAGGCGATACACCCTATACATTCGTTTTTCGTGTTTTTCCCTTTTTATGCCATTTACATAAGCAGTGAAATGAAGGTCCTTGAGAAGGCCCGCGTTGCCCCTTTCCGCCTCCTCCACAAAAATTCCAGGCCTGCACGCTATCTTTTGGAGGCCGACCTGGAGGCAGGCGAGCCCTTCTCTGCCGGTGATGAGGTTGATTTCCATGCTGGGCTGGAAGATAAGTGAAGGAGGAGAATACCGGATAATGCTGCCGAGGCTCAGCGAGGAAGAGGAGGGCCTCATCTCGCGCGTTGAGGGGCATTTCCGGGAGGAGGCACGTTCCGCTGATTTCTCCTCAAGGGAGGATGTCATGAGTTCCATGAGAACCATCGTGCTGCGCACGGCGCAGGCTGAAGGCATCTTCCTTGATAAGGACCAGGCAAATTACATCCCCGAGATGTGCTTCCTCCACATCTACGGATTCGCATTCCTGGACAAGCTTCTTGAGGACCCTTCAATAGAGGAGATAAGCGTAATCGGCATCAACAAGCCCGCATATGTCTACATAAGGAAGGATGGCTGGAAGAGCGTGAACGCCCAGTTCACCTCCATAGAAGCCCTCACTGATGTCATAAACAAGATGGGCAGGAACATCGGTCGCCGCATAACCCTGCAGCGGCCAAAGCTCAATGCAATCCTTCCGGACGGCTCCCGCCTCCACGCCTCGCTGCCCCCCCTCTCCGCAGGCGAGCTAACCATCCGCCGGTTCACAGACAATCCCTTCTCTCCCCCGGAACTGGTGGAGAGCGGGGCATTCCCATCCCGCGCCATTGCCCTCCTCTCCCTCCTGATGCAGGCGGACATGTCGCTAATAATCTCGGGGAACACCGCAAGCGGAAAGACCACCACCATGAACTCGCTCTTTTCATTCGTCCCTTCGGACGAGCGCATCGTGATTACTGAGGAGAGCCCGGAGATAAACATACCCCATCCGCACACGGCCCGCCTTGTCGCCAACGAGGAGATGGGAGTCTCCCTCCGCGAGCTCGTGTATGATACCCTCCGCATGCGCCCCGACCGCCTCATAGTCGGCGAGGTGCGCAATGCTGAGGAGGTTGGCGCCCTCTTTGATGCGCTCCTTGGCGGGCAGGCACGCGGCTGCTACGCGACTTTCCACGCGCAAAGCGCCGAGGAAACACTCCGCCGCCTCAGGTTCTTCGGGGTGAGCGAGGCTGATTTCGGGAGCATAGACGCAATTGTCGTGCAGCGCAGGATGCTCCGCTACGACACGAAGAAAAGAAAGAACACGGAAGTGCGCAGGATGGTTGAGTTCTGTTTCGGCCCCGGGAAGAATGCGGTCCTTTCCTACGACATGGGCTCGGATTCCTGGAAGGAGAAGGCAGAAAAGGAATTCCTCTCCGCTATCTCTTCTTCCCTCGGGCTTGGCGAAAGGGAAACCCTGCAGGAACTCAGGGAAAGGGAGTCCTTCATCAGGAGGAAGCGCGCGTTCCAGGATTTCTTCACCGAATACCAGGGTAAATTCTATGGCAAGTAGCCTGCTTATCCGTATTGCGAACGCATTCCCCCCGCTCCCGCTCAGCAGCAGCTCCCTGGGCTTTGCAGAGAAGATTGGAATCCAGCCGGGCAGGTTCGCCTCCCTCTCGCTATTCGCCTCCCTCTTGCTTTCCCTCCCCCTTTCCCTTTTCTTCCTCCCAGGCCCGGCCGCAATCGCGGCGTTCTTCCTTTCCTTCGCCATCCTGTTTTTCCTCGCCCTCCGCATACCGGCCATCCTTTTCTTCCGGCGCATCTCGCTAATGGAAGCCGAGCTGCCCTTCTCCCTCCGCATGCTGGGGATGCTTCTGGAGCTGAACGTCCCGTTCCAGGAATCCCTTTCCATAATCTCAGCGGGGAATTCCCCGCTGGCCCGGGAGCTCCAGTCAATAGGGAAGGAGATGAAGAGGGGCGCGAGCATCCCAAGCTCCCTCTCCCACCTTGCGGAGGTGCTCCGTTCCATCCCGATAAAGCGCGCCCTTCTCAGCATCTCTGCGGCTTACGAAAAGGGCAGGTCCGGCCCGGAGCTGATACGCACCTCTGGCGACCTTCTCTCCATCCAAAAGCACGCGATGAAGGACGCCGCCTCAAAGCAATCGCTCCTTTCGCTCGTCTTCATTGCAATCGCAGTGGTGCTCCCGTCCTTCCTGATCCTCTTCTCATCGCTCGGAAGATTTTCCCCCATTCCCGCGCTCCAGCCCGAGGCGATTGCCATCATGCTGTTGGCCGTATTGCCCGCGCTCTCGGCCCTGCTCCTCGCAATCTCCGCCTCCTTTTTCCCGCCCTCCTTCTTCTCCCCCAGGTTTTCCTTTTCCATAATTGCCCCCATGTTTGTGGTGCTCATCGCCTTCGTCGCCCTCCAGTTCTTTGCGCTCCCCCGCCTCGCCTTTTTAATAATCTTCCTCGCCGCAGGCTTCGCCTACGCATACCCCAGCTACCTGCAGGAGCAGAAGAGGGAGAGGCTGGAATCCGGCCTCCCTGACGCGGTACTGGCCATCTCATCACAGCCGCCGGGCAGGGGGCTGGAGGCCCTCCTCTCATCAATGTCCAGGTATTCGGTCTCCCCGCTCAGGGAGGAACTGCTCCTCTCCCTGAACCAGGCAAAGGCGAACGTGAGGCAGGAGGCCGTGCTTGAGGACCTCTGGAGGCGCAACCGCTCTCTGCTCCTCAAGCGCTTCTCCACATTCCTGATGCATGCATTGAGCGCAGGCCACGACATTTCCCGCTACCTCGCCCTAATCGCAGAAGACATCCTCTCAGCCCTGGAGATGCGCCGCGAGCGCGAATCCCTCCTTTCCATGCAGAAGTACACCCTCATTTTCGGTGCGCTCCTCATTCCGTTCATAATCGGCTCTACGCTGGCACTCTCCGCGGAAATCGCATCCCTTAACGGCGCGGCTCCCCCCGCGGGCATAGGCCCAACCGCCGTCTCCTACCTGGCAATTTACGCATTCCTCTCCGCAGCATTCATCTCCTATGCCGAGGGCCGCCCCTCCTCCTTCATAAGGTACTTTGCGCTGCTCCTGCTCGCAAGCATGGCGATTTTTTATATCTTTTCCGGCATAAGCCCCGTGTGAATCGGCATGGACGTGGCCCAGGCGTTCTTTTACCTTGCGCAGATGCTTGACAGCCCATACTCATTTTTCTCAATGCTGGGCATAGCAGTCTTTCTCGCAGAGCCACGCTGGGAAAAGAGGTGGAAGATAGCGCTCGCCCTGCTCATCGCTGGCGGGCTGGCGCTGCTTGCCAAAAACATCATAATGGAGCCGCGCCCATGCATAGGCGGGAGCTCGCTCATACAATGCCCGCTTGACTATTCGCTTCCAAGCGGCCACGCAGCCATGGCATTCACCCTCATGATTGCATTCATCGGGAAGCGCCCCTTCCCATTTTTCTGGATTTTTGCCCTTCTCGTGGCATACACCCGCTTCTATCTTGGGGTGCACACCTTTGAGGACCTTGCCGCGGCGCTCGTGCTCGCCCCGGTCGCCTACCAGTTCGCGGACATAATATGGGGTGCATTCTTTGAAAGAGGAAAGTAGGAAGCTCATACACATGATGATAGGGATAGCCTTCCTCCTTATGCTGCATTTTTTCGGAAGGCGTGCCCTTGAGATAACCCTTTTTGGGGGCATACTCGCCGGGCTGTTTGCAATGCATCTTGTCCTCCGTTCGGTCCGCCTCCCGTTCATAAGCTGGTTCATAGACAACTTTGAGCGGGAAGGGGTGCGCGTGCCCGGATTCGGCTCTGCGTGGTATGCGTTCGGGATACTCATGGCCGCAGTAGCGATAAGCGGCATTGCTCCTCTCTCCGCCGCCATATCCATCCTTGCGTTTGGCGATTCCCTCTCATCTATCATAGGAAAGAAGGGGCGGTTCAGCCTCCCCTACAATCGCAGTAAGACGCTGGAAGGCAGCATCGCCTTTTTTGCCGGCTCGCTCTCCGCGTGCTTCTTCATCGGGCCGGCAGCAATCCCGCTCGCGCTCGTTTGTGCAATTGCGGAATCCCTTCCGCTTTCGCTGGACGACAACATCACCATTCCCGCGGCGGCCATACTGTTCTTCCATTTCTATCCTTTGTAGAATAAGAATTGCCGAGGGGGGGATTTGAACCCCCGGCCTCCAGATTACCCAGATACGCCTTTGTAAGTCATAGGCGGAAAGTCCGCCTCAGTACTCATAAGAACTGCGCCTTATGAGTCTGGCGCTCCAGCCAGGCTGAGCTACCTCGGCTCGGAAAAACGCGGGGAGAGCGCTCCCCCCATTTACCGGTCATTCTGACCCCTTCCCACTTCTAATATTGCGGCGGGAGATTAACATAATTCAGTAGGGAAACTGTTTTTAATGGCACTGTGTGCCGCCCGAATGCCAAGAAATCCACGGGCTTCA
>Ga0068707_1001859_pt1 | contig 14851 bp, 14 predicted proteins | sample YNPNPMetaG_FD_66600 | JGI IMG/M metagenome (GOLD analysis project Ga0068707, IMG submission 66600) | Anoxygenic and chlorotrophic microbial mat microbial communities from Yellowstone National Park, USA - YNP NP MetaG | ecosystem: Environmental > Aquatic > Thermal springs > Hot (42-90C) >...
ATCGGGCCTCCTTCGTCCAGCCAGTTAGAGTAGAGATGCCCTTCCAGGTGACTCACGGCCACGATGGGCAGCCCACGAGCCCAGGCGATCGCCTTGGCCACGTTCACCCCCACCAGCAGGGAACCTGCCAGCCCCGGGCCATGGGTCACGGCCAGGGCTGAGAGGTCGGCCCATGTGACTCCGGCATCGGCCATGGCGCGCTGAATCACGGGCACAATATCCAGCACATGCTGACGAGATGCGATCTCGGGGAAGACGCCCCCATAGGGGCGATGGAGCTCAATTTGAGAGGCAACAACGTTGGAGCAGATGCGATGGCCGTTTGCTATAACAGCCGCCGCGGTTTCGTCACATGAAGTCTCGATGGCCAGGATCAGGCTCATCTTTATCTTTGGTCAACTGGCTATAATCGCCGGGATGGTTCAAAAATGGTTAGGGCCTTCACCGCCCCTCACCCCCTTTGTCCCTTCTCCTGCCGCCAAAGGCGAGCGGGGGAGGTGAGGGGGCAGAGGGAGGGGTGAGGGCCCTCGGCGGCACATTGAACCATCTCTAATCGTCCAGCATCATCTTCAACTACACCTATCCCGGGCAGGGCGAACGATTACCCTTCTTCCAGATCTGGCTGACCCTGGATACCAAACCTGTCCAGCGCGGCAAGCGCCAACCGATCGGCGCGCTCGTTCAATCGGTTCCCCGCATGCCCTGGCAGCCAATGCCAGGTGATCCGGTGGGGTTGCATGGCAGCATATAGCGCCTGCCAGAGATCCCGATTCTTTACCGGTTTGCGATCGCTGGTGCGCCAGCCGTTGCGCAACCAGTGGGCCAACCATTCCGTAATCCCCCTCTTCAGGTACTCTGAATCAGTGTAAATCTCCACCGTGCAGGGCCGTTTCAGGGCCTGAAGGGCCGCCAGCGCCGCGCGCAACTCCATGCGGTTATTGGTGGTCAGCGATGCGCCCCCCTGCAGCACCTTTTCCTGGTCGCCATAGCGCAGGATGGCTGCCCAGCCGCCCGGCCCCGGGTTGCCGGAACAGGCGCCATCTGTGTAAATGACAACAGGGGTCTCGGGCTCGGCCATCGCGTCTGCTCGTTCCACGAAATATACTTCGCTCCTCGCCACTTCCGGAGAAGATGTCTGGCGCACTACACGGAGTTCACAGGCGGATACGGAACGAACGCTCCCTGGGCCCCGGCTCCGCATCGCGGACCTCCACGCTGCTCACTTCAGCCGCGATGGGACCGTGATGACACCAGGCGATCATCTCATCTACCGCCCCAGCCGGGCCCTCGAAAAGCGCCTCCACCGAGCCATCGCCCCGGTTGCGCACCCAGCCGGTCAACCCCAGCGCGTTAGCTTTGCGGGCGCAACTGGCCCGGAAGCCCACACCCTGCACCCACCCCCGCACGATCACATGCACCCGCTTCTCTTCCATGCTTGTATCTGCCCCTTCTGGCGCAGTTCCTCGGCAATCACGTTGATGTGGCTGCTGAACTGCTCAACCAACGTCATCAGTTGCACCAACTGCTCCTCCTCGGGGGTAATCGCAATCCACAGCCGGGCCCGTCATCACTCCTTACTTCTCATTTCTGATCGCCGCCTTAACACCGCTCATTTCCGAAGTACGATAGGCATAGGCCATGTAAGGAGTGCTGTGGGCCCATCCCACCCGGCCATCGGGCGCCATGCAGATCACCCCTCCCAGGCCGCCGACCCGATGTTGGAAATAGGCAATGGCAACATTGGCCGCGGTGGCTGGATTGCCCAGAAGCGCGATTTGGTCCACGGTGGTCTTGGCCAGCACAGTCTTCATGATCTGCTCGCCCCAGCCAGTGCAGGCTGCAGCTCCCAGGCTGTTGTCAGCATAGAGCCCACAACCAATGATCGGCGTATCGCCAACCCGGCCGGGGAACTTATATGAGGTGCCACCGGTGGAATTCCCTACGGCCAGGTTGCCGGCAGCATCCAGAGCAATCGCTCCTACGGTATCGCCGGCCTGGGGCTGGGCCTCAACAGAAGAAGGTGCCAGGTGCCCAGCCCGGGCTCGCCTCTCCTCCCACAGGGCACGCTCCCGTTCCACGATGAGCTCTTGGGGATCGCAAAAAGGGACCCCCACCAGCCTGGCAAAGCGCTCAGCGCCCTCCCCAACCAGAAAAACGTGTTCACAATCAGATAGCACGCGTCGTGCCAGGATGATCGGATTAGCAATCCGCCTGACCGCAGCCACTGCACCAGCCCGGAGAGTACGTCCATCCATAATGCCGGCATCCAGTTCTACGACACCGTCCTGGTTCAGGTGTGACCCGCGGCCGGCATCGAACACCGGGTTATTCTCCATCGCCACCACGGCAGCCTCGACAGCGTCCAGAGCCGAACCGCCCCCAGCCAGGATGGCCCACCCAGCCTCCGCGGCAGCCCGGCAACCCGCTACATAATCAGGCTGCAACGCCTGCGGAATATCCCCGGCCCCGCCATGAACGATGATCCCTATGCCCATATAATTTGTTACCCCCTCTGTGATCTGCGATGCTCAACAGGTGACGTGAAAAAGACCTAACACTTTCCCCTCGGCCTCGTTCCACCTGGCAATGGCGGTTGGTGTAGGCCATAGCTCCACAGCACAGCCCCGCTCAGCAAGGAAAGCGGCTGCCTCTTGGGAAAGGCGAACCTTGTCTTCCTGGCCGGTACCAATGATCACACGTTCGGCCTTCTTGCGATAGAGGTCTTCAATCTCGGCCAGGCTGATGATGTGCGAGGTGCCATGAACAGACTTGGATAGCTTCTTCTTGCGCTTCACCACCTTACCGCTGAGCCGAATGATGACATCGTGCTCATAGCGCGTGCCTTCGATGGTGATACTGCCGAACCATGTGTCATCTATCTTCGGTCTCATAAGACGCCTCCACCAGGCGCGGCTCGGGTCCGAGAAAACCGCCGCGGGGATTCTAACATAACGCCCGCGCGGCCGCAACTGTTACATCAGCCGTGTTCCCTGGGGCCATGCGCTTCCTCGCAAAGCTACAAAGGTCGTTCAGGATGCAAATCTCACAACGCGGCGCGCGTGACCGGCAAACCTCGCGGCCGTGGCGGATCAGGTTGAGATGAAGCGGGTAGAACCATTCTGGCCGTACCAGGCGTTCCCAGAGGGCCTTGATCCTGATTGCCTCGGCCGAAGGGGCGGCCAGCCCCAGACGTCGGCTTACCCGCGCCACATGGGTATCCACCGGGAACACGGGTTTGCCGAAGCAGAACAATAATACGATGGCTGCCGTCTTGTGCCCCACCCCTTCTAAAGAGGTTAGCCAACGGAAAGCTTCATCAACGGGCAGGTCGGCCAGGAAGTCGAGGCTGAGCTCCCCACGCTCGGCCAGGATGCGGCGCAGCGCGGCCTGAATGCGTGGGGCCTTCTGCTGCGCCAGGCCTCCCGAGCGGATCGTCTCGGCCAGTTCTGCCACCGGCGCGGCGATGACCTCCTCCCAGGTGGGATAACGCGCGCGCAGGGCGCGAAATGCCCGCCCTGAGTTGGCATCGCTGGTGTTCTGGCTCAAAACGGTGAGCACCAGCTCGTCCAATGGCTCGTGGTGGCAGCGCCAGGTGGGCGCGCCATAAGTGTTTTGCAGGCGTTGAAATATCTCTGCTGCCAGGCGTTGCTCAGCAGCCAAGTCATCCATGTAGCTCTTTCCCGGTAGGCCCGCATCGGGCTTGACCGTTGACGGCGTGGGATATGGTAGCTTCCGCCGGGCATCATACCGGACTGGCTCACCGCTGTCAAGGCATCACGGGGGCTCTCTCAAAGTCAACAAGTAACTATTCAGGCGGTGACTGGAAGTCACCCTTTTGGACCTGAGGCCAGAGGTCGGCCTTCGCCGACCTCCCTGGTGATGCACACATGAAGGGTGTCGGCGGAGGCCAACACCCCCTCGGGCCGAGCCCTTCGGGGCGAGGGCTGGCACGAAGTGCCCAGGAGGGGCGATTTCAATCGGCCTGAATAGACGTCAACAAGTAACGAGCGAGGAGGCTCTGTAAACTGCCATGCAGGCTCCCATTACAGGCGTGGCCGGCAAGCCGCCTACACGTACTTGGTCAACGACGCCAACACCCATGGCGTGGCTGACCCCAATGAAACGACCAATGTCCCAGAGTGCGTTTGACAGTTCGCCACACCTGTGCTAGGATTATGGCAGTTTAGGCTATAGTTCATCTCCGGCCTTCCATAATTTCAACTTGGAGCACATGTAGTGATTCTGCGCTTGCGTTTCCCTCGTCGTCGTTACAGCCGAGCGGGTTAGCGCCCGGTCGCGGGGACGCGCGAGCCGAACGTCTAAGGCAGATTGAGGCCAACCAGCACCCAGACCAGGGTGCTGGTTTTTTTGTGTATGCTGATCTCAGATCAACCAGAACGGAGATGCAATGTGATCAAGATCGGTATCATGGGGGCCACGGGATATACCGGCCTGGAGTTGCTCAAGATCCTCCAGCGCCACCCACTGGCGCAGATTGCCTGGTTGACCTCCGAGCAATCTGCGGGCCAACGTTTCGGGGATGTCTTCGCCGTACCACCAGCATTGGGCCACTACTCCCTGATCCCCGCAGATGCTGCCGACTGTTCCAGCGTGGACCTGGTCTTCTGCTGCCTGCCCCACGTGGTATCCATGGAAGCAGTGGCCCGGGCGCGCGAGGCCGGAGCGCGCGTGATAGACCTCAGCGCGGACTACCGATTGAGGGACCCACTGCTCTACGAGAAGTGGTACGGCCACAGCCATACGCAGCCGGAGCTGCTCCGCCAGGCGGTCTACGGCCTCCCAGAGCTGTACAGGGAAGAGATCCGGACTGCTGACCTGGTAGCTAACCCCGGCTGCTACCCGACCAGCGTGATCCTGGGGCTGGCCCCCCTGGCCCAGGCCGGGTGGCTCAGAGGCACGGTGATCGCTGACAGCAAATCGGGTGTTTCCGGCGCCGGCCGCTCACCCTCCCTCAAGACCCATTTCGTGGAGGCCAACGAAAACCTCAGCCCCTACAGCATCGGCCGCAGCCATCGTCACCTGGCCGAGATGGAACAAGAGATCAGCAGGTTGATAGAGCGCGGCGGAACCCAACCAGCTCCAGCCCAGTCGGCGCACACCGATGTCCAGAGGGAGAGGGAACAGGCCGGGTGGCAGATCGTCTTCTGCCCCCACCTGTTGCCAGTGAACCGGGGTATCCTTTCCACCCTCTATGTCACCTTGCCCGCTGAAATCACAGAAGAGCAGGTGCGGGCACAGTATGAGGCCATGTACGCCGATGAGCCTTTTGTCTATGTGCTCAACCGGGGCCAGGTGGCCACCCTGGGACACACCGTTCATACCAACTACTGCGCCATCGGCCTGACCCATGTGCGCGAGGCCCATACGCTGATCATCACTGTCAGCATTGACAATCTGATCAAGGGCGCATCGGGTCAGGCGGTACAGAATATGAATCTGATGTTTGGGGTGGCCGAGACAACGGGCCTGGTATAACCAGCAGGGGCACGGACTTCGGCCAATTCAGACACCAACCAGCTTGGTTCTCGCTGGCGGAGGGCCTGGCTGCCCTCGATGGCATCCTTCGGATAGGCGTTGTGAGGGTGAGAGGCAGCATGACTATCGGCAACAAAGAGATCTGGGTTTTGAAAATCGGCGGCAACCAGGTTGAGGATGCCGCGTTCCTGACGGAATTGGTGACCGCGGTCAAGCAGGTGCAAACCGAACACGCGGTGATCATCGTTCACGGCGGCGGCAAGGAGATCGCCGACCTGCATCACCGGCTGGGAGTCGGATACGAGGTCGTCGAAGGGTTGCGGGCCACCTCGGAGGAGAGCCTGCAACTGGTCGAGATGGTCCTCAACGGCACGGTCAACACCCGGCTGGTGCGCTGGCTGGTCAACGCGGGGGTGAACGCCCTTGGCCTCAGCGGTATAGACCTGGGCCTGGTACGGGTCATACCCCTTTCCCTCAATGGCCGCAGCCTGGGCCGGGTGGGCACGGTGACCGCGGTCAACAGTAAGCCCCTCCTCCAACTCCTTGAACTGGACCTGACCCCGGTCATCTCTCCCGTTTCCCTGGGCGAGGATGGGCTGGACTACAACGTCAACGCCGACCATGTGGCCGCCGGCATCGCCAGAGCGGTGGGGGCCAGCAAGCTGGTCTTCGTGAGCAATGTGCCGGGGGTGCAGGTGGCCGGCCACACCCAGCGCGTTCTGACCATCTCCCAGGTTGAGAAGCTGATCGCCGATGCCCATATCACCGGAGGCATGATCCCCAAGGTCCGTTCGGCGACTGAGGCTGTGGCCTTTGGTGTGCGCCAGGCTGTGATCACCGACCTGGCAGGGCTGGCCAGGGGGGAAGGCACCGCCATCATCCCGGATCTGTGACGAACTCAGGAGGAGAACTTGAGCATGGATGCCGATCAAATTGTGGAACTGGAACAAAAATACGTCTTGCAAACTTATGTCCGGGCCCCCTTTGTTCTTGACCACGGTCAGGGTTGTTGGGTATACGACACGGCGGGCAACGCTTATCTCGACTGCATGGCTGGGATCGCGGTCAACGCCCTGGGCCATGCCCACCCTGACCTGATCGCTGCTCTTGTCCGCCAGGCGAGCCAGTTGTGGCACGTCTCCAACCTCTTCCATACCGCGCCCCATGCTCGCCTGGCGAAGGCCCTTTGCGACAGCAGCTTCGCCGACCGGGTTTTCTTCTGTAATTCGGGCGCCGAGGCTAACGAAGGCGCCTTCAAGTTCGCCCGCAAATGGGCTCGCGAGCACTTTGGGCCCGAGAAACACGTCATCGTGGCATTTACCGGCGCCTTTCACGGCCGCACTTTCGGCGCCTTGACCGCCACCCCGCGCGATAAGTATCAGGAGCCCTATCGGCCTCTCCTGCCCGGGGTACGCATTGCCCCCTTCAACGACCTGGCCGGCACCACAGAAGCGATAGGGGATGACGTCTGCGCGGTGATCGTGGAGCCCATCCAGGGGGAAGGGGGCATTCACCCTGCTCATCCGGAGTTCCTCCAGGGGCTGCGTGACCTCTGCCAGCGCCACAACGCCCTCCTTATCTTCGATGAGGTGCAATGTGGCCTGGGCCGCACCGGCACCCTCTGGGCCTACCAGGGCTATAAAGTGGAACCTGATATCCTCACCATCGCCAAGCCGCTGGCGGGTGGTCTGCCCATGGGCGCCATCCTGATGAGGCAAGCCGTAGCTGAGGTCATGCACCCCGGCGACCACGGCAGCACCTTTGCTGCCAGCCCCCTGGTGGCCAGCGTGGCCGAAGTCGTGCTGGCTCGCGTGTCCGAGCCGGCCTTCCTGGCCGACGTGGCGGCTAAGGGTGCCTACCTGAAGGAACGCCTGGAAGAGATCAACTCTCCTCACATCACTGCGATCCGCGGCCGCGGCCTGATGATCGGCGTGGACCTGGATGTGCCCGCGACCGACGTGATCAGCGCCGGCTACCGTTGCGGCCTCTTGCTGGTCAACGCCGGGCCCCACACCTTGCGTCTGCTGCCGCCGCTGATCATCTCGCGAGAGGAAATCGACCTGCTGATCGAAAGGCTGAGCGCGGCATTGGCCGCCGTTTGATACCCCGAAACCGGAACACGCCCATGGAGATTACAATCCGGCCGGCCACTGAGGCCGACCTTGATGCTATCCTGGCCATCGTTAACTATTACGCCAGCCAGAACCTGATGCTGCCGCGCACACCCGAGCAGATACGTCAGGTATTGCGTGATTTCCTGGTAGCCGAGGATGGTGGCCGCGTTGTGGGGTGTGGCTCGAACGTGCCACTGACCCCCAGGCTGGTAGAGCTCCGCTCCCTGGCTGTAGCACCCGAGTATCGTGGCAGCGGCCTGGGCCGGCGCCTGGTGGAGGCACTGGTAGCCAAAGCCCGCGCCGATGGCTACGAGCAGATCTGTGCCCTGACCCTGGTCGAAGGCTTCTTTAGCCGTTGCGGTTTCGTCACGGTGGACCGTTGGACTATCTCGCCCAAGATATGGCACGAATGCATCTACTGCCCCAAGTTCGACGCCTGCGACGAGATAGCCATGCTCATGAACCTGCGCGAGCCCGCCGCGGTGCCGCAGATGCCAGAGGTCAGCCCACCGTTATGGCGTCAACTGCCCGTTGGCGCGGTGCTGAAGGGATAGTCCCGTATCGGACGGAGGTGGATCGCCATGGCCAAACGTGTTCGGCTGGCACTTATTGGCCTGGGCAATGTAGGCCGCGCCTTTCTGAACCTGATGGTCAGCAAAGCAGCTTTGCTACGTGATCGCTATGGGCTGGAGCTGGAGCTGACGGCCGCGGCCGACTCGTCGGGGGCGGTGCTGGATGCGGCAGGGATTGACCCGCTCGCGCTGGCCGCGCACAAAGAGCGCGGCGGCAACGCAGGCAACTTCCTGGGCGGTGTACCTGGCATGAGCGCGGTTAAGGTGGCGGCTCAGGCCCCGGCCGATGTGCTGATCGAGGCATCGTCAGTCAATCTACATACAGGTCAACCCGGCCTTGACTGCGTGCGTATAGCAATTCGGCGGGGCATGGGGGTGGTATTGGCCGACAAGGGCCCCCTCGTGCACGCTTTTGCCGAGCTGACGGCTGCGGCCGATGCCGCAAGAGTGGGCCTGGCCTATAGCGCCACCGTATGCGGCGCCCTGCCTGTAGTCAATGTCGGCCGCCGTGACCTGGCCGCATGCGAGATCCGCTCCCTGCGCGGCATCTTCAACTCCACCAGCAACTTCATCCTGACTGCTATGGCCCGCGGCGGCAGCTACCAGGAGGCCCTGCACGAGGCCCAGCGCGCAGGGGTGGCCGAGGCCGACCCCACCCTGGATGTAGAAGGATGGGATACGGCCAACAAACTGGTGATTATTGTCAACAGCATACTGCGCCAACCGGCGACCCTGGCCGATATCCACCCCCTGATCGGCATTACCGACATCACACCAGAGCAGATCCGCCACGCGGCTATGCGCAGGGAGGTCATCAAACTGGTGGCCAGTGCCCTGCGTATAGCCGATGGCCATTACACCCTCTCGGTGCAGCCTGAACTGCTACCCGAAGACGATTTCCTGGCCCAGATCAACGGCTGGGAAATGGGCATCGTCTTCGACACCGACATCATGGGCCGGCAGCAGTTCAAGGTGGACGAGCGGGGACCATTGCCTACCGCGGGAGCTATATTGCGCGACGTTATCAACCTGGCGACCGCGGTCAGCTAGTTTTTTGGCCCGAATCACCATCTTCCCAATCTACCCATCTACCACCTACGGAGGTTCCCATGTCCGACAGCAAGAAAGGCATCTCTAAAGTAGTGCTCGCCTACTCGGGCGGGCTTGATACGTCATGCATCGTGCCGTGGCTGGTCGAAAACTACGGCTGTGAAGTCATCTGCTTCTGCGCCAACCTGGGCCAGGAAGAGGAGCTCTCGGGCCTGGAGGCCAAGGCCCTGGCCTCGGGTGCCAGCAAGCTTTATATTGAAGACCTGCGCGAAGAGTTCATCACCAACTACATTTACCCCACCATGATGGCCGGCGCCATCTATGAGAAGGAGTACCTGCTGGGCACCAGCTTCGCCCGCCCGCTGATCGCCAAGAAACTGGTGGAGATTGCCGAACTGGAGGGAGCAGATGCCGTTGCCCACGGCGCCACTGGCAAAGGCAACGATCAGGTGCGCTTCGAGCTGACCGTGATGGCGCTTAACCCGAAGTTGAAGATCATCGCGCCCTGGCGCGAGTGGCATATCCGCAGCCGCGAAGACGCCCTGAAGTACGCTGCCGAGCATAATGTGCCGGTCACGGCTACCCTGAAGTCCATCTACAGCCGCGATCGCAACCTCTGGCATCTGAGCCATGAAGGGGGTGGCCTGGAGGACCCCTGGCATGAGCCCGACGAGGAGATGTTCCTCCTCACGCGAAACCCCCAGGAGGCTCCCGACGAGCCTGAGTATGTGGAGATCTATTTCGAGAGCGGCATCCCCAAGCGGATCAACGGGGTGGCCATGGGGCCCATTGACCTGGTGCGCACCCTCAACGAGCTGGGTGGCAAGCACGGTGTGGGCCGGGCCGACATCGTGGAGAACCGCCTGGTGGGCATGAAATCGCGCGGGGTCTATGAGACACCCGGCGGCACCATCCTCTATCGGGCCCACGATGCCCTGGAGCAGATCTGCCTGGACAAGCAGACCCTGCAATACAAGCAGATGATCGCGCTCAAGTATGCTGAGCTGGTGTACAATGGCCAGTGGTTCACCCCCCTGCGCGAGGCGCTGGATGCCTTTGTGGCTGTGACCCAACGCAATGTCACCGGCACGGCGCGGCTCAAGCTCTACAAAGGCAGCGTTACCATCGTCGGCCGCAAGTCGCCGTTCAGCCTGTACCGCGAAGATTACGCCACCTTCGGCGAGGAAGATGTCTACAACCAGAAGGACGCGGAAGGGTTTATCAAGCTGTTTGGGCTGCCGATGAAGGTAGCTGCGCTGCTCAACATCGAAGGTGCCCGCCGGGGCGAGTACGCCGCGCCCGACTATACGGCATTCAAGCGAGATTGATCTGCCTATGTCGCTCTTGCCACCCCTTGGCTTCACCTTCGCCGGCGTCGCGGCTGGCCTCAAGAAGGCCGGCGGCCTGGACCTGGCGTTGGTGGTGAGTGAGCGCCCCTGTGCCGCGGCGGCCGTCTTCACCCAAAACCAGTTCCCGGCCGCGCCCGTGCTCTATGACCGCTGGCTGGTCCGGGAGCATCCTCATGGCCTGCGGGCGGTGGCGATCAACGCCGGCTGTGCCAACGCCTGCACAGGGGAGGCCGGCCTGGCCGACGCAGAGCAGATGGCCGGCCTGGCCGAGGCCGCGCTCGGGCTACCACCCCATACCTGCGCCGTCATGTCTACCGGCGTCATCGGGACGCGGCTGCCGTTGGACAAGATCGCGGCCGGCATCCGCCAGGCCGCAGCCGGGCTATCAGCTTCAGGGTGGGAGGCAGCCGCGTGCGCTATCATGACCACCGATACCCGCCCCAAGGTCGCCTTCCGCCAGGTAGACCAGGCCCGGCTCTTCGGCATGGCCAAAGGCGCCGGCATGATCCACCCCCGTATGGCCACCATGCTGGCGATCATCGTGAGCGATGCCCATGTCGAACCGGCCGCGCTGGACACCGCATTGCGCGCCGCCGTAGACGTCAGCTTCAACTGCATCTCCGTGGACGGCGACACCAGCACCAACGACACCGTGTTGCTGCTGGCTAACGCGGCAGCCGGTCCGGTGGACTACGCCGCCTTTGCCGCTGCCCTGGCCGACCTGTGCACCGACCTGGCCCAGCAGATCGTGCGCGATGGAGAGGGCGCGACCAAGTTCATTACTATACACGTAAGGGGGGCAGCGTCGCATGCCGATGCCCACGCGGCGGCCAAGGCGGTGGCTAACTCGCCGCTGGTCAAAACCGCCTTTTACGGTGGCGATGCTAACTGGGGCCGCATTCTGGCCGCCGTGGGCTATTCTCCGGCCCGGGTAGACCCCAGCCGCGCCAGCCTCTGGATCGCGGCTGGCGCGCTGACAGCTACCCAGGCCGCACCAGGCGCCCTACAACTGGTGCGCGGTGGCCAACCGCTGGATTATCCGGAGGAGACGGCCACTGCCATCTTCAGGGGAGCCGAAATCACGGTGGCCGTGGACCTGGGCCTTGGGGAAGGGTGCGCCACCGTCTGGACCTGTGACCTCAGCCACGCTTACGTAGACATCAACGGCCACTATCGTACCTGACAGCCCGGCTGAAAAACCGCATCAGTAGTCAGCGAAGATACGCCCGCCGGTAAACCGTCGGTTTTATTCAGCAAAGTCCTGCAGGCTCTTCTTGAGCCCTGAAGGGTCCTTAGAGCTTGTTTGGAAAAATGCTCGTAGTAAGCCACGGCGTAGGGGCAGAGCGTTGCTCTGCCCGTACAAGCGGAGTGGCGTTTGAATGGCCCAAAATGCCTCCTGGCAACCCGCAAGTAGTGTAAAGTGGCATCTAGACGGCACTCCGCTTTGCTCCGTGCCTGAGTACTAACAAATCCTCAGACAAGCTCTTTTAGGGAGGGGTTGCGATGGCTGGACTATGGGGAGGGCGCTTCTCAGGGACCACCGATCCCCTCATGGCCAGGTTCAACGCCTCACTGCCGTTCGACTGGCGGCTGTGGGAGGCTGACATCATCGGCTCGATCGCCTGGGCGCGCGCGCTGGGCCGCGCGGGGCTGGTAAGCCAGGAGGAGCAGGCGCAGCTTGTGGCCGGCCTGGAGGCGGTGCGGGCTGAGATCGCCGCCAACCCCAGTGCGGCCTTTGCCGACGCCTCCGATGAGGACATCCACAGCTTCGTCGAACGCCGGCTGACTGAAAAGATTGGCCCTTTGGCCGGCAAGCTGCACACCGGCCGCAGCCGCAATGACCAGGTCGCCACCGACGTCCGCCTGTGGCTGCGCTGGCAGATCGCCGGTCGCCAGGCGCCTTCAGCGGGCGCAGAGGGCGAGGAGGTTCGGCCGGCCCTGCTGCCGGCCCTGACCTCCCTCATCCGCGCCGCAGTGGCACGGGCAGAGGCCGAAAGCGCGGTGCTGATGCCGGGCTATACTCACCTGCAACCGGCACAACCGGTGCGCTGGAGCCACTGGCTGCTCAGCCATGCCTGGGCCTGGTTGCGCGACCGGCAACGTTTGACGGAACTGCTTGCGCGGGTTAATGTGATGCCCCTGGGTGCCGGTGCGCTGGCCGGCTGCCCCTTCCCCATTGACCGACAGGCCCTCGCGGCCGAGCTGGGCTTCCCAGCAATCAGCCCTAACAGCATCGACGCGGTCAGCGATCGCGACTTCATCGCCGAGTTCCTGTTCTGGGCCGCGTTGCTGGGTGTCCATCTTAGCCGTTGGGCCGAGGACCTGATCCTGTGGAGCAGTCACGAGTTCGGCTTCGTGACCCTGGCAGACGCCTACAGCACTGGCTCGAGTCTGATGCCGCAGAAAAAGAACCCCGATGCCCTGGAGCTGCTGAGGGGCAAAGCCGGCCGGCTGGTGGGCGGGCTGACAGGGCTGTTGACCACGCTCAAAGGGCTGCCCAGCAGTTACGACAAGGACCTCCAGGAAGACAAAGAGCCCCTTTTCGATGCCGTGGATACCCTCTCGCTCGCCCTGCCCGTGGCCCAGGGGGTGCTGGAAACCCTCACCATCCACCCCGACCGCATGCAGGCCGCGCTGGGGGATGAACTGCTGGCCACCGACCTGGCCGACTGGCTGGTGCGCGCTGGCATACCCTTCCGCCAAAGCCATCATCTGGTCGGGCAGGCCGTGCGTCGGGCCGAAGAGCTGGGCTGCCGGCTGCGCGAGCTACCGCTGGACGAGTTGCGAGCTATTTCCCCTCATTTTGGCCCCGAGGTGGCCACCATCTGGGACTATGAGCGTTCGGTGGAGCAGCGCGGGGTAGCTGGGGGCACGGCACTGGCAGCCGTACAAGCGCAGATCGCGGCGCTCCGCCAGGAGCTGGCTGAGAGCTGAGCCCGACGCAACCCCTCAGGGGCTGATCGGCCGCGAGCCGTGGAGCACCGGCAGTTCGGTCTCGCTCCACAGGTCGTAGAAGGAAAGCCATTGCTCTGGCCGGGCGCGGATGAATTCTTCCAGCACGGCCAGACAGCGCAGGGCCAGGCTCTCCTCGGTATCGCGTGCAGGGTCGGGGATGATGGGTGGGCGGATTTCGATGCTCAGTCTGCCATCGGGGCGGTGATAGGCGCAGCCCGGCAAGAGCCAGGCGCCCGTGCGCAGCGCCAGTTTGGCGTGCCCGGTGGGCATGCGGGCCGGCTGGCCAAAAAACGGCAGCTTGGGTGCCCGGCCAGTAACATCGCGATCGGCCAGCAGGGCGATAAAACGCTTGCGCATTACCGCCTCGGTCAGCCTGCGCATCGCGCTCCCCACCGGCACCACTTCCATGCCGGTTGCCTCCCGGTTCCTGAGGAAGATCTGATCAATGCGCGCGTCCTGGTGAGGCAGAGCCACAGTGGTGAGCGGCACACCCCTCAGCCCCAGGTAGGCACCGCCCATCTCCCAACTGCCGATATGAGCGGTCACAAAGATGCCTCCTACCCCGGCGTCCATGGCTGCCTGCACATGCTCCCACCCCTTGACCTCGGCCACGAACTGGTCCAGGTTGGCGGAGGTCATCTGAGGGATGCGAAAGAAGTCCACCAGTGAGCGGGCGAAGTGCCGGAAGACAGCGCGGGCTATCCGCCAGCGCTGCCAGCGGCTCGCGTCGCGCGGCAACACGTGGGCAAGGCTGGCATAAACTCCGCGTCGCGAACGACGGTTGAAGAGGAAGTTCAGCTCGGCCAGCGCGCCGGCGCAGAAGTTCACCAGCCCGCGTGGCAGCCGCGTCACCAACCAGATGGCCAGACGGTACAGATAGTAGTTCTCCAGGGTCACCTCTGACCTCCCATATCAGCACAGAGCCGCCGGCCAGGACAAACGTTTGCCAGCGGAGCAGATTGCATTCTATCACGAACCCGCCGTGACGAGCAACGCCCTGGGGCAAAATGGGGTATTTCGTCATCTCCAAAACACGCTCTTGATCCCAAAATAGATATTTCGCATCTCTGAACTGTGGTACTACTTCTTGGCAGCCCGCCCTGTGCCCAGGACCCTGGGCACAATAAGCCAGGAATCGTTGCAGGGGGCTTTCCACGCCGTAGCCGGGCAGTTTAGCGCCCAACGGGGCTCCCTGTCAGCACCACCCACAAACCTTGCAAAAGATGGCAAGTTGGCTTATATTAGGCAGTGCTCCGCCAGACCTGATCTGGCTGCCGCAGAGTTGCCCGTTTGCCTCGTGATGTGCCTATCAAAG
>Ga0068707_1001860_pt1 | contig 14849 bp, 12 predicted proteins | sample YNPNPMetaG_FD_66600 | JGI IMG/M metagenome (GOLD analysis project Ga0068707, IMG submission 66600) | Anoxygenic and chlorotrophic microbial mat microbial communities from Yellowstone National Park, USA - YNP NP MetaG | ecosystem: Environmental > Aquatic > Thermal springs > Hot (42-90C) >...
CGGCTGATTCCGGGCGAGCTGGTATTCGAACTGCAGGCCACCGATGGCTTTCCCCCCGATCTTACCGCGGTCATCGCCGCCGAACAGGGGTTGGAGATAGACGAGCCGGGATACCAGAAGGCCTTTGCCCGCCACCAGGAAATTTCCTCGGGCGAGCTGGGGCTGGAAGGAAAGGAAGAGATCTGGCTGCGGTTACAGGACGAGCTGGGGGCGACCGAGTTTCTGGGCTACCAAACCCTGCAGGCCGAAGGCCGGGTGCTGGCGCTGGTGCGGCCGAAGGATGGCGGGCGCCAGACGGTCGAGGCGGCCGGGGCGGGTGAAGAGGTGGAGGCGATAATTTCTCCCACGCCATTTTATGGGGAAAGCGGTGGCCAGGTGGGCGACAGCGGCGAGGCGCGCTGGCCGAAGGGGCGGGCCCGGGTGCTGGACTGCAAAAAGCCCGCGGGCGAGCTTATCGTGCACCGACTGCGGGTGGAGGAAGGCACGTTGGAACGCGGCCAGCGGTTGGAGCTTGAGGTGGACGGCGAACGGCGCGATCACATCCGGCGCAACCATTCGGCCACCCACCTTTTGCAGGCGGCGCTGCGCCGGGTGCTGGGGGCGCACGTGAACCAGAGCGGTTCGCTGGTTGCGCCAGATTACTTCCGCTTCGATTTTTCGCATTTTGCGGCCCTTAGCCCGGAGCAGCTCGGCCAGGTGGAATTGCTGGTAAACCGCATGATTCAGGCCGACGCTCCGGTCGAAGTGAGCTGGACCGACATCGAGGACGCCCGTCGCCGGGGGGCTACCATGCTCTTTGGCGAGAAGTACGGTGAGCGGGTGCGCCTGGTGGCCATGGGCGAATTCAGCCGGGAGCTCTGCGGTGGCACCCATGTGGAGAAAACCGGGCAAATCGGGGCCTTTTTTATATTGTCCGAGGGCAGCGTAAAGGCTGGCATCCGACGCATCGAAGGGGTGACCGGAGAAGGGGCGCTGAAGTACGTGAATCGACTGCGCGAGCATCTGGAACGCTCCTGCGCCGTGCTGCGCACCTCTCCCGCGGAGCTTTCTGGGCGGCTGGAGCAGCTTTTGGAAAAGCAGCGGCAGCTTGAGCAGCAGTTGGAGCAGTTGAAGCTGCAGAAGGCTTCGGGCGCGGCCGCCGATCCGCTGGCTGCGGCGCGCTCGGTGGCGGGGGTGCGGGCACTGGGGCTGCGGGCCGAGGGGCTGGAGCTGGCCGGGCTGCGCAACTTCGCCGACCAGTTGTTGGGCCGGCTGGGTTCGGGGGTGGTGTTGGCCCTTACCGCCGACGGCGAAAAGTTGGCCGGGGCCTGTGCCGTATCGAAGGATCTTAGCGGCCGGCTGGACGCCCGAAAGGTTTTGCAGGCGGTGTTTGCCGTTACCGGTGGGCGGGCCGGCGGCCGGGCCGATTTTGCCCAGGGAGGCGGCGGGCGGTCCGAGAAGGCCGAAGCTGGCCTCGATGAATTCTACCGCCAGCTCGAACAGATGCTAAAAGCCTGAGCATGAACGATCAGGGCTGAGGTGTCCCCAAATCGATTTTTTGTGTCTCCTTGGCAATTCGCTGAAATTTCTTCAGGTGCAAATTGCGCGGCCCGCGCAGCCGAAGCTGTCCAGAGCTTGAGGGCCGTTTGGTTTCTTTGAAGGTTCGACTCATTGACAAGAACAGGCCTGAAAGCGGACGACAGCGAGGTGTTAAGCAGGGCCGCACAACTGCTAGGAAAATTCTGGGGATATCGCAGTGATCAAAGTTATTGACCGGCAGGGGGGCGATTACTAATATATGGTTCCCAATTCGGTAAGGGAACGAATGAAGCGGAGATTTTTGTTGAAACAGGCGGTATTGGCACTTGCAGGGGTGGTTTTGCTCAATTGCGACCAACAGAAAGAAAATCCCACGCCACCGCCGCCCCTTATCCAGGCCGAAGTGGCTCCTTCCCAGCCCGCCCCACCACCCGTAGAAACTTCACCTACGCCCGCCCAGGAAATTCCCCCGGCCGAGTCGGCTCCCCAGGAGGCGAATGATATTGACCAGGCTCCCCCGGTTCAGGTGTCCGAAAAGGGGGAAAAGCTGGTTTTTCGCGCCACCGGGCGGGCAAAGCGTAGTCGGGACATTTCGCTGGCCCGCGACGCCGCCGCTACCCAGGCCCGCCAACAGCTGCTTATCCTTCTGAAAGAAAAGGGATATTTGCCGAAGGATGCCAACCAGCTGGTGGGTGCCACCATCGAACACTACTATTTACGTGGCCGTTACCTGTATGCCGTGGCCGCCCTAGAACTGGAAAAAGGGGTGAATCATTCGGCGGAGGATGCGTCGAATAAAACCGAAGATTCAAACGGAGGAAAGCAATGAGAAGATTTCTGTCATGGTGCGTGCTGGCCGGTTTTTTGCTGGCCGCCGGAGGCGTAAGCGCCCAGGAAAAGAAAACCATAGTGGTGGGCGACCCCAAGACCCAATGGTCGGCGGGCAAGGCCTGTGCCGGTTACGCCCCCGATTACGCCAACACCATCGCCAGCTCGCTGCGCTCGCGCATCATCGAGACCGGGGCCTTCAAGGTGGTGTCGCGCGAGCAGATGCAGAAGATCCTGCGTGAACATGAAATGCCCATGACCGGCCTGTCCGATCCCTCCAAGGCCAAGATACTGGGCCAATTTTTGCAGGCCGATTTGATAATGGCTACCGAGGTGCTCTGCCACCCGACGAGCGTCGAGTTCATCGTGCAGCTGGTGGACGTGGAGACGGCAGAAATCATCTACTCCAAGACCTACGAGATGCAGGATCTACAGAAGGTGAGCCGGGCGCTGAAAGACCTGGCTGACCTGCTCAAGAAATATGCCAAAACCGGCGCCATAGGCGAATCGGCGGGCAAGACCGAGAAGATGATGATGATCGATTCCAAGGCCCTGCACGACGCCTCGTCGGTGATTATCAAGGTAATCGGCATGTCTGTACCCCGGGCCCGGGTGAAGGTGTCCGAAGTGAACGCTTATGACGAGGAAGGTGGTTTGAAGGTAAAACTGATGGGTGGCAAAGGTTGGGCCGGGCTGAAATTCCTGGTAAAGCGCGGCGATGAAGAAGTCGGCTGGCTTTATTTGAAAGAAAGCGGAAGCGGCGAGCTCAAGGCCGGCGCCAGCGGCGAAATTTCTTCCTTCGAGGAAGGCGACGTCGGAAGCAGTGAAGACTTCAAGCCCAAGGTGGCAGTGGGCTTTATAGAAGACGAAGACGAAGACGACCAGGACATGATCGAGCTGTTCCGCAAGGGGCTGCTGGAAGAGCTGGACAAGGCCGAGAACGTCGAGGCGGCCGACGATGGGTCGGTGGCCAAGCTCCTGGAACGCATGGGCTCGAAACCGCAGAAGAAGGACCTGGCCAAGCTCTTCGAAAAAGGCGTTGATCTGGTTATTACCGGGCGCTTTTCCGGGCCGCGCGGCAGCCGGCGTATAGATTTCGACGTGCTCAGCACATTTGACGGAAAGCGGGTGACTCAAGTAAAGTACGACTCTAAGCTGTAAAGGCTAGTAATGAGGAATGGGTCCTCAAGTAAACCAGTTTGGAAGAAAAGGAGGAAAGAAATGAAGAAGCTGGTAAGCGTAATGTTGGCAGTAGCGTTTGTTCTGGGTGTGGCCCTGGTGGGCGGCGCCTGCGGCGGAGGCGGCAACGAGCTGATGGCCACCACCTCTTCCGGCGCTCCGGCCTGGGTGCTGAAGGGCTCCGGCGCCTTCACCGGCGATCGCGGCAAGGCCTTCTACGGTGTAGGCTCGGCCCCCAAGATGGTGGATGTGGCGCTGCAGCGCGACCGGGCTAACAACCGCGCCCGGCGGCAGATCCTGCAGATCTTCAACAACTACATCGCCTACATGATGAAGGACTATGCCCGTTCCACCACCGCTGGCGACATGAGCAAGGAAAGCTACGAGTCCGATGTACTGCAGGTGCAGAAGACCATCTCCATCGGCGACCTCAACGGCGCCCAGATCGTCGACAGCTGGCGCGATCCGGCCGACGGCACCATCTATAGCCTGGCGGTGCTCGATCTGGCCGCGGTGGCCGAGATCATGGCCAACAAGGGCGAGCTGGATGCCAAGCTGCGCGACTACGTACGGGCCAACGCCGCCAAGGCTTTCGACGAGCTGGAAAAAGAAGAAGCCAAACGCGGCCAGTAGTCTGGTTTGTCGGCAGAAACAAAATGCCGGGGCTCTGAGCCAGCCCCGGCATTTTTTTATGGCGTTGGGATGCGGCGAGTGATAATAGGATGCCTGCAACGAGGGTGGGAAAGGAGCTGTTCATGAGCGCTGGAAAGAAACTGCTTGCTTGCGCACTTTTTCTGGCCGCTGGTTGCGCCACCCGGGTAGTACTGGTGCGCGGCGGAGATCCTCCGCCCTGGCTGGATCGGCTGCCACCGGGCAAGAACAAACTGTGCGCGGTGGGCTTTTCTGGCCCCACTTTCTATCAGCAAGATTGCATAAAAAACGCCGCCGAAAACGCACGCAGCCACCTGGCCGAGAGCATCAAGGTGACCATTCGCACCGTTACCGTGGATATCTCCGACGGCACCCGCGGCTCCTACGACCGCGACGTCTACGTGAGCGGCTCCGAATCGGCATCCGAGGCGGTGCTGCAGGGCTCAGAGATCGAAGGGCAGTGGATAGATATCCAAGGGGTGCGTGGTGAGCCAAACGGTTGCTACGCCTTTGTGTGCATAGATCCACAAAAGCCACTCGATAAACTGGTCGATAGCCTGGAGGAAAAGCTGCCTCCGAAAACCGTGGAAAAGGTGCGCGAGAACGCCGAGGCGGCTTTCAAGGAACTGGAACAGCAGGAGCAGCTCAGGGCTCCGAAGGCGGCGCCGCCGCCAAAGAGCGAAGAGCCGCAGGCGCCGCCTCAGCCCGCTCCCGGCGGGGAGGCTACGCCCGACGCGGCCAGCCGTAGCTTCGAACTACCGGCGAATCTGCCTGGAGAAAACAAAGAGGAGTGAACCATGTTGGAGAGAACGCTTTCCATCATCAAACCAGACGCCACTTCGGCGGGGCACATCGGTGAGATCATCACCCGTCTGGAGCGCGAAGGGCTGCGCATCCTGGCCATGCGTATGCTGCGCCTTTCCCGCGCCGAGGCGGAAGGCTTTTACGCCGTTCATCGGGGAAAGCCGTTTTTCAACGATCTTACCGCCTTCATGTCCAGCGGCCCCATTGTGGTCATGGTGCTCGAGGGTGAAGACGCCATAAACCGCTACCGCCAGATCATGGGTGCCACCGATCCCGCCAAAGCCGCCCCGGGCACGCTGCGCAAGCAGTTCGCCAGCAACATTCAGAACAACGCGGTGCACGGCTCAGACGGGCCGGAGACAGCCAGGAGCGAGATAAGCTACTTCTTTTCCCAGATGGAATTGATCTGAGTTATGGACGAAGTGGACCGAGGAGACGAAGTGGACAGTTAGTCCCGGGGTAGGATCTCGCGCAGGTACTTATAGTCCTCTTCGGTCCAGGTGGAGGGACCCTGGCCGTTGAGCTCGGCTCTCTCTTGGAAGGGTCGTTCCGCGCCGGCATCCATGATCTGATTGGGCCCCGGGGTGGTAGTGTGATAAACGTCCGGTGGCCCCCAGCCGTAAGCCAGCCCCATGGTGTGTCCCCATTCGTGGCTGATGGTCTCGCCGATCATGCTACCCAAAGCGTGAATGGCCAGGGCGATCTTGTCCGCCCGCGGCCCGTTGGGATACTCGCCGGCCTCTACCTCATGGCCGCCGCGGCTCGGCATGAAAGGTTCGAAGATCTCGTCGAAAAGCGGATCGGCAATAGGCATGGGCTTGGGATGCTTGGGACTGAAGGACAGGAAGGAGGACAGGAAAACCCCGCCGTAGGCCAGCCGGCCGTGCTCGGCCGACTCGGCGTTCCAGCCGCCCACCACGTCGTCGAAATAGACATTGCCCATGTCCTTGGAGCTCAACTCGGTCATGGTAGCATCAAGACCCAGAAGATCGCGGCCGTTGGGATCCACGCCGCCTATTTCCACCACTCCGTAGTCGACGTATTCGGTGGGCCGGGTTTCCTGAAAGACCACATTGATGCCCTTATCATAGTAATTGCGCCTGACCACTTCCATGATGCGCGCCCGAATCTGGGCCTCCACGTTGCGCAGGCCAAATTCGCGCAGGGCGTCGGTAAAGCCGGGCAGATACTTGAGGAAGACAACCTGCTTTTGTGGCTGGACGGAAAAGCGCAGCCCTCCGGGCAGTTCCAGACCCGTTCGCTGTTTGTCTTTCCAGAAAACCATCGGCGTGGCGACGCCTGCCAGCTCTCCGGGGTAAAGCCCCAGGCCGGTTAGCCCCCCCTGCCCGTCGGGAGCCACCCGCAGAACCAGCTCCATCTGCTCGCCATCGAGCACCTGGGGAAAGAGAAAGAGAGCGTCCTGCCCCTGTAGTTGCGTCACCCGGCCGTCGCGATAGGTGAAAGTTCCTTCGACCCTTACGGCGGTCACCGCCGAACCGGAGGCAAAACCGCGGCCGGTAATTAGCACCTTCTGCCCGCGGGAGGCGGAAAGCGGCTCGACCGAGAAAAGCGCGCTAGGACCGAGGGTCACCTGTAGAGAGAGCGCGTTTCCCTGTACTTCGCGTCCGCCGGGCATGAGGTTGGCTACGCTGACCTGACCGGAAAATTCACCTGGCTCCAGGCCGAAGGCTTCGACCGGCAGCATGCCCGACAGCAGCTCGCGGGAAAAAGCAGCCTGGGAAAGAACGATGCGGCTTTCCAGCGCTGAGGTAGTCTGGCCCTGAGGGGTAAAATTCCCCGAAAAGCGAAGTTCGGTAAAGCCTTCGCCCTGAGGTTTTCCCTGTTCGTCCGGCTGGCCCAGCAGAAAACCCCGCCCGCGGGCTTCCACCCGGCTTCCCAAGTAGGTCACCCCGCTGTCGGCCAACGACAGGCCCAGCAACTCGGGCTGGAGCTGTTCGAACAGATTCCAGCTGACCGAAATAGCCGCCTCGGCGCTGGGCCAGCTGGGCAGGTCTCTTTTTACCACCAGCCGGCCGATGAAGCGGCCCGGCCCGTGCATCATTTCGAAGGTGTCGCCATCGATGGAGAATTCCAGTTCCTGTTCGCTTAGACGTTTAGGCTGAAAGAGTTTTTCCAGGCCCGGCCCTTCCAGCCGCACCACCATCAGCCCCTGTTCTGGCGTCACAAAACCGCTGCCGTAAACATGCACCACCGTGCCGGGCAGAATGGTACCCGGCTCGGCTTTTTCAAGCGTAAGCGGCGGCCCGCCGTCGGGAAGCTGCGAAGGCAGGTTGGTGCAGCCTGCCGCCGCCAGCGCGGCCAGCGCCGCTCTAATAATGGAAGCGTACCTGAAGATCATAGCTGTTTGGGCCCTGCAACTGGTAACCCGAGATGCGGATGTAATAATATCCTTCGGACGCCACGGTCAGCTCTAGGTGTTCGTTGTCGTCGCTGCTAAGCGAGCTCAATAACAGATTCTGGGTCATATTGGCCGACGTGGTGCCCGGCCCATAAATGCGCAGGTCGATGTCTCCGCCGGCATGCGAAAAATAGGCATCGACGATGAGCAACTCATTTTCGAACATATAGACCTTGTACCAGTCATCGTTGCCGGGGCATACTTTGCGGCCGCTGCGCGTGCCGTCGATGATTTCCTTGGCTTGCTCGGGGCTGTCGTTGGCCTCGTCGGCGTCATCGGCACAGGCCGGGGAGGTTATCGACACCAGCATGTCGTAGCCGTTGCGCGCTCCGCGATAGGGCACCACCACCAGATAATAATCTCCGTCGGCCGGGGCTGCTTCCAGGATCAGCTGTTCATTGTCGGTTTCGGTTACCGAGCAGCCCAGGGCATTGTTGCAGGAAAGCTCCTGCGCACCCAGGGCGGTGGCGGCGTCGAACAGGGCCAGGTCCAAGTCGCCCTTGGCATGGGTGAATTCGATTTCCGCTTCCAGCCGTTCACCCTTTTTGAGACTCAACCGGTACCAGTCAGGATCGCCGCAACAGCTCATCCCGGTGTATACATCGGAAGTGATGAGCGTGGCGGTTTGCGGATTGTCGTTGGGTTCGTAGGAGTCGGCGGTGCAAGGGGTGTAGTAGTCCCAGGCCACCAGCAAGCCGTAGCCGTTTTCAACCTGGGCGGTGCTTCCCTGAATCTTGAGAAGCAGCTCGGTGGGCTGGGCGAGCACGTCCGAAACCACGATGATATCGTCGCCGTCGAGCTGGCCGGAGGCCAGGAGGGTAGAGCCAGAGGCGTCGTAGAGATCGAGCCCGAGCAGCCCGTTGGCCGGCACATGGTTCACAAGCGCCCCGGCCCAGGTGTTGCCCTCGGGTACCTGCAGCCGGAACCAGTCGATATCGCCCGGGCAGATACGCAGGTTTTCCATCACCGACTGGTGGTTCTGATCGAAGACCACCCCAGTCGCCGAGGCCGGCGTGTCGTTTCCCGCGGCGCCCTCCAGGGCGTCGTTCTGGCACTGGCTGCTGCCGGCGGGGTAGGCCAGGAAGGAGAAGCGACCGCTTTCCGGCAAGCAGGCGCGCAGATCGCATTCGCTGCCGGCCTGGTCGTCGTTGTCCACCGCGCATAGATAATAGACCATCTCCGCCGTCTGGTCTCCGGTGAGCTTGGGATTGGGAATGGCTCCGTTCCAGGTGTCGGCGCCCGATTTGGTAAGGCTCTGTTTGGTGAAACTTTCGCCACCCGAGCTCTTCACCATCCAGTAAAGGGCCACCGCGGCCACCTCGGATTCGGCGTCAAAGGCCTTCACCGTTATGGGGTAGTCTGCGCTGCCGCGCTGGTCGCCGAGCGGCTGGTGCTCGAGCCGGGGCGGGGTGCCGGTGCATTTCTTGGCCCCGCCTTTGAGCAGGATGGTAATGTTCTGGAAGACTTCCGGGTTCTGGCCGTCGCTTGCTCCGACGCGGATGCTCCACAGCGGCCGCTCGGCTATTTGCTCGGGGGTGGGCTTCCAGACGTAGTCGCCGTATTTGGAACCGGCGGGAGAAGTGAAAACGCCCCCGGGCGGGTTGTCCGCCAGCCTGAGGGTGATGTAGCTGGAGTCATTATCGCGCACTTCGATATGGGCGCGCAGGGTGTCGTTGCGGTCAAGATCCAGGGTAAAATCCGAAGGGGTGATGAATACCGGAGCGCCGGTGCCCTCGCCGCCCAGGATAACATAAATGGTGATGGTTTCGCTGTCGGTGGCCTGGCCGTCGGTCACCAGGAAGGTGACCAGATATTCTTTACCTTGGCCGTTCGGGCCGGCGTCGGAGGCGACCGGAGTCCAGCTGAAGCGGGCGCTGTGGGCGTCGATCTGATTGAAACTGGCCCCGGCGGGCTTGCCCTGGATGCCAAACTCCAGACTGTCGCCGTCGTCGTCCACAGCCGTTACCATAAACTCCAAAAGGACGTTGGTTTTCACCGTCTGGTTTTGCAATGGCAGCAGCACCGGAGCGTGGTTGGTGCAATTGGCCAGGGTCAAACAGCCGATGAGCGATGCCAAAAGGCGATAACTTTTCATGCACTGGTCTCCCGCTTTATTGATGAAATCATACTAGCACAAAAAACGGCTCCAGACAGTAATAGTGGTGCTCAGCGGGCATCCAGCTCCTGCAGGCGCTTTTCCAGCTGACGCCGGTCGCGCTCTTCGGGATCGCATTGCAGGGCGCGACGGTAAAAATCGCGGGCCTTTTCCTTTTCGCCCAGCTTCAGGTAGGCGTCGCCCACGTGCATCATGATGACCGGCTCCTGCGGGGAGATTTTATCGGCCTGGAGCAGCAGCTCCAGCGCCTTTTGGTACTGGCCCTTCTGGTAGAGCACCCAGCCCAGGGAGTCGGTGATGGCACCATTGTTGGGATTTAGTAGCAGCGCCCGCCGGATGAGCCGCTCAGCCTCGTCAAGATCCTGACCCTGATCGGCCAGGGTATAGCCGATAAAATTGAGCGCCGAGTAGTTGTTCGGCTCCAGCTCTACCACCTGACGCATGGCTTCGATGCTCTTGGCGGAATCGCCCGTTTTTTCGTAGAAGGCGCCCAAGGCGTAAAGCAGCTGAACGTCGCCCGGTTTCTTTTCCAGCTCCTGGCGCAGCAGTGCTTCGGCTTCCTGGGGTTTCTTTATTTCGACCAACAGATCGACTTCGCTCTCTATCAGGTCCAGGTTGTCCTGGTGCTGTTTGCGGGCTTCGCGGATGATTTCCAGGCCGACCTGCGCCTGGCCAGTCTTGGCAAAAATCTGCGCCGTGTAGCGGTAGATGCGGCCTATGTCTTCGTCTTTCTTGGCCAGCTGGCGGGCCTCCAGCAGGACTTGTCCGGCCTCGGAGTAGCGCTTGTTCATCAAAAGACAGTAGCCGTAGTTTATGCGGGCGTTTACAAAGACCGCCGAGGTGGGCGGTATATGCGCAAAGGCCTGCATGGCCTTTTCCCACTGCTTGCGTTCCAGATAAAGGATACCCAGAAGCAGCCGCTCGCGATGCATCTGGGGATTTTGCCGCAGCAGGTTTTCCAGTTCGCCGATGGCTCGGTCGTAAAGGTTCAGGCGAGAATACTCGTAGGCAATCAGGCTGGCATTCTGGGGGTCGGTGGAGCGCACCTGTTCGAAATAGGCTTCGGCGGTGCGCTCGTCACCCATCTTCAGATAGAGGCCGCCCATGTAGGCCAGGTAGCTGGGGTTTTCCGGGTTGACGGCAAGCGCTTCCTCGAATACCCGCACCGCCTCGCGGTAGCGACCTTGGCGCTCCAAGAGCGTGGTCAGCACTTCTATGGCGCGGGTGTCGCCGGCGTCCAGCTGCATGGCCCGGCGGTAGAATTCTTCCGCCTGTTTCTCGTCACCGCGCTCGAAGGCTAGATCGCCCAGGCGACGGAAGCCTTCGGCCGACTGGGGGTTGGCGTCGATCATGCGGGTCAGCGTTTGCTCGGCCATTTTCTTGTCGCCTTCTTCCAGGTAAAGCTGGGCCAGGCTGACCGCCGATTCCAGGTCGTGCGGGTCGGCCTGGACGGCTTTGGCAAAAGTTTCCCGAGCAGCGGACCGCTCGCCCCGCCGCAACAACAAAAAGCCCTTTAGACGCAGGGCTTCGGCTAAATCTGATTCCAGCCGCAGCGCCGTTTCCACTTCTTGCAGGGCATCGTCCCACCGCCCCTGGCGGGCGTAAAGCTCGGCCATGGTGGTGTGCAGGCTGGCCGATTGCTGATGGTAGAGCAAGGCCTTTTGAAGCTGTTCGGTGGCCTGAGGCAGATTGCCCGATATCTGAAACAGCCGCGCCAGCAGATAATGGGTGATGGCGCTGGTGGAAGGAACCACCGCAACCTCCGCGGCTGGACTTTCCGTCCGGACCTGAGTGGGACGGGCGGCCCCTGCGCTTAGGCAACCTGGCCCGGTCAGAATCAACCAGAAAAAGGCGCTGAACATGGAGAAAGTTTTCATAAGGCGCATGCTACACCAGTGGGTATTGCAGCTCAACAAGGGTAGTTGGTTTACGGGCAGCCGCCGGGGGGGCGACAGTGGCTGGCGAAAATGCACTGGTTGGCCACGCAATGGGTGGTGAACTGGTAACAGTCCTCGTTCTTTCGGCAGGGCTGTTTGTTGAGCCGGCAGCGGCCCACCGTTTGCCCCCCGCCGGTGCCGTCGCATAAATTTACCACCCGATCATCGGGCACCGGGTTGTCGGTGCAGTCGAGGTCGGTCTGACAGTAGGGTCCCCAAGACACGGTAGTGGGGACGCACTGATAGCCCGAGGGGCATTCCTCGTCTTTCTCGCAGTATACCCAGCAGCGAGTGTTTGTGCTGTCGATGCGAGCGCAGACATGGCGTGGATCTCCGCAGGGGCCGATGGAGACGTTGTCACCGCACTGCTCGCAGGTGGGACTGCAACCGGCGGTGCAGTGCGGTTCCGAGGGCGTCTGGCAGATGTGGTTGCTTTGATCACACACCTTGCCGAATTCGCAATAACGATTGCTCTCGCAAAGGTTGGCCCGGCAGACGCCCTCGATGCACACTTCGCGTTTCTGTAAATCACAGTCCGAGGTGTCCCGACAACCTATGCGGCAGGCTCCCTCCTGGCAGATCTGCCCCAGATCGCAGTGAAAGTCGGTGGTGCAGGAAGCGGCGGGTATGCAGCTGCCGCTTTGGGTGTCGCAGATGGTGCCCTCGCGGCAGTCGGCGTTGGAGAAACAGGTGGCGATCTTCTGGCAGGAGCCAGAAGGGTTGCAAAACTCGCCGGCGGCGCAGGCCTCGTCGGAGGCACAGACGCAGCGGAAGTTCAGCGTGTCGCAGCGCTGGAAGCTGCGGCAGTCGGTGTCGCGCTGGCATTCGCCCTGGAACACGCTTTCGCCTCCGCAGCCGGCCAGTAGCAAAAAAACCAGTGAACCTGACAGAATTTTTTTCATCAGTGCCCTCCCGTCTTGTAGGCCACCTCGATGGTAGCGCTGGGCGGGGGCAGAAAGTCACCGCCGAAGAAGATGGCGTTGTCGCCGCTCTGGTAGGACCATTGATTTGATGAGGCCGCCAGCTCCTGGGTGCAAACCTTGGAAAAACCGCACAGCGTCCCACCCAGGCACTGCTGCGAGTTCTGGCAGGAAGGGGCGCTTGGTTCATGCACAAAGACCCTTAATGTCTCCACCAATGGCCGGCCGCTAAGGTAAAATTTACGCCGCATGCCGGCCACTCGGATGCCCAGCTCGGTAACCACCGGGCCGTAGTCCTTCTCGCAGATGGAGCGGTGAAGCCCTCCGGTCAGCTCCTGTACCTCCAGGTAGCGCAAGCCGGCTTCGGCACCCTCACAGCCGCTGGGCTTCTGACCCACCAGGGCGGAGAAACTCACCCGGTTTTCCTCGCCCCGGCCCTTGAGGTGTTCCAGCCAGCGGGCATAGTAACGGGTGGGCCCCAGCGAATGATCGTCCTCATCGGTCAGGGCGATGACGTAAAGGCTGGCCTGGGGGCGCAGAAAACCCTGGTTGTGACCGGAAAGCAACGGCTCCGACAGTGCCAGCAGCATGGCATCCAGGCCTTTTTCCATGCGGTTCTCGGTCTCGGCCAGGTTGGTTATGCTGGCGATGAAGGCCGAGCGGGGGTCGGGGGTATTTTGGGAGATGACCGGAGGCGAACCCTGCAGCCGGCCGGCGTGTTGCGGGTCGTCGGCGTCGGTGGTGATGATACCCAGATGATAGTCGGCCCCCACGGCCATGAGCTGGGACATGAACTGGTCGAATTTGTTGCCCAGCTCCTGGCGCTCTTCGCGCATGGTTCCTGAGTTGTCCACGATCCACAGGATGTCCACCTGAGGTACGGCCGCCTGCTGAAAGGTGTCCACCTGCAGGTTACTGGGTACAAAGCGCACCTCTTCGCAGGCGCCAACCCCCAGCAGCAGGGGGAGCAGAAAACGCGCCGATTTCATCTTTTCCTCCGCCTGAAAAGGAGCAGAAGCAGCAAGAGCGCCGGACCGCCCCGGGCACCGCCCGCGGTGCTGCAGCATCCCTGGTCGGAATCCTTGCCGCAGACGGTGGTCATGGTGGGATCGGTATACATGGGAATCTTGCCGCTCATGGGATATACGAAGCAGATGCCATCTATATCGTCTTTGTCCAGGGTGCGCTTTTCGATGTCGCCGGGAGGGGCGGTGGCGAACATGGTAGCCTGCGGATCCAGAGAATGATCCAGGCCGAGCATGTGGCCGGCCTCGTGGGTGACGGTGTTCTGCAAGTCGGTGTGCCCCGGGCGGGGGGAAGGTTGAGTATCGAAGATGAAATTCTTGCCGTTCAGTTCCAGATCGGCGTCCACCAGCTCGCCGCTCTCTATGTCGTAGGTGGTGGTGGTCATGGCGATGGCCGCCGCTCCGTGCGACCAATCCTCTTCCCGGAAAATCACCAGGTTGATGTTCTGGTTCCAATGCTGTTGGTCGAAGCCCACGTCGGTGCGCTCGGTTAGCCCGTCGTAATTGAAGACGAAGGGTGAGCACTCCACCTGGTTCCAGGTTTCGAAGGCGGCGCGTATGGCGTTTACACAGTTCTCCAGGGCCAGATCGGCGCTACAGGCCTGGTTTAGCACCCAGTTCATGCTGAAATCTTTCCAGTAGGTGCAAACGCCGTTCTGCGCGTCGCGGCTGCGGGTGAAAGCCAGGGCCGGAACGGTAACGCTCAGCGCTAATAAGGCGGCCAGCAATGACTTTTTCATGGCCGCACCCGCTCCGGTCGGAAGGGGTAAAGCCGCAGGCCCTTTAGAAGTTCCTCGCGGGAAAGGCTCATTTCCTCAGCCGGCTGGTTGATGAATTGTAGCCCTTCGATGCGCTGGCGCAGCCGCTGTCTCTGCCCATCTTGCCAGACAAATACGCCCTGGCTCAGGCCCACCAGCTGCGGGCCCGAAGGAGTGCCGCTTAAAAACAGCACCAGTTGCTCGCCGGCGGAGAAAGCGGGATATCCCCAGGCCTTCTGCGCTACCCTGCCGAACCGCCCGCCGGGTTGTACAATGGTGAAGTGGCGCGGGCCGGAGCCGCGAAATTCTTCCTCCACTTCAAAAGCAATTTCGGTAAAGATCCTTTTGCCGTCGGCGCTGGTGAAGGTGCGCACTTCTCCCATACAGTGTACCGCCACCACTCTCTCGGCGGCGCTGAAAATCTCCTCCGCCTCCAGGCGTACCACCAGGGTGGCTTCGGCCTGGCCGCCCATCAAACTGAAAAGAACCATCAAAAGAATTAGCTTTCTTTTCATGCGCCCATACTAAAACCGGGCTGAAATGTGGTCAAGAACGATGCCTGGCGCCGGCAGGGATCCCCTCATTCCCGGATAACGAACTCACAAAAAAGTGAGCACCTCCTTTAGGCCGCGCGAATTCAGTATTAGACGCGCGCGTCCAAATGGCAACATTGAACCCCGGAGGTGCTCGATGA